>Ga0335074_10000180_pt1 | contig 100029 bp, 95 predicted proteins | sample Lox_Sample_23_FD_206715 | JGI IMG/M metagenome (GOLD analysis project Ga0335074, IMG submission 206715) | Soil microbial communities from Loxahatchee National Wildlife Refuge, Florida, United States - Lox_Sample_2.3 | ecosystem: Environmental > Terrestrial > Soil > Wetlands | place: USA... | reverse complement strand
ATGCCGGCGACCAGATCGTCAATCGTCACGCCGTCATAGCCCTTGAGCCAGAACACCTGGATCGCTTTTGCCAGCGCGGCGTTCTCGTCGAAGCTGCGCGGCCGTCCACGTGGCCGCGCCGCTTTTTGAATCATTTCGTTTGAAAATCCTTGTCCTGGCCCGTCTAATCCATTATTGTACTGAAAGGTTCGAAATGGCAAGGGGACCCAAGCGTTGCTGGGACTTCCGGTTCGATCCCCTCATCTCAGCATGAATCAGACGCTGGAGCGAGCCGCCAGCCGTTCGTCCGCCTCCCGGCAGCAGCTGACTGTCGGGCTGCTCCACTCCGCGCGCAATGAACGACCGAATTAAGGACAAAACATGATCGAAAGTATCTTGATCACCGGAGCAAATGCGGGGCTTGGGAAAGAGACTGCCCGCCAGTTCGCATTGAAAAACGAAACGAAAAAGGTCATTCTGTTTTGCAGAAATCGCGCGCGCGCAGAGGCGGCGAAAAGAGACCTCGAGCAGCAAACGGGTCGGAAGATTTTCGAAGTTCTGATCGGCGATGTGACGGATGCAAATTCCGTACGAAGGGCCGTTGACGAGATCACCGAACCGATTGATGCAATCGTTCTCAATGCAGGCGGAGTCGTCGGAAAAACCGCTGCGAACTCGACGCCTTCCGGCATGAATGCATTATCTGCCACCAATATCTTGGGTAATGTCATTCTCGCCGAGGAACTCATCAAACGAGACAAGGTGCGCAAGACCGTCCTTGCCGTCAGTGCAGAAGCGGTTCCGGGCGTGAAGATGCTCGGAATAAAACGCGTTTCAATGCCGACGTCTTCAGTCGGTGAGTTTGCTGCCGTCCTCAACGGATCATATTTCGGCAATAAGTTTGACGCTTTGCAGGCGTACGCATACGTCAAGTATGCAGAAACCATGTGGGCGTTAGCCATGGCGCGAAAATATCCGCAGCTCAAATTCATCGTTGTGAGCCCAGGAAATACGAGCGGCACTCAGGCGCCCGAGAGTCTTCCCCCGCCCATGCGGTTTATGTTGAAGAACGTGATGATGCCCATTGTGTTTCCGATGATGGGCGGCATGGTGCATTCGTTAGACGTCGGCGCAAAACGCTTCGTCGATGCCATTTCGGATGAGCGGTATAGAAGCGGGGTCTTTTATGCCAGTAAAGAGGGGAAATTATCCGGAGAGATGGTGGACCAGAGCACCTTTTTTACTGATTTGAAAAACACGTCATTTCAAGATAACGCCTACGAGGCGATTCACCAGTTCATCCATTAGGCCTGAAAACGAGAAGTTCTTCAGCTTGGCTTCGCGCGCCAAGCGGTGCACCAGTTCTCCCAGTAGACCTCGGTCTGCAGCACGCTGCACGTACCTTCGAGGCGTGTCTCGCGGGTGTAGTGCGCGCAGCCCATGCATCGTTGATGGCTGTGGGAAAACTTTTGCCAGTGGTACTGCGCCTTGAGCGAGGCGATGCTCTGGGCTTTCGCCAGAACGGGCAGCATCCCGACGGCAAGGACCGGCAGTGCGGCGATCACACGTAAGGCCGAGCGCCGTGAGGGGTGCTCCGGAGCGTCCATGACGCGATACTCCGCCGCCGGCACCTCGGCTTCCCCTGGGCCAAGTGATTCTGCCCGATGAGGAGACCGTGCGAAGCCCAGGAGGCTCCAGCTCGAGCAAGGAACGGCCGACGACGCGCCGCGGCTCCTTGGAGACGAGGCGCCCGTCTTTCGTGCGTTGCCTACGGGTGGACGGCGCTAGCGTGCACCGGGAAGGTTCCATGGTCCGTCTGCGTCCGTCCCTGCTTCTCGCGCTCATCGGAGCTGCGGTCGTGTCGACCGCGGGCTGCAGTGGTGGCGGCTCACACGCCGCGACCCCGCCGATCCAAACGCAGCCGGGCGCACCGACGCCGTCGCCCTTCACCGGTCCGCAGTCGACGGCGACGTTCACCGTGACCATTCCGCTGCCGAACGCAAAGGGCAGTTCGGCTACGAGCGGCCGCCGCTGTACATCCCGTCGACGACCCAGTCGGTGTCGTTCCTGGTTCTCGAGGTGAACGGTAGCGCCGTCACCGCGACCGCACAAACGACCAACGTCGCGCCTGGAACGGCGCCATGCGCCACCTCGACCAGCAGTGACTACACCTGCACGATTGCCGTGCAGATGCCGATCGGGACCGACGAAACCCAGATCAGCATCTACGACGCCAATGGCGCCGGCGGCAACCTGCTCGCGGAAACGCTGTACTCCGCCAGCGTCGTGGAGGGCCATGCCAATACGTTCGGCTCGGGGGCGACGCCGATCACGCTCGACGCGAATCCCGGCGCGATCACGGTCGGGGCAACCAACGGCGAGGGCGGGAACCAAGCTGCCGGCTTCAGCGTGAACGGCACCGCGGAGGAGACGTACTCGCTCGCGGTGGTCGACAAGCACGGGACGGCGTTCGTCGCCGGACAACAAGGGCTTCCCGCGTTCAACAACGCGGCGAATAGCGGCTGCGCCGGATCGACGTCGGCGATCAGCGGCGGGGTGCTGGATGTCACGCCTTCGGGCAGCTGTAGTGCGCTGAACGTTGTCGTCGACGCCGATCCGGCGGCAGCGACGGACGTCTCCGCGGCGCTGACGTCCTCGCCGGCTATCGGCGCGACCAGCTTCACGGTCAGCGTGACGTCGGGGACCATCTTTGTCGGCCAGAATCTCGTGGTGGACTACGAGAACTTCGCCGGCGGCTCGACGTTGCTTCAGGAGAGCGTCAAGGTCACCGCGGTGAGCGGATCGACGATCACGATCTCTCCCGGCTTCGTGCACGCGCACACGACCGGCGCCAACGTGCGCCACTATGCCGACAATCTGAGCCCCGCGACCGCGCCGTTCACGGTCTCGATTGCGGCCTCGCTCATTACACCGGTCGGGATCGACTCGAACAACAACTCGGAAGCGATCGCATTCAGCAACACCTTCGCCGAGGAGAGCCCCGGCACGCTGATCAAGGATACCAACGCGAGCCCGTGCGCCGGCTATACGGATGGCGGCAACGAAATCCCCGGGTGTTTCTTCGACTACGCGAAGTTCGATGCAGCCGACCTACTCTTCATCGCCGACCAGGGCAACGAACAGATCTACGAGTCCCAGTACACGCAAGGCAGCGGGTTCAGCGGCTTCACGGTCGCCGGCCAAACCGGTACGCCCATCCCCGAGCAACAGGGTCTCTTTGGCTTCGACGTCTCCGAGAACGGGACGGCCATGGTCGCGAACTGCTGCGGGACGACGCCGACGATTCAGGCGTGGACCGCCGGCGCGACGAGCTCGAGCGTGAACTACACCACCTCACTCGGCCCGACGTGGTACACGCAGACTCAGGACTACTTCACCACGGCCGCGGTCCTGGCCAACAGCAGCAACACCGTCTTCGGCTACGCCACCCTGATGGACGACACCAGCGTCAGCGCCACGGACGTGATCCTCGTGACCACCGGCTCCGGCTCGGAGCAAGACTTCACCGACAGCAGCATCTACAGCATCTCCGCGCAGACGTGCTGCAATTTCGCAACGCTCGCGTGGGATCAAGGACGTCAGACGCTGATCTACGGCAACTCGCAAAGCAGCGGGGGATATCAGGTCTGGGAATACCCGCGCAACGGCACGACGGGCGCGCAGATCACCGCGACCGGCAAGCTCGAGGTCGCCTCGTTGAGCGGCTACCCGCAGTACATCGCTCCCTCGCGCGACGGGGCCTACATCGCGATCGCCTGGTACAACGGGAGCACCGGCACCAACGTCTCCGTCTACCACTTCAACGGCACGGCCTGGGTGCTCTACTCTGGCACCAATCCGCTGGCGGGTTACGTCTTCCAGCAGTTCACGTCGGTCCACTTTCTGCCGGGTTCGCCGGGGAATCTGGTCATCACCGACAGCGGAACGAACGAGAGCAGCCAGATCTACGCGAACCTGTACCAGTTCACTGCCGCCGGTACCGCCGTGGCCGGAGTCACCAATCCGACGTCCATCGAAGGCGACTTCGCCTCGTCGTCCTTTATCATCGACGACTGCGCCGTCTCGTACTGACCGGCTGACCGGCTTCCTACGAAATACGAACCGAACGGGGTCCTCGTGATGAGACGTTATCGTACAGTGCAAAGAAAAAGCCGGCCGCGATACGACTGACCCAAGTAGGGGCCCAACCGGGTCGGATTGAAAATTTTCCTCATGCCGTTTCGCGCCCGCGGCCTTTGCAAGGGCCTGGTTTTCGCTGTGATCCCGGCGGTACTGAGCGCCTGCGGCGGTCACGAGCAGTCGCAGATGCCGGCGACGCCTCGATCGCCGTCGGGCCCGACCACGGCGACGTTGAAAATCGTGATTCCGAAAGGGAGCGCGGCGTTGGCCGCACACCGCGCGCCGCACTACATTTCGCCCGCGACGCAGAGCATGACCGTCCTCGTCACGCAGCACAGCGGTGGGGCGACGGTTCTCGACGAGACGGTGGGGTTGACGCCGACGTCGAGCGGCTGCACGTCGACGCTGACCTCGACGAACTGTACGCTGCAGTTCACGATCGGGCCCGGCACGTACGACATGACGCTGGCGACGTACGACGGATACGATGCGACGCACGGCACGGCGACGGGAACCGAGCTCTCGAGCGGACAGACGATCGGGTTCACGGTCGTCGCGGGTCAGGCCAACGCGATCTCGGTGACGCTCTCTGGGATCCCGGCTGCAATCGGCGTATGGACCAACGCACGGGGCGTTCGCGGCGGACAGACCAGCGGTTTCACGCAGTACGGCACGCTCGCTCAGACGTTCAACGTCTTCGCGCTCGACGCCGATCAGAATATCATCATCGGCCCGGGAGCGCCGACGTTCACGATCGCGGCGAGTTCCGGCAGCGGGTTCACCATCACGAATCCGACGACGGCGTCGCCGAACGCGTTCTCGCTTCTCGGATCCGGAACGTCCGGTCAGACCGAGTCCTTCACCGCGACGGCCGCGTACTCCGACGACACGTGCTCGGGCGGCGGCGCGGTCTGCACGACGTCGTTCTCCGTGACGAGTCTTGTGCAGACGCTCTTTGTCTCCAACACCACCGGCAACTCGATCACGGTCTACCCCGGGCCGTATGGCACGCCGTCCGCGACGGTGACGAACGGCGTCAACGCACCGCTGGGCATCGCGACCGACAGCTCGGGCGACTTGTTCGTCGCCGAAAACTCGACCGCGTACGTCGCGATCTACGCGCCGCCGTACACGGGAAGCCCCTCGCATGCCGGCCCGAACGGGGACTATACGACGAACAGCGTGCTCATCGGTCCCGACAACAGGCTGTTCGCGGACGGCGGCATCTATGCGATCACGGTCGTGCCGCCGTACACGCAGACGCCGACGACGATCACGGATTCGGGATATGCGATGAAGCAGATGTCGCTGGACGCGAGCGGCAACCTCTTCATTCCGAACCAGAACAACAACACCGTGCAGGAGTTCGCCCCGCCGTACAACGCCGGCCCGGTCACCACGATCTCGAACGGCGTCGTCGACCCACAGCAGACGCTGGTGGATCCGTCGGGCAACCTGTTCGTCCTGAACGACGACGCTCAGGTCACGGAGCTCGCGCCGCCGTACACCGGCGCCGCGACGCCCATCGGAGCGGCCAACTATCCGACGGTTCTGGCAATGGACGCGGATGCCAATCTGTTCATCGCGTACGAAGGCAACAACTCCGTGTCCGTCTATGCCAAGCCGTACACCGGCGAGCCGATCGCGACCGCTTCGACCGGGATCAATAACCCGGTCGCGCTCGCGATTGACGAGGCTGGCAACCTGTTCGTTGCCAACGCCGGCAACAACACGGTGACGGAGTATGCGCCGCCATATACTGGTTCGCCGGTCGTGACGATCTCGAGCGGCGTGAACGGCCCGGCGAACTTCGGACTCGCGCTCTACCCGCACTGAGCGCCGCGGACGTCTGGGCGCCGGCACCGTACGAGTTCGTCAAACGTTAGGGCGTTCTCGATCGCCCCTCCGTGCGCGGTATTGTCGAAGATGCAAAACGCCGGTCCGGGCGATGCGCTGACGAGGGCCTCGAACTGCGTCAGGCGTTGTTGATCATAGGTAGACCAATAGACGCGCGGCGTCCCGTGCCAACGAAAGTAGCGGAACGAACGATCGCCGCCCGGTGATGCCGCCGCCGGCAGGATTGCCGGGTCGGCAGCGACACGGGCGACGCCAAAGTGCGCCAGGAGCGCTTCGGCCGGATCGCTGAACCAGCTTGCATGGCGGGGTTCGCATGCGACCCGGCCGCCAAACGTCGAGCGGAGCGCGTTGAAGAAGCGCTCGGCGATTGCGCCCGAAAAGGCCAGTTTTGGCGGCAACTGCACGAGGAGCACGCCGCCGTTGAGCAGCGGCGCAACTTCGTCGATGAACGCGCCCACGCAATCATCGACGCCTTCGAGACGATGCTCGTGGGTGATCGTCTTGCGCAACTTGACACTGAACAAGAAGCCCGGCGGCACGCTTCTCGCCCAGCGCTCGTAGGTCGAGCGTCTATGCGCGCGGTAGAACGTCGAATTTATCTCGACGCATGGAAGAACGCGAGCGTAGCGCTCGAGGTGTGAGCCGGCACCTGGAAACGACGCTGCAACGGCCGGCGGAAGGTTCCAGCCCGCGGTCCCAATCCGAATGAGGGACATCGCTCAATTCGGGGCGGGGGCAGGCCGGAACGGGATGTCGTTGGGAAGCTCGGCCGCGGCGCGCTTGAGCTCCTCGGTCAGTTTTGCCATACGCGAGACCGTCACCGGGAGATCGGAACGCTTGGCGAAGTTGAATTGGGGAAGAAAGTGCTGAATGCTCTTGCGCGCTTCGCGGGTGCGCGGGTAGACGGACTGCATGATCTCCGGCGACACGAACGAGTCGGCGCTCAAGTTCCCGTGGTAGGTTCGAAGCAGGTCATCGATGTTGTTGGAGAGTTGAACCAGCTCGTCGCGCAGGCTCTCCGGGGTTTTGTCCTGGTCCATGAACTCGGCCGCGTACGTTCGCGAGCCTGACGCATCGGCAGCCCGTACCGCGTCCGCGTAGTTTCCCAGGTCGAGGCGCGCGACGGCCGGCGCGGGGACGGGCCCGCGTGCTGCACCTTGCGGTGCGGGCGCCGGCCGAGTGTACAAGTCGAGCATGAACCGCTTCAGCTCATCGTCGCGGTACTGCTCGTAGAGGTGCTCGCAGACACTATACGCGGCGAAAAACAGAACGGCGACGACGCAAAACGCCAGCACCAGCTGGAAGTCGTGCTGACGTTCTCGGGCATCGTTGGCTGGGAAGAGGGTGAACCACGCAGCGAGGGCGTAGCCGGCGATTCCGGCCGCCCCTTGCAAGAATCTGGCGACCAGACGCAGAGTCCCCATGGCGCAGTCTAGTCCGCCTTCGCCTCGCGGATCAATGGTATCGAGCGCTGGCCCCGGCCGGTCGTTCGGGATAGGGGAAGGCGCTCGCTCGTACGGTCCGTTGAACAAGCGCCGGAATCGTCCGGCGGCGACGCGAAGGTGACGATCGAATGGAAGGTTCCGAGTATAAACATTCCATGAGCGCCACGGAAGCTCTACGTGCGGCCGACGGTTGGCTGACAGTCCTGGGCCTGCCCGGAAGCGCCGCCGCGCGTGCAGCCATCGCGAGCGTGACCCCGCTCGTCATGACGGAAGAGATCACGCCGCGAGACCTCGACGACTTAGCGTCCATCGTCGAGGAACGTGGACGTTCCCTGCGCGACCCGCAGGTGCCGCTCGACGTGCACCTCGCGCAACTCAACGAAGCGGTTCGGGCCGCCTTTGAACGCGTGGAGCGTGAACGTGCCTAACCGCGCCGCCCTTACACCGCAAGCCTGAACGCCGCGCCGTCGCGCACGACGTGGCCGGCGGTGGGGGCGGCGAAGTGGGTGCCGATCACGAGGATCCCCTGGTCGGCCCATTCGGCGAAGAGGCGCGAGCGGGTGAGCACCGCGGCCTCCGGCTCGCCGGTGCCGAACGTCCAGTCGGGGTGCGCCAACTGGCATGGATGGTGGGCCATGTCGCCGGTGATCACCGCCCGCTCGCCCGCGGACTCGATCATCACGCTGACGTGGCCGGGCGTGTGGCCGGTGGAGGGCGTGAGCCGGATCGGCGTGACGCTATCGCCGAGCATCGTTCGCTGCTCCTCGTCGTCGTGGGCGCTCCAGAAGTCGTACTCGCGCCGAGTGATGAAGTAGCGCGCGTTCGGAAAGGTCGGCACCCACGTGCCGTTCTCGAGCATCGTGTTCCAGCCGACATGGTCGACGTGCAGGTGCGTGCAGACAACGGCGTCGACGCCGTCGCGCGACCAGCCCGCCTCGTCGAGATGCTGTAGGAACGACGTCGCCAACGGCTTGCCGCCCGTGATCTCGCGCGGACGGTCGTTGCCGACGTTCACTCGGCCAACGTGCCAGCTGAGCATCGCGCTCATACCTCCTTACTCGCGATTCGACGCGACGGGACGATAGCCGGCGCGAAATCTCTCCGCGGATTTTGCGAGAGGGGCGCGTGGAGCCTACGCGAACTACCCCTGCCTCCAAAACCGTCTGAAGGGTGTATCGATGACTGGGACGGCCGCCGGACTCGCTCCGCCGGCGCAGGACGTTCATAAGGACGTCCTCGCTGAGCATTTGAACGGAGTCGTACATATTCGCGGCTACGTTTCGGCGCTCGCGATCACGACGATCCCCTCGCTGAACCCGCAGCCGGCGTGGTATCAAAACTTTTCGCTCAACCTTTTCAACGCGAAGCAGCACGGCAGCGTTTGGACGACGACGCTGGAATCCGCGATCACCTCGACGGTGCCGCAACTGATCATCGATTTCGGTACGAAGTTCGGCGTCGCGGCCGATGACATCACGCAGACGATCAGCGCCGCGAACGGAAACCCCGACGCGGCCGCGCAGCAGAAGATCCAAGCCCGGCTCACATGGCTCGGCGGTCAGCTCGCGGACACGAAGTCGCAGATCACGGACCTGTGCTCGCAGTTCACCGCCTTTCACGATGCCGCCATCAGCGACCTGAGCGCGCTCACCGGCGAAGACGGCATCCAACAAGCCCTGCTCGCCGACCAGGCGCTGGCCGCCAAGCTCAAGGCCGACATCGACGCCGACAACGCGGAGATCGCCGCGGACGAGGCCAAGCTCACCGCGAGCGGGATCGCGGGCGGCGTCGGCATCGGCGTCGGCGTCGCGGCGATGGCGTTCGGACCGGTCGGCTTCCTCGTGGGTGCGTTCATCACGGTGGCGTCCATCGCCGAGATGGAGGCCATGTACGCCACCTACACCCGCAAGATCCAAGACGCGCACGCGGAGATCGCGCGTGACACCAACGAGCTCGACGACGACATGCAGCAGATCGCGGCACTCTCGGTCCTCAACGCGTCCGTCGGCAAGCTGGCCGATCTCAACAAAGGCATGGGACAGTCGTTGAGCGACATTGCGGATTGGTGGGGCACCGTCGCGGCGAAAACGAACGCGACGATTGCCGATCTTGCAAGCGCTTCGACCGAGGCGGGTTTTTGGCTCGGGGTCGGCAACGACGTGACGTCCGCCCGCGAGGACTGGGACGGCTTGGTCCAGTTCGCCACCAACATGCAAACGATCGCCGACAACGCCGTAGTTCGGATGGTTCGCGTCGCGGCTGACGGCACCGCCTCGGCGAGCTCGGCATGAGGCGTTCGGACGCGATCGCCGGCTGCGCGGCCTTGGCCGGAAGCGTCCTCGTTGCGCGCGTTCCGGCGCTCGCGGCGGGACCGACGCTGGCCTCACCGCGCGGCGGACCGCTGCTGCACAATGCGTTTGCCGCCGCGCTCTTCACGCGGGCCGTCATCGAGCTGCCGGATGATTCGAACCCTCGCGATGCGCAGCGCGGCAGCTGGGCGATGGGCGTCGCGTTCGACGGCGCTCAGGTTTCGTTGGCACGAACCATCGCGCTCAAATTCGAGCCCGTGCTCAGCGGCATCGACGCCTTGCTCGCGGACGACGGGCCCGTGGCGCTGCTCGCCGCGGCCGGAGACCAGGTCGCCTCCGGCGGGGACGCCGCACGCGCGCGGTTTCTGTCCGCCGCGCAAAACGTACAAACGGCCGCCGCCACGATCGCCGCGGCGCTGCGGGCATTCCGAACGAACCCGATCGCCGGCGACTACCCGTACGTCCTGCGCATCGTCACGCAGCTGAACGACGCGGTTCGGCCCGACGGAACGATGCCGGCGCTTCCGCGGCGCTACGCGCCCCAGGCCGAACAGTTCCAACAGGAGGGCGCCCCGCTCGCGCGCCAGCTTTCCCGCTGGATACAGTTGTGCGTCACCGCGGGCGGCGGAGCCGACGTCGCGCTCGCGCAGCTCGCCGACATCCTGGGCGGTCTCGACGCGAAAATCCGCGGCCTCATCCGCGACGCATCCGATGCCAACGCGCCGCCGCGTCTCGTCGCGGTCGACTGGACCGTGATGAAGCGCTACCTCCTTTCGATCGCGACGGGGAGCACACCGCTCGTCGACTCAACCAGTTGGCCGGCGACGGGCGGGCCCGTGTCGGTGCCCTCGGAGCTCGGCGCGCTCTACGCATCGGCGCTCTCACAGCTCACCGCGGGGTGCACGTATCTGCTCGGCACGCCGCCGGCGACGCCGCCCGGCACCGGCAACCTCGCCACCATGTTCATCGTCACCGAGGCCGTCGCGGGATTGCTGGTCTCGAACGTCTCGTCGTCTTCCGCGCTCGCGCCGAACGGCCAGCCGCTCACCTCGTGGCTGGCGACGCGCTTGCGCAACGACGCGGCAATCGTCGTGAATGCGGGGAGCGCCGCGGGTCCCGCGCTCCCGGACTACCGTGCAGCCCTTCAGCGGCTCCTCAACTATGCGGCTGCATACCCGCACGTGTTCTCCTGATGCCCGCTCAACGAAAGGCAGCGTAGCCGATGCTCGCCCCGAACGACGATCTGGCCACCGAATTTCTCGCCTCCATCACGGACGGATACTATAGCGTCAACGCGGCCGCGATCGCGCTGCGACAGACGCACATCACGCCGATCGAGCCGCCGCCGACGTGGCTGCCGGCGTTGCAGAAGCTCGTCGAGGACGCGACCGCGACCGCCGAGGACTGGCTCGCCGAGAGCGGCCCCGACCTCATCGCCACCCTACCGGGCGCGTTCGTCACGTACGAGAGCCATTTCGACGCCATCGCGTCGGGGTTCGATCAGCTCGACGCGGACGGCGCGACGACGCAGCTCACGGCGCTACAAGCGGCCGCCCAGCGCGCGGCGGACATGGTCGCGACACACGAAGACGCGGCCCGAAAAGCGAGCGACGCGCTCGCGGCCTCGAGAGCCGCCGTCGAGACGGCGATCAAAGACGCGACCACGACGCTCGACGCGGAACGCGCCGCGGCGGAAAAGGTGATGACCGCGATCGCGACGCTCGAAGCGGAAGTCGCCGATGCGGCGTCAACGGTCAAGGAAGACCCCAAAGAGTCCGCCATGCAAGGGAAGGAGGTCACCGTCGCCGTGCTCGAGCTCGCGGTCGCGGCCGAGGCCTCGCTGGTGAGCGGCCTCACCCTCGTCGTCGCGGTCGGTGCGCTGATCTACTCCGGCATTCAGACCGCGCTCGAGAACGCCGAGATCGCCGAGAAGCTGACCGAGCTGCGCGATCTGTACGTCGAGCTCACGCTCGACGCGCAGCGGATCGCCGGCCTGCAAGCGATCGTCTCGGCGCTGCAGCGCGTCGACGCCTCACTGCTGGCGCTGCACGATCAGCTCGCGATGAAGCCGCTGTGGACGAACATCGCCAGCGACGTGCAGGAAGTGATCGGGGACATCCCCGTGGCGAAAGACTTCCGTCAGCTGCCGGCGATCGTGGGCCTGCCCCAGGCCGCGGCCACCTGGCACGACCTCTCCGTCAAGGCGAAGAACATTCAGAACACCGCCGCGACCGTGCAAGTCGTCAACGTCAAGATCACGCCGCAAACCGCAGCGGCCTAGCCTCACCTTCTTCCGCGCCGCACGGCGCAGAAAGTCTCGGGCCCTCGTGGCGAACTCCCTTCGTCCGGCCGACCTCGGCGACCACCAGCAAGTCCTCGCCGATCACCTCGGCGCGGTGCTGATGATTCGCGGCTATGCGGTCGCCGTCGAGCAAACGAACCTGACCTCGCCGACGGACCCGCCGCCGACGTGGTACCCCGATCTCGTCAAGAACATCGGGACGGCCAAAACGCACGTCGGCGTGTGGACCGATACGCTCGAGCCGGCGATCACCTCGCAAGTGCCGCAGACGGCGATCTCGTTCGGCACGAAGTTCAAGACGGCGACCGACGGCATCTTGTCGATCCTGAACGCTTCCAACAACAGCCCCAGCGAGCAGCAGAAGTCGCAGATCGAACAAGAGCTGGCCTGGCTGGCGGGTCACATCGACGACGTGCACTCGCCGCTGCCCGGGCTCTCGCAGCAGTTCACGACGTTTCAGAAGACGGCCGCGGCCGACCTCACGACCTTGACGACCGGCGCGTCGAGCATCCAGGACGTGATCACCGCCGATACGACCGTAAAGGATCGCATCGAAGGCGAGATGGCCGATACGCAGTCGAAGATCATGAAGGACAAAGCTGCCATGGAGGCTGCGGGCATCGCCGGCGGCGTGGGACTCTTCGTCGGCGTCGGGATCATGGCGACGACGGGCGCGGAGACGTTCGGCATCGGCGCCGCCATCGGCGCGTTCATCATGGTCGGTTCGCTCGTCGAGGCCGCGACCGTGCTGGCGGTATACGGCAAAGACCTGGCCGACCAGCAAGCGAAGTTCAACGAGGAAAGCGCGGGCGATCAGAAAGAGATCGAGCAGATCACCGCGCTGGGCCTGCTGAAGAACACGATCGACGGGCTCGCCGGCAAGAACGAAGCGATGGCGCAGTCGCTGGTCGAGATCGCCGACTGGTGGTCGATGATCGGTCAGAAGCTGGGCGCCGTGATCCAAGACGTGAAGGACGCGGCGGCCGACGAGGCCGACGGCTTCTGGATGGGGCTCGCGAACGACATCACCGACGCCCAGAAAGATTGGGCATCGTACGTCAGCTTCGCGACCAACATGCAGGAGATCGCATCCGGTGCTCAAGTCCAGACCGTGGACACCAGAAAGGTCGCGGCGTAGCCGAGATGCCGATTCTGCTGGACCGTCCCGGCGGGGACGCCGCGAAGTCGATGCTCGCGGATCACTACCAAGGTTTGATCTCGATACGCGGCTACGTGCTCGCGCTCAGCAAGACGAACCTCACCCCGGTTTCCGATCCGCCGCCGTCATGGTACGACGGGCTCGTCGCCAAGATCGACGCGGCGAAAGCGCACACCAGTCCGTGGACGACCGAATTGGAGCCGGCGATCACCTCGACGCTGCCCGGGCAGATCGTCGAGTTCGGAACCCGGTTGCAGACGGCGACGAACGGGATTCTCGCCATCCTCCAGGCGACCCCGAAGCCGTCGCCCGACGACGCGAAGAAGATCGCCGACCAGCTCGACTGGCTGCGGCGCGGCATCGGCGACCACAAGGCCGACATCGACAAGCTGCGCGCCGATTTCGTCACGTTCCAACGCGCCGCCGACGCCGACTTGCACGCGCTCAACGACGGCGCAGATTCCGTGCAGCACGACCTCAACATCGACAATGCCCTGGTCGCCAAGCTGCAGGGTGACCAGCGCTCGGACCAAGCGGACATCGACGCGGACAAGGCGGCCATGGCAAAAGCCGGGGTGGCGGCAGGGGTCGGCATCTTCGTCGGCGCGTCGACGCTCGTGGTCTCGGGTGCCACCGGCATCGGCGCGGTCATCGGCGGCTTCGTCATCGCCGGGGCCGTCATCGAGGCCGCGACGGTGCTGTCGATCTACGGTGTGCGGCTCGCGGACGCGCAGCGCCGGTACGACCAGGATACGGCCGACCTCACCGCGGAGCAGAACCAAGTCGCCTCGCTGACGCTCGTCAAGGGCGTCGTCGACAACCTGATCGGGTTGAACGGAGGCATGTCGCAATCGCTCTCCGACGTTTCGGTGTGGTGGAGCACGATCGAGCAGAAGCTGGGGACCGTCGTCGACGACGTCGCGGCGGCAACCTCCGACGACGATCAGCAGGCGTGGCTGCTGCTCGGCGACGACATCCGCGCGACGCAGACGGAGTGGGCCGATTTGGCCGCGTTCGCGCAGAACATGCAGAACGCGGCCCTGGGCGCGACGGTGCAGGTCATCAGCGCCAAAGACGGGGTCGCGGCGTAACGCGCGTCCGCGACCGCGAGGGGTCTTCGCGCGTCGAGCGCGGGGAGTGGAAAAGCCTGCCGCAGCGGCAGGCTTTTCCCGTTACAGGGTGATCTCCCCGGCGCGCTCGCGGAGATCCGGCGAGAGCACCTCGCCGAAGTCGTCGGCCTCGAAAAACTCGCGGATCTCGATCGTCTCGCCGCGCTCGAACGGCACGTGGGTGAAGCGCTCGACGATCTCCTCGCGCGACTTGCCCTCGACGACCCAGAATCCCGCGACCAGCTCCTTGGTCTCCGCGAACGGACCGTCGGTGACCGTCGTGCGCCCGCCCTCGAATCGAATGCGCGTGCCTTTGGAAGATGGGCGCAAGCCTTCGGCCGCCAACAGGACGCCGTCTTTGGCGAGCTGCTCGTTGAACGCGATCATCGACGCGAACTGCTCGCGCTTCGGGATGACGCCCGCCTCCGAGTCGGCGTTGGCCTTCATCAGAACCATGAATTTCATCGTAGACTCCTCGTTGTGTGGGGTGTTCTACCAAAGCGTCGAACGGCCGGCCTCACTTTCGACAACAACGCGCCGGTATTTTCCTCGCCCGCAAAGCAAGCGAGCGGATCGGCCGATCCGGGAGCGGCACTGCGTAGGTTCATCGAGCGGCGCGGTGAAGAGCCGGTGCCATTCACGACGGGAAGGACGCAGAGGTTGTCGTCAGAGAGAAGCGGCCGGCGCACCACGCGCAGCAAGGCGGAGCAGCGTGCCGAAACGGTCGAGCAGATCCTCGATGCGGCGGAGCGTCTCTTTTCGCAGCACGGCCTGCACGGCGTCACCCTCAAGGACGTCGCCAAGAGCATCGACGTGCACCACACGCTGATCAACTACTACTTCGCGGACAAACGGCAGCTCTTCGACGCGGTCTTCGCGCGGCGCGCGGTGGTGACCAGCGAGCGACGCATGAAGGTGCTCGACGCGTACGAACGCGCGGCGGGAGCTACGCCGACGGTCGAGGGCGCGCTGCGCGCATTCCTCGATACGGACCTCGACCTCTACATCGAGGGCGGAGAGGGCTGGCGCAACTACGCCGCGCTGAGCGCGCAAGTCGCCAACACGCCCGAGTGGGGCGCCGCGCTGATGGACCAGCACTTCGACCCGGTGGTCCTTCGTCTGATCGGCCTGCTCAAGCGGGCGCTTCCCGACTGCGCCGAGGAAGATATCTTCTGGGGCTATCACTTCGTCACCGGCGCACTGATGCTCACGCTGGCGCGCACGGGCCGCATCGACAAGCTCTCGGGTGGCCTGTGCCGATCCGAAGATTTCGCCGCCGTCAAGGAGCGGATGGCGGCGTTCATGGCGGCCGGCTTCGTGGCGATCTGCCGCCGTCGTCACGGCACCCCCGCCCCCTAGAGAGACCGGAGGGAAAGATTCTTCTTGCGGGAAGCACGGCTGCGGCTCTTATCTTAACTCACATGTGAGCGAACAGCTCGCCGCCGCAGGAGACAGCTGGCATGAAGAACGCGTTCGTCCTGGCCCTCGCCGGGCTCGCCGTGCTGGGCACCGCCGTCGCCCCACCCGCCATGGGAGCCCAGGACACGATCAAGATCGGCTACGTCGATCCGCTGTCGGGCAGCGGAGCCAGCGCCGGCGAGATCGGCCTCGATCAGCTCAATTTCATCGCCGATCAGATCAACGCCAAAGGCGGCGTGCTCGGCGCCAAAGTACAGGTCGTCCCCTACGACAACAAGCTGAATCCGCAAGAGAGTCTGGTGCAGGTGCAAAAGGCGATCGACGACGGCGTGCGGATCATCACCCAGGGGAACGGCTCGTCGGTCGGCATCGCGATCGAGAACTTCGTCGCCAAGTACAACGAGCGGAATCCCGGCAAGGAAGTCGTGTACCTCAACTACGGCGCGATCGATCCGGTCCTGACCAACGAGGACTGCACGTACTGGCATTTCGCGTTCGATGCCAACGTCTCGATCAAGATGGCCGCGCTCACGAATTACATCAAGAAGAGCCCGTCGATCAAGAAGGTCTACCTGATCGACCAGGACTACAGCTTCGGCCATTCGGTCGCCGACACGGCCGTCAGCATGCTGAAAGCGAAGCGCCCCGACATCCAGGTCGTCGGCAACGAGTTCGTGCCGTTGCTGAAGGTCACCGACTTCTCGCCGTACATCGCCAAGATCAAAGCGTCCGGTGCCGACTCCGTCATCACCGGCAACTGGGGACAGGATTTCGCACTGCTGCTCAAAGCCGCGGGCGACGCCGGGCTGAAGGTCAACTGGTACACCTACTACGCCGGCATCGCCGGCGGCCCGACGGCGATCAAACAGGCGAACCTGCCCAATCGCGTCTTCCAGGTCAACGAGGGCGTCGACACGATCGCGGATCCGTCGGCGCGCAAGGTCGTGACCCAGTACCTGGCCGGCCACAAAGCGGACCCGTATTTCTATCCGCGGCTCTTCAACGAGATGGGCATGCTCGTCGAGGCGATCCGTGAGGCCAACTCGGCCGATCCGGCCAAGTTCGCCGCCAAGCTCGAAGGCATGAAGTACGCAACCTTCTTGAACGGCGCCGAGGGTTTCATGCGCGCGAGCGATCACCAGTTCTTCCAGCCGCTCTACATCTCGAGCCTCGGCCCCGTCCCGGCCGGCGAGTTCACCGAAGAGGACACCGGCTGGGGGTGGAACGTGAAGGGGCGCATTCCGACCGACGAGACGTTGTTGCCGACGTCCTGCAAGATGAAGCGTCCCTGATTCCGGCGCAGGCGAGGAACGCGTGCGCGAAATCATCCTGACCTCGACGCTGGACGGGGTCCTCTACGGCATGCTGTTGTTCATGATGGCCAGCGGGTTGACCGTCATCTTCAGCATGCTCGGGGTGCTGAACTTCGCGCACGCCAGCTTCTACATGCTGGGGGCGTTCTTCGGGTTCGAGATCAGCCGTCGGATCGGCTTTTGGCCGGGGCTCGTGCTGGCGCCGCTGCTCGTGTGCGGCATCGGGATGCTGGTCGAGCGCTACGGGCTGCGTCGGGCGCACCGGCACGGCCACGTCGCCGAGCTGCTGTTCACCTTCGGCCTGGCGTTCGTCATCCAGGAAGTCGTCGAGATGGTCTGGGGCAAGCTGCCCGTCGACTATCGCGTGCCGCCCGCACTCAACTTCCCCGCCTTCACGATCTACTCGACCAACTATCCCGCCTATAAGCTCTTCGAGCTGCTGATCGCGGTCGCGATCTTCGCCGCGCTGCTGCTCGTGGTCAAACGGTCGCGCATCGGCCTGGTCGTGCAGGCGGCACTCGGGCATCCCGCCATGGTCGGCATGCTCGGGCACAACGTCGATCGCGTCTTCATGCTGGTCTTCGGCGTCGGCACCGGGTTGGCGGCGCTCGCCGGCGTGATCGCGGGCCCGGCGCTGGTGACGCAGTCGGACATGGCGCAGCTGCTGGGCCCGATCCTGTTCGTGGTGGTGGTCATCGGCGGCCTCGGCTCGCTCGGCGGCGCCTTCGTCGCCTCGCTGCTGATCGGGCTCGTGCAGACGTTCGCCGTCGCCTCCAACGCTTCGCTGGCGAGCGTTTTCGGCGCGCTGGCGACCGACAGTCCGTGGACGCCTTACGTCGGCGACGTCTGGAGCGTCACCGTCGCCCAGGTGGCGCCGATCATCCCTTATCTGCTGATGGTCTTGGTGCTGATCTTCCGACCGCGCGGGCTGCTGGGCACGCGCGAGTGAAGGTGTGGATCGCCGCGGCGGTGGTGCTCCTGATCCTGCCGCTCGTCTTCGGGTCCGGGCTCGCGCTCACGACGATGTGCCTGATGGGCATCATGATCGTCTTCGCGCTCTCGTACAACATGCTGCTCGGTCAGACGGGACTGCTTTCGTTCGGGCACGCCATGTTCTTCGGGCTCGGGGGCTACGCCACGATCCACGTGATGAACGCGGCGCAGGATCACGGTCTGCCTGTCCCGCTCCTCGTGTTCCCGTTGGCGGGGGGCATCGCCGGGCTGCTCTTCGGGCTGCTGTTCGGCACCGTCGCCACGCGCCGCGGCGGCACCGCGTTCGCGATGATCACGCTGGGCCTGTGCGAGCTGCTCGCGTCGAGCGCGCTCATCCTCAAGCACGCCTTCGGCGGCGAGGAAGGCGTGAGCACCGATCGCACCGCGTTCGTGCACCCCTTCGGCCTCACGTTCGGCCCGCAGATCCAGGTCTACTATCTCATCGCCGCCTGGTGCTTGGTCGCGGCGGCCGCGATGTACGCCCTCACGCGCACGCCGTTCGGCCGCATCTGCAACGCGACGCGCGACAACCCGGAGCGCGCGGGCTTCATCGGTTACGACGTCCGGACCGTCCGGTTTCTCGCGTACAGCCTGGCCGCGTTCTTCGCCGGCATCGCGGGCGCTCTCAGCGCCATCAACTTCGAGCTGATGACCTCCTCGCAGCTCGGGGTCACGCAGTCGGGCACGGTCATCTTGATGACGTACATCGGCGGCGTGGGGGAGTTCATCGGCCCGGTCCTCGGTGCCATCCTGTTCACGTATCTGCAGACGATGCTCAGCGGCATCACGGACGTCTGGCAGCTCTACGTCGGGTTGCTCTTCATCGGGATCGTGATCTTCGTGCCCGGCGGCCTCGCCGGGCTGCTGGCGCGCCAGCGACCGCTGCTGCGCGCGGGGCAGCTGCACCGCGTTCTGCCGTACTACCTGTTGGCGCTGTTGCCGGGCATCGTCGCGGTCGTCGGACTCAGCATGGTGATCGAGATGACCAACCACCTCACCGTCCATGCGGCGGACGGCCAGACGATGACGCTGGGCGGGGCCACCATCAACGCCGCCTCGCCGATCCCGTGGGTGCTCGCCGTGGTCTTGCTGGTTGGCGGCACGGTCGCGTTCTTGCGCGCGGCCCGGGCGAGCGGACGCGCGTACGGCGACGCGCTGGCAGCGGTGCCGGCGTCCACGGGCGTCGCGTGACGGCGCTTCTCGCACCGCCGGTACTGGAGCTGCGCGGGCTCACCAAGCGATTCGGTCGAACGGAGATCATTCGCGGCGTCGATCTCGCCGTGCCGGCGGGAGAGCGTCACGCGGTCATCGGCCCGAACGGCGCCGGCAAGTCGACGCTCTTCCATCTGATCAGCGGCCGCCTGCGGCCGAACGAGGGGGCCATCGAGCTGCGCGGTCAGGACATCTCCGGCATGGCGCCGCAGCTGATCAATCGCCGCGGCCTCGCGCGCAGCTTTCAGGTCACCAACATCTTCCCACACCTGACCGTGTGGGAGAACATACGCTGCGCGACGCTGTGGTCGATGGGCTACCGCTACCCGTTTTGGCGCAATATCGACCGGCTGGCGGACGTGCGTGCGCGGACCGAGCAGATCCTCACCGACATCAATCTACTCGATCGCGCCCAGGTGACCGCCGGCGTCCTCACCTACGGCGAGCAGCGTTCGCTCGACATCGGCCTGGCTATCGCGGGGAACGCCGACGTGTTGCTGCTCGACGAGCCGACGGCCGGCATGAGCCGCGCCGAGACCGATCACGTGGTCGCGCTGATCCGCCGCGTCAGCGAGGGGCGCACGCTGTTGATGATCGAGCACGATATGGGCATCGTCTTCGACCTCGCCGACCGCATTTCGGTACTGGTCTACGGCAAGATCATCGCGAGCGACACGCCGGAGCGCGTGAAAGCCAACCGCGAGGTGCAACAGGCCTATCTCGGGACGGAGATCGCGTGATGCTCGAGGTGCGCGACGTCCACGCCTATTACGGGAAGAGCCACATCCTGCAAGGCGTCGACTTCACCGTCGGCGAGCACGAGATCGTCAGCATCCTGGGGCGCAACGGCGTCGGCCGTTCGACGACCCTCAAGACCATCATGGGCGACCCGGTCCCGAGCGGTTCGATCGTCTTCAAGGGCCGCTCGATCGCCGGTCTGCGGTCCCATGAGATCGCACGCTTGGGGATCGGCTACGTCCCCGAAGAGCGCGCCATCTTCCCGGCGCTGACCGTGGCGCAGAACCTGCTGCTCGGCGTCAAGCCGGGCCAGAAGACGCGGCGCTGGGGCATCGAGGAGACGTGGCGGCTCTTCCCGCAACTGCGCGAACGCGCCGACGCGCCGGGTGGCGCGTTGTCCGGCGGCGAGCAGCAGATGCTGACGATCTGCCGCACGCTCATGGGTGATCCCGAGCTGATCATGATCGACGAGCCGACCGAGGGTCTCGCGCCGCAGATGGTCGAGCGGATCGCCGACCTGCTGCGCGAGGTCGCGCGGCGCGGGATCTCGATCGTCCTGGTCGAGCAGCGTCTGCTCATCGCGCTCGGCATCTCGCACCGCATCTACGTGATGGGCCACGGGCGCATGGTGTTCCACGGCACGCCGGCCGAGCTGACCGCGGCGGACGACGTCCGCCGCGAGTGGCTCGAGGTCTGAGGTTCCGCTCCCGCCTCGGCTACGGCAGGACGGCGACTCCTTGCGGCGGGCTCGACGTTTCGAACGATGCTCCGAGCTTCGTCGATGCCGTCCCGGTGTCGGTGAATGCCGCGACCGTCCCGTTACTTGAGCTCGCGACATATAGGACGCCGTTCGCGAGGTCGTACGTGATCGCGTCGGGATGGTTGAGGCCGCTGAAGCTGCCTGCGACGGTTTGGCGGTTCCCGTTCTGATCGTAGACCGTCACCGTGCCGTTGCTGAAGTTTGTGACGTACAGCCAGCCGGTCACCGTGTCGTACGCGATTCCGTCCGGCGAATCCAATCCGCTGAACGTTCCGCTCAGTGTCTGTTGGTTACCGTTCATGTCATAGGCCGTGACCGTGTTGCCCAAGACGTTCGTGACGTAGATGAAGCCGTTCGCCGGATCGTAGAGAAGACCGTGGGGCTCGTTCAGGCCGGCGAAGGTACCGCTGGGCGTCTGCTGATTGCCGTTGGCGTCGTAGACCGTGATCGTGCTGTTCCCTTCGTTCGCCACGTAGAGATAGCCGTTGGTCGGGTCGTAGACGATGCCTTCCGGCGTGCTCAGGTTCGGGAAGCTTCCGCTCAGCGTCTGCTTCGTGCCGTTCGCGGTGTAGACGGTGATGGTGCTGTTGGCGGCATTCGTCACGTAGATGAAGCCGTTGGCCGGGTCGAATACCGCCGCGCTCGGACCGCCCGTTCCGGTGAAGCCGCTGCTGACCTCCAGGGTGCCGAACGGGCTGAATCCTAGGACGGCGTCCACCTCCACCTCTTCCACGTAGATGACCGACGGCTGGCTGAAGACATGGGCTTGCATCGTGAGCGTCGAGGCTCCGCTTTGCGCACTCGGCGTAACGGTCGCGGTCAGCAGGGCGGCGCCGGCGTACGGTGCGGCGTTCGTCAGCAGAAAGCGATTCGGCGCGCTCGAGCCTGACGCGGTGACGGTGTACGACGTCGTGTCGCTGCTCGAGAGCGCGACGGTCGGCGCGCCGACGCCGAGCACGTAGTTGCCGTCGGCGTCGACGCCGAGCACGGTGACGTAGCCGTTGTCTCCCGTGGGCAGGGTAAAGCCGTTCACCGGATCGCCGGCGATCGTCGTCGGCGAGTCGGCGATGATGCGGACCGAGGTAGGGATCCCGCCGATCGTCAGCGTGATCGTGTTCGTCGTGCCGGCGACGATCGAGAACGGCACGTTCTGCGCGGCGGAGAGTTGGTTGCCCGCGCCGTTCGGCTGGTCGTAGGTGGTGAACGTCGCGTCGTAATCGCCGGGCCCGAGCGTGAGAGTGAGCGTGCACTGCGTGCTCGCGAGCGTGGAGCTGCAACCGCTCGACGTCGGCGTGAGGTTCGCCGTCTGCGGATAGCCGCTCACCGACGTCGACGAGCCTTGGTCGGTCACGTTGATCGTGATGCTCTGCGTCGCGGGAGAGATGTAACGCGGCCTGCGCGAGCTTCCTTGCGTGACGCCGGCCACCGCGCCGTCGATGACGAAGCGCGCCGTACCCGTCTTTTCCGTCGGCGTCGCAGCGTGCGTGGCGGGGCTGACCGCTCCGGAACCCCCGCAGCCGGCGGCACCGAACGCGAAGACCGCGACGAGGGGCGCGGTGGAAAGCGCGCGCCGGAAATGGGACATTGGTGTCAACGGCTCCGGGGGTGCGTCCGCGCAGGCAAGGAACCCCCGCTTCCTCAAAATACCCTGCAAGACGACGAGTGCGTCGTACCAGGTACTCCGGAGAAGCCGTTGGCTCCGCCTGCGGCGCCGACGCGCGGCGCGCCAAATGTGCGGCACGGGCCGTTCGAGGCGCCGCAGGCTGCGTACGGGTCGGCTCGAACGTCGAGGAGGTGTTGAGCAGGCGCCACCTCCTCACGAGCGACGCGCGCCTCGCAACCCGGCGGCGCGGCCGAGACCGTTACGGGAGGTAGCGATCGTGGTTCGTTTTCGATTGTGTCGAGCGCTGGTACCGATCCTTGCCGCCGTTGCGTTTCCGTGCGTCGCGCAAGCCGCCACCAGCGAAGGATTGCCGGCGAGAGGGCCCATCGCTCCGTACCTCATGCCCGATCGACGCGCTGAAATCGCTTTGGCGCGCAGCGCCGCTCCGCCGTCGATCGCCGCGAAGCCCGAGGTGCTGGTGCTCACCCCTCACGGCTTCGAGACGGCGGTGCGGGGAACGAACGGCTTCGTGTGCGTCGTCGAGCGTTCATGGACCGCGCCGTTCGACGATACGGAGTTCTGGAATCCCAAAGAGCGCGGGCCCGACTGCTACAATCCGCCCGCGGCGCGCACCGAAATACCGCAGCTCCGGGCGCAGGCGCGCTGGGCGTTGGCCGGCCTGAGTACGCGACAGATGCTCGAGCGAACGAGAGCGGCCCTGGCCGATCATCGCTTTGCACCGCCGGAGCCCGGTGCGTTCGGCTTCATGCTCTCGAAGCATGGATATCTCAACCACGCGCACGGGCCGTGGCATCCCCACGTGATGTTTTTCATTCCACGCGGTCAAGTCGCGAGCTGGGGGGCCGACGTGCCGAATTCGCCGGCCCTGTCCGTCGATCGCGGTCCATATCTCTCGACGCTGGTGATGGTACCGGTGCTCACGTGGTCCGACGGATCGCCCGCGCCGCGCTGACGCAGAGCGGCGCGAGGGCCTCGCGCGTCACTCCTTGATCATGCGCACGACGGCAAGCGTCTCACCGTTCGCGAGCGGCACCGCGACGCGGTCGACCGCCGTGTAGCCGCGGCGCTCGTAGAGACGGACGCCGGTCAACGTCGCCCCCATCTCGAACCGCCGAAAGCCCGCGGCGCGCGCCGCATCCTCGCAGCTTTCGAGCAGGAGGGTGCCCAGGCCGCGGCGCGCCCACTCCGGGTGGACGAAGAACGCCCGGATCTTCGCCGCATCGACGGCGGGGTCGAGCTGGTCGTCCTCGCGGCGCGTCCATCGGTCGCCCCCGAAGAGGGTCTTCCGTTTGCTCCAGCCGCCACAGGCCACGATCTCGCTCTTGCTCTCGGTTTCGACCACGAGATACGTCCCGTCGTCGATCAAGGTGGTGTCGACGCCGAAGACGGTCTCCAGCGCGCCCTCGATCTGCAGATCGGTATAGTCGTGGCTCTGCAGCTCGCGCACGGAGCGCTCGATCACGCCTGACAGCTGGGGGACGTCGGCGTACGTCGCCCGTCGGACGCGAACCGCGCACTCGGCGGAGCCCACGGACCGACGCGCCCGTTCGGAGTCCACCGCGCTATCGTAGCGGAAATTCCCGACGTTGACAAATGGTGAAAGCGTACCGTAGGTTCTCTCGTATGTCGAAGGTCGTCTACATCACCAACGCGTCGGTGGACGGTTACATCGAGGATGAAACCGGCGCCTTCGATTGGGTCAATCCCGACCAAATACATGCGTTCATCACGGACTTGGTGCGACCGATGGGAACCTATCTCACACTATCGCTTGCGCCTCGGCTGAACCGGTCGGGGCGTTCCGGCTGGTACTGCCCGAAGCCCCGCGCCGTCTGCCCACATCGAACATTTCGCTCCGGACCGAGGGAGGCGCGCTCTCCCTGCACCGGCGAGGACTCCGTGTCGGTGGCGAAAGCCGAGTTTCACGGCATGCGGTCCGGGCAAAATGAGCTCGGGCCGCCATAACGGCAAGATAAGGTTCGTCGAGAAGGATGGGAACGTGTCGACCGCCGCCGTTCGCGATTTCTCCCTCGTCGACGTAGACCGCTGGTTCCGCGCCACCCTCTACCTCGGCGCCGCCCAGCTCTACCTGCGCGACAACGCGCTCTTGCGCACGCCGTTGCGTCCGGAGCACGTCAAGCCGCGGCTCCTGGGCCATTGGGGGACGCAGCCGGGACTGGCGCTCGTTTCCGCGCAGGTCAACCGGCTCATCCGGGATCGCGGCGCGAAGATCTTGCTCGTCGTGGGACCCGCGCACGGCGCGCCGGCGATTCTCGCCAACACGTTCCTGGACGGCTCACTCGGCGAGACCGATGCACGCTACGCGCGCGACGGCGACGGTCTCGCGCATCTCGTGCGCGATTTCTCGTGGCCGCGCGGACTGGCCAGCCATCTCACGCCCAAGGTTCCGGGGATGATGCACGAGGGCGGCGAGCTCGGGTACGCCCTCATCCACGCGTTCGGTGCGGTGTTCGACGTCCCCGACCGCGTCGCGGTCTGCATCGTCGGCGACGGCGAAGCCGAGACGGGGCCGCTCGCCGCCGCGTGGCAATCGCCGAAATTCTTGCACCCGGCCGAATCGGGAGCGGTGCTCCCGGTGCTGCACCTCAACGGCTACAAGCTGGGCGGTCCGACGCTGTATGCGCGCGCGAGCGACGACGAGCTACGCGAACATTTCGCAGGCCTCGGTTGGCACGTAACGGTCGTCACGGTCGAGGACGAGTCTTCCGCGCACGAACGGCTCGCGCGCGCGTTCGACCAGGCCATGGACGAGATCGCGGCCATTCAGCGGCGGGCACGCGGCGGCGAGGATGCGTTGCCGGTGTGGCCGCTCATCGCGCTGCGCTCGCCCAAGGGGTGGACCGGTCCCGACCGCGTCGAGGGCGTGCAGATCGAGGGCACCGAGCATTCGCACCAGATACCGCTCGAGCATCCCGTCGACGATCCGGTTCAGCTCGCGGCGTTGGAAGCGTGGCTGCGGTCCTACAAACCCGAGGAGCTGTTCGACGCGTCCGGCGCGCCGAACAGGGAGACGATCGCCCTCGCGCCGCGCGCCGGGACCCGCATCGCCGACGAATACCTGCGCACGTTTCCCGTGCGCGCCCTCACCTTGCCCGCGCTCGAAGCGCACGCCGTGGACGTGCCCGCACCCGGTGCGGCGCAGAGCGAGCCGATGCGCGCGCTCGGGACATGGATGCGCGACGCCGTCGCGCCCAACGCCGCCGGCGCGAACCTGCGTTTCTTCTGTCCGGACGAGTTCGCGTCGAACCGGATGGATGCGGTCTACGAGGCGACGCCGCGCGCGTGGATGCTGCCGCGGGTGGCGACCGATACGAATCTCGCGCCGCACGGACGCGTGATCGAGATCCTCAGCGAGACCTGTTGCGAAGGTTGGCTCGAAGCCTACGTCCTGACCGGGCGGCACGGGCTCTTCGTGAGCTACGAGGCCTTCGTGCGCATCGCGACCTCGATGGCGAGCCTGCACGGCAAGTGGCTCAAGATGGCGCACGAGATCGCCTGGCGTCCGGACGTCCCGTCGCTCAACTACGTTCTCAGCTCGCACGTGTGGCGCCAGGACCAAGACGGCTATTCACATCAAGGGCCGGGCTTCATCGGCTCGCTGCTCGACGCCAAGCGGACGACCGTACGCATCTATCACGCCTGTGATGCGAACGTGCTGCTGGCCTGCGCACAGCGCGCGCTCGAATCGCGCAACAAGATCAACGTGATCGTCGCCGGCAAGCATCCGGCGCCGCAGTGGCTGACCATCGCGCAAGCGCGCGAACAGCTGGAGAGCGGCGCGCTGTCGTGGGCGTGGGCCAGCGACGACGCGCCGGACGTCGTGCTCGCCGCCGCGGGGGACGTCCCGACCGTCGAGACGCTGGCCGCCGCGATGCTGCTGCGCGAGCACGTGCCGGGCATCCGCGTGGCGGTCGTCAACGTCGTGGATTTACTGGTGCTCGACCACACCGCCCCGGGCACGCTCAGCGAAGCGGAGTTCAGCGCGCTGTTTCCGGCCGGCGTCCCGGTGATCATGGCCTATCACGGCTATCCGAGCGTCGTCCACGAGCTCTTGCACGGCCGCATCGATCCCGATCGCTTCCACGTACACGGCTACGAAGAAGAAGGCACGACCACGACGCCGTTCGACATGACCGTGCTCAACGAGATGAGCCGCTTCCACCTGGCGAGCGACGCGATTCGCCGGCTCGGCCGCGAGGACAACGCCGCGACGGCGCTGCTCCGCTTCTGCGACGAGCGGCTCGAAGCGCACGTGGCCTACATTCGCGAGCACGGGATCGACCTGCCGGAGGTACGGGACTGGACTTGGCGGCGATGAACGCGCTGGCGTTCAACGCCGGCGGCGGAAGCAATCGCGCGATCCTCTACGCGCTGCCGGCCGGGGACGTGCTGCCGCTCGAGCCGCCGACACCGCTGTGGAGCGGCGAGATCGAGGAGAACGACGCGCCGCTCGACCAACTGTTCGCGACTCTGCCCGACGTGCCGGTCGCGCTGGTCGCGCATCGCGTCGTTCACGGCGGCCTCGATCCCGCCCGCCCGCTCCAGGCACGCATCGACGCGAGCGTGCTCGACGCGATCCGGGCCGCCGTCCCGCTCGCGCCCGCGCACAACCGCCCGGCACTCGACGGGATCGCGTACGCACGGCAGCGCTTTCCGGGGGTCCCGCAGATCGCGGTCTTCGACGATGCGCTGGGACCGGATGCGCCCGAGCTCGCCCAGACCGTCACCGGCCCCCCGGAATGGCGCGCGCGTTTCGGCATCCGGCGCATCGGGTTCCACGGCATCAGTCACCGCGATGTGATCGAACGGGTGCTCGCGCTGCTCGGTCGTGCCGACGCGAAGATCGTCGCCGTGCACCTGGGCAGCGGGGCGTCCGCGATCGCGTTCGACGGCCGGCGGATCGTCGAGACGACGATGGGCATGACGCCGCTCGACGGTGCGATGATGGGGACGCGCGCCGGCGCCGTCGACCCCGGCGTGCTCTTCCACCTTCTGCGCAACGGCTACGACGCGGCGCGGTTGGAGGACGACGTCAGCCATCGTTCGGGGCTGGCCGGTATCAGCGGCCTCTCGCTCGACACGCGCATCCTGATCGACGCCGCGGCGAGGGGGAACGCTCGCGCGGCATTCGCGCTCGATCTCTACTACTACCGCATGGCGCAATGCATCGGCGAGCTGTTCGCAACCCTGAACGGTGCCGACGCGCTCTCGTTCACGGGCCCGATCGGCCAGCACATGCCGCCCGTGCGGATGGGCATCGTCGCTCGGCTCGGCTTCGCCGGCTTCGCGCTCGACGCGGAGCGCAACGACGCGATCGCCGAAGGCGAGCCGGTCGACGGACCGCTGCACGCCGCCGGCAGCCGGCCCGTCTTCTCGATCCGTACCCTCGAAGAATGGGCGATGCTGCGGCGCGCGATCGCGCTTCGCTGACCGCGGACCACGCTCACTCGGCGATCAGGCCGATCCGCTCCCCGAAGCCGTGGACGAGTGCGCTCGAATAGGTGTCGGCGGGAAGATCGACGAGCTGACGGCCTTGCATGCGAAGCACCGCGCACGCGTGACTTCCCCCACGCGGGCCTTTGGAGACGCGGAAGTCCTGGGTCAACGCCGACACGATGAACAAACCGCGTCCCGACTCGCTGAGCAGATCGGGCGGGAGGATGGCGATGTGCCGGAAGCCGGGCCCGCGATCGATCACGTGCAACACCGGATCGGGCCCGCTCCAGTCGACGATGACGTCGACCTCGCCGGCCGCGTACCGCACCGTGTTGCTGACCAGCTCACCGAAGACGACCTCCGCGATCGCGACGTCGTCGCGCGCGGCGCCGCGGTCGGCGAACGCATCGGCGAACGCTCGGCGCGCGGCGGTCACCGAGCGCGCGTCGTGCGTCTGCAGCGTCCAGCGCTGCAGCGCCTCGCGCCCGCGGCTGTCGCGGTCGGGCGTCGCGCGCACGCTCAGCACCAGAACGGCGACGTCGTCGCGCGCGGCGGCCCCGTTCATCATACGCTCGACGATGTGCTCGGCGGGCCGGGCGTTCGGCTCGGCTGTGACCGTGGCGAAGACCTCCCGCATCCGCTGTTCGCCGCTCAGCGGCGCGCGATCGGATTCGGTCAGGCCGTCCGTGTAGAGCAGCAGGCACGAGCCGGCGGGGAGATCGATCGTCGTGCTCCCCGAATGCGTCGAGTTCGATCGCAGGCCCAGCGGCAAGCCGGTTCCCGCGAGCGTGTCGATCCGCCCGTCGGGACGCCGCAGGAACGGCGGCGGCTGGCCGGCCGACGCGTACGTCAAGGTGCTGTTGATCGGGTCGAAGACGCCGACGAACGCCGTCACGAACTTGTCCGGGTGCTCGAGCCGCAGCGCGCGATCGGCGGCGTCGAGCATCAACGCGGGGTCGGCGTGCACCTGCGCGATGCCGCGGATGATCTGCCGCATGTTGCCCATGGTGACGGCGGCCTGCAGGCCGCTTCCGGCGACGTCACCGATGGAGATGACGACGCGGCCGTCGATCAAGCGCAGCGCGTCGTACCAATCGCCGCCGACCTGCGCTTCCTCGCGGCCCGGCGCGTAGAATGCGTCCAGCTCCAGGCCCGGCGTGCTCGGCAGCAGCGCCGGGAGCGACGCTTGCTGGAACGACTCGGCCGCGCGATGCTCGCGCTCGAAGAGCCGCGCTCGGTGGATCGCCAGGCCGGCGCGGCGGCCGAGTTCCTCGAGCATCGGGAGGTCGTCTTCCGTGTAACGGCGGGTCGGGGACGTGTAGACGACGGACAGGGCGCCGAGCGTCTCTCCCTCGGTGCGCAGCGGCACGACGACGGCCGAATGCACCCCGAGCTCGAGGTACGCGCGCACCTCGGCCGCGTCGCCGGCGACGTGCGCGACGATCTCCGGCGTTACGAGGCCAGACAGCTGCGAGGTGCCGGTCCGCACCGCGTGCGTCGGGCCGTGCTCGCTGTGCGGATTGAGATGGATGCGCCCGACGAACTCTTGGGCGATACGGTCCTTGCGCGCGTCGCCGTGCGCCATCGCCACCGTCTTGATGCGGTCGTCGTCGGTGCGCAGATCGATCTGGCACCAGTCGGCGATGGCCGGGATCGTGAACGACGCGACCGCGTTCAGCGTGGCGTCGAGATCGAGCGGCTGGGCCAATATCTCCGACGCGCGCAAGAGAAAGTCGCGCTCGCGCGCGGCCTGGTGCTGATCGTGGACGTCCGCGATCGTGCCGATCCAGCGGGCGCGCGCGCCCTGCACGCCCGGGTGCGGCAACGCGCGCGCGGTGAACCAGCGATAGGCGCCGTCGTGCCGCCGAAGCCGGAACTGGTCACCGAATTGCCGGCCGGAGCCCAGCGCGGTGCGCCAATTGCGGTCCCATCGCTCCGCATCGTCGGGATGGATGACGCTGGTCCAGCCCAGTTCCAGCGCCGACTCGGCCGGCAAGCCCGTGTAGGCCGTGTACTCGTCGCTTACGAAGAGCAGCTCCCCGTCCGCGTCGCTCTCGAAGACGATGTACGGCAGCGACGAGGCGAGCGTGCGAAAGCGCTCTTCGCTCGCCCGCAGGTCGCGCGTCGCCTGCGCGCGGAGCGACGCCGCGTTGATCTGCGCGTACACGCGCGCGAGCAGCTCCTCGGCCGAGAACGGCTTGACGATGTAATCGTCCGCGCCTTCCAGCAGACCCTCGAGCGCGGCTTCTTCGCCGGCGCGGGCCGACAGCAAGATGAACGGCGTGGCCGCGAGCCGCTCGTCCGCGCGCACGGCCGCCAGGAGCTCGAACCCGTCCATCTCCGGCATCATGACGTCGCTGACGATGAGGTCGAAGGGTTCGCTGCGCGCCGAAGCCAGCGCCTCGCGCCCGTTCTTGACCGCGGTGACGGCGTACCGCCCGGACAAGATGCTGCCCACGTACTCCCGTAGATCGGCGTTGTCGTCGGCGAGCAGCACGCGAGCCGCGTCGCGTCCGACCGTCGTCGTCGCGGCCGGCTCGGTCGTACTCGACCGCACCACGGTGGCCTCGACGTCGGCCAAGTATTGCTCGACCGCGCTGGCATACGTCGCGTCGCGCGAGACGATCTGGGCGGCGTCCAGGTGGGCGCTGCCCAGCGGAATGCACACCCGAAACGTCGTCCCCGCTCCGAGGGTGCTCTCGGCGTCGACGCTGCCGCCGTGCAGCGTCGCCAAGTCGTGGACCAAGGCGAGGCCGATACCCGTTCCCTCGTGGGTGCGCGACCGCGTTCCGCGGACGCGATGAAAACGCTCGAACAGCTGCGGCAGCTCGGTCGGGGCGATACCCACGCCGGTATCGCTGACCCGAAGTTCGGCCATGGTTCCCGACCGCCGGAGCGAGACCGCGATGCCGCCCTCGAAGGTGAACTTCAGCGCGTTCGAGAGCAGGTTGAGCAGAATGCGTTCCCACATCGAGCCGTCGACGAAGACCGGCTCGTCGAGCTCGGCTTCGACGGTGAAGCGCAGGCCGGCGCTCTCGATGGCCGAGCGGAAGCTGCTGGCCACGTCACGGGTGAACGCGGCCAGATCCGTCGGTGCGAACGCGGCGTCGTTCCGTCCGGCTTCAAGACGCGAGAACTCGAGCAGCGTGTTCACGAGCTTGAGGAGACGCAAGGCGTTCCGCCGAGCCGTCTGCGCGAGCGACCGCTGACGGTCGTCTTCCGTTCGCGCCAGGTCCGCCAGCGGTCCGAGCATCAGCGTGAGCGGCGTGCGGAACTCGTGGCTGACGTTCGAGAAGAAGGCCGTCTTGGCGCGATCCATCTCCGCCAGCATGTCGATGTGCTGCTTCTCTTCTTCGGCCGCGCGCGCGTTTTGAATCGCGGTGCCGATGTTCGACGCGACGAGGTCGAAGAAGGCGCGATACTCTTCGTCGAGCGGTCGCGTCGGATTGACCGCCGCGACCAGCGCGCCGAGCGGCCGCGCCTCCGCCCGCCCGGCCATGGGAAGGACGACCGCGTCGACGATGGGTTGCCCGGCTTCGCCGAGCACGTCGACGTCGACGTCGCGCAGCGACACCGTCTCCGCGCGCCCCGTTCGGATGACGCCGTCGATCGCACGCCCGACGGCGTCCGACGCCGTGCCGTCGAGGAAGAACGAACGGCCGGCCAGGACCTCGCCGTGTTCCGCCGCGCCGACGACCTGTTCCAAGGTGCAGCGCTCTCCCTCGACGAGGTACAGCAGCGCGAACGGGGCATCGTCGCCGTTCTTGGCCAAGGTCGCGGCCGCCGACGCGCACGCCGCGCTCGTCGACTTCTGCGTCAGGACGTTTGCGACCAGCTCCGAAAGCGTCCGCGAGCGGCGGGCACCAACCACTTTCGCCGTCACGTCGTTCGAGGGACAGAACAGACCGGCGACCGCCCCGGACTCGTCGCGAATCGGGCTGTAGGAAAACGAGTAGAACGTCTCTTCGAGGAAGTCGCCGCGGTTCATCAACAGGCGCACGTCATCGACGAAGCTGGCCTCGCCGTGACGGAAGACCTTGTCGGCCAGCGGTCCGCAGACGTCCCAGATCTCGGCCCACACCTCCTCGGCCGGCCGTCCCAGCGCCCACGGGTGCTTGGCAAGCCCGAGCACGTGCAGGTACGCGTCGTTGTAGAGGAACGACATCTCGCGCCCCCAGCCGATCCACATCGGGTGACGCGAGTTCAAGATGAGGCTGACGGCGGTCTTCAGACTGGGAGGCCAGGCTTCGAGCGGGCCGAGCGGGTGGTCAGCCCAGGTGAACCGCGCGATGTGCGCCGCCATCTCCCCTTCTGACTGCAAAAAGGAGCGCGTGGCCTCGGAAGCTCGCGTCGGCGCGTCGCTGCGGTGGTCGGTCATCTCGCTTCGGCCTTGGTACCCGCGAAGCGCTCAGGCCAAGCGCAGCCTCCCTTGCTCCAGAGCCGTCGCCCCGCCGGTCACGCAGCGTCCGAGGACCGGCACACCGGTAAGACCACGCTGACGTAGGCCCCCCCACGGACGTGGTTGCCGAACGCCATCTTCACGGCCAACGCCTTCACCAGGGCCAGACCCCGACCGCTCTCGGCGGTCGGGGTGTCGAGCGTCGTCGCCGGCGCGGCACGAAAGCCGCTGCCCTCGTCAAGGACGTACAGGATCGGGCGCCGGCCGCGCCAGTCCATCGAGAGCAGCGCGCGCCCCGGTGCGTGCCGCGCGACGTTGCTCAGGAGCTCGCCGACGATCAGCTCCGCCGAGGAGAGGTCGGACTCGTTGCCGGCGTGATGGCGCAAGTACTCGCGCACCGCGACGCGCGCCGGCGTCGTCGTCGTCGGGTCGGAAATGTCGAGCACCCACTCCCACTGCGAAGCGCTGCGATCCGGTTCGGGAAGGTCCCGCCGATCAGCCATGCCTGTCCCAGCCGCGCCATTGGGTGTCCGCACTCGAGGGGAGGCAGGAACGGCAGCGCCTCGACTTCGGTACGATTCCGTACCCTGCTTCTCGGGCCCTCACCCGCTCCGGGGGCGTTTGCCGGTAACGATTCAGTTCAGCGACCCCGGCCACGGATGTCGTATCCCATCAGCCGGCGCAGCTCGGCGTTCACGACGGCGTAGCATTCGCACGCGGCCGCCTCGAGCGCGGGCCGGTCGAGCACGAGAATGTGTCCACGGCGAAAGGCGATCAGGCCGGCCTTCCCGAGCAAGCCGGCCGCAACCGTGACGCTCGCGCGCCGCACGCCGAGCATCTGCGCCGAGTACTCGTGGGTCAGCCCCAGCTCGTCGCTCACGACGCGGTCGGTCGCCATCAGGATCCAGCGCGCGAAGCGCTCTTCGATCGGGTGCAGGCTGTTGCACGCAACGAACTGGGTGGCGGCGTTGAAGGAGTACTCGGCGTACGCGAACGCGCGCTCGCGCAAGTCGCGGTCCACCCGCATGCGATCGATGAAGAGCTGCGCGCTCATGCAATACGCCGAATCCTCGATCTGCACCACGGTGACGTGCGGGCTCATGCGGCTGCCGTAAGCGATGGAGAGTGCGCTCATCCCCTCGTGGCCGGCCAGGCCCACCTCGATGCCGCCGCCGTCCTTGAGCCGTGCGACGGTCGAGATCAGGCTGCGAATCGGAAAGTGGATCTCCTCGATGAGTGTCCCGGCTTGGGCCAGAATCTGCCCTTGACGGAGCGAGGAGCGAACCAGCGTCGGCGTGAGCGTCTCGCGCGTCGCGAGCGAGAGCGAGTCCAAGAAAAGGTTGCCCGTCGTCGCCGGCAGGCTTGCGGCATGCGTCATGCCAGGGCCGATCTGCCGGCGCAAAAGAAACGCCGAGCCCGGCAACTATAGCATAGACGGGTCGTGAACCGTCACCTCGAGTGGTCGATGAGCGCAAAGAAGCCCCCGGCGCAGCCGGAGGCTTCTGCGTATGCGGTCGCTCGCCGGTCAGCGGACGTCGAAGCGATCGGCGTTCATGACTTTCGCCCACGCCGCGGCGAAGTCGCGGACGAACTTCTCCTTCGCATCGGAAGCGCCGTAGACTTCGGCGATCGCGCGCAGCTGCGAGTTCGAGCCGAAGATCAGATCGACGCGCGTGCCCGTCCACCTCAGCTGACCAGTCTTGCGGTCTTTGCCTTCGAAGCGTTCGGCGGCCTCCGAGGTCTTGGTCCAGGTCGTGCCCATGTCGAGCAGGTTGACGAAGAAGTCGTTGGTCAGCTTGCCCGGCGTCGCCGTGAAGACGCCGTCCTTCGAGCCGGCGGTGTTCGCGCCGAGCACGCGCAACCCACCGACGAGCACCGTCATCTCCGGTGCGGTCAGCGTCAGCTGCTGCGCTTTGTCCACCAGCAGCTCCTCGGCGGTCACGTTGAGCGGCGCCGCTTTGAGGTAGTTCCGGAAACCGTCGGCGTACGGCTCGAGCACGCCGAACGACGCGACGTCGGTCTGCGCTTGCGAAGCGTCGCCGCGGCCGGACGTGAACGGCACGCTCACCGTGACGCCGGCGTCCTTCGCCGCCTTCTCGACCGCCGCGTTGCCGCCCAGCACGATGAGGTCGGCGAGCGAAACCTGCTTGCCGGCGTCTTTCTGGATCTGCTCGAGCGCGCTCAGCGTCTTGGCCAGTTGGGCGGGCTGGTTGACCTCCCAGTTCTTTTGCGGCTCCAGACGCACGCGCGCGCCGTTCGCGCCGCCGCGCATGTCGGAGCCGCGGAACGTCGAGGCCGACGCCCACGCCGCGGACACCAAGTCACTCACGCTCAGGCCCGACGCGAGGACCTTCTCCTTGAGCGCCCCAACGTCCGCGTCGGAGAGCGGGGTGCCTTTGGGAATCGGATCTTGCCAGATCAGATCTTCCGTGGGAACGAGCGGGCCGAGGTAACGCGCGCGCGGTCCCATGTCGCGATGCGTGAGCTTGTACCACGCGCGCGCGAAGGCGTCGGCGAACTCCTGTGGGTTCTCGTAGAAGCGGCGCGAGATCTTCTCGTACGACGGATCGGTGCGCAGCGCCAAGTCGCTGGTGAGCATCATCGGCGCGTGCTTCTTGGAACCGTCGTGCGCGTCGGGGACGGTGCCGACGCCGCCGTTGTTCTTGGGCTTCCACTGCTTGGCACCGGCCGGGCTCGCGGTCAGCTCCCACTCATAGCTGAACAGGTTCTGGAAGAAGCTGTTGTCCCACGTGATGGGGCTCGCCGTCCACGCGCCCTCGAGGCCGCTGGTGATCGTCGCGTCGCCGTTGCCGGACTTGTAGCGGTTGGCCCAGCCCAGGCCCTGCGCTTCGATCGGCGCGCCTTCGGGCTCGGGGCCGACGTACTGGTCGGGCGGCGCGGCGCCGTGCACCTTCCCGAACGTGTGGCCGCCGGCGATCAGGGCGACCGTCTCTTCGTCGTCCATCGCCATGCGCGCGAACGTCTCGCGGATGTCGCGCGCCGAACCGGCCGGGTCGCCGTTCCCGTCGGGGCCTTCCGGGTTCACGTAGATGAGGCCCATCTGTACCGCGCCGAACGGGCGCGCGAGGTCACGATCGCCGCTATAGCGCTTGTCGCCCAGCCATTCGCGCTCGGCCCCCCAATTGACGTCCTCTTCCGGCTCGAACACGTCGGGTCGGCCGAAGGCGAAGCCGTACGGTTTGAGTCCCATCGACTCGAGCGCGCAATGCCCCGCGAAGACGATGAGGTCGGCCCACGAGATCTTGCTGCCGTATTTCTGCTTGATGGGCCACAGCAGGCGGCGCGCCTTGTCGAGGTTCGCGTTGTCCGGCCAACTGTTGAGCGGCGCGAAACGCTGCTGACCGCGGCCCGCGCCGCCGCGTCCGTCGAACGTGCGATACGTGCCGGCCGCGTGCCAGGCCATGCGGATGAAGAACGGGCCGTAGTGGCCGTAGTCGGCCGGCCACCACTCCTGCGAGTTCGTCATCGCCGCCATCATGTCGGCCTTGAGCGCGTTGACGTCGAGCTTCGCAAAGTCGTCGGCGTACTCGTAGTCGGCGCCCATCGGGTCGCCGCCCGGATGATTCGGGTGCAGAACATGCAGGTTCAGCATGTTCGGCCACCAGTCTTGATTGGTCATCATGCCGGCGTCCAAATGGGTACCGGCCGGTCTGCCGTGCGGCACCGGGCACTGAGCGCCGTTCTTCTCGAGTTCCGCGTCTCGCATTCGTTGCATCTCCGATCGTCGTTACTACCGACACGGTAGCACTTCAGGATGGGGATGTGAAATCGATTTTTTTGGAGGTTTTCTGAGGTAGCACCGATTAGTCTGGGCCATGCGGCAACCCGTCCTGGCCAATCTGTCGCTCCGCGACCTGGAATACGCGATCGCGGTCGCGCGGGAGCGCCATTTCGGGCGCGCCGCCGAGGCCTGCGGGGTGAGTCAGTCGGCCCTGAGCGAGCAGGTCCGCAAGCTCGAGGCGACTCTCGGCCTCCCGCTCTTCGAACGGACCAAGCGCCGCGTGGCGCCGACCGTCCGCGGGCTGGCGATCCTGCGGCAGGCCGAGGCTCTGCTCGGCGACGCCCGCCGGCTCCTCGACGACGCGCATCGCAGCGCCGAGCCGCTGTCCGGCGAGCTGCGGCTGGGCGTGATCGCGACCCTGGGCCCGTATTACATGCCGTTCGTCATCGCGCTCTGCCGGCGCCATTTCCCGCACCTCGACTTACGGCTGCGCGAGGCGACGACCGGCGAGCTGCTCGCCGCGCTGCGCCGCGGCGATTTGGACGCGACGCTGCTGGCGCTTCCGGTCGGCGCGGACGACCTGATCGCCGAGCCGCTGTTCTTCGAGCCGTTTCGGCTGGCATGCCGCAGCGATCACGACCTGGCGCGGCGCGCGCGCGTCGACCTGCGCGAGCTCGACCGCGGGCCGCTGCTGTTGATGGAAGACGGCCACTGCCTGCGCGATCAGACGCTCTCGCTGTGCGACCCCGCGCGGCTGCCGGCGCAGAGCCGGTACGCGAGCTCGCTCGAGATGTTGCGGCACATGATCGCGGCCGGCGAAGGGATCTCGCTGCTGCCGCTGCTCGCGACCGCCGAGCACACGACGATGGATGGGATGATCGCCTATCGCGAGCTCGACAGCGAGCGCGCGGGACGCATGATCGCGCTGGTTTGGCGCACGACGGAGACGCGCAGCGCCGATCTGCGAGAGATCGCGGCCGCTTTGCGCGAAGTCCTCCCCCGTGGGGTGCTGGCACTCCGCGCGGCGTCCGGTGCACCGGGAGGAGGTTGATCGCCCATGCGACCTGCGCGCGCGACCATCAGCGCGACGACCGACTTCGTCGTCACGGCGACGATCATCGTCGCCGACATCGCCCGCTCGACCGAATTCTATCACAAGGTGTTCGACGCGGCCGTGCTCTCGAAGGGAGAGCCCACGCTGCTGCGCTTCGGGAACACCTGGCTGATGATCGCCCGCGGCGGCGGGCCGACCGACGACAAACCGACGGTCGTCGCCTCGCCGCCGCGCCAGCCCGACGTCCTGAGCGGGTTCCTCAACCTGCGCGTCAAGAACGTCGCGCACTGCCACGCGCTGTGGAAGTCGCGCGGCGCGCACTTCCTCACCGAGCCGAAAGTGCACGACGGAGAGATCCGCTGCTACATCCGCGACCCGGACGGCTACTTGATCGAAGTCGGCCAGGATACCGACGGCGATACGCCGCTGGAGGCGTACCGGTGAGCGGGCTCGGCACGGAAACGTACGCGGAGCGCTTTGCTCGAATCGTCACCCACTACTGGCGACACGCCGCATTTCTCGACGACGAGCAACTCATCCGGGACGCCGGCTCGCTGACCGGGATTCCCGGCAGGCTGATCCACGGACGTTACGACGTCAGCAGCCCGGCGGAAACCGCGTGGAGGTTGCACCGCGCGTGGCCGGCGAGCGAACTGCAGATCGTCGCCGACGCCGCTCACGCGGACGCCGCGCTGATGAAGCACGTCGTCGCGGCCTGCAATCGTCGCTGAGCGTGGCGCCTCGGCGCGCGGCAGGAGACGGCGGGCGAGCGACCCAAGCAAATCCTGCGTGCCGCGCTCTTCCGCGGCGGCGCAGGGTGGGCGATTGAAGGCTGCGATCGAGTTGTACGGCATGGATGCCGACGTCAAGGATGAAACGGCCGCGCTGGCGGACGCGACCGGGCCGGCGCGCTGCGAGGCACTCGCGCGGCTCGCCTGGTACTTGCGGCAACGCGACAGCCGGACCGCACGGCAGTACGCGGACGAAGCGGAAGCTCTGCTCGACCAGATCTCATCGCCGGCTGACGCGCTGTTGCGCGCGCGGATCCAGCTGGTGCGCGCGGAGACCCTCGCGCTGTTCTCGATGCCGGACCAGGCGGCCGCGCTGGTCGCGCCGGCGTTCGAGGCCTTCCGCTCGAGCGGCGACCTCGTCGGCCAAGGTGATGCCTGTCTGGTCCGCGCGTTGGCCGCGCAGGCACGCGGTGACACCGGGGACGTGATCGCGTCGCTGGAACGCGCCGTCGGCTACTTCGCCGACGCGAGCGACGAGCTGCGTTTCCAAGTCGCGCGGGCATGGAGCATCTTCAATCGAGCCGTTCAGGACCGCTCGCGCATTCGCGGAGAGCTGACCGCGGCGCTGGCGTCGGCGAGGCCGCATCCCGCGGTCGACGCGATGTTGACGGCGGCCCGCGGCGTCGTCGAGTCGGGCGACGGGGAACTGGCGCGTTCGGCCGCGTCGCACGTCGAAGCGTCGCAAGCCGCGCGAGTGGCCGGCATGAACCGGCACGCGATCGTGTCGCTGGTGAACGCGGCGGGATGGCTGCACGAACTGGGCGACTACGACGCCGCCGGCGCGCTCATCGAAGAAGCGCTCGGCATCGCGCGAGCGCTCGAGTGGCCGGCGGTGACCGGCTTGTGCCTGCAGCGCCTGGGCGATCTGATGCGCCTGGTGGGCCAGTACGAGCGCAGCGCGGAGATCCTCGGGGAGGCGATCGCGAGCTTCGAGGCGGTTCCCGGCGGATCGAACAAAGGCATGGCGCACGCCGCGCTCGGCGAGACGCTGATGGGTCTGGGCAAGTTCGACGAAGCGCTGGCGTCGCTCGACACGGCGTGCGAGTTGTTCGAGCGAGGCGGTCACGCCGAGGGACTCGTCGCGGCGAGCGCGGTGCAGGCGCGCGTGCTCTCGCGCGCGGGACGGCCGCAAGAGGCGCTCGAGCGCATTCGGGCCGCGCAGCGGGTCGCCGAAGTCGGTAACGTGGGGACGCAGCGGGTGCAGCTGACGTACGCGCTCGCCGACGTCCACCGCCGCCACGACCTCGCGCCGCCGGCCGGCGCCACCGAGCCCAACGCGCACCTCCACTATCTCGAGGAGGCGTTGCGGGTCGGCTCGACGATCGCCCGGTGGACCGCGCCGCCCAACATGCTCATCGAGGTCTCCGAAGCATGGGAGGCCGCCGGCGAGCCGCAACGCGCGCTCGATTACGTTCGGCGGGCGGTCGCGGCGCAGAAGAGCGAGAGCGCGCAACGGGCCGCCGCGCGCGCGATGACGCTGAAGAGCCGTCACGAGGCCGCGAGCTCGCGGCTCGAAGCGGAGCGCGAACGCGAGCTGCAGCAGCTCCTGCGACGGACCAACGCCGAGCTGGTCGAATCGCAGCGCGCGCTCAATCAATACCGGCTGCTCTCCGAGGTGACGCGCGACATCATCCTGTTCCTCGACGCGGACTCGCTCACGATCGTCACGGCGAATGCCGCGGCGGCCGAGGCGTACGGATACACCCTCGAGGAGCTCGTGGGGATGCCGCTCGGCCGAATCCAGGCCGGCGCCGACGCACCGTGGGACGAGGCGGCGCTGCGCCACGGGATGCTGATCGAGCAAGAGCACCGGCGACGCAGCGGCGAGCTGTTTCCGGTCGAGATGCTGGTGCGGCTCACCGACATCGACGGGCGCCGCACGGCCGTCGCCACGGTGCGCGACGTCACCGAGCGCGTGAGTGCGCGCCTCGAGCTCTCGCACGCCTTGGAGCAGGCGATCGAAGCATCGCGCCTCAAGAGTGATTTCGTCGCCACCATCAGCCACGAGATCCGCACGCCGATGAACGGCATCATCGGGATGAGCGAACTCTTGCTGCGCACGCCGCTCGAGCCGCATCAGGTCGACTACGCGACGACGGTGAAGGAGTCGGCCCAGTCGCTCTTGTCGATCATCAACGACATCCTCGACTTCTCCAAGATGGAAGCCGGGAAGTTCACCTTGGAGCCGTACGATTTCGAGCCGGCGGTGGTGGTGAACGGCGTGGTCGCGCTGCTCGCGCACCAAGCCGAGGCCAAGGGGATCGCGCTCGAGGCCCAGGTGTCGGGCCGCATCCCGAAAGTGCTGCGCGGCGACGGCGGCCGCATCCGCCAGATCCTGCTCAATCTCGCCGGCAACGCGGTGAAGTTCACCGCTGCCGGCGAGGTGCAGATCATGGCGACGCTGGTCGCCGCCGAGGGCGAGCGCGTCGTGCTCGAGTTCGCGATCGAGGACACGGGGATCGGCATCCAGCCGGACGTGCTCGACCGTTTGTTCCAGCCGTTCGTGCAGGCCGACGGCAGCACGACCCGGACGTTCGGGGGGACGGGGCTGGGGCTCTCGATCTCGCGCCGTCTCGCCGAGCTGATGGGGGGGACGATCGGCGCGACGAGCATGCCCGGTGCGGGCTCCGTGTTTCGGTTCACCGTTCCGCTGGAGTACGCGGTCGAGGAAGTCGCGGCGCCGCGTCCGCAGGACGCGTTGGTCAAGCTGCAGCTGCTCGTGGTCGACGACGATCCGGCCGTTGGCCGGATGCTTCGCCGGTACGCCGGCTCGTGGGGCATGGACGTCCTCGTCGCACCGGACGGCGACGCGGCGCTGGCGGCGCTGCGCGATCGCGCCGCCGCCGGTCGACCGATCGACTTGGCGATCATCGACTACGTGATGCCCAAGTGCAACGGCATCGAGCTGGGCCGCGAGATACGCGCGGACTCCAGTCTCGGCCAGCCGGCCTTGATCTTGCTGACGGCGTTTCACTCCGCGGCGCGCGACCTGGCCGCGCGCGAATCCGGCTTCGACGCGTATTTGACCAAGCCGTGTCCGCCGTCCACGCTCTACGACGCGCTGGCTGAAGCCGCCGGCGAACGCTTCACGTCCGCCGTCAAAGCGCCGCCGGCCTCCGAGCCCGCGGCGCCGCGTCCGGCGCGCATCCTGCTCGCCGAGGATCAGCTCGTCAATCAGAAAGTCGCCTTGCTGCAGCTGGCGGAGCTGGGCTATGCCGCCGACGTCGCGCACAACGGTCGCGAAGCGGCCGACGCCGTCGCGCGCGAGCCGTACGACGTGGTCCTGATGGACCTGCACATGCCCGAGATGGACGGCATTGCCGCCGCCCGTTCGATTCGCGCGCGCGAAGCCGCGAGCGGCGCGCGCGTGACCATCGTCGCGCTCACCGCCAACGCCCTCGAGCAAGACCGCCGCGCGTGCCTCGAGGCCGGAATGGACGACTATCTCGTCAAGCCGCTCCAGCTGGACGCGCTCAAAGCGACGCTCGAGCGGTGGCTTCCCGCGGATCGGCGGCGCGCGGGGTGACCCCGCGTGCCCGCCGGTCTCCGCGGCGACGCGCGGTCAGCTCTTCGGCATCTGTCGCAGCCCCACGATCGCGCCGTTGGGTTCTTTGACGCTCGCGACCAGCAAGCCGTAGCCGACGTCCGTGACCGGTTGCACGGGCGTGCCGCCGGCTGCGACGAGCGCGTCGATGCTCGCCGCGATGTCGCTCACCGTCCAGTACGGGAGCGCGACCGGGTCGCGTTCGTCGGCGTTGGGGACGAGCCCGATTTCCATCTCGCCGCCCTTGTAGCCGACGTACTGCGGGCTGTCGACGTAGGGGTCGCTGCCGATGAGCTCCCGAAAGAATCGTTTGGCCGCAGCCATGTCCGCTGCCGGGTAGATGATGAGGGAGACGTCTTGCAAGTTTCCTTACTCCTTCTAGTGCTGTGACGGATCGAGAGCGGGAAAACGTGACCGGCGGCGTGAGAGGAGCGTCCTCGGCGGGTGCGGACCGGCTCGCGGAGCGGTTCGAAGCGGCGAAGCCCCGCTTGCAGCGGCTCGCGCTGCGAATCCTGGGCTCGGCAGCCGAAGCCGACGATGCGCTGCAAGAGACCTGGCTGCGCATCAGCCGAGCGGACGTCGAGCACGTCGAGCATTTCGACGGTTGGCTCACCACCGTTGCCGCGCGCGTCTGCTTCGACGCGCTGAAGTGGCGCGAGAGCCGGCACGAAGAGCTGACGCCGGACGATCCGCGTCACGAGCTCGCGACGATCGCGCCCGGCGAACGTCCCGAAGAGGACGCGATCCTGGCCGACTCGATCGGCGTGGCCATGCGCGTTCTGCTCGACGCGCTGCCGCCGCCGGAACGCGTCGCGTTCGTGCTGCACGACATGTTCGACGTTCCGTTCGATCAGGTCGGCGCGATCCTCGGGAAGACGAGCGAGGCGGCGCGGCAGCTCGCGAGTCGCGCGCGCCGCCGCGTGCGCGGCGCGTCGACCGATCGCGACGCCGTCACGCAGCGGCACGACGAGCTCGTGCGCGCGTTCCTGGCGGCCTCGCGGATGGGAAACTTCACGGCGTTGCTGGCGCTGCTCGATCCGGCGGCGTCGTTGCGCGTGGACGCCGGGGTGCTCGCGATGGGCGGCGCCGGATATTGGCAGAACGAGCGTTTGCTCGACGGCGTCGAGGGCGCGCAGACCGTCGCACGGATGTTCACCGGGCGCGCCCGCGGTGCGCAACCGGCCCTCATCGACGGTCGCCCCGGCGCGGTGTGGGTGCACGAGGGAGCGGTTCTCGTGGCCTTCCACTTCCGCATAGCGGGCGATCGGATCGCGGCGATCGAGCTCGTCGCGGACGTCGAGGCGCTCGCACGAGCGGTCATCGAGCGGTAGCGATCCTGGCAATTCGCTGAGAGCGATTCCGGCTCAGGGGCCGCTCGACGTCGTTGTCGAGATGGTTAAGATTTCATGCACGCCGGGCGCAATGCTTCGTTTGCAAGGAGTGCGGCGGGCAGGCGACCGAACGCGGACCAAAAGGGTGGTAGCCCGGGGTGTGCGCGGTAGCCGTCGGATCACGTAACTCGCGCTCGTCGCCCCGCCGGAGGAAGACGTTGCTCGTAGTAGTCGTTGACGACAACCCGACCAATTCACACGTCTATCTGTCGCTCATCGCGCAGATTCCCGGTACCGAGGCGCGCTCGTTCATCAGATCCGCCGAAGCGTTCGCGTGGTGCTTGAAGACCGAGCCCGATCTGTTGATCCTCGACTATCGGATGCCGACGCCCAACGGCCTGGAGTTCATCAAGGACTACCGCGGCGCGCGACCCTACGCCGAGACGCCGATCATCATGATCACCGGCGAGAAAGATCGCGACGTGCGTCACCGTGCGCTGCAGCTCGGCGCGAGCGACTTCCTCAACAAACCCGCCGATCCGGTCGAGTTCATCGCGCGCGCGACGAATCTGCTCGCGCTGCGGCGCAGCCGCAAGTCGCTCGCCGACCGCGCCGTGCACTTGGCGGATGAGGTCGCCAAGGCCACCCGCGAGATCGCCGAGCGCGAAGAGGAGACGATCAACCGGCTGATGCGCGCGGCCGAGTTCCGCGACAACGAGACCGGCAAGCACATCGTGCGCATGGGGCACTACGCCGCGTTGGTCGGCGCGAAGCTCGGGATGGGCGCTGCCGATCAGCGCGCGCTGCTGTTGGCGACGCCGATGCACGACATCGGGAAGGTCGCCACGCCGGACCGCGTGCTGCTCAAGGAGGGGCCGCTCACCCCAGAGGAGTGGGTCATCATGCGCGCGCACACGACGGCCGGCTACGAGATGCTCAGCGGCAGCTCGTCGCGGATCTTGCGGCTGGCGGCCGACATCGCGCTGCGGCACCACGAGAAGTGGGACGGCTCGGGCTATCCCGACGGTCTGAGCGGCGAGGACATCCCGGTCTCGGCGCGCATCGCGGCCGCGTGCGACGTCTTCGACGCGCTCGTGTCGCGCCGTCCCTACAAGGAACCTTGGCCGGTGGCCGACGCCTTCGCCGAGATCGAGAAGCTGGCCGGGAAGCATTTCGATCCGCGGGTCGCGGCGGCGTTCTTGGCGATCAAGCCGGAGGTCGTTCAGATCGTGCACCGGTACGCCGACGAAGCGGCGGCGTGAACGACGACCAGGTTCTGGACGAGAGCCGTTTGCGGGCGCTCTCGGGCGGCAGCGCGTCGGTCGAGACGATGCTGCTGGACTCGCTCGTCGACGAGGCGGCGGACCTACTCGAGCGCCTCGAGGCCGCGGCCGTGGTCAAGGACCGCGGCACGCTGCGCGAAGCCGCGCACGCGCTCAAGGGGATCGCCGGCAACGTCGGCGCGGCGCAGCTCGAACGGCGTGCCCGCGCGCTCGAGGATGCGCTGCGCGTCGATGCGCCCACGGTGACCGCGGAGCTGGTCGCGATCGTCGAAGCGCTGGCGGCAATCCGCCTCGTGCGGGACCGGCGTACGACCTGAAGGAGTCGAGGGCCCGCGCGGCGCGCGCGGCGAGGAACGCGTCGCCGCTGAGGCGTAGACGCGGCGCGATGAACGGATACGATCGCTTCGGCGAGGGACCGGTGCACGTGCTCGCGCTCCACGGCTGGTTCGGCGACGAGCGGACGTTTCGGCCGCTCGAGGTCGCGACCGCACTCGACCGTTTCACCTACGTGACGATGGCGTTCCGCGGCTACGGTGCCTCGCGCGATCTCACCGGAACGTACACGATCGAAGAGATCGCCGCCGACGCGCTCGCGCTCGCCGACGCGCTGGGCTGGGGACGCTTCCACCTGCTCGGACACTCGATGGGCGGGAAGGCTGCGCAGCTGCTGGCGGCGCTCGCACCGGAGCGGGTCGAGAAGATCGTCGCGCTGGCGCCGGTGCCCGCCGGCGCGACGCAGTTCGACGCGGGCAGCCGCGCGCTCTTCGAGGGCGCGACCACGCAGCTCGACAACCGCCGGCGGATCATCGCGCTCTCGACGGGGAATCGCCTCACCTCGGCCTGGGTCGATCGCGTCGCGCGCGGATCGCTGCGCGCGAACGACGAGGCGTTCGCGGCATACTTCCGCTCGTGGGCGAACATCGATCTCTCGGCCCGCGTCGCCGGCAGCACGACGCCGGTGAAGGTCGTGATCGGACGCTACGATCTCTCGATCACCGAGCGGCTGATGGCGAACACGATCCTCAAGTGGTTCCAGAACCACGAGATCGTGGTCATGGACAACGCGGGGCACTACCCCATGGACGAGACGCCGATCGCGACCGCGACGGCGATCGAAGCGTTCTTGACCGCATGAGCACCGTCTTGGTCACCGGCGGCTCCGGGTTCATCGGGAGTCACACCATCCTGCAGCTGCTGGCCGCGGGTCATCAGGTGCGCACGACCGTGCGCAACCTCTCGCGCGAGCCCGAGGTGCGCACGCTGCTGCGCGGGGCCGGCACCGAGCCCGGCGAGCGGTTGACGTTCGCGCAGGCCGATCTCGAGCACGACGCCGGCTGGTCCGCGGCGGTCGCCGGGATGGAGTACGTCCTGCACATCGCCTCACCGTTCCCGGCCACGATTCCGAAGGACGAGAACGAGTTGATCGTGCCGGCGCGCGAAGGCGCGCTGCGCGTCCTGCGCGCCGCACGCGACGCCGGGGTGAAGCGGGTCGTGCTGACCTCGTCGTTCGCGGCGATCGGGTACGGGCATCCGGCGCAGCGTGCGCCGTTCGACGAGACGAGTTGGACCAACGTCGAGGGCGCGGGCGTCACCGCCTACGTGAAATCGAAAACCCTTGCCGAACGCGCGGCGTGGGACTTCGTCGCGTCCGACGGCGGATCGCTCGAGCTGTCCGTCGTCAACCCCGTCGGCGTCTTCGGCCCGGTCCTGGGCAAGGACTACGCGACCTCGATCCTGCTCGTGCAGCGGCTGATGGACGGCGCGCTGCCGGGCTGCCCGCGGTTGAGCTTCGGCGCCGTCGACGTGCGTGACGTCGCCGACCTCCACCTGCGCGCGATGACGCACCCCGCGGCGAACGGCCAGCGGTTTCTGGCGTGCGCCGGCGACTTCATGACGATCGTTCAGATGGCGCGCGTGCTCAAAGAGCGGCTCGGTGCCGCGGCGCGGCGCGTTCCGGTCCGCGAACTTCCCGACTGGCTGATTCGCGTGGTCGCGTTGTTCGATCCGCAGGCACGTCAGATCGTGCCGGAACTGGGCAAACCGAAGAACGCGACCAGTGCGAAGGCGCAAGAGCTCTTGAGCTGGTCGCCGCGCTCGCGCGAAGACGCGTTGGTCGCCACCGCGCAGAGCCTGCTGCGCCTCGGCTTGCTGAAAGAAAAGGCGGCCGCGTAGTACGGACGTACCGCTTTCAGCAATCGCGTCCTCGGTCGATCGATCCCCACGACGAAATGCAACGACGCGCGTACGCGCGTATGCCAGGCGTTCCATCCGGCTCGGCGAACGCTTTGCAAACGCACGCTTCATCGCTCAGAATCGCGACGCGCGATTCAAACAACAAGGGGGTTCGCGAACTCGTGAAGAGACTTTTCATTGCCGCAGCGGCTTGCGCCGCCGCACTCGTTCCCTTGTCGGCGAACGCCGTTACGACGTCCATGGCGCCGTTGAAGGTCGTCTCCTGCCAAGTCGGCTACTTGTCCTCGTCGTCCGCCGGCTTGCAGTCCGGCCTTACGAACGGCGTCACGATCACCGTCATGAACGCGTCGAACAAGCCGATCACGTCGTTCTCGGGCGGCGGGATGTACGACACGACGCCGGTCATGGACACGGTCAACCACACCGTCGCTCCGGGCGCGTCGTACACGTTCACCAAGCACTACAAACCGTTCGTCTACAACGGCTCCGGCGCCAACTGCTTCGTTTCGAGCGTCACCTTCGGCGACGGCTCGACCTGGTCGGCGCCGCACTAGGTCTCCCGCTTCGACCGGTCTCGCAAAGAGAGCCGCGGACGGTGCCGCGGCTCTCTTTCGTGTCTTGGGCCGAACGCCGAGGGTTCGGTCGGCGCGTTCGTCTCGCCGATCGCCGGTCACGCACGTCCACCGCCGCCGATCAGGCGACGCTGGACGCGCTACTCGGGCTTCGGGTGTGAGGCGACGCGGTACTCGTCGTCCGGCCGGCGGTAGCCCACGTACGCGAGGATGGTCGCGATCGCACGCCGTTCGCGCGCGTCGCCGCTCGACCGGCCCGATGCGCGCTCGCGCCGTGCATTCTCAACCGATGGTGTGACCGTGTTCATGCTCGACTCTCCCGAACGCCGATAGCACGCTCGTTCGCCGCCGCGGCCGAGCCTCCGTCGCCGATCGCCCGGACCGCGGTCACACCGCGCCCCAGGGACGCCGTGGCGCCGTCCGCGACGACGGTCTGTCCGTGCCTCAAATCGGCCGGTCGGATGGTATACCTCGGCGACGGAGGAGCCTGGCTTTACCGGGGCTTAATATCGTCGCTATTCCAGCTTAACGTCCACACGATGTAGTGACGGTTGGTGCCAAAAGCCCCCGCTTTTTTCGAGGAGGTCGGATGTACTCGCGTCTTGGAGCGGCCGCGTTGCTGCTCGCCCTGGTGACCGGATGTTCCGGCAGTGGCAGTGGTTCCGCTGCCCTGAACGCCCAGCCGCACGACGTAGCCCCACAGGCGGTCGCTCAGGCGACCAGCAACGTCGTCGCGAACCCCGGCTTCGAGACCGGGTCGCTCTCGTCGTGGACCTCGTGCGGCAGCGTCAACGAAGACTCCGTCGCGACGGCGCAGGTGCACAGCGGCTCGTACAGCGCGCTGATCGGTTCGACCGCCAAGCCCGAGGTCGACGGAACCACCGGGCTGTGCCAAACCGTCACCGTCCCGACCGGCGCGACGCTGACGTTCTGGGTCTACGAGGGCACCGACGACTCGGCGACCTACGTCGACCAAGAAGCCGACGTGCTGAGCACGAGCGGCTCGCAGCTCACGCAGCTGTACTCGGAAGCGAAGTCGACCGGTGGGTGGGTCGAGAAGTCGTTCAGCCTGAGCTCGTACGCCGGTCAGACCGTGCAGCTCTACTTCGGCGTTAAAGGCAACGGCTATTCGAAGGACTACGTCTACGAGTATCTCGACGACGTCTCGCTGACCGGAACCGGCACGTCGTCGCCGACCGCGACGCCGACGCCGACCGCGGTGCCCACCGCGACGCCGACCGGCGGCCCGACGCCGACGCCGACGCCGAAGCCGACCGCGACGCCCACCGCGACACCGACGCCGGTTGCGACCGCGACGCCGTTCGCCTGCAACAACACGCAGTTCGCGACGTACCAGAGCGAGTTCGCGAACGGCACGATCAGCGCCGATCAGCTGGTGGACGTCTGCGGTGCGGTCACCCAGGTGCTGGCGGAAAAGACGACCAGCAGCGGCACCCACGGCTACTTCTACGTGGAGATGCCGTCGGGCTATCAGATCGAGATCGTCTCGAATCTCGACGCGATGGCCGAAGCCTCGACCGACGATCCGCCCTCGACGTGGCCGTGGGTCGCGGTCGGCGACTACGTCTACGTGCAGGGCCGCTACTACTACGACAGCTCGAGCAGTCAGGGCATCGACTGGACCGAGGACGACACCGACAGCTCGTGGTCGCACGTCGGGTGGGTCGCGGTTTGCAACTCGGCGGGCGCGAGCTGCCAGAAATACTGGTAGTCCGCTAGTCGGTGATGCCGGCCGCGCGACGGGTGCGCGCGGCCGGCGCAACGGAGAGACGAGTCGCGAGCGGGTCGCCCAGGTCGGCGTTCTCGTCGAGGAACTGCTGTAAGCGGGCCCGCGCGCCGGTGGCGAGGGCGGCCGCATCCCGGCCGGCGTGCGCCGCGGTCTGGTCGAGCAGATCTCGGACCGCACGATGGACGCGGCACCACGAGGCGGCGCGCAACGGCGGCACGGCGCTCAGAGCGTCCCATAGCCAGTAGCCGACGCTCTCGGCGCCGGTGCCGCCGCCGAGCATGGCGACCAGCGCGGCGTCGGCCGCCATCCGGCGGTGGAAGTAGAGCGCGTCGGCGTCGAGGGCCGGACCCGCCGCGAACGGCTCGGGGGCGTGGCATTCGGGTTGATAGGCGAGCATATCCTCATGTATAATACTTGAGGATATGCTCAAATTCAAGTCCCTTTGCGCCGATGCGCTAGGCTAGAGGAGATGAAGACGGAACCCCCCGCCGCGCGAACCGCGCTGCTCCCGCAGCGGCAGCACGGCAAGCGACGCGTTGCCTCACTGCTGGCGGCGGCGGCCGCGGTGTTCGAAGAGCGGGGGTTCGAAGCGGCGACGATGGCCGAGGTGGCGGCGCGCGCCGACGCCCCGATCGGCTCGCTCTACCGGTTCTTCCCCAACAAGGAAGCGCTGGGGGATGCGTTGCTGCAGCGCTACGCCGAGCGGATGGCGCAGGCGTTCGCCAACCTCGACGCCGCCGAACGCAAGTCGCTGGCCGCCTTCAGCGACGGATTGCTCGAGGTCATGGCCGATCTGCACGGCGAGAAGCTGGCGATTCTCCCCCTGCTCGACACCTACGCCAGCGCGCCCTCGCGGCGCGCCGAGCTGTACGGCTCGATCCTGCGGCTGATCGTCGACGTCCTGCGCCGCCGCAAGCCGCAGCTCTCACCCGGCGCGGCGGCCGACATGGCGGTGGTGCTGGTGCAGAACATGAAGTCGATGAAGAGCTTGCGCACCGAAACCGACGGAACGGACAACGCCGGCGCGATCGCGGAGCTGCAGGCGATGACTCGCCTCTACCTGGCCAGCAAGCTCGGTGAACCCGGCGGCTGAACGTCAGCCTTCGCCTTGGTTTTGCCCGTCGTCTTTCACGAAGTCGATGGCGATGTAGGTGACCACGTCCCACGCGTTGTGAATGCCGACGAAGATCAGCAGCAACGAGCTGGCGCCGAGTGTGAAGAGGGCTTGGCGCGCCGCCAGCGGTAAGGCGGCCGCGCCGGCGACGATCGCGAGGCTGGCCAGCATCGGCAGCGTCCAGTACCAGATCACGTCTTCGGCGTCGGGTTGGTACGTTTGGAGCCGCCGCGAGCGCATGAGGATGCGCAGCGAGTAGCCGGTACCGAACGCGCCGCTCAGCACGAGCAGGATCGCGGGCGTGACGAGCGCGTGCCACGGCGCGGCCAGCACCGCCGCGACGAAGAGCGCCTTGCAGAAGAACACGATCGTCGGCGTGCTGAACGTCGAGAGCCCTTCGCGCGTCGTCTGCGCGTGCGAGACGAGCGTGATGACCACGAACATCAGACCCGTCAGCGCGGCGGCCGACGAGCCGATGATGACGTAGAAGTTCGACCACTCGCTCAGAATCTGCATCGGCCCGCGTCAGCTCCCCATGTTGTTCGGGTCGCGCCATGCGCGTTCGAACGGCAGCCGCCAGGCGTGTGGCGCGACCAGCTGGTGAATCGACTTCGGCCCCCACGAGCCCGGGTCGTAGAGGCGGACCGGCGGCGGCGCCTCGAGCAGCGGCGTCGACACTTCCCACAGGCGTTCGATCCCCTCGGCGGTGGTGAACAGCGTGTGATCGCCGCGCATCGCATCGAGGATCAGCCGCTCGTAGGCCTCGAGCACGTCGCTGATCAGCGCCGTGTCGCGCATGGCGAACTGCAGACTCAGCTTGTCCAGCCGCATTCCGGGGCCGGGCCGCTTGCCGTAGAACGAGAGCGACATCTTCGAGGCGTCGGCCAAATCGAAGGTCAGGTGATCGGGGCCTTGCGAGCCGACGCCCGAGCCGACCGGGAACATCGTCTTGGGCGGCTCGCGAAAGGCGATCGAGATGATGCGCTGGCCCTCGGCGAGCCGCTTGCCGGTGCGCAAGAAGAACGGCACGCCGGCCCAGCGCCAGTTGTCGATGCTGCACTTGAGCGCGACGAACGTCTCGACGTCGGACTCGGGATCGACCCCCTCTTCGTGGCGATAGCCGACGTACTGCCCGCGCACGACGTCGCGCGGGTCGAGCGGCACCATGCTGCGGAAGACCTTGTTCTTCTCTTCGCCGATCGGCCCCGGCTCGAGTGAGGTCGGCGGCTCCATCGCCATGAAGCCGAGGATCTGGAACAAGTGCGTGACGACCATGTCGCGGAACGCGCCGGTCGACTCGTAGAACGCGGCGCGCTTGTCCAAGCCCAGCGTCTCGGGGACGTCGATCTGCACGTGATCGATGAAGTTGCGGTTCCAGATCGGCTCGAACAGACCGTTGGCGAAGCGGAAGGCCAGGATGTTCTGCGCCGGCTCCTTGCCCAGGAAATGATCGATGCGGAAGATCTGCTGCTCGTCGAAGACCTCGTGCAGCTTCGCGTTCAGCGCGACCGCGCTGGCGAGATCGGTGCCGAACGGCTTCTCCATGATCACGCGCGAGCGCGCCACCAGGTCGGCGGCGCCGAGCATCTGCACCGCCGCCAGCGCCGCGTTCGGCGGCACGCTCAAGTAGTGCAGCCGGTGGGCCTCGCCGCCCAGGCGCGCTTCGGCGCGCTCGACCGCGTCGTGCAGCGCTTGCGCGCCGGCCGAGAGCGGCACGTAGTCGAGGTTGTCCGAGAAGATCTTCCAGTCGCCGTCGGTGACCGGATGGGTCGCGAACTGGTCGAGCGCGGCGCGCGCCAGCGCGCGGAAGCCCTCGACGTCGAGCTCGTCGAGCGAAACGCCGACGATGCGGCAGCCGGGCACGAACCCCATGCTGCACAGCCGGAAGAGTCCCGGCAGCAGCTTGCGCCGCGCGAGATCGCCGGTCGCGCCGAACAAGACGACGACCTGCGAGTGTTTCGGACCGACGCCCGGAGGTATCTTGCGCACGAGACCTTTCCGAAGGTGAAGGCTTGGATCATCGCGTCGCCGCACCCGACGAACCCGCCCACGCGTAGTCGGCGTCGACTTGCGGATGGTGCGCGTTCACGTCGGCGTCATGCGCCATGCCTGGGCAGCGTGCCGGGACCGCTTCGTCCGGCTGCGGCCAATTACCCGCGGCCTTGCAGGTGATGTACGCGCAGCCGAGCCGGTAGAAATGGCGCGGATGTAGTTCGGATCGTACGCCGTCAGCCCGCGGCCGCGCATCAAGCGCTCCGGGGCGCGCGGGCATCTCGGCGGACGGCTTGCGCACGATGAACGGCCGCACGGGTCCGGCTGCGCGTCAGCCGTGAAGACTGCCAACGCGACGTTCGCGAGGCGCGCTTCGTTGCGGACGATATGACGGCTCGGTTTTTCTTCCTCGCAACGGCGCTGTGGGCCGGAGGCGCCGCCGTGGCGTCCGCCCAGTCGCTGCCATCGATTCCGCCGCAAGTGCAGAACAATCCCTGGGTGCAGAGCCTCATCCAGGCGGCCGGTGGGTTGCTTCAAACGACCGACGGCAACACGGCGCACGGGCGCGTGACCTATTTCCACCGCTTCGACTTGCAGCTCGAGACCGCGCCGAACGTCTACCGCACGGTTCACCTGCACCAGGGCACCGTCATCGATCCGCGCGGGACGACGCTGACCCCCGGAATGCTCGTCGACGTGCGCGGCGTCGCGCAACCCGATCACTCGCTCGACGCGGACGCGATCGTCGCGCACTGAGACGCGCCGCGGGCCCGCGACGGGCTTGCAAGCGGCCCCGGCCCGGCGCAGAATCAGACGACCATGATCACGGTCCAGGACGTCCGCCGGATCCCGCTGTTCGCGGGCTTGCCCGACCCCGCCGCCTCGCGGGTGGCGGCCAACGCCGCCGACATCCGCTTGCGGGCCAACGAGTATTTCGTCGGCGAAGGTGAGACGCCGGCGTTCTACGTCGTGCTCGACGGCCGCATGGAGATCCTCAAGCGCTACGGTTCCACGGTGGTGCAGCTGGCCGAGCGCGGACCGGGCGAGTACGTCGGCGAGACGCCGATCCTGCTCGGGACGTCGTTCTTCGTCAGTGCGCGCACGCTGGAGCCGACGCGCCTGCTGCGGCTCGAGGCGCAAGACTTCCGCTGGCTGCTGCGCGTCGTCGACGGCGTCCGCGAGCAGATCCTCGAGGTGGTCTCGCAGCGCACGCAGGGCGTGAGCGAGGAGACGTCGGCGGCGCCGGCGCCGCCGATCGTGCTGGGCAGCCGCTACGACGAGCGCTGTCACGACGTGCGCGATTTTCTGGCGCGCAATCGGATCGCATTCGAGTGGTTCGACCCGGCCGACGGTGCGTGCACGCGCTACGGCGACATCCCGCGCGACCAGTTGCCGATGCTGATCCTGCCCGACGGCACCAAGCTCAGCTGTCCCTCGCCGCGTCAAATGGCGCAAGCGCTCGGCCTGCAAACCGATCCGGACCATGCCGAGTACGACGTCACGATCGTCGGCGGCGGTCCGGCCGGTCTGGCGGCGGCGGTCTACGGTGCGTCGGAAGGGCTGCGCACGCTGCTGATCGAGAACTTCGCGACCGGCGGACAAGCCGGCACCTCGTCGCGCATCGAGAACTATCTCGGCTTCCCGTCCGGCCTCTCCGGCGACGACTTGGCCGACCGTGCGCGCACGCAGGCGGAGCGGCTGGGCGCCGAGATCATCGTCGCGCGGGCCGCGCAGCGCATCCTGCCCGGCTCCCCGCTCCACACCATCGAGCTGGACGGTGACGTCAGCGTGCAGTCACACGCGGTCGTCCTGGCAACGGGGGTCTCCTATCGCAAGCTGCAGGTCCCCGACATCGATCGCTTCTTGGGGACCGGCGTGTTCTACGGTGCCGCGCGCAGCGAGGCCAGCACGACGACCGGACGCGACGTCGTCCTGGTCGGCGGGGGGAACTCGGCGGGACAGGCCGCGATGTTCTTCTCGGGCTACGCGCGCAAGGTGACGGTGCTCATCCGCGGCGCCTCGCTCAACGCCTCGATGTCGCACTACCTGATCGAAGAGCTCGCGACGCGCGACAACATCGAGATCCGCACCTTCGGCGAGATCGTCGCCGTCTACGGCCGCGAGCACCTCGAAGGGATCGACGTGCGCGATCCGCGCGACGGCTCGGTCGAGCACTGGGCCGTCGACGCGGTCTTCGTCTTCATCGGCGCCGACGCGTACACCGACTGGCTGCCGACCGAGGTCATCCGCGACGAACGCGGCTACGTCTGCACCGGCCGCGACGTGCGCGACCTGCTCGAGTCCGAGCATCGCGACTGGCCCAACGTGCGCGACCCGTTCCTGCTCGAGAGCAGCGTACCGGGCATCTTCGCCGCGGGCGACGTTCGTCACGGTTCGGTCAAGCGCGTGGCAGCGGGGGTCGGCGAGGGCAGCATGACGATCGCGTTCGTGCACCAGTACCTGGCGTCGCTGCCGCAAGCGGCGCCCGTGTAGACGAGTGTAAAGTTCGCGTGTCGGCCTCTTCGCTGAAAGTTGACGGAGGGGCTACGTAATCGAGCGCCTCTCCTGCCGTTACTTGGAGGAAGTGGGAGACCACTCGGCCGGTTGGACCGGCCCATCGCTCCACGAGGGAGAACGCTCATGGGTTTCAATGCGACGCACATGTATCGCGGACAACACGAACGGCTGCGGCACCACGCGGAGATGATGCTGCACGCGACGACGGAGTCGGCGCACACCCTGCTGCTGGCGCGTCTGGCCGGCTCGCTGAAGATGCACCTCAAGGGCGAGGACGAGTCGCTCTACCCGCACCTGCTCACCCACGGTTCGGCCGAAGTGCGCATCAAGGCCGCCCAGTTCCAGATGAGCATGAGCGAGTTCAGCGAGCGTTTCGACCGGTTCTATCAGCGCTGGACCAAGGAAGGTTCCATCGCGTCGGATCCTGCCGGCTACCAGGCCGAGCTGCGCGTCATCATCGACTCGCTGGTGCGGCGCATGGATCTCGAGGACAACGAGCTCTACGCGCTGGCCGATCGCCTCAACGCCGCCTGACCGGCAGCGCCGCGGGTAGCTCGAACCACGCGAACACGCGCGGCGGGAAGCTGACCACCTCGACGACCCGGTCGCGCGCGACGCGCAGGACGTCGAGCCCGTGCGCCGTGTACTCGACCGCGTTGCCGCGCCGGACGTAATTGGCGAGCGCGGGTTGCCGGTTCGCATCGGTCGGCACGCGCACCCACTCGCCGATGCCGTTCGCGCGCACCGAGTCGGCTTCGCGGCGCAGCATGATCCAGCGGTCCACGGTCGCGCGTTCGTCGTCCGTCGTGCGATCGGGCAACGTCTCGCCCCCGTTGCGCCGGTCGCGTAAGGCGGCACGCGCGCGCTGGAGCGCGCTGTTGACGGCGGTGACGGTCATTCCCAGTGTCGCCGCCGTGTCGGCCGCGCTCCAGCCGTGGATGCTGCGCAGCACGAGCACCGCGCGTTGCCGCAGCGTGAGCAGCTGCAGCGTGCCCAGGAAGGTCAGATCGATCGTGGAGCGGGCGATGCCCGCGGCGTCGGGGAGCGCGCGCTCGACCGCGTCGAGCAGCCGGTCCGGGTAGGGCTGCAGCCAGAGCATGTCCGCGATGCTCGCGCCGCTCCCCGTGCGCCGGTCGTTGGCGCGCAGGAAGTCCAACGCCGCTTCGGTGGCGATGCCGTAGAGGCGGCGCTGGAGCGCGGCGCGCTCGCGGGCGTAGTCGCGCTCGCGCTGCATCCGGACCAGCGTCTCGCCGACCACGGCTTCCGCGTCGGCGAACGACCCGAGCAAGCGGTAACCGTACACGTGCAGCTCGCCACGATACCGCGCCAGCGCGGCGTTGAAGGCATCGGCGGCCCGCAGCGGCGGGCGGCTCGGGCTGACCTGCAGGATCGAGTGCATGGCGGTCCCTCGAGAACGGCATTGGGGGTGTCGAGGGACAGCGTAGCGGACGGATCGTCGCCGTTCCGTCGCGGCGGCGTCAGTCGGCCGCCTCGGCGTACGTCCGGCGCAGCTCCCGCTTGAGCAGCTTGCCGGCGGTGTTGCGCGGCAAGGCATCCGCGAAGAAGACGCGCTTGGGGACCTTGAAGGGCGCCAAGGTCGCTCGCGCGTGCTCGATCAGCTCGTCCGCGGTGGCCTGGGTCTGGGGCCGCAGGACGACGATCGCCGTGACCGCCTCGATCCACTTCGGGTCGGGCAGCGCGATGACGGCGACCTCGTAGACGGCCGGGTGCGTGAAGAGGGCCTCCTCGACCTCGCGCCCGGAGACGACCACGCCGCCGGTGTTGATGATGTCCTTGACCCGGTCGACGATGTAGAGAAAGCCCTCCTCGTCGCGCCAGGCGACGTCGCCCGAGTGGAACCAGCCGCCGGCGAAGGCGGCTTGCGTTTCGTCGGGCTTGTTCCAGTAGCGCAGCAGCAACTGCGGCGAGCGGTGGACGATCTCGCCGTTGACGCGCGGCGGCACGTCGCGCATCTCCTCGTCGACGACGCGCGTCTCGACGTTGAGCACCGGCCGCCCGCACGACGCCGGCCGCTCGTCGTGCTCCTCCGGGCGCAAGACCGTCGCCAGCGGACCGATCTCGCTTTGCCCGTACATGTTGTACACGCGCGCTTCGGGCAGCCGCGCGCGCAGCTCGTGCAGCACCGGGACCGGCATGATCGAGGCGCCGTACCAGATCTTGCGCATGCTGCTCAGGTCGCGGCGGTCGAAATCGGGATGGCGCAGCAGCGAGATCCAAACCGTCGGCGGCGCGAAGAAGCCGCTGATGCGATGCTCTTCGATCAGCCGCAGCACGAGCGCCGGTTCGGGCGCTTCGATCAGCATCGTGCTGGCACCCAGCAGCAGATGCGGCATCAAGAAGACGTGCATCTCGCCGGAGTGGTAGAGCGGCAGCGCGTGCAGCGAACGGTCCGCTTCGGCGATGTCGGCGTTCGCGATGCAGCTGGCGTATTGCGCGAGGAACGCATCGTGCGTGAGGGCCGCGCCCTTGGGTTCCGCGGTCGTGCCCGAGGTGTAGAGGATCTGCGCGATGCGCTCGTCGTTGTGGATCTCGATCGGAGCGGCGTCGGCGCCGGCGTCGAGGACGACGCCGACGACGTCGAAACCGGCCCCCGGGCCCGCGAAGTGCCCGCGCAGCGGCAACGCGGCGGCATCGGCGCTGGCCAGGACGTTCGCGGCCAACGCGAGGTCGTGCACGATCCCGCGTGCGCCGGACTGCCGGACGATGTAGCCCAGCTCGTCGGGCCGCAGCGCGTAGTTGATCGGTACGTGGATGACGCCGGCGCGGGTGCAGGCCAGCCAGGTGAACAGATAGCCGTCGGAGTTGCGGCCGTAGGCGGCGAGCCGGTCTCCCGGCTCCAGTCCGAGCGCCAGCAGCCGCCGCGCGAGGCGGTTCACCGCCTGGTCGAGCGCGGCGTACGTCCAACTGCGCTCGCCGAAACGCAGCGCCACCCGGTCGGGCGTGCGCAGCGCGGCGCGCCGAATCGCGGCCCCGATGCTGGTGGCGCGTATCTCGGCGCCGATGGCGCCGGAGCCGACGCCCATGCTCGAAACGGCCATGCTGCTCTCCTCTCCGCGACGCGACGCTCGTCGTGCCGACGCTCCGCCTCTTTCTCGTGCTTCTCGTGGCGTGTGCCCTGCTCGCCGCGGCCGTGGTAGGCTGGGGAGGATGCGTTCTCTCCGCTCGACGATCGCGCCGCTCGTCCTCGGGCTCGCGGCCGTGCTCCTGCCCTCGGCCGCCGGCGCGGCGACGATCACCGTGCTCAGCTCGTTCGGCATGTCCGAAGTGATCAACGCGCTCGCGCCCGCCTACCAGAAGCAGACCGGCAACACGCTGGTCGTGTACTACGACGTGGGAAATCTGCTGCTGCGGCGGATCGCCGGCGGCGAGCCGTTCGACGTCGCGATCCTGCCCGGCGACGCGATGGACCGCGCGGTCGCCGGCGTCGAGGTCGACGGCCCGACGCGCGTCGTGCTGGCGCGCTCGGGCATCGGCCTGGCCTACAAAGCCGGTACGCCGGCACCCGACGTGCACGACGTCGACGCCTTCCGGCGCACGATCTTGGCGGCCCGTTCGGTCGCCTATACGACCGCGGGCGCGAGCGGACTCTACTTCATCTCGCTGTGCGAGCGGCTCGGCATCGCCGATCAGGTCAAGGCGAAGGCGACGGTGCTGCAAGGCGGACGCACCGCGGAGCTGGTCGCGAGCGGCCGCGCCGCGTTGGCGGCGCAACAGATGAGCGAGCTGCTTCCGGTCGCGGGCGTGGCGGTCGTGCCGTTCCCGCCGGCGTTGCAGCACGACACGCCGTTCGTCGGAGCGCTCGCGGCCGGAAGCACCAAGCGCGCCGCCGGCGCGTCGCTGCTGCGTTTTCTCGCCGACCCAGCGAACGCGGCGACGATCCGCGCCAAAGGGATGGAGCCGGGCTAGCGATATCCGTAGCCGGCCAAGGTCGCGAGCGCGCCGAAAGCAAATGGCCGCTCGCATGTGGCGTCGCGTTGCGTTACTCGTGTTCGTCCCGGCGCTCGCGGCCGTGCCGCTGGACGCGCTCGCGCAGACCTCGCCGCCGACGGCGGCACCGGGGATCGTCCCCGAACCGCTCGCGACGCCGACGCCTCCGCCGATCGGCTACACCGTGCACGGTCACCTCGTGGTGACGGGCCAACCCGGCGGGCCGCCGATGCGCTTGCGGGTGGCCCTGGAGCGACGCGGTCGTGAGGTGCGGCTCGACTTCGCCGGTGAACCCGGCGCGACGGGCGCCGCGCCCGTGCCGGGCACGGCGGTTCACAGTGCGGTGCTCGTGGTCGATCCGCTGACGCACCGTGCGGTCGTGTGGAGCGCGGAGTCGAAGCGATATCACGCGCAACGCACCCCGAGCACCCCGAACACCCCGGGCGCACTGCACGGCTCGCCGCTGGCGATGTTCGAGACGTTCGGGTTCTCGTTCCACCTGACCGGCCGTTCGAGCGTGCACGGGATCCCGACCGATGACATCAGCTTCGACTTCGACGCGCAGCTGCGTGGGCTCGGTCTGGCCGTGCACGTCGGCGGCAAGCTGCAGTTGGCGCAGAACTCGTATCTCGTCCCGCTGGGCGCGGAGCTCGACTTGGGCCATCCGGCGGGCACGACCAAGCCCATGCAGATTCCCAACGGGCCGCTGATTCCGGCCCTGCCGATCCCGGCGATGACCGCGCGCGCCGTCTTCGTCGCCGACGACGTCTCGTACGAGGTGCCGCCGGAATCGGACTTCGCCCCGCCGGACGGCTACCAGAGCGTTACCTCGCTCTTGCCCGTGATGATGCCGTCCTTGCCGGCCGTACCGGCGCCGCCGTTTCCGTACGCGGCACCCGTGCCGCCGATGCCGACGTTCCCCGCCCCGCCGCCGACACCCAGGCCGCCCGCGCGCTAGCTCGCGACCGCCGAGGGCGCTTCGGACCGATAGGGAAATCGGGCCGATGCGCGCAGCGGTGGGTCGTCGGTATCCCGTGACGCGGCGGCGCGTTTAGGGGATGAGGACGCCGTTCACGACGTGGATGATGCCGTTCGACTGGTAGACGTTGGGGATCGTGACGATCGCCGTGCCGCCGCCCTTGCCGCTGAGCGCGATATCCTGGCCGCTCATCGTCGCGGTGATCGGCTCACCTTCGAGCGTCATCAGCTCGGCCTTGCCGTCGCCGGCCTTGATCTTCGCGGCGATGTCGGCGGCAGTGACGCGGCCGGCGAGCACGTGATAGGTGAGCACTTTCTTGAGCAGCGCCGGATCCGAGGTGACCTTGTCGACCGTCGCCTTCGGCAGCTTCGCGAACGCTTCGTTGGTCGGCGCGATGACGGTGAACGGGCCCGGACCCTCGAGCGTGTCGACCAGGCCGGCCTTCTTGACCAGCGCGACCAGGGTCGTGTGATCCTTCGAGTTGACGGCGTTCTGCACGATGTTCTTCGAGGCGTACATCGGCGCGCCGCCGACCATCGGGTCGTGCATCGAGCTCATCGAGCCCGACATCGAAGATTGTGCCATGGCCGGCGCCGCGACGCCCAGCAGAAGCGTCGCCGCGAGCGCGGTGATGCGGTTGATCATGAGGTGAATGACTCCTTCGGTGGTGTGAATCCGTCGAGCAGAACGGCCCCGAGACGCGAATGGATTGCCCCGCTTTCACCGAAGCGGCGAAAGATGTCGATCGTGACGGACATCGCGGTGCTCGAGCGCCTCTACGGCACGCCTGCCGAGGCGTCGATCGTCAAGGAAGTCGATCGCGTGACGCCGGCGTACCGCGCGCTGATCGAAGCTTCACCGTTCGCGGTGCTCGCCACCAGCGGTCCCGAAGGGCTCGACTGCTCGCCGCGCGGCGACCGTCCGGGTTTCGTGCGCGTGCGGGACGAGACGACGCTGCTGCTGCCCGACCGCCGCGGCAACAACCGCGTCGACTCGCTGCGCAACATCGTGCGCGATCCGCGCGTCGCGCTCTTGTTCTTGCTGCCCGGCTCGGGAACGACGCTGCGCGTCAACGGCCGCGCGCAGGTCAGCATCGACCCGGCACTGCTGGCGTCGTTCGCCGTCGCGGAGCGAGCACCGCGTTCGGTCGTCGTCGTGCTCGTCGAGGCCGTGTACTTCCAGTGCGCACGCGCGATCGTGCGTTCGGAGCTGTGGAATCCCGACCGCTACGCCGATCCGGCGGCGTTGCCCAGTCCGGGTGCGATCTTGGCCGAGCTCAGCACCGGTCGCGTCGGCGGCGAAGCGTACGACCGCGACTGGCCGGTTCGGGCGCGCGAAACGCTCTGGTAAACCGCCGACCGCAAAGGGGCAAATGTCCGGTCCGCGGAACGGCCGAGAACTATTTCCTTCGGAGGTTCTCGATGCGGCTGTTTCCCGCGGCCTTGCGCCTCGCCGGCGCCGTCGCACTCTTCGCCGGGCTGGCGATCGCGAGCACTCACCAGCACGCGCGAGCCGACGACGCGCTGCCCGAGCCGTTCGATCCCTCCGCGCTCGATCGCACCGCCAACGTCTGCACGCATTTCTTCGACTTCGCGACCGGCGGGTATCGCAAAGCCCACCCCATCCCGGCCGCGTACTCCGAGTACGGCTACATCGAGGCGTTGGTCGATCAAACCCGCGAGGTCGTGCGCGCGACGCTCGAACGCGCGCAGAAGAATCCCGGGCCGGCCGGCAGCGTCTCGCAGCAGATCGGCACGCTCTACGGCAGCTGCATGGACGCGGTGGCGATCGAGCGGCTCGGGCTGCGTCCGCTCGCGCCGGAGCTGGCGCGCATCGACGCGCTGCGCTCGCGCGCCGCGTTGACGGCGGAGATCGCGCACCTGCACCTGATCGGGGTCGACGCCGGTTTCTCGCTCTCGCCGACGCAGGATTTCAAGAACAGCAGCTCGGTCATCGCCGAGATCGATCAGAGCGGCATCGGGTTGCCCGAGCGCGACTACTACCTGCGCACCGACGAGGCGTCGCGCGCGCTACGCGCGCAGTACGTCGTGCACGTGCGCCGCATGCTGGCGCTGGCGGGGGATGCGTCCGCGGCGGCCGACGCGACCGCGGTCATGGCCTTCGAGACGCGGTTGGCGAGCGGGTCGCTGCCGATCGCCGACCTGCGCGACCCGGCCGCCGTCTATCATCCGCTGCGCGCGCCCGCGGTGGCGACGCTGCTCCCGCACTTCGCCTTCGTGCCGTACCTGCGGGCGACCGACGTGCCGATCGGCGGGATCATCAACGTCGCCGAGCCGCGCTTCTTGCGCGCCTTCGACCAGCAGCTGGCGGCGGCGCCGCTGGCCACCTGGCGCGCGTACTTGCGCTGGCGTCTGCTCGACGCCTACGCGACGACGTTGCCCAAGCGCTTCGACGACGAGAACTTCGCCTTCCGGGGCCGCATCCTGAACGGCACGACCGCGCAGCTGCCGCGCTGGAAGCGCTGCGTCGAGGTCGCGAACACGTACCTGGGCATGGCGGTCGGGCAAGCCTACGTCGCGGCCGCGTTCTCGCCGGCGGCCAAGCAGCGCGCGCTCGACATGACGCTGCGCATCAAGCGCGCCTACCGCGCCGAGCTGGCGGCGCTGACCTGGATGACGCCGCCGACGAAGCGGTACGCGCTGGCCAAGCTCGATGCGATGGGACTCAAGGTCGGCTATCCCGACCGCTGGCGCAGCTACCGCGGCTACGTCGTCACGCCCGGCACGTATCTGGTCGACGTCGAGGCCGGCCGGGTCTTCGATCACGGCTACCAGGTGCACAAGATCGGCCGCCCGCTCGATCGCAGCGAGTGGGACATGACGCCGCAGACCGTCAACGCCTACGACGACATCCAGCGCAACGAGATCGTGCTGCCGGCGGCGCAGCTGCAGCGACCGTTCTTCGACCCGGCGGCCGACGACGCGGCCAACCTCGGCGCGACCGGAGCCGGCACGGTCGGTCACGAGATGACGCACGGCTTCGACGACGAGGGCCACAAGTTCGACCTGCACGGCAACGTGCGCAACTGGTGGACGCCGAAAGACCTGGCCAACTTCGATACCCGCGCCGACTGCGTGATCCGCCAGTTCGATCGCACCGTCGCGATCGGCGACGTGCACTACCAAGGAAAGCTCGTCGCCGGCGAAGCGATCGCGGACCTCGGCGGTACCGTCATCGGCTATCGCGCGCTGGAAGATTCGCTCGGCACCGGTGCGCGCGAAAAGGTGGACGGCTTCACGCCCGAGCAGCGCTACTTCTTGGCGTTCGCGCAGTCGTGGGCGGAGAGCGTGCGGCCCGAGGCGGCGCGCACGCAGGCGCTGACCGATCCGCACCCGCTCCCGAAGGATCGCGTCGAGCAGACCGTCGCCAACGTGCCCGAGTGGTACACCGCCTTCGACTGTCCCAAACCGCCCAAACCCGTCTGCACGGTGTGGTGAGCGGGGTCGGCGCGCGCGTCGTCAGCCGGGGACGACGACGTGCTTGACCTCCGCCATGTAGCGCTCGGCGGCCGCCGCGGCGTCGTCGGGGCTGCTGCCGTGCTGGCGCGCCCAGATGTATGCCGCGTAAAAGTCCGACCACTCGTGCTTGGGCGCGACGCGCTCGAACGCGGCGTGATGGTCTTCGGTTTCGCGCAGCAGTTGGGCGAGCGCGTCGACGTCGGCGACCCGCGGCATCATGACGGCAACCTATCACCTCACGGAAGAAGCGAGCGAGGGAGTGAGAGTTCCGGCGTCAGCGGCGGCGCGTCCGCACGTCGCGGTAGAGCATGACGCCGAAGATCGCCAGCAGCAGGCCGGCCAGCACCGCGTACACGCCGAAGACGTAGAGCACGCCGACGATCGCGAGATCGACCCAGTCGAACACGATCAGCCCGAAGATGACCGACCCCAGGCCGAGCAGCGCCACGCCCCAGGCCAGCAGCGGCAGCTGCGGGACCAGCACGGCGGCCAGGATCTCGAGCACGCCGGTGCCGATCGCCCACGCCGCGATGATGATCAGCACCGCCGGCGACCCGGGCGCCCAGGCGAAGACCATCCCGGCCGCGATCGCGCCCAGGAAGCCGTCGCCCGCGAACAGGGCGCGCGAGCGCCACATGGCGTGGGGTGCGGCGACGGCGAGCGCCAGCGAGAGCGCGGCGTCGGCCGCGAGGTAGCTGCCCAGCACGCTGCGCCCGAAGGCAGCGGAGAACTCGAGGGCCGCGATCCCGGCCAGGACGGTGATCGCGCCCCGCAGGACGAGCAGAAGCCAACGCCGGTGGTGATCGCGCGGGGCGTCGAGCATGGGCGTCTCTTCCGGGCAGGCAGGTCGACCTCCCCGGCGCTGACAACGAGGAGGGCGTGTCGCTGATAGATCGCGTCGCCATCGTCGCAGGCGCGTCGGGCGGGATCGGCGCCGCCACCGTCCGCGCGTTCCTCGCCGCGGGCATGCGCGTCGTCTTGGCCGCGCCGGACGACGAGCTGCTGGCGGCGCTGGCCGCCGAGCTCGTGCCGTACGGCGACTGGGTGCGGGTCGTCCCCACCGACATCACCCGCCGCGAACAGATCGACGCCCTGGTGGACGCGACGCTGGCCGCCTTCGGGCGGATCGACGTGCTGGCGAACATCGCCGGGGTCAGCGCCGGGCCCTCGCTGGCCGAAGCGACCGACGCCGAGATCGAGCGCGTGCTGGCGGTGAACCTGCTGGGCGCGGCGCGCACGATGCACGCGGTGCTGCCGGCGATGCGCGCACAGCGCAGCGGCGCGATCATCAACGTCGGCTCGATCGCCGGCGAGATCGCGATCATGGGCATCTACTCGGGCTCGAAGTTCGGTTTGCGCGGGCTGACCGACTCGGTGCGGCGCGAGCTGCGCAGCGAGGGGATCGGCGTCACCCTGATCGAGCCCGGCTTCGTCGATACGCCGATGAACGTCGGGATGACGAAACTCCCCAGTCCCGACATCGTCGCGCGCGCGATCGTGCGGGCCGTCCGCCGGCCGCGCCGGCGCGTGATCGTACCGCGCCGGTACCTGCTTGCGCTGTTGTTCTTCAAGCTCTCGCCGCACTTCACCGATTTGGTGTTCGGCGACGCGCGCGTGCAGCGGCGGCTCAACCAGCCGATTCGCGAGGCGCGTGCCGCGGCACAGGCGGCCGCAGAGAGATGAGCGAGCGCGCGGTCCTGGTCACCGGGGCGTCGACGGGCATCGGTCTGGCGACCGTCGAGGAGCTGGTTCGCCGCGGCTTCGTCGCGTACGCGGTCGTGCGCGGACAAGTCGACGCGCACCGCTTGGGCGCGCTCGACGAGCGGATCCGTCCGCTGGTCTTCGACGTCACCGATCGCGCGGCGATCGCGGCGGCGGCGGACCAGGTGCGGACGGCGGCCCTGCCGTTGTACGGTGTGGTCAACAACGCCGGCGTCGCGCTGGGCGGACCGCTCGAGTACCTGCCGCTCGACACGCTGCGCCGTCAGCTCGAGATCAACGTCATCGGCGCGATGGCGGTGACGCAGGCGTTCCTGCCGTTCTTGCGCGAGACGCACGGGAGGCTGGTGTTCGTCGGCTCGATCTCCGGCCGGCTCGCGGTCCCGTTCGTCGGCCCGTACAGCGCATCGAAGTTCGCGCTGCGCGCGCTGAGCGACGCGTTGCGGCTCGAGCTGCGCGCCGCCGGCGTCCAGGTCTCGCTGATCGAACCGGGCTCGGTGAAGACGCCGATCTGGGAGAAGGCGCGCGCGTCGCGCCAAGCGGTGCTCGACGCGCTGCCGCCGCTCGCGATCGCGCACTACGGGCCGCAGCTCGAGAACCTGTTCGCGTCGACCGCGGAGCAAGAGCGAACCGGGATGCCGGTCGAGCGCGTCAGCGCCGCCATCCTGCGCGCGTTGACCGATCGCAAGCCGCGCGCGAAGTATTTGGTCGGCGGGTCGGCCCGCGCCGGCAGCGTCATCGCCATCTTGCCGGACCCGCTTCGCGAGCGGGCGGTGCGCGCCGCCGTCAAGCTGGACTAGCTTTACGATAACGTGGCCGTCAGCGAACGATAACCTGGCCAAGCATGCCTTGCCGGGCGAATGTACGCTTGCTAGAGTGGATGCCGAGGGTGACGAGAAGCGCAAGCGAGGACAGTGATGTACACCCTTCTGTACCGGCAACAACACGCGATGATCCGCCGTCAAGTCAAAGAGCTGACCGACGGCATGTACGGTGAAAAAGGCGCTTCGGAGCTGCGTATCTCGCTCTCGCGCTTGGCCTCGACGGTGGCGATCCACTTCACGACCGCGCAGAGCTCGCTGTACCCGCGGCTGACCGCGCACGCCGACGCGTCGATGCGCGCGACCGCGGTCCGGTACCGCGACACGCTGGATTCGATCTCGCGCGGCTTCACCTCGTTCTTCGAGACCTGGAAGGTCTACGGCGCGATCGAGCGCGACCGCGAACGCTTCGCCAGCGAGACGCGCGACGTGCTCGAGGCGCTGATCCAGCGCATCGACGCGGAGGACAACGACCTCTACCCGCGCGTCGACGCCCTGCCCGCGGCCTAGTCCGCCTTCTGCGCCGCCGCGTGAAAGCGGCGGCGAATCTCGTCCAGATCGACGGTCGGCGCGGGAAAGCGCGGATCCATCTCGTCGAGCGTTTCCACCAGGATGCGTCCGACGACGAGGTCGCGGTACCACTTGTGGTTGGCCGGCACGAGGTACCAGGGTGCGGACTCGGTGCTGCAGTGCTCGAAGGCGTCCTCGTACGCCTCCATGTAGTCGTCCCAGTACTCGCGCTCGGCGTAGTCGGCCTCGCTGATCTTCCATTGCTTCTGCGGATCGTCCAGCCGAGCGCCGAAGCGCGCCAGCTGTTCCTCACGGCTGATGTGCAGAAAGAACTTCAGCACGACGGTGCCGCTTTGCACGAGCGTCTTCTCGAACTCGTTGATGCGCTCGTACCGCTTGGACCAGACTTTCTTCGGGACGAGATCGTGGACGCGCTCGACCAGGACCGCCTCGTAATACGAGCGGTTGAAGATCCCGATCTCGCCGTGAGCGGGCGTGACCCGGTGCTCGCGCCAGAGAAAGTCGTGCGCCTTCTCCTCGGCGGTCGGCACCTTGAAGGCGTGAACGAACACGCCTTCCGGGTTCGTCGAGCGGAAGACGTGGCCGACGGTACCGTCCTTGCCGCCCGCGTCCATCGCCTGGAGGACGATGAGCACCGCGCGCCGCTGCTCCGCCCACAGCCGTGCCTGCAGCTTGGCGAGGCGATCGGCGTCGGCAGCCGCCACGTGACGCGCCGCCGCCTCGTCCGCGTGCTTGCCGGTGTCGGCCGGATCGAGGTGCTTGATCTTGACGCGCTCGCCCGGCTCGACCCGGTACTTCTTGCGGTAGTCCATCGAACTCGCTGTTCGCCAAGGCGGGCGGCCGTCCAGCCGGCGGCCCGCCGCCGCGGGCACCGACCGGCGCGTCCCCCCTAGCCGTGCGACCCGGGGTGCTGTATAGTAGGACGGTTCCCGTCGACCCCGTCCCTTGGATCGGGCCGCGGCGGGTCGTGGCTCTCTCACCAGGGTCACGTATGTAGGGCCGGGCACCATCCCGGCCGTTTTCCACCTACATCACCAACGAGGTCAATCACCACATGCCTGCTCCCAAAGGCAAGCGTGCGGCCGCGAAGAAAGATCGCCGGCCCAAGCGCAAAGTCTGCACGTTCTGCATGGAGCGCGTCGACGCGCTCGACTACAAAGACACCACGCGCCTGCGCAAGTACATCAGCGAGCGCGGCAAGATCCTCCCGCGCCGCATCTCGGGCAATTGCGCTTCGCATCAGCGAGCGCTGACGACCGCCGTCAAGCGCGCGCGCATCATCGCACTGCTGCCGTTCGTGGTCCAGTAGGAGTCGCGTCACGTGAAGGTCATTCTCACCAGCGACGTCAAGTCGGTGGGCGCCCGCGGGGCGGTGCTCGACGTCAAGGACGGTTACGCGAACAACTACCTGCTGCCGCAGCGGCTCGCCGTGCCGGCGACGCCGGGCGCGATCAAGCAGCTCGAGCAGCAGCAGAACGCCAAGAAGCGCAAGCAGGCTGAAGAAGTCGCCAACGCGCAGGAAGTCGCCACGCAGCTGGAAGGCATGACGTTGCGCGTCGCGGCGAAGGCCGGCGGCAACGGTCGTTTGTTCGGCACGGTCACGAACGCCAACGTGGCCGATGCGATCCACGAGCAGCTCGGCGTCACCATCGATCGTCACAAGATCGAGATGAAGGACGGCATCAAGGCGCTCGGGACGTATCCGGTGGAGATCCGTCTGGGCAACAACGTCGTCGCCAAGTCTGCGATCCAGGTCGTCGCGCTGAAGTAGCGTGCGCCGCAGCGCGGACGAGAAGGTGCGCCGCGAGATCGCGGCGCTCTACGGCGTCCTCACCGAGGCGCTGGGGACCGAGAAGGTCGTCATGCGCGCCGGGAAGCTCGGCACCCTCAAGGAGATGCGCTCGGCGGCGATCCCCGATCGCCTGCTGGCGCTCCAGCGCCTGGTCTTCGAAGACCCGACCCTCGACGTGCGTCCCGCCAAGGCGCAGTACAAGCACGTCATCGCGCAGATCGAGGACAAGCTCGCCGATCTGGTCGCGCAGCGCACGGTCGGCGATCAGCTCGAGGCGCGCATCAACCTCAAGATGGTCGAACGCCATCAGGAGTACCTCAAGGAGCTGCGGCTGGAGGCCTTGCGCGAGGAGGCCGGTCCCGAGACGCCGGCCACCGAGCAACGCCTGGCGGACCTGCAGCGGCTCGAGGGCCGCAAACTGGCCCGGGCCGCGCTGGACGTGCTGCGGCCGACGCGGCTGGCCGAGGTCGTCGGCCAGGAGGCCGCGGTCAAGGCGCTGCTGGCCAAGCTGGCCTCGCCGTATCCGCAGCACGTCATCCTCTACGGCCCGCCCGGCGTCGGCAAGACGACCGTGGCGCGGCTGGCGCTCGAGCTGGCCAAGGCGCGCCCGCACGCCCCCTTCGCCGCCGACGCGCCGTTCGTCGAAGCGGCCGGGACGACGCTGCGCTGGGACCACCGCGAGACGACGAACCCGCTGCTGGGGAGTGTCCACGACCCGATCTACCAGGGTGCCCGGCGCGATTTCGCGGACGGCGGCGTCCCCGAGCCGAAGCTGGGCCTGGTGACGAAAGCGCACGGCGGCGTGCTGTTCATCGACGAGATCGGCGAGATGGACCCCGCCATGCAGACGCGCCTGCTTAAGGTCCTCGAGGACAAGCGCGTCACCTTCGAGTCGTCCTACTACGACGAGCACGATCCGAACGTGCCGGCCTACGTGCGCAAGCTCTTCCGCGACGGCGCACCGGCCGACTTCGTGCTGATCGGCGCAACCACGCGCGATCCGGAGGCGATCGACGCCGCGATTCGCTCGCGCTGCGCCGCCGTCTACTTCGAGCCGCTGACCGGCACGCAGGTGGCGCGCATCGTGCGCGAGGCCGCGCACCGCTTGGGCGCGCGCGTGGTACAACGCGTGCCGGCGCTGATCGCGTCGTACACGATCGAAGGCCGCAAGGCGGTGCAGATTCTGGCCGACGCCTACGGGCACGCGCTCGAGCGCGCGATCGACGGCCGCGGCGCGGTCGTGCGCGAGCAAGACGTGCTCGAAGTCGTACAGGCCGGCCGCATCGTGCAGCACACGACGACGCGCGCGCGCCGGGCCAAGGAGATCGGCAAAGCCCACGGGCTGGGCGTGCTGCAGTACGTCGGCTCGATCATCGAGATCGAGGCGGCCGCCTTCCCCGCGCGCGAGGCGCACAAGGGGACGGTGCGCTTCAACGACACCGCCGGCTCGATGGCGCGCGACGCGGTCTTCAACGCGGCCTCGGTCGTGCGCGCGGTCGCCGGGATCGATCCGGCCGACTGGGACCTGCACGTCAACGTGGTCGGCGGCGGCAACATCGACGGTCCCTCGGCGGGGCTCGCGTTCTTCCTCGCGCTCTACAGCGCGCTGACCAAGACGAAGCTGCCGCAGGACGTCGCCGTCACCGGCGAGGTGTCGCTGGCGGGCAGCGTGCGCGCCGTCGGCGGCGTGGTCGAGAAGCTCTACGCCGCGCGCCAAGCGGGGATGCGCGCGATGATCCTGCCCAAGGAGAACGCGCGCGACCTGGAAGCCGCGCCCGAGGGGATCGAGATCGTTCCGGTGGCCGACGTGTTCGCCGCGCTGGCCGCGCTCGGCGTGCGCGTGCCGGCGCCGCCGGCCGCGGTGCGCGCGCGACCGCGCGCGAGGCGGACCCGATGAACGTCGCCCCGATCTCCAGCGCGATCGATCGCATCCCGCCCAACAACCTCGAGGCGGAGATGGCGCTGCTCGGCTCCATCCTGGTCGACAAGGAGATGATGGCGGCGGTCAGCGAGATCGTCCAGCCGTCGGACTTCTACGCCTCGCTGCACGAGTCGATCTATCTCGCGCTGTACGCGCTCTACGAGCGCGGCGAACCGCTCGATAAGGTCGCGCTGGCCGAAGAGCTGCGCGGGCGCGGGATGCTCGACAAGGTCGGCGGTCTCGCGTATCTGGGCTCGCTGATGGACACCGTGCCGACGGCCGCGTCGGCCGAGTACTACGCGCGCATCGTGCGCGAGAAATCGGCGTTGCGCTCGCTGATCCACGCCGGCACGCAGATCACCAGCCTGGGTTACGAGTCCGAGCACGACGTGCCGGCGGCGATCGATCAGGCCGAGCAGACCGTCTACGAAGTCGGCAACCGCAGCGCGCACAATCAGTTCGCCTCGGTGCCCTCGCTGCTGCTGGGCGTGTTCCAATCGCTCGAGCAGCGTCACGAACAGAAGGGCGACCGCACCGGCGTCACCAGCGGCTTCCGCGACATCGACGATTACACCGCGGGCTGGCAGCCCGGAAACCTGGTGATCCTGGCCGCGCGTCCCGCGATGGGCAAGACCTCGCTGGCGCTCAACATGGCGGTCGCGGCCGCCAAGGACGAGCGCAAGCCGGTCGCCGTGTTCTCGCTCGAGATGACGAAGCAGGAGCTGGTCGAGCGGCTGCTCTCGTCCGAGGCGAAGCTCGACGCCTCCAAGCTGCGCCGCGGCGCGATCGCCGACCGCGATTGGGAGAAGATCGGCAACGCGATGGGCGTGCTGCACGAGCTGCCGATCTATCTCGACGACGCCGGTTCGGTGACCGTTACCGAGATCCGCAGCCGCCTGCGCCGCCTCAAGAGCGCGCACGGCCTCTCGGTCGTGTTCATCGACTACCTGCAGCTGGTGCGCCCCGCGATGCTGGCCAAACAGGTCAACCGCAACGAAGAGCTCTCGGAGATCTGCCGCACGCTCAAGGCGACGGCCAAGGACCTCGAGATCCCGATCGTGGCCCTCGCCCAGCTCAACCGCGCCGTCGAAACCCGCGCCGACAAACGCCCCATGCTCTCAGATTTGCGCGACTGCTTGGCCGGCGACGCTCTCGTGATCAACGCCGAGACGGGCGAACGGATTCCGATCGCCGAGATCGTGGAACGAGATTTACGGTTCGACGTCTGGGCAGTCGACGAACGAACATTGCGTCTCCAAACGCGACCAATTGAACACGCGTGGCGAGTAAACGAGCAGAAGGTTTTTCGCGTTGTCACGCGCGGTGGTCGAACGATTCGATGCACTGCGGGACACAAATTTCTGACGTTTGACGGCTGGCAGCGGCTCGATCGTCTTACGTACGGGTCGTCGATCGCTGTTCCGGCTCATTATCCGTCGCCGGTCATCTTGGGGGCTTCCGTGCAAAGGGGAGCCGCTGGTTACGCCCCGCCCATGGCTTCCGTCGATCCGGAAGCGTTGCGGTTGGGAGACGTCCTGTGGGAGCCCATTGTCTCGATCGAGGCGGAAGGGGTCGAGCCGGTCTACGACCTGACGGTCGGGGACCTCCACAACTTCTGCGTCGACGACGTGGTCACGCACAACTCGGGCGCGATCGAGCAGGAGGCGGACATCGTGACCTTCCTGTACCGGGACGTCTACTACAACAAGGAGACCTCCCCGGAGCCCGATGCGACTGAATTGATCATCGCAAAGCACCGAAATGGAAAGGTGGGGACCGTCAAATTGCGGTTCCAGCCGGAACATACGCTCTTCGTGCCGTACGGAGACGAGTCGCACTACAGTGGCCCCTAGGAGTGAGTGACAACATGCACGCGACGACCGGGATCGTCCCGGCGCAACTGACGCTGGGCGTCGCCGATCTCGACGCGACCGAGCGGTTCTACCGTGACGTCATCGGTATCGAGCCGAGCCGCCTGGGGGACGCCGTCCGGATCGCCTTCGGCGAGTTCACCATCGTCTTCGAGCACGCGCCACCCACCGAGCGGGCCAAAATGGAGCTGGGGCTGCGGGTCGCCGACATGGCCGCCTTGGACGCGATCGCCGCCCGTGCCGGCACGGCGATCTACGATCGCGACGGGGGTGGACGCGCGCTGTTCGTGATGGATCCCGACCACTACACGATCGAGATCTTCGCCCGCTAGCGACGGCGATGGCCACCGCGCGGGTCGTGGTCACCGCCTCCGTCGACGAGGACGTCGCGGAATACCTGGACGCACTGCGCGAGACGGGCGTCGAGCCGGTGCGGATCGACGGGCGCGCGGCGACGGTCTCGCTGGACCGCTTCGACGGCCTGCTGGTCGCTGGCGGCGTCGACGTCGATCCGGCCGCCTATCAGGCGTCACCGTCGGATTTGATCGGTGAGACCGATCCCGAGCGCGACGTGCTCGAGGTCGCGCTGATCCAAGCCGCGCGCGAGCGCGCGCTGCCGACGCTGTGCATCTGCCGCGGCTTGCAGATCGCCAACGTCGCCTTCGGCGGCACGCTGATCGCCGACGTGCCCCACGCGCTCGGCAAGCGCGCGACGATACGTCATCGCGCACGCTGCGCCGACGGCCGCAGCGAACGCGGTCTGATCGAGGAGCACGTCGTGCGCATCCTGCCCGACAGTCTGCTCGCGCGCGTCGTCGGGACCACCGATTTGGTCACCGGCGCGCGGCATCACCAGGCCGTCGACCGTTGCGCGCGCGAGCTCGCCGTCGTCGGCCGCACCGACGACGGCATCGTCGAGGCGCTCGAACCGCGCTTCGCCTCGCCGTTCTGGCTGGCGGTGCAGTGGCATCCCGAGTCGACCCGGAGCCTCGACGGCGGCGCCAGCGGCGCGATCTTCGCCGCCTTCGCGGCGGCCGCGGCCGCGCAGGCCTTTGTACGCTGAGCGACGCAAACGGGCGAATGCTCTCCGTGCGACGACGCCTCTCGCTGCTGCTCGGCGCGCTGCTCGCGCTCGCGACGATCTGTCCGGCCGCGGCCGCGTCGGGACCGCGCGCGGTCGTGGCGGCGTTCTACGCCGCCGAACTCCAACCGGGGACGAACAGGAACCTCTACGCGCAGTACCTCGATCCCGCCACGTACGCGCTCTACGCACGCGCCCAGGCGCACAACCGCGAGCCGCACGGCTTGGTGCTCGACTACGACCCGGCGTCAGGGACGCAGGTCGGCTTCTTTCACGCGACCGTCGGCGCCGCCACGATCGCCGGCGCCGCCGCGCGCGTCCCGGTCGAGCTGGCGGTCGGGCTGCGCTCGACCAGCACGCTCGCGCGCTCGCTGACGGTCGTCCTGCACCACCATGCCACCGGCTGGCGCATCTACGATTGGATCTATCACGAGCCCCGGCGCGGCGATTGGTCGTTCCGCACCCAGCTCATCCGCGCGCTGAACGCGCGGTAAAAGCGCACGCCGGCGCGGTCAGGCTTCGACGTGGGACTCGGCGATCTCGTGCATCTCGGGATCGCCGATGCCGTGCTGCAAGTACGAGCGCGAAAGGTGCACGTATTCCGGTCCCGCGATCTCGATCCAGCGCACCGCTTCGCCTTCGAGTTTCTTTTTCACGGTGGCGGGCGCGCCGGCCGCGACGACGCGATCCGGGATCTCGGCGCCGGCCGCGACCACCGAGCCGGCGCCGATCAGGCTCTGTTCGCCGACGGTCGCGTGGTTGAGGATGACCGCGTTCGAGCCGATCAGCGCGCCGCGCTTGATGCGACAATCTTCGAGGATCGCGCAGTGGCCGACGGTGACGTCGTCTTCGATGACCGTCTCACAGTGCTCGCTGACGTGGACCACCGAGTTGTCCTGGACGTTGGCGCGCGCGCCGATGCGGATCGGCCCGTTGTCCCCGCGGATGACCGTGCCGAACCAAATCGACGCTTCCTCGCCGATCTCGACGTCGCCGATCAGCACGGCCGTGGGTGCGACGAAGGCCGAGGCCGCCACCTTGGGGCGCTTTCCGCGGTACTCGATGATCATGAAGCCCGACTCTCCCCGTCCCGCAGGCGAATCCCTTTGAGCGAACACCGGCACCGGACCCCGCTGCGGGGGACCAAAGTCGTTCCGCGCCCGAAACCCGACCAGGCTGATTATACGGCGATCAATTACCGGTATGCGGGCCAGGTCGGCCACATCCACGAGGTGGTCGAGATCGGCGGGCGCGAGCTGGCCAAGGTGGGCTTCGACGACCGCAAGATCGTCTATTACTTCCTGGACGACCTCGAGCGCGAAGAGGCGGCCCCCAAGCGGACCTTCCACGATCTGCCCGACCCCGAGGCCGACCCCGGCGCTTGACGGAGCGGCGCGGTTTCTGTTAGCGTCCTGCCCATGATCGCCCACAGCCGGGAGATGATGTCGATGTGTGCCGCCTCGCGAGGACCGGTGTAGTTCGTCGACGCCCACGCGGCTGACCACTCTGCACCGGCCCTCGCCTCTCGGCGGGGGCCGGCTTGCTTTCCGACCCCACTCCGCGCTCCACGCATTCGTGAAGGAGACCCACGATGAGCAGCACCCTTGACCCCGCCGCGCAACGCGGTTTCGACACCGTCGCCCTGCACGGCAGCCAGGGCGGCCATGACGGCGATCCGACGACGCACGCGCGGGCCGTCCCGATCTACCAGACCACGTCGTACACGTTCGACGACACCGCGCACGCCGCGCGCCTGTTCGCGCTGCAAGAGTTCGGCAACATCTACACGCGCATCATGAACCCGACCACCGACGTGCTCGAGCAGCGCGTGGCCGCGCTCGAAGGCGGCGTCGGCGCGTTGGGTCTGGCCAGCGGTCAGGCCGCGGTCATCTACAGCATCCTCAACATCGCGCGCGCCGGCGATCACGTGGTCAGCGCGGCCTCGCTCTACGGCGGGACCTACAACGCGTTCGTGCACACGCTCCCGCGCTTCGGGATCGAGGTCTCGCTGGTCGACGCGAGCGATCCGGCGGCGGTCGCGGCCGCGATTCGGCCGAACACCAAGGCCGTCTTCGCCGAGACGATCGGCAACCCGAAGGTCGACGTGCTCGACGTGCGCGCGATCGCCGACGTCGCGCACGCGGCGAAGATCCCGCTGCTGGTCGACAACACCCTGGCGACCCCGTATCTGCTGCGCCCGATCGAGCACGGCGCCGACATCGTCATCCATTCGGCGACCAAGTTCATCGGCGGCCACGGCACGACCATCGGCGGCGTCCTCGTCGACGGGGGCACCTTCGACTGGGCCGGCTCGGGCCGCTTCCCCGATTTCACCGACCCCGATCCGTCGTATCACGGGGTGAAGTACGTCGACGCCTTCGGGCCGGCCGCGTACATCCTCAAGGCGCGCGTGCAGCTGCTGCGCGACGTCGGCGCGGCGCTCTCGCCGTTCAACGCCTTCCTGCTGATCCAGGGCCTCGAGACGCTGGCGCTGCGGATCGAGCGGCACAGCGCCAACGCGCTGCGCGTCGCGGAATTCCTGGCCGGGCACCCGAAGGTACGTTGGGTGCGGTATCCGGGGCTGCCGGGCGATCCGGCCTACGCCAAGGCGCAAACCTACCTGCCCAAGGGCGCGGGCGCGATCGTGACCTTCGGCGTCGCCGGCGGTGCCGCGGCGGCGCAGGCGCTGATCGACCGGCTGCAGCTCTTCTCGCTGCTGGCCAACGTCGGCGACGCGAAGTCGCTGGTCATCCATCCGGCCTCGACCACGCACCAGCAGCTCACGCCGGCCGATCAGATCGCCAGCGGTGTGAGCGACGACCTGGTGCGCCTCTCGGTCGGGATCGAGTCGATCGACGATATCCTGGCCGACCTCGCGCGGGCGCTCGAGGCGGCGTGAGCGCAGCGGTCCGGATCGACGAGCGCGACGTCGCGATCGGCGCGCTGGAGCTGGCCTCGGGGACGGTGCTTCCCGAGGTCGTCCAGCGCGTCACGCGCTACGGCGTCGCGCCGGCCGCCGACGGTTCGAACGTCGTGCTGGTGCCGCACGCGCTGACGGGCTCGTCGCGCGTCTTCGAGTGGTGGGACGGCATCGTCGGCACCGCCGCGCTGTTCGATCCCGATCGCTGGTGCATCGTCGGCGTCAACGCGCTGGGTGGCTGCTACGGGTCGACCGGGCCGACGACGCCGGCGCCCGACGGCCGGCGCTGGGGACCGCGCTTCCCGGTCGTGACGGTCGGCGATCTGGTCGAAGCGCAGCGCCGCGCGCTGGCGCAACTGGGCATCGAACGGCTCGGCGTCGTGATCGGCGGGTCGCTCGGCGGGTTCCAAGCGCTGCAGTGGGCGCACGCGCACCGCGAGCGCGTCGGGCACGCGATCGTCGTCGGCGCGTTCGATCATCTGCGCGCGCAAGGCATCGCGCAGAACGGCGCCGCGCGCGACGCGATCGCGCTCGACCCCGCGTTCGCGGACGGCTGGTACGACGAGCAGCCCGTCGCGGGGCTCAAGCTCGCGCGCGCGATCGCGACGCTGACCTACAAGTCGGAGCACCTCTTCGAGGAACGCTTCCGCAACCGCCCCGATCGCGCGGGCGGCGATCCCTCGCGCGACCTGCTGCACCGCTTCGACGTCGAGGGCTATCTCTCGCACCAGGGCGAGCTGTTCGCCAAGCGCATCGACGCCAACAGCTATCGCACGCTGACGCGCGCGATGGACTTGTTCGACCTGCGCGGTGCGGAGCGCCCCGCCGGCCCGACGCGGTTGACGTTCGTCGGCATCGCCGGCGACCAGCTGTATCCGCCGGAGTACGTCTGGGCGTGCACCGCGCGCTGGGCCGAAGCCGGCTGGGATGCGGCCTACCGCCATCTGCCGAGCGACCACGGGCACGACGCGTTCCTGGCCGAAGCGGGAAACCTCGCCGACCTCCTGCGAGCCGACCTCGAGTCGGGCCGGCTCGCGGTGGCGCGCGGTTAGGGCGTCGCCGAGGGAAGCGGGGTCGGCGTCGGGCTCGGCGCGGTCGGGAAGATCACGTGGCGAATGACGTCGCCGGCCGCGATCGTGCCGTCGTCGTCCTTGGCGAAGGCGTAGAGCAGCTCGGCCTTGGGCGTCTTCACCAGGAACAGGTACGAGGTCGCCGGCGGGCGCCGGTCCGTGTCGATCAGGACGTACGTCCGCGGTCCCAGCTCGGCGAGCGCGCGCAGCGCGGCGCGGTGCGCGGGGATGAGGTGCGCGCGGAAATCAGGGCGCAGCTTCGCGTCGTCGATCCTGCCCGCGATCGCGTTCTCGAGCCAGGCTTTCGCCGCGGCGACGTCGGCCGGATTCGCCTTCGGTCCTTGCGGCGTGGGCGCTTTGGCCGCTGGCTTGCCGGTGGGCCCAGGCGTGGCCGGCGGGGCCGGGACGAGGATGCCGTAGATCGCCTTGACGGCTTCGTCGTAACTGTAGGCGCCGGAGTTCGCGAGCACGATGATCTGGAGGTGATCGTCCGGAAAGCGTGCGTCCTGTGTCGCCGCACCCATCGTGTTGCCACCGTGATAGATCTCGCGGTGTCCGTTGGGCAGCTTCGAGACCATGATCGCGAAGCCGTAGTCGGGGAAGGTCGCGTCGACCTTGACCGGCGTCATCATCTCGCGTTGCGAGCGCGGTGAGAGGAGCTTCCCACCGTCGAGCGCGGCGTTCCACTTCGCGAGGTCCTCGGGGTCGGTGATGATCGAGCCGGCGCCTCCGAACCACGTGTAGCTGATGTGGTCGGCATGCTCCCACGGGCCCAGCGCGTAGTCGTCGTACTCGGTGGCGACGTCGGGTCGCGTGTCGTCGTAGGTGCGCACGAAGCTGTGCGTCATCCCCAGCGGCTCGAAGATGTGCGTGCGGATGAAATCGCCGTAGGACTGGTGGCTGAGCCGCTCGATGACCATCGTGAGCAGCATGTAGCCGGTGTTGGAGTACTCGCGCTTGGTACCGGGCTTGAACGCCAGCGGCTCCTTCACCGACGCGGCGACGACTTGCGCCGGCGTCGCCGGCCGTGCCCCGACCTCGTCGAAGTCCTCACGCGCGGTGAACTCGGCGTAGCCGCCCGTGTGCATGAGCAGGTTGCGCAGCGTCACCTGCTTGGCATGCGGAATCTCGGGCAAATAGGTCGCGAGCGGCGCGTCGACGTTCAGCTTCCCCCGATCCTGCAGCATGAGAATCGCGACCGCGGTGAACTGTTTGGTGTTCGAGCCGATGGGATAGCGGGTCTGGTCGTCGGGCACGACGGCGTCCTCGACGTTGCTCACCCCGAACTGCTTGCGGTAGACGAACGTGCCGCCGCGCAAGACGGCGATCGAGACGCTCGGCGCGCCTCCTTGGTCGATCGAGGCGCGGCCGATCGCGTCGATGGCGGCGGTTTGCGCGGCGCTCAGCGCGCCGGGCGCGGGTTGGGCGAGCGCCGGCGGCCCGGCGCAGAGTGTGGCGGCCGCCGCGAGGGCGAGCGCGGAAAAGAGCGTGTGGTTCATCGTCCTCGTGCGGGTGGAGAAGGGCGAGTTGGAGGCGTTCACTGGCCGAAGTGACGGCGCAGCGAGAGGCGCACCGTCGGCGGCCCGTAGTTACCGGTCGTGCTGGCGCCGAGCATCCCGTTGACGAGCGGGACCGGAACGCCGCCGAAGTAGAGCCCGTACGGCTGCGCGTACGCGCCGAGCAAGTTGTCGCCGCTGATCGTCAGGCTCGTATCCTTGGCGAGCGCGATCCGCAAGCCGGCGGAAAGCACCGCGAACGGTGGCAGGTTATAGCCGTTGTTCGGCCCATAGTAGGTGGCGCCGATGGTGAAATAGGAGCCGTTGCGGGCCCGCCAGTTCAGCTCGCCGTATCCCATCGCGTACGGGATGCGACCACCCACGGTGCCGTTGTAGAAGCCGTTGCTCCCGTAGAAGTTGACGTTCGGAACGACGGCCAGGTTCGCCGTATCCGGGCCCACGGCGGTGTCGTAGAAGCCGGGCGGGAGATCGTAGGTGAACGCGCGTTCGAGCGAGCCTTGGAGGCGGAATCCGAAGCCGGCCGCCGGCGCGCGCTGCAACGCGAGCTCGATGCCTTCGTAGCGCGCCTGCGCCAAGTTCGTCGTTTGGGTGACATAGAGCGTTTGCGTGTTGCCGACGTCGGCGCCGCTGGTCGGCGTGTACGTGCCGTCGGCGAACGTGGTGGGGAGGAACAGGTTGTGCAAGCTGGTGAGGTAGACGTCCCCGGAGAGCGTCGTCGCGCGGTCGATGCGCTTGTCGGTACCGAGGTCGTAGCCGAACGCGGTTTCGGGGGCCAGGTCGCCGTTGTTCTGGTTGAGCAGGTACGCCGTCGCGGCGCCGGAGACGTTCGGAATCGGCGCGCCGCCGGGCGAGGAGAGGATGTCGATGTACGGCGGCGCGACCGACTCACCGGCCGAGAATCGCACGGCGAGATCGGATGACGGGCGCCACGCGAGTCCGAGCCGGGGCGCGTTGAGGCTGTGCGAGGCGTCGTGCCACGTCAGCGCGCCGTCGTCGGTGTAGTGGCTGGCGTACTGAATGAAGTAGTCGCCGATCGAGGCGTTCAGCGTCGGGGCGAGGACGAGCTGTCCGCGCAGGGCGATCGTGCTGAACGTCTGACTCGAGCCGGGGTAGAGCTGATAGCCGACCTCGCCGCCGACCGGGTCGTCCACGTATTCCTCGCCGTCATGGTACGAGCGGTCGTACGAGACGGAGTACACGTTGGACCCCGACGTGTGGTCGAGCTCGACGGAATACCCGCGCAGGTGGTCCTGCACGTCGGCCGAGTTGGGAACGGCCGCGTACGAGAAGACCGCCGGCGTCCCGCTGAAGTAGGTCAACGTCGGCGCCGTCGTCGGCAATCCCGGTCCGCCGCAGTTCCCGTTCGCCAGCACCCCGGCGCCGGCCGGACACAGGTACAGGCCGCCCCACGCGTTGCCCTCGTACGAATCCGTGGCGCCGGTGTTGCTTTGATAGACGTAGTTGTTGGTGGCGCCGGAGTAGAGGCGCGCCAGGATGCCGTTGTCGGCGCCGAGCGTCGTGCGAAACTCGGCTTGCAGGAGGTCTTGCTGTTGCGCCTGGTACTGGTTCGACCAGGCCAGCGTGTCGAATGGGATCGGCGTCCCGCTCGCGACCGAGCCGGTGTAGCCGGGCGGCGGCGCGAAGATCGAGAACGACTGGTTCGTGTTCCCGATCGGAAGCAGTGAGACGTCCTCGTTCGGATCGTTGAAAGCCGCCTGGCCGCCGAGATAGCTCAGCGTCAGCGCCGTCTGCTGCGAGAAGTTGATCCGAATCTTCGCCAGCTCCGAGTCGGAGTGGTAGCCCGAGCTCACGCTGTCGCAACAGGCGTAGATCGGTTCCTGATATTGCAGCGCGCCCGGCGTGGAGTAGAAGTACGGCACGTTGCTCGCGCCGAAGCCGATCGGGAGCCCGGACGGCGGCGCGACGACCCGGCCATTCACCGTCCACGGGGGCGAGCCGTAGAGGAACGGGAGCGCCGAGCCGGCGACCTTGTAGTTGTTCAGGCCGCTCGGCGTGCCGTCCGTCGCGGCGGCGAACGCGTAGTCGATGACGTGACTCGGCAGCGACCCGGTCGCCTGCATCGACGAGAACTGGCCGCCGAAGCCGTCGACGCCGTACTCGAGGTTCTCTTGCGGCGTACGCGTCGGCTCGAGCGTGCGGTAGTTCACGCTGCCGTTGATCGCATAGTTGATCTCGGTGGTCGACGAACCGGGGCCCTTGACGACCTCCACGTCCTGCAACAGCGCCGGGTTCAGCAGCGTCGGCGAAAACGAACCGTCGAGCCCGACCGAAACCGGATGGCCGTCGATCAGCGATTCCGTTTCGTACGGCAGCGCACCGCGAATCTGCGTGGTCTGCGGCGATCCTTGCGAGGTCCCGCTCGCGTTGCTGTTCGATGCCCCGGGCGTCGTGATGATCCCCGGCGTCTGGTTGAGCGCCTGGATCACTTGGACGGCGTTCTGCTCGCTGAAGACTTGCTGCGAGAGGATGTCGACCGAGGCCGGCGTGGTGTTGATCGTCGCGCGGCCGGAGCCGGTCGTCGAGACGCTGCCGATCGAGCGCAGCGAGGAGAACGACGAGGGCGCCAGCACGGGGCGGAGCGTGATCGCGGCGCCGTCGGTGACGAACACTTCTTCGACCTGCGTCGGGGTGAAGCCGGCCTTGGTGATGACCAGCGTGTACGTACCGGCCGGCACGCCCGCGAAGCGGAAGCGACCCTGCGCGTCCGAGGTCGCGCTGCGGTTGCCCGCGCCTTGCAGCGTGAGCGCGGCGCCGGCGATCGGCGAGCCGTCGGTGCCGTCCACCGTCCCCGCGACGACGCCGCCGGCAGCCGGCTGCGCGGCGCCCGTCACCGGCGCGGCGAAGAAAGCGGTCACGAGTGCAGCCGCCGCGAGCCGCTTCGCCAACAACGGGAGATTCACGGGCCGGCCCTCCTGGATGTGCGCGTCCACGCACGGTGAAGACGTGATGTGAACGTTATATCGTACAGTGTACGAGATTTCGGTCAGCAGCCGTTCTCTCAACCCGTGCGCCGTCCTGCTTCACAAGCGGCGCATCGGTATGATATGAGATTGTCCGAAGTGCGAAATATCGCGCCCTGTGCGATATAACGTACCGCCGCCGCAGCGCCTCCCTGGGAGCCCATGACGACCGTTCCGACCGCCCTGCGCTATGCCGTCCTGGCCGACGGCTTCCTGACGACCGTTTCGGGGAAGACCGCGCACGGTGTGCTGCGCTACCGTCCGGAGTGCGTCGCGGCCGTTATCGACGCGACCCATGCCGGCCGCACCGTGCGCGACGTGCTGCCGCACGTCGGCAGCGACGCACCGATCGTGGCGACCCTGGCCCAGGCGGTCTCGCACGGCGCGAACGCGCTGCTGGTCGGTGTCGCGACCGACGGAGGCCGCTTGCCGCCCGCGCTTCGCGGAACGGTTCTCGAAGCGGTATCGGCCGGCCTCAACGTCGCCAGCGGCTTGCACGAGCTGCTCGGCGAGGATCCGGAGGTCGCCGCCCGCGCGCGCTCGTCGGGTGCGACGATTCACGACGTGCGCGTGCCGCCGCGCGATCAGGCCACCTTCACGGGAGCGGCGTACGACGTGCCCGCGTTCGTCGTTCTCGCGGTCGGCAGCGACTGCGCGGTCGGCAAGATGACGGCGATGTTCGAGATCGAGGCGGCCGCGCGCGCCGACGGTGCGCGCGCCGTGCTGGCGGCGACCGGTCAGACCGGAATCCTGATCGCGGGCGACGGCGTCGCGCTCGACGCCGTCGTCGCGGACTTCGCCGGTGGTGCCGTGGAGCGGCTGGTGCTCGAGGTCGGTGCGAGCGCCGACGTCGTCCTGCTCGAAGGCCAGGGCGCGATCTCGCACCCCGCGTACGCGCCGGTGACGTTCGCGTTGCTCTACGGCGGCGCACCCGACGCGCTCGTCCTGTGTCACCGGCCAGGCACGACGCGCGTCGCCGGTTTCGCCGTTCCCATCCCGCCGCTCGCCGAGCTGGTGCGCGACCACGAAGCGCTGCTCGCACGGGTGAAGCCGGCCCGCGTCTGCGCCGTCGCGCTCGACACCTCGGCGCTCACGCCGGCCGCGGCCGCGGCCGCGATCGACAGCGCACGCGCCGAGACCGGGCTGCCCGCCGACGATCCGGTCCGGAACGGCGGCGCGGCCCTCTGGCACGCGATCGCGGCCGCGCTGCCGTCGACGGCAAAGGCTGCGCTGCGGCGCGCGGCGGTGACGGCACCATGATCGAGCTGCAGGTCACGGCGGTCGAGCTGCCGCTGCGCGAACCGTTCCGCGTCGCCGGGTTCACGCTGACCGCGGCGCAGACCGTCGTCGTCGAGCTCCGCTCCGACGAACACGTCGGCTACGGCGAGTCGGCGCCGCTGGCGCGCTACGGCGACTCGGTCGCGGCGATCCTCGACACCTTCGCGCTATACCGGTTGCCCGCAGGCGTGGGGCCGTTCTCCGGCGAGCGCATCACGGCGGGGCTGCCGCGGGCTGCGCGCTGCGCGCTCGACATCGCGGTCTACGACCTCCAGGCGAAGACGCTGGGCGTCTCGGTGACCGAGTTGCTCGGACTGGAAGGCCTCGCACGCCCGCGCACGTCGCTCACGATTCCGATCGCCGGCTTGGAGAAGATGCTCGCCGACGTGCGCGCGGTCCGCGACACGCCGATCATCAAGGTCAAGGTCGGCGCGCCGGGCGGCGACGATCTCGCGCTGATCGAGGCGATTCGCTCGGTCTACACCGGCACGATCCGCCTCGACGCCAACGAAGGCTGGACGCCCGAACAGACCGTCGCACTGCTGCGCGAGATGGACCGCTTCGAGATCGAGCTGTGCGAACAACCGATCCCGGCCGGCACGCCGGAGCGCCTGCGCTGGATCGCGGAGCGGTCGCCGATCCCGATCATGGCCGACGAGGACGCCGTCGTGGCCTCGGATCTGGGTCCGCTGCGGGGCTGCGTCGCCAGCGTCAACGTCAAGCTCGCCAAATGCGGCGGTATCGGACCGGCATACCGTATGATCGCGACCGCCCGCGCGCTGGGCTTCGGGGTGATGATCGGCTGCATGGCCGAGAGCAGCATCCTGACCACGGCCGCCGCGCACTTGGGGCCGCTGGTCGATCAGCTCGACATCGACGCGCCGCTGTTCCTCGCGCACGATCCGTTCAGCGGCGTGCGGTACGACAACGCGGCGCTGATCATGCCGGCGGGACCGGGCTTGGGCGTGCAGGCGAATGTATCGTCGCACTAGCAGAAGACCCTCCGATGCCAGCTCGGAGCCGAACCGCCCGTTCCAACGGCGAGCGCGCACCCGCCTTTACCGGCATGCCCGACATCGGCCCGATTCTCAAACGCATGCGCATGCAGCGCAAGCTTTCGATTCGCGACGTGGCCGACGGCAGCGGCCTGTCGGCCTCGTTCCTGAGCGCGCTGGAACGCGGGGAGTCCGACGTCTCGATCGGCCGGCTCGCGCGGATCGCCGAGTTCTTCGACGAGGACCTGGGCTCGATGCTCGGCTTCGGCACGCGCCTGGCGCGGCCGACGTTCGTCGGCAAGGCCGACCGCACGATCCGCAACCGCGGCCGCGGGATCCGCTACGAGCTGTTGCGGCTGCCGGGGCTGAACCTCGAGCTGGCGGTGATCACCTTCGAGCCGCGCTCCGCGATGCGCGACCAGCTCACGCATGAGGGAATCGACACCCTGTACGTCGTCTCCGGCGAGATCGTGTTGCGCGTCAACGAGGTCGACTACCCGATGCAGGCGGGTGCCTGCGCCATCTATTCGGCGGCGTACGCGCACACGTTTCGCAACGACTCGGCGCGTCCGGCGTCGGTCGTCGGCGTCACCACCGCGCGCATGTAGCGAGGCCGTGCGATGAGGGCGCTGGTGCGAGCGCTGGCGCTCGCCCTGGCGGTCGCTGCGGCCGCCGGGTGCACGCGTGCGGGCTCCGGCAACGGCCGCCCCGCCGACGTGCTCGTGCTCGGAGAGACCAGCGAGCCCAGCACGCTCAACCCGTTGCTGCTCGAAGGTCCGGCCGCGACGATGGTCGCGCCGCTGATCTACTCGTACCTGGTGACGTACGCACCCGACGGCCGGCCCATTGCCGACGTCGCGCGCACCGTGCCGACCGTCGCGAACGGGGGGATCGCGCGCGACGGATTGACGGTGACCTATCATCTGCGGCCCGGCGTGCGCTGGCAGGACGGCCGCCCGCTGACCGCGCGCGACTGCGTCTTCACCTTCCACGCGATCATGGACCCGCGCACGCTGGCGCCCGACCGGCACGGTTACGACCAGATCGCGAGCGTGCGTGCCCCCGACGACGCGACGCTGGTGGTGCGGCTCAAACGGCCGTACGCGCCGCTGGTGACGACCTTTCTGGCGCCCAACGCGAACTATCCGATCATGCCGGCGCATCTGCTGGCCGGACTGCCCGACATCAACCATCTCGATCCGGAGCGCTACACGGTGGGCAGCGGACCGTATCGGTTCGTGCGCTGGGACCGCGGCGACCAACTGGTGCTCGCGGCGAACGCCGGCTACTTTCGGGGCCGCCCGCGTATCGCGCGGCTGGTGATTCGGTTCGTCCCGGACGGGACGACGATCGTCGAGCAGCTGCGCACGCACGAGCTCGACGGCGCGCTCGACCTGATCGATCCGGGGCTCCTCGCCTCGCTGCGTGACTTGGCCGACACGGACGTCGTGACGACGCCGGCTTGGGGCGTCGCGATCGTGTACTTCAATGCACAACGCGGGCCGACGGCGGATCCCGCGGTGCGGCGCGCGCTCAGCGAAGCGGTCGACGCCGAGCGCGTGATCCGGCGCGCGACGCAGGGCGCGTACGGTGCCGCGCACGCCTGGCGCGGACTGTTCGGCGCGGACGCCGTGAGCGCGGCGCTTCCGCGTTACGATCCGACCGCCGCGCGAGCGGCGCTTGCGGGACGGCACCTCGCGCTCACGCTGGTGTACTCGACGGCGCTCCCGCTCTACCGCGTCATCGCGACCGAGGTGCAGGCGCAGCTGCGTGCCGCCGGTGTCGACCTCGCGCTGCACGCCTACGCGCCGGGCCAGTTTCGTGCGCCGGCCGCGAACGGCGGCCCGATGTTCGGCGGCAAGTTCGACCTCGTCCTGAGCGACATCTACTCGACCGGCGACGAAGACACCGCCGCGTTCTTCGCCTGCGACGAGCGCGCACCGGCGGGGTTCAACATCGCGCGCTTGTGCGACCCGCGCTTCGACGCGGCGGCTGCGCGCGCCATGCACGCGACCGATCCGGGCGCCCTGCGCACCGCCGAGACGGCGTTCGAGACGCAGCTCGCTCGCGACGTACCGGCGATCGCGCTCTGCCAGCTGCGCTTCATCAGCGCCTTCGACGATCGATTGCGAGGCGTCGCGCCGATTCCGGCGACCCCGTATGCCGGTGCCTGGGCATGGTCGCTGCGAGGGCCGTCGTAACCGGGCGTCGCACGGGTCTGGCACGCATGGACAGCCCGGTCGTCGCCCCGCACCACGTGCAGGTCACCCGTTCCAGCGGATCCCGCGCGTGATCCCCGGCCTGCTGCTGGCGAGCACGGTGACGGTCATCGTGCACGTCGTGCTCGACGTTCCGCAACCGGGCCGCCATCTCGCGTCGTACGAACGCACGCTGCGACGGCTCGGCCCGGTACGCGATCGCTTCGGACTGGGGACGTGGACCGTCGGTGCGGGCGGGGCCGACGTTGCCTTCGAGCCGGTCGATCACGTCGTCGTCGTGCGCGCGCGCAGCGAGGCGGTGGCGCCGGTGCTGGCGCCGCTGCTCGACCGCATCCGCACCGAGCTGCATCAGCAGGAGGTGCTGGCCGAGATCGTCGGCGTCGCGGACGCGGCGGTGGGGACGCCGGCGCGCGACCTCGAGGTGGTTCTGCCGTTCTCCGCGGGCGCCGAGAGGATCGAGCAGGTGCACCGCATCTTCGGCGACGGCGGCCGGTCGGGGGCCTCGCAGTGGACGGACGCGGCCGGGATCCACGTCGCTTCGAGCGTGGCGCTCCCCTCGCTCGCGCGGATCGAACGCCGCCTGCGGGCGGCGGGCCTGCACTGGAGGAGCACGCCCGCGACGCTCGAGGTCTCCGTTCGGACGGCGGCTGCATCGTGAGAACCCCTAGCGAGGGAGGGTCCTCCTCCCGGCTCCAGTCTTGACATGGGGCCCCTTGCATCCACCCCGAGCTCGTGCTAGGGTGAAGCCCTCATGACCCGCTGTCGCATGATGACGACGACGACGATGACGACTACCCTCGGCGAGGGCAGGTCTCGGTCGACGTACGCATAGCGCGAACAGCGACAGAAGACACGGCCCTCGCCACTGCGGCGAGGGCCGTTTTCGTTTCCGACCTCTTTCAACCGACCTGGAGGATCCCGTGTACACACTCCCGCGCGTCCACTGCTCGTCCGACCCCGTCTCGCTTGCGATGACGGCGACGACGACGCGCACGCGCGGCGTGGGTCTGCTGGGCTGCGGCACCGTCGGTTCGGGCGTTGCGCGCCGGCTCGTCGCCTCGCACCCGGGCCTGATCCGCTCGATCGTGGTGCGCGACCCGAACAAAGCGCGCGACGTCGTGTGGGAAGACTTCGACGTCGATCCGTTCGAGGTCATCGACGATCCGAACATCCGCGTCGTCGTCGAGTGCATCGGCGGCCTGGGCTTGGCGCGCGAGCTAGTGCTGCGGGCGATCGCGCGCGGCAAAGACGTCGTCACGGCCAACAAAGATTTGATCGCGACCGAAGGCCCGTGGCTGGCGGCATTCGCGGCCCGCACCGGCGCCTCGCTGCGCTACGAAGCCGCGGTCGGCGGCGCGATCCCGATCGTGCGCGCGCTGGCGGGCGCGTTGGCCGCCGAAGAGGTGATCGAAGTCGGCGGCGTGCTCAACGGCACCACCAACTTCGTCCTCTCGGCGATGGAGGACGGCGCCGAGTACGACGAGGCGCTGGCCGAAGCGCAACGGCTCGGCTTCGCCGAGGCCGATCCGCGCGCCGACGTCGAGGGCCATGACGCCGCGCACAAGCTGGCGATCCTGGCCGGCCTGGCGTTCCACCGGCCTTCGGTCTCGCCGGCGCTGGCGCGGCGGGGCATCGCCGGCCTCTCGCGGGCCGACGTCCAGGCCGGCGTCGAGCGCGGACTGCGCCTCAAGCTGCTGGCGATCGCGCGCCGGTCCGCCGAGGGCGTCATCGAGGCCGGCGTGACCCCCGCCTACGTTCCGGCCGACCACGCCTTCGCGCGTCCGCGCGGCGCGCAGAACGTGGTGCGGGTGCTGGGCCGTGGCTGCGGCGAGCTGACCTTCGCCGGCACCGGCGCCGGCGGTGACGCGACGGCGTCGGCGGTCGTGGCCGACGTCATGGCGGCGCTCGACGAACGCGGCGGCGCGGTCCCGGCGCACGACGGTGAGGACTTGGTAGCCGCTCCGCTGCGCGGTTCGGTGCTGGTACGTTTCGGCGACGGGCGGATCGTGGAGCGAGAGGGAATCGCTCTGAACGCACCCGCCGGGGCACTGGATCAGCTAGGCGACGTTCGCTCGGTGATCCCGCTCTGGCGAGACGCGGCCTAAGGACCTACCCTCCATCGACCGACGACCCGAGAGTACCCCGCGTTTGGCCGCGACCGGACGGGAGGTACAAAGGGAGGCAGAATGAGCGCACGGACCCTGCGCTATGTGCCCCGTCACCCGCTCGCGTGCAGCATGGCCGTGATCGTCGCGATCGGCTGCACGTTCTCGCTCACCACGGCACGCGCAAGCACCAGCCCCGCCCCGGACGGAACCGCGATCGACGCCGACCGCGTCGTCGCGCTGGTCACCGCCGGCAGCGGACAGCTCGACTCGTACATCGTGCCGTTGCACATCGACGCGCGCGTTCGCAAGCTGTTCACGTTCCACGTCAAGCTCGACGGCACGGTCTATTTCAAGCGGCCCGAACGGGTCAAGCTCGAGATGGGCCTGGTGCCCGCGCAATACCGGCACTTGTTCGCGGCGCTCGGCTCGCCGCTGACCTGGTCGCAGCGGTTCGACTTCAGCACCGAATCGGTCACCATGGACGGTGCACGCAAGATGTATCATCTGCGCGGCACGCCGCGGACGACCGACCCGCAGATCGCGTCGGTGGCGCTCGACGTCCCCGAAGAGCACCTCGGCGCGATGCATGTGCGCTGGACGTGCGTCGACGGCACCGCGATCGACGAACACGTGTACCCGGGCAACGACGGCACCTACGATCTGCCCAAGCGCGCGGAGATCGAGATGACGGCGCAAGGTTTCCACGTCGACGCCGACCTGCTGTACGGCGACTACGCCCTCAACGAGGGCTTCCCGGACTCCGTCTTCACCGGCGGTTCCTGAGGCTCGTCGAGGACGACCCGTTCGAGCGGCACGAGTACGCGACGAACGAGTCGGGGCTGCCTCGCGGGGCCGAGGAAGGGCCGTCCGGGCCGAGGGAGAAGGTGCGGGCCTGACTGTGCGCGGGTGAACAGGGGGTGTGAAGGGTGCAGTCGCCTACGGTTCGCCGTGCGTTTCGCGACGACGGCTTGCAGAGCCGTTTTGACGCGGCCGGTTTCGTGATCATTCCATGTCTGGACGCGAACCGGGTCGCACGGTTGCGGGCGGCGTACGACGCCGCCGACACGAAGATCATCAATCGCGCCTTCTCGGCGAGCCTGATGAGCGACGAGCCGGAATACCGCGCGCGCGTCAACACCGCGATCTTCGAGGCGTGTACCGAGCCGCTTGCCGAGATCCTCGACGATTACCGGATCTCATACGTGCAGTTCTTCACCAAACGGTCGGGCACCGCGCACACCCTGCCGCTGCACCAAGACCCGACGTTCTTGGACGAGAGCCGCTTCGAGTCGCTCAACTTCTGGATCCCGCTGGTCGACGTGTCGCCCGCGAACTCGTGTTTGCGCGTCGTACCCGGCAGCCACCGGCTCAACCGGCAGCTGCGCTCGCAGCTCCCGCGTTTTCCGTACCCCGAGCTGGTCGAGGTGATCGAGCGGCGCTTCCTGTACGACTGCACGATGCCGGCCGGATATGCGTGCGTGATGAGCGCGCGACTCATCCACGGCTCGCACGCCAACATGACGCCCCACCACCGGATGGCGGCCTCGGCCGTGGCCGTCCCGGTCGAGAGCGACGCGTACTACATCTTTCAGCGCCGGGAAAAGGGCCCGTTCGAAGCGTACGCGGTCGCCCCTGACTTTCACCGCACGCACCCCTTCGGCACGCCGCCGCCGGATTCGATGGTGCCGTTCCTCGAGTGCCCGTACGCGTTCGATCCGATCGACGAGGGCGCACTCGAACGCGTCGTCGCCGAGGCGGGGTTGGCGACCGCCGTTTGATCGCGATGTCGATGTTCCGCGATCCGCAAGTTCAACGCGCGTACGACCGCACCGGGTACGCGGTGGTGCCGTTTCTCGACGGGGACGAGGTCGAGCGGCTGAACCGGACTTGGGCGGCCCTCGACGAGGCGGTCCACGCGCGGCCCTTCTCCGCCAGCATCATGAGCGGCGACCCGGCGTACCGCCGGGCCGTCAACGAGGCGATCGGCGAGGTGTTCGCGCGACGTCTCAACGAGATCATGATCGACTATCGATTCAGCTTCGGGAGCTTCGTCGCGAAGCTCGCCGGCAGCACGGGCCGGCTGCCGGTGCACCAAGACCCGCAATTCGTCGAGGAGCCGCGCCACGAAGCCGTCAACTTCTGGGTACCGCTGGTCGACGTCGACACGCGAAACGCGTGTTTGCGCGTGATGCCCGGCAGCCACCGCCTCAATCGCGGGCCGCGCGGCACCTCGCGCGCGTTCCCCTATCCCGACTTGATCGAGCTGGTCGAAGCGCAGTACCTGGTCGACGTGCCGATGCGCGCCGGCGAAGCGTGTCTGACGAGCCACCGCACGTTCCACGGCTCCGGCCCTAACCTGGCCGCGCAGCACCGCGTCGTCGCCGCGGCGATCGTCGTGCCCGCCGACGCCGAGATGCGCTACCTCTATCAGGGCGCGGGCACGCCGCCCGGCACGATCGACGTGTTCGCGGTCGACGACGGCTTCTTCCGGCGCCACGTCTTCGGCGCCCCGCCGCCCGGCCTGCCGCTGCTCGAGCGGATTCCGGCGCGGGTCGATCCGTTGACCCGCGAACAGCTTGCACGCGCCTTCGCCGATTCGACCGCGCGGGCACTGGTATGACGGCGTCGGCCGAGCGCGCGTTGGCCGACGGGACGCGGTTCCTGCTGGAGATGCAAGCGCCCGCGGGGTGCTGGCGCGACTTCGAGGTCGATCGCGCCGACGAGTCCGACGCCTGGGTCACCGGATACGTCGGGACCGCGCTGGCCGCCGTCGCCGCGGCAACGGGTTGGGATCTCGGCGGCGCGGTCGCCGCCGCGCGTGCCTTCCTCCTCTGCGCCGCGGCAGAACGGCCGGGCTGGGGCTTCAACGGCGACGCGCCGCCCGACGCGGACTCGACGGCGTGGGCGACGCTGATGTTGGCTGCCAGCGGCGGCGCACCGGCGTTGGCGTACGGCGCGCTGCGCACGCATCGACGCCCGGACGGTGGCTTCTCGACCTACGTGCGCTTCTCCGATCCCTCGATGTGGGAGCAGAGCCAGGCCGACGTCTCGGCGGCCGCGCTGCAAGCGCTGGCGCAGGAGCGGGGCGCCGATCGGGCCGACCTCGCGGCGACCGGCGACTACCTGCGCGCGGCCCAGCGCCCCGACGGGTCCTGGCCGTCGTATTGGTACGCGACGCCGCTGTATGCGCTCGTGCACGCCCTGCACGCGCTGGCTGCGAGTGACGCGTCCGCCGCCGGCGCGCCCGCCGCCGCCGCGTTGTCGTTCGCGCGCGCGCAAGGCGTGCCGGACGACGACGCGTTCGCGCTGGCGCTCCTGGCGGAGCTCGAGGCGTGCTTCGGCGACGGCCGCGCCGGCCAGCTGCGCGACGCGTTGATCGCCTTGCAGCGCGCGGACGGGCGGTGGACCGCCGGCCGCCCGTTCATGCGCCCCGACCCATGGAAGTACGCGCCCGGGGACCCCGATGCCGCGATCGTCGACAAATACGGGCTCTTCACGACCGCGACGGTGCTGCGGGCGCTGTGCCGTGCCTGACGTCGAGGAGCAAACGCTGCGCGCGCTCGCGCGGCGAACGGAGAACGACGAGCTGGCCCGCCAGGCCGATTGGCCGGCGCGCGTGCAATTGCGCGCGCCCGAGCGCGAGAAGACGTTCGCCGCCCTGCCGTACGCCTTCGCCGGTGCTTTTCGTCCGATCGACGCCGAGGCGCTGCGCGCGCTGGCGCTGGTGTGCAAGCTGCTGCGCGGAGCGGAGTCGCTGGTGGACGCGCCGCCGGCCGCCTCCGAGCGCCTCGCCGATCCGACGCTGCGCGTCTTCGCGGCGCAGAACGAGGCGCTGACCGCCCTGGCGCGGCTCGGCCCGGCGCCCGCGGTCTGGACGGCCGTCCACACGGCCCAGACGCGCCTCGCCCACGCGCTCTGCGCCGAAGAGGCGTACCGTAGCGGGCGGCGGCCGCTGATGGAGCTCAGCGACGACGAGGCGAGTGGGTACGCCGCCGCGCGCGGCGGCGCAATCCGCGTCGCTCTGGCCGGCGTGGCCGCGTTCGCCGGCGAGGCGCCGCCCGCGGGGTTGGCGACGTCGGTCGAGCGGTATTGCGAGGCGCGTCAAGTGGCGAGCGATCTCGCGGGCTGGCGCGCGGATCTCGATGCCGGCCGCCCGACGATGGTGCTGGCGCGCCTGGCGCGCGCGGCGCCGGACGCGTTCCGCGCCGCCCCGTCTGCTCGTCCCCAGGCGCTTGCCCGCGCGTTGTTCGCGGGCGGCGTCGCCGCCGACGTCGCGGGTTTGGTGGCCGCGCGCGCCGACGAGGCGCTGGCGGAGGCGGCGGCGTTCCCGCGCGCGCGGCCGTGGGCGGGGATCGTCGAGCTCGTGGCTCGGCCCGCGCGCGCGTTGTTCGCCGAGCTCGCCGAGACGGTCGCGGTGACGGGATGAGTCCGCTCGCGACGGTTGGGGCGGGCTGTTGGCGCTGGATCGCCGCCAACGTCGACGACTTCCTGGTGCGGCCCGGCGACGACGTGCCGACGCGCTCGGCGCGGATCGTCGCATTCGCCGAGTTGCTCATCTTCACGACCGCGTCGCTGCGGGTGGGCGGCGGCTCGGCCGTGCCGCCCGCGATCGTGCGCGCCGCGCGCGACTGGCTGCCCGCCTTCGACTGGGAGTCGCAGTTGATCCGCGATCCCGGCTTCCTGGTCGCGATCGCGACCGTCGTCGAGTTCCTCGACGCGTGCGGAGGCGACGCCGCGCCGTATCGCGCTCTGGTACGAGCGGCGCTCGCGCGCGGGATCGTCGAGCGGCTGCAGCTGCGCCCGTATCGCGAAGCCGAGCTCGACCGGCTGTTGGTGCGCAGCGGCTTTCGCCGCTACGACGCGGCGGCGTTCGCGGCGTGCGTGCGGCGCGCGTTTCGCGCGCTCGACGTGCCGCTGCCGGGTTACGCCGTCGCCGATCTCTTCGCGCTCTCCCATTTGGTGTGTTACGTGTGCGACGACGGCGAACGCGCGGCACACGACGTGGTCGGCACGGAGGGCGAGGCGCGACTGCGCTGGCTCGTGAGCTGCGCCGGCCGAATCGCCCTGATCGACGGCGACCTCGATTTGGCGGCGGAGTTCGTGCTGTGCGAGCGCTACTTGGGCGGGTTCGATCCGGCCTTGACACGGGAGGCGATCCGACGCGCGGCGGCCGAGCAAGAGCCGACGGGTGCCGTCGTGGCGCCCGATCCCGGCGGCATGCGCTCACCCTTCGTGCGCCGCTATCACTCCTCGCTGCTGTGGGCGTATGCGAGCCTGCTGGTGCGGCAAGGCCGCACGCCGATGGCGGCGTGAGCGTGATCGAGCTCGTCGCGCCGACCGGATCGCTCGACGACGCGTTCGCGCGGGCGGCTGCCTGGCTACGCGCGCTCGGCGACGAGCTCGATGGGGCCGCCGCGCCGAGCGCGGCCCTGTGGCTCGCGCTCGGCGCGGCGCTGTGCGATGATCGCATGACGGCGAACGCGATGCTGGCGCGCGCGGAGGCGGGCGCCGGCGCCGATCGCTCCCCCGGCGACGTGCTCGCGGCGGCACTCGCGTTCGCGCTGGCGGACCGCAGGCCGAGCGCGGCGATGCGCGCGCTGCTGCTCCGCGGCGCGGGGGCGACGCCGGCGCGCCGTAGCGCGGTCGGCATGCTGCTCGGCGTGGGCGGCGCCGCGCCCGTGCGGCTTCGGTCCGCCGAGGCGGCCGCGGTCCTGCTCGGCGGCGGGCCGGCGGCGAGCGTCGCCGACGTCGCCGACGCCCTGGAAGCCTTCGGCGCCGATGACGACGCGCTCGCGTCCGCGGCGTTCGCACGCGGTTTCGCCGAGCTGCGCGGACACCGCGCCTTCACGCTGGGGACGAGCCTGTTGCGGGGCGCCCTCGCGCTCCGTGGCGACGCGATCGGCGCGGGCTACGTGACGGCCTACGTGCTCGGGCAGCAGCGCCTCGACGGTGCGTTCGGCCATTTGCCGCCGCGGGCCCCGCAGGTCGGCGACATTCGGCTCGCGTTCCACCTGCCGCGCACCGTGCGCAGTCTGTGGACGTTGCGCGACGCGAGCGCCGGTTTTGCAATCGTGGCGCGGGAGGTGGCACGTGCCGGTCGTGCAGTCTGAGCCGGCCGCGCCGCCGCGGGGCTGGGTCGAGGCGCTCGACGAGGAGTTCTTCGCCCACGCCTTCGAGCGGCGACCGTACGTCGCGCGCGGCGTGCACGCCGGCGACCTCGACGAGCTCGTCGCGCTCGACACGCTCGAGTATCTGCTGATCTCGCCGCCGGGTGCCCAGTTCTCGTACGTACGACTGGGCAAAGTCTTGCCGGACGGAACGTGGGACGTCACCAAGCTCGCCGCCGACCTCAGCCTGGCACGCTTGGTGCAGGGGTACCGCGACGGATACTCGATCCTGGTCGACGAGGCACAGGCGCGCTGGCCCTCGCTCGCGGCGCAGTGCGCGGCGCTGCAGGAACGGATCGCGCGCCGCGGCGGCGTCATCGCTCACAACCGCGCGACCTGCGGGCTGTTCCTGACCCCGCCCCGCGCGCAGGGCAGCGCGCCGCATTACGATTGCAAGGACGTGTTCGCAGTGCAGGTCGCCGGGTCGAAGACGTGGCGGCTGCACGCGCCGCCCGTCGAGGCGCCGCTGCACAACAGCGCCGACGGCGAGATCGACGCCCCCCGGCTCGGCGAGCCGGTGCTCGAAGTGACGCTCGGACCCGGCGATCTGTTGTACGTTCCGCGCGGCTTCGTCCACGCGCCGCTCACCCGCGACGAGCGTTCGCTGCACCTCTCGTTCGGCGTCGCGACGATCACCTGGACCGAGATTCTCCGGCCGATGCTCGAGGCGCGCGCGGAGCTGCGCCAGAGCGTTCCGGCGCGCTTGCTCGAGCCCGGTGCGGAGGAGGCGCTGCGCGGCGCGCTCGCCTCATTGCTCGCGGCGCTCGACGACGCGCCCGAAGCGGCGCAGCGGCTGCGACTGCTGGCGCTCGCGAGTCTCGTCGGCGAGACGCAGGTTGCCGCGGGCCGGCTCGCCGACGCCACGGCGGAGCGCAGCGAGGAGCTCGACGACGACGTCGCGCTCGAGAAGCGGTACGGCGCGCGGTGTTTGGTCGACCGCACCGGTCGAGAGTTGGCACTGGCGTTTCCGGGCCGCCTCCTGGGTGTGCCTCTCGCGTGGCAGCCCGCGGTCGAACGCGTGATCGCTTCCGACCGGGTGACGGTCGGTGAGGTCGGCCGCGACGTCGCGGCGCACCTGCTGGACGCCGGCTTCCTGCGACGAGCCCGGCCAAATGGAGCTTGACTTGTCGACATGCATATGCAAACGTAAGGCCGACGACCGTTTGGCCAAGGGTGTGGTGTGAGCTCATTAGTAGTTGCGCAGGTCCGAACGAGCAATTACACGGTGTACGTCGATCTGCCCGACGATCGTGCGCACGTGTTGTTGGTGCACGGGTACAGCGGAGCGTTCGACAAGGTACCCGCGTCCGTCGCGTCCTATCTGCGGTCGCTCGACGAGCGTCCGCCGAAGCCGCTCTACGGCGATTGGACGGATACCGGAAACAACGGCGACGCTGAGGCGACGCGGCCGTCGGACGAGCTGCTGGCACTGCTGACGAAGCGCGGGTATCTCACCTCGCTGACGCGGGCCGAGGAGCGCGCGCGCTTCGACCGTTTGGTCCAAATGCGCCACGAGAAATGGTCGGCGTTGCCGCCCGCGTACACGCTGATGCCGACGTACGACTGCAACTTGCGCTGCGGGTACTGCTTCCAGGACCACATGCGCACCGACGCGCGCTACGAGCACCTGCTGCGCTTCATGACGCCGCAAGTCGTCGACCGTATCGTCGCCGCGATGCCGGCCATCGAGGAGCGCCACGGGCTCACGCAGCCCGGGGCGCCGCGCAACGTCATGTTCTTCGGGGGCGAGCCGCTGCTCGCGCGCAGCCGGCCGCTCATCGACTATCTCATGGCCGCGATCCGTCGCGCGGGCCCGGCGACGTTCACGGCGGTCTCGAACGGGACGCAGCTGGACGCCTACGAGGATGTGCTCGGCCCCGAGGGCATCACGGTGCTGCAGATCACCATCGACGGCACCCCGGAGTTGCACGATACGCGCCGCGTCCACGCGGACGGGACAGGGTCGTTCGCGGCGATCGCGCGCAACATCGATCTCGCGCTCGGCCGCGGCGCGAAGATCGACGTCCGCATGAACGTCGATCGCAGCAACGTGGACGTGCTGCCGCGTCTGGCCTCGCTCTTCGAAGAGCGCGGCTGGTTCCGCGATGCCGGCTTTTCCGCCTACGTCGCGCCGGTGCACGGCACCAAAGGCAACCTCGAGCGGAAGACCACCTTCAACTCGCACGAGCTCGGCGTGACGATCAACGCGATGAAGCGCGAGCACCCACAGCTGGGCAAGTTCGACCTTCCCGACGACGACTTGGCCCGGAACCTGCGTTCGCTCTTCCGCGAGCACGGCGACGCGCTCCCGCAGATGAAGGCCGCCTACTGCGGGGCCCACACCAGCATGTACGTCATCGATCCCTTCGGCGACATCTACGCGTGCTGGGAGCGAACCGGCGACAAGAACCTGCGGGTCGGCTGGATCGAGGCGGACGGAACGCCGCAGTTCGTCGCCGACCGGCTCGCGACGTGGCGCAAGCGCAACGTCAGCAGCAACGAGACGTGCGGGCAGTGCCGCTACTCGATGTATTGCGGCGGCGGCTGCGCCGTGCTGGCCGAGGACGTGCACGGCACGATCTTCGGCAACTACTGCGATGCCTTCGGGCGCCGTTTTCGCGAGACGGTCGGTCGCGCGTACGGCGAACGCCACCTCGCGAACACCGTCGACGAGAGGGTCGCGAGCCTACGCGCGCTGTGAGCGCGCTGCAGTCTTCCAAGGCCGGGTGACGGCGGATGCGTTCGCGCATCCCAACCAAACTAACGCAAGTCAGGAGAAACGATGGAAGATAAAATCGAGAAACTGACCACGGAGGAGGTCGACGTCGAAGCGCTGGAAGCGCGCCTCGAGCTGCTCGACCCAGGGATGACCCCAGGTTACTACTGCTACGGTGACGGCTGATCGCCGTAACCGATAGCCGCTTCTTCACTCGCGAGTGATCGAAAGGATATCACCATGGAAGACAACGTGGAACGGCTGAGTTCGGACGACGTCGACGTGGAAGCCCTCGAAGCGCGTCTCGAATTGATCCAGCCGTCGCTGAGCGACGGGTACTACTGCTACGGCGACAACTGAGCGTCAGCCGAGTCTGAACGCTTTGCTCGATTAGGTCCTGCGCCCGTGATCCGGCCTTGGAAGAGTCAAAACCTCGCGCAGGTGTGGCGCGAAGCGCTCGACGACGCCTTTTTTTCGGACGCCTTCGAGCGCAAGCCGGTCCTCGTTCGGGGTGCCTACGTCGATCGTGAACCGGCGATCACGCTCGACGATCTCGAGCGCCTGCTCATCTGCCCACCGGGCGCGCGATTCTCGGACGTGCGCGTCTCGCGCGTGGGCGCCGACGGCCGCGTCGACGCGCAGTCGATGCCGCCGGACTTCAAGCTTGCGACCGTGCTCGAACGCTACCGGGCCGGCTATTCGGTCATGCTCGATCAGATCAACTACCGCTGGCCGCCGATCTACGCACTGTGCATGGCCCTACAAGAGCGGTTGGCGGCGGCGGCGCCGTCGATCATGCGCGGCCGCGCCACCTGCTCGGCGTTCCTCACCCCGCCCCACGCTCAGGGGCATCCGCGTCACTACGATCGTGACGACGCATACGCGCTGCAGGTCGAGGGACGCAAGACCTGGCGCTTCTGGGCTCCCGTTCGCGAGGCGCCGCTGCACAATAGTTCGCAGGAGGCCGTCGACCTGACCGCGCTGGGAGAACCGGACTACGAGTTCGTGCTCGAGCCGGGCGACGTACTGTATTTCCCACGCGGGTTCGTCCACGAACCGTTCACCGGCGATCTGCACTCGCTGCACCTGAGCTTCGGCGTCATCCCGGTGAACTGGAGCCAGTTGCTGGGCGAGATGCTCGAGTCCCACCCGGCCTTCCGACGTTCGGTGCCGCGCGCGTTCCTCGCCGAGGACGGCGCCGAGTTGCTCCGCGCGGACCTTTCCGCCATGCTCGCGCTGCTCGACGATCCGCAGGCCGTGCGCGCATGGATCGCGCGCGCGCGCCGCTCGCAGCTGGAGGGCGAAAATCAGACCGCCGCCGGGCGCCTGGCCGAGGCCGCGTCGGCGGCCGGCGCGCGGGGACCCGGAAGCGCCCGCGATTCCGTCCTCACGAAGCGGTACGGCGCGCGTTACCATGTCGAGCCCAGCGACGGAATGCACGCGCTGGCGTTCCCCGGGATGTCGATCCGTATCCCGAGCGGGTGCAGCGCAGCGCTCGAGGTAATGCTGCGCACCGTGCGCTTCACTGCCGAAGACGTGCGGGCCGGCCTGAGCGATCACGATCTCGACGCGCTGATCTCCCAGTTGCTCGACGCGGGATTCCTGTGCGTGGTCGGCGACGATGGCGAAACCTAGCGCCGGCGTCATCGCGGTCCTCGACGAGCACGTCGCGCGCTGGCGAGGTCGTTTGCCGGTCTTCGCCGGCGGCGCGTTCGACGAGCGGGCGACGATCACCGAGCTCCCGCAGCGAGTCGCGGAGATCTATCCGCCGGTCCCACGGCGCCGCCTCGACGAGTTGACGGTCGCGCTGAGCCTCTTCAGCGACGCGATCGTCGCCTGTGACGACATCATGGACTACGCGCGCGAGCGCCCCGAGGAGACGCGGCGCCTTCCGCGCATCGGGGTGCTCTTCGCCCAAACGTATCGGACGTTCGCCGAGCTGCTCGGCCCGGCGCCGCACTTCTGGAACCGCCTCGAGCGGTATTACGCCGACTTCGTGGATGCGATGGATGCCGAGGTTCGCTACGCGACCGGTGCGACGCCCTGGTCTGCCTGCTCCGAGGAAGAGTGCCTAGCGATCGAGCGCGGCAAGAACGGCTTGGTGCGCCTGGTCGACGCGAGCGTCGCGGCGCTGGCGGGGAACGATCGCGCGGAAGACGGCGCGGCGGAGTCGATGCTCGACCTGTTCGTCGCGAACCAGATGGTCGACGATCTGCGCGACTGGCGCGAAGACATTCGCGACGGCGCGCTTTCGCTCGTCTTGCTGCGGGCGGCGGGCGGCACGAAGCCCGCGCCGGACGCCGCGCGCGAGCTCGGCGCCCGTATCTATCTCGACGGCCACGCGGCCCACGTGCTCGCCGTCGCCGACGCGCACTGCCGTCGCGCGCTCGAGCACGCGCGGGCGCTCGGCGGCGAGGCGCTCGCCGCGTCGGCCCTCGGGTACCAACGGCGCATCGGCGAGTTGCGCGAGCGCCTCGACCGCGAGGTCGACGCGCTGCGCGCCGGTCTCAGCGTCCCTCGCTGAACGCGTCCATGCCGAGCGTGCCGAAGCGCAGCGCCGCGGCGTACGTTCCGTCGATCGCGACCAGTTCGTCGTGCGTTCCTTGCTCGACGATGCGGCCCTCGCGCATGACGAAGATGCGATCGGCGTTACGGATAGTCGAGAGCCGGTGAGCGATGATAATCGTGGTCGTGCGCTGGAGCGTGCCGCGCAGGTCGCGAAAGAAGCGCGCCTCGGTTTCGTTGTCGACCGCCGAGGTCGCCTCGTCCAGCACCAAGATGCGCGGCCGCTTAACCAGGGCGCGCGCGATCGAAAGCCGTTGCCGCTGGCCGCCCGAGAGCGTGGTGCCGCGCTCGCCCACGACGGTGTCGAGGCCGTCGTGCTCGGCGGCGATGAAGTCGGTCGCCTGGGCGACGGCGATCGCCGCTTCGAGCTGCTGGTCGTCGGCGCCGGGCGCGCCGAAGAGGACGTTGTCTCGGATCGTCCCGGCGAAGACGTACGGTTCCTGGCTGACCAACCCGATAGCGCCGCGAAGGTCGGCGACGCGCAGCGCGTCGATCGGCGTCTCGTCGACGGTGATCCGGCCCTCGTAGCCTGCGTAAAAGCGCATCAAGAGCTTGGCCAGCGTCGTCTTGCCCGAGCCGGTCGGGCCGACGATCGCGACCGTGCTGCCGGCCGGAATGCGCATCGAGAAGTCCTCGAGTACCGCCTGATCCGGCTCGTAGCCGAAGGTGACGTGCTCGAAGGCGATGTCGCCCTGCATCGTGCCCAGATCGAGCGGTTCGGTGCCGCCGTCGTCCTCGAGCGGAACGTCGAGCAGCGCGTAAACGCGACCGATCGCGCCGAGGCTGCTCTGCATGCGCTCGAGCTCCGGCGCCAGCCCCATCAGGGGATAGAGCAGCTGACCAGTCATCATCATCATCGAGGCGAACGCGCCCGGGCTCAGCTCGCCGGCGGCGACGAAGCCGCGTGCCGCGAGCAAGGTGGTGATCGTGCCCCCCATCACGATGAACTCGAGAACCGGCGAGAACAGCAGCGCGACGGACGCGGCGTCCTCTTTTGCCGCGCGTACGTTCTCGGAGGCGGCCGACACGAGGGCCAGCTCGCGCGCCTCGGCGGAAAAGCTCTTGATCGTCGCGATGCCTTCCACGTCAGCGGTGATCCGCGCGCCGAGCTGCGCCGATCGCGCGCCCGTGCGCGCCAGCCGCGGCTTGAGGCGTCGCTGCAGCTCCTCGACCGCTAGGCCGACGAACGGGATCGGCAACAACGCGAAGAGCGCGATCTTGGGCGCCATGACCGCCAGCGCGAGGCCGACGAC
>Ga0335074_10000179_pt1 | contig 100192 bp, 107 predicted proteins | sample Lox_Sample_23_FD_206715 | JGI IMG/M metagenome (GOLD analysis project Ga0335074, IMG submission 206715) | Soil microbial communities from Loxahatchee National Wildlife Refuge, Florida, United States - Lox_Sample_2.3 | ecosystem: Environmental > Terrestrial > Soil > Wetlands | place: USA... | reverse complement strand
GCTGGAGCGCGAGTGGAGGCACAAGGACTCCGGACTGCGCACCAACATGCTCATCTGCATGGGCGCCGCGCTGTTCACGATCATGAGCGAGGTGCTGGCTGGTGCCTCGACACCGAACAAAGGCCAGGTGGCTGCCAACATCGTCCAAGGCATCGGCTTTCTGGGCGCGGGGCTGATTCTGCACACGCGCAGCCGTGTGCTGGGGCTGACCAGCGCGGCCACGGTCTTCGTCGTCGCAGCCATCGGGATGACCTGCGGAGACGGCATGTACATGGAGGCGGTCATTGCGACCGTCCTTCTTCTGGTGGCTCTGCAGATTGTGGGCGCCATGGAGGGAAGTCTGGGGTGGAAGAGGTATCCCATGATGTATGAGGTGCGCGCCGATGTGGGCGCAGCGCCGGCCAACGATAGGGCGGAATCCGCCAATGCGGAGACCATGGCAGCGCGCGTGGAGCGAGCCCGCCACAGGATGATGTCGGCCGTGCTGAAGGTGATGGATGCTGCGGGACAGCGGCTGCACATTGTGGACAGAGACCAGGTGGCGGGGCTGGAGCGAATCTGTTTTTCGGTCATGGCGACCCGGCGAATCCACGCACAGGTCTTGCAGCAGCTGCGCGCAAGCGACGCGACCGATCAGGTGGTGGTTTTTGAGGATGTGGAGGACGATTGAGGCGGCTGGAGTTCGTGAAGGCGCATGCCTGCGGCAATGACTTTCTGGTGATCGAAGAGACCGCAGCGCAGAACCAGCACGCTGCGCTCGCGCGCAAACTCTGCGAGCGTCACACCGGCGTCGGAGCCGATGGTATTGAGTTTCTGGAGCGCAAGCCAGACGGGACTTTTTTCCTGCGTCTGTTCAACGCGGACGGCAGTGAAGCGGAGTTGAGCGGCAACGGCACGCGCTGCGTCGCGGGATGGCTGGCCGAGAGCCAGGGCCTGACCGAGATGGTCTTCGGTACGCATGGAGGCACGCGCACCTGCAAGGTGCTGCGTCACGAAGGTGCAGCCTGGTGGATTGAGAGCGCGATGGGCGTTCCACGCGTGATGCGGAGAACCATCGAGATCGACGGCGTGACGGGACCGATTGAGGGCGCCATGGTGAACGTCGGCAACCCGCACTTTGTGATGTTTGTGCAGGCCGGAGACTTCTCGAGCCATGGAATGAGCTGGCAGGAACTGGGAGCGAAGGTTGCCGTTGATCCTCTCTTTCGCCTTGGCACAAATGTGGAGTTTGTACGCGTGCTCGGCGACGATGAGATCGAGTTCAGGATCTACGAGCGCGGCGTTGGGCCCACGCATTCCTCGGGCACCGGCACATGCGCTTCGTCTGCCGCGGCGATAGCGCTGAAAGACCTCCGCCGCGAACTGCGCGCGAGCTCGATCGGCGGACCGCAGCGCGTCGTATGGACTGAAGACAGCGAGCAGATGCTGCTGACGGGGCCGGCAGAGATCATCTGCCGCGGCGAGGTGGAATTTGCGTGAGGTCTTGCGGCCGCGTCTTCACGCGGAAAGCCAGGTCGCCGTGGTCTCGCCCGCGTCGGCGGCAAAGCCTGAACTTGTGCATGCCGGCATCGAGCGGCTGTTGCACTTTGGTTACAGCCCTCGGTTGATGCCGCACGCGCTTGCACGCGGGCCGTTGTATTACGCGGGGACGGCGGAGCAGCGCGCGAGCGATCTTCATGCGGCGTTCGCGAACCCAGAGGTCGACGGCCTGATCTGCACGCGCGGCGGATGGGGGTCGGCGGAGCTTCTGCCGCGCCTGGACGCACATCTGCTGCACGCGAATCCAAAGGTGTTTGCGGGATACAGCGACCACACCTCGCTGCACGTGTGGCTGTGGAACGAGCTGCGCATGATGACCTTCTACGCGCCGATGGTCGCGGCCGACTGGTCAAGCATGGATGGCGTGCATTGGGCCACGTGGCACGCGGCTGTGGAGGCGCAGGCGAAGTGGACGGTCGGGCCAGAGGACGGCCTGCGCAGTCTGCGTGCGGGAGAAGTTGAAGGACGGCTGCTCGGTGGGTGTCTCTCGATTCTCGCGTCGGGGCTGGGAACGCCGTGGGCGTTACAGATTGATGAGCCCTGCGTGTTGTTCCTCGAAGACATTGGAACGAAACCGTATCAGTGGGACCGCATGCTGCAGCATCTGCGTGCGGCGGGAGTGTTGCGGCATGTGCGCGGCATCGTGCTGGGAGACATGACCGCGAACGTCAACTCCGATGAGATGGAGTTGCTCGAAGCTGCGTGCCTGCACGCGCTCGAAGAGTTCGCTGGGCCGATTGCGATCGGTCTGCGTTGCGGGCATGTCATCGGGCAGAACCGCTCGCTGCCGCTGGGCGCTTGGGTAAGAATGAGCAACGACACGCTGGAGGAGACAACGTGAGCAGTGCGAAACACGTGCATCTGATTGGGATCTGCGGAACGGCGATGGCGTCGCTGGCGGGCATGCTTCGCGCGCAGGGCCATCGCGTGACCGGCTCCGACACCGCAGCCTATCCGCCGATGAGCGATCAGTTGCGCGCAATGGGGATTCCGATTCTCGAGCCGTATTCGGAAAAGAATCTGGAGCCGCGGCCGGATCTGGTTGTTGTCGGTAACGCGATCTCGCGCGGCAATCCAGAGCTCGAGCGTGTGCTGAACGAGCGCATCCCGATGACTTCGATGGCGGCGCTGATTCATGACGAGTTTCTTGAGGGCCGCGAGCGCTTCGTGGTCTGCGGGACGCACGGCAAGACGACGACAACGAGCATGCTGGCTTGGATCTTCGAGACAGCTTCAGCAAGGAAGACCGAGGACGCGGCACGATGGAAGCCGTCGTTTCTCATCGGCGGCGTCGCGGAGAACTTCGGCACAAGTTTCCATGTGCAGGAAGGCACCCGACCCTTCATTCTGGAAGGCGATGAATACGATACGGCGTTCTTCGACAAGGGACCGAAGTTCCTGCACTACTTTCCTGATGCCGCGATCCTCACGCATGTCGAGTTCGATCACGCCGATATCTACGCGGACCTCGAGGCCGTGAAGACTGCGTTCAAACGCATGGTGAATCTCATCCCGCGGCGCGGCCGGCTGGTTGCCTTCGACGCGAGCGAAAACGTGACGGAGTGCAGCGCACGCGCGTTCTGCAAGGTGGAGCGCTATGGCTTCCAGGAAGACTCGTACTGGCATGCGGTGGACCTGCGACAGGAGGGCGCATCGACGAGCTGGAAACTGCTTCGTGGCGGTGAGGAGTTTGCGCGCCTGCGCCTGCCTATGGCCGGCGAGCACAACGCGCTGAATGCAACCGCGGCGGCTGCGCTTGCTGCCGGGCAGGGAGTTCCGGTCGGCGCCATCGAAGCTGCAATCGCAAGCTTCAAGAGCGTGAAGCGTCGCCTGGAGGTACGCGCCGAAGTCGCAGGCGTCACCGTGATCGATGACTTCGCGCACCATCCCACTGCGATTCGTGAGACGCTGCGCGCTCTCCGCGGAGCGTACTCGGGACGGCGATTGTGGGCAGTGCTTGAACCCCGCTCCAACACGCTGCGCCGCAATGTGTTTGAGCGCGAGTTGGTCGACAGCCTTTCGCTGGCGGATGACGTGGTGCTGGCGAATGTCTTCAAGAGCGAAGCGATTCCGGTGCTCGAGAGACTGGAACCGAGTCATGTTGTGGAGGCGTTGCGCGCGCGCGGAGTTCCGGCGGTCATGTGCGCGGATGCCGATGCGATCGTCAGGGACATCGTGCCGCGCGTGCGCCACGGCGATGTGATTGCAATCCTGTCGAACGGCGGATTCGGCGGCATCTACGAGAAGCTTCCGCAGGCGATCGAAAAGGAGGCGCATCTCGAGCGCCGCCGCGATAGCTGAGGACACGTTCATCGTGCGCTGAATGGCGCACGTTATCCTTGATCCGTATGCTCGCTTTGCTCCGGATGCTGCTTATCTACGTCGTGTTGGGTGTGCCCACGGCGCTGGTAGGCATTCCGTGGTCGGCGCTGCGCAGAAACTTCGACACCATGTATGGCTGGGGCATGGGAATCATGGCGCTCGGTGTGAAGGCCGCGGGAATTCGCATCCAGCTGCACGGGCCGGAAAATATCGAGCCGGGAACCCAGTACATCTTTCTGAGCAACCATGTCTCGAACCTCGATCCATTGGTGCTGCTGCCGAACATTCCCGGGATGACGAGCGCGCTTTTGAAGCGCGAGCTGATCAAGATTCCTTTGCTTGGGACGGCTTTACTCATGGGCAAATTTGTTCCTGTCGAACGCGGCAGCTCACGCGAGACGGCGGAGAAAAACATCGCCCTGGCAAAGGATGCGTTGAACTCCGGCCTGCACATCACCGTCTTTCCTGAAGGAACACGCTCCCCGGACGGCAAGCTGCTGCCGTTCAAAAAAGGCGCGTTTTTTCTCGCCGAAGGCACCGGCGCGCCGATCATTCCGGTGATCATCAGCGGAACGCGAGTGATGATGCCGAAGGGGACGCTTCGCATTCGGCCCGGCGTGGCGCACGTGACGTTTCTCGCGCCGATTCGTCCCCAGGAGGCAGCCTCGCGGGATGAGCTAATGCAGCGCGTGCGTTGTGCGATGGAAGAGGAGCTGGAGCGGCAGCGCGCCGGAGGCTATTTGACGATCTCGCAGGCTATTTAACGATGGCGTTGTAGCCATCGATGATGAGGCGCTCGCGCATGGCCTCGGCGTCCGCCTTCGTCGCAAAGGGCCCGACCTGGATGTGGATCAGCTTGTCCTGCGGCTCCGTATGTTCGGCCACGTCATAGCCTTTGCCGTGCAGCGCGCTGACGAGCAAATCCGCGTCATCTTTGTGCGCAGTTGAAATTGCGGCGATCTGCACGACGAAAGCGCCACCCGGCGCAGTCGCGGGCGTGCGCGCAGCCGTCGATGGTGGAGCTGAAGCCGCAGCGGGTTGCGGTGGGGTCACGCGCGGAGGCGCTGGGGCCGTGTGAACCGCCGTTGGAACGCGTACGGTTTCGGCCGGAGGGGTGCTCACCGGTGCGACGGAGGACGGTGGGGGCGCCAGAGTCGAACTGGTAGGCGATGCGGGCGACGGCTTGAAGTTGTTGAAGGTCGAGTTATCGGAAGCCGCGGGCTGATTGTCGGACGAGGCCGGAACGGGGGCGCCGGCGGTCGACGTCGATTTGCGGCCGAGGTTGTAACCAAAGCCAAAGAAGACGGCGCACAGCAGGACCAGGCCGAGGAAGATGGCGAGGATGGCGCCGGTGCTCAGCGTCAGTTCGCGCTGCGTCTCTTCCAGCTCTTGGTCGTCGTCGAGGAGGCGGCTCATAGGCATAGAGACGAGATCGACTAGAAACGGGCGTAGAAGCCGATCGTCGGCTGATAGGTTGTACCGCGCTGTTTGATGGTCAGATAGTTCTGGCCGAAGTCCGGGTAGAGAAAGAAAAGCTCGCGGAAAGAGGCGCGCATGCCGAAGGGTGTTTCGCCGAACTGCTTCTGGATGCCGGCGTTGTAGTAGTACGTGGCGCGTGCCTGCTTGGGCTCGCCTTCACCACCGCCGGCTGTGGGCTTGAACTCCGTGCTTCCGGCGCCGACGGCGAGGAACGGCTGGAAGCCGAAAATCGTGTGGGGCGGATGGATTACGTAGCCCAGGGTGTACTCGTTTGCGGTGTTCTGCACCTGGAAGAGGCTGGAGCCGTCCGGAGCCGGGCTGAAGTTCTGGGTGTAGCGGGCCCATCCGTAGTTGAACTCGAGGCCGAAGTACGGCTTGGCTGTATAACGGATGGTCGCCATAGCACCGACGGTGTTGGAGCCGTACTGCGTCATGACGGTGGTGCACGGACCGGCGACCGTGGTGGAGTTGCAGTTGGGCGCTCCGGTGGGGATGATGGTGCCGCTGACGGTGTTGTTGAACTCGCCGGCGCCGCTGATGCCGAAGGTGACGCGCGACATCTGCTTCCCGAAAGCGGTGGTTTGGGCGGCGGCGATGCCGGTGAAAGACACGACGAGGGCGACGGCGGCGAGCTTGGCTCGCGAAAGGCTGTGCATCAAAACGTGAAGGCTCCGGGCGCTTTGTGCGCTCTTTCCTAGTCTAAACCCTTGTTCTGGCGGGCGCGGCGCGCGATCCGGGTGAGCACCGTGGTTCCCGTTCCGAGCACAAGTCCGCACGAGAGAGCGACCGGGAGGGAAGCCCGCGGCAGCAAAGCGAGTCCCAGGATGCCGGCCGCGGTTCCCAGACAGACGATCCATACGGCAACGTTTCGGCGAAGCTGCAGCAAGAGGACCGTCGCGGCAGCCAGGAACAGCCCGAAGGCAAGCGGCCGAGGGCGGTCGTGAAGGAGAACGGCGAGCGCCACCAAGGTGAACAGAAGGCCGACGGCGCCCGGGAGAATCATGCCGGGGCGATTGAGCTCAATCGCTACGAGGATAAGCCCGATGGTGAGGATAACGATGGCCGCGTTGGGCGAGAGCGCAGCGAGCAGCGGCAGCATGGAGATTCAGCGTACAGTCTGGCCGCGCTGCTGGAGGCTCTGGCGCATCGCCAGCGCGTCGGCATTGTTCGGCTCAACGTGCAGGGCGCGCGAGACGTCATTGGCTGCGGCAGCGAGCTGGTTTTGTGCGAGGTCGAGACGCGCAAGCACCAGCAGCGCAGAAGCATTGGGCCGAAGGTTGATGGAGCGCTGGGCTTCCGCGCGGGCTTCGGCGGCGTTGCCGCTGCGCTCGCGAACTTCGGCAAGCCCGGCGTGCGCGGGTGAGCTGTTGGGATCTGCGGCGAGCGCGGATTGGAACTGCTGCTCGGCCTGCGGAAGCAGGCCCTGATTGAGGTAGTCGCGGCCCTGAGCCGTGTATTCGGAGGCGCGTTGTGCGGGCGGGAGCGTCGCCATGCGCGCGGCGCGAAGCTGATCGAGCTGGAAGGCAGCCTGGCGGAACGCGGTCTCCGAGTAGTTGCGGCGGATGCGCTCGACGGGAGCGAAGCTGGCGTTGGGGTCGAGCTTCGACCCGGCAGGAGCGAGGGCGATATGCGCTCGCAAGGCCCCGGCCTCCTGATCGTTGGGCTTGAGCTTGAGGGCGATGTCGGCCTCGTGCAGGGCGTCCTGAAGGTCGCCGCGCTGCCAGAACGCGATGGCGAGGTTGTAGTGGTAGTCCTCGTCGGAGGGGTCGGCGGCGGAAGCGCGCTGGTAGAACGGAACGCCGTCCTTACCCTGGCGGCTAAGTGCGACGCCTTCGTTGTTCACGACCTCGGGCAGCGGAAGACGGCTGGCGGTGAACTCGAACGCGGTTTCAGCGCCGGCGTAGTTGGCGGAGTTGAAGCGCGCCATGCCGAGATAGAAGTTGGCCTCGAGCGCCTGCGGCGTTGCGAGCGGAACCTTGGCGAGCGTTGCAGCCGCGGATTGGAAGTCGCGCGCCTGATACTCCTGCTTGCCGAGGGCGAGCAGGGCGGAGGCGTAGCTGGGTGCGGCGGCGACGGCGGTCTTGAGGCGTTCGAGCGCCTCGGCGGAGGTGGGCGCGATGATGCCGCGGATGTAGTCCTCGAAGGCGGGCAGCGGAACGGCGCTCTCGCCGGCGGAGAGAAAGGTTTCGAGGGCGACGTTGAGCTGCGGCTCGATGACGCGGGCGACCTTCCAGGCGATGGTGTTTTCAGCGTCGTAGAGGTGATCGAGCGCTCCGGTGTCGGCGACGGGCGCCGAGAGGTGAAGCCGATCGACGGAGAGAACCTGCGACTGGATGGAGATCTGGTTGTTCGCGACGGTGAAGTTGCCGATGATGACGTAGTTGGCATCGAGCTGCTGGGCGATGCGGATGGTGGTGGCGCGCGAGGGACGGAAGTCGGCCGGAAGGCCGAGATGCGTGAGGGCGTAGACGCGATCGTCGTGCGAGATGGTGAGAAAGCCGGAGGAGTTGAGGCGGCGATCGAGCGTGTCGGGAAAGGAGTTGCCAATCCAGTTGAGGGTCGCGTTGCCGGAGCGGTTCTCGAAGGGAAGGACAAGGACGACGCGCCCGCCGGGAATGCTTTGAGCGTGAAGGCCGGCGGGGCGGAGCGCTGAAGTGAAGAGCGCCGCGGCGAGGAGGAAAACTATTTTTCCGAGTGGGGAACGAACGCGGCTCGCGGGGCGTGAAAAGGCCATCGGGAGTAGTGTAGCGGAGCGGGTTTGCGGGCTACCCCCCACCCCCCGTGTTTTGGCGCAAAGTCTTCAGGCGAAATGACTTAACGGTGGACTTCAGCGGCGCACGGTTTGCAAAGTCTTGAAAACAAAGGGACGCGACAGTTTATCTCGGGCAAAGTCTTGATGAGAAAGAACTTGGTGCAGGTCTTCAGGATTAAGTGAAGACGCCCGGCACTGAGCCGGGCGAGAGAATCTCCTACTTTTATTGTAAGGGGCGGTGCCAAGAGTTTTGGGTTTCGTAGAGAGTCGCCAGATGCGAGATTCGAGATGCGAGTGGATGCGAGGCTGGTAATCGCGGGGTGCCTGGCGCTGGCGCCGATGCTGTGGGCGGCGTTCTGGCCGGAGGGATTTTCGCGGGTTACGGCGCGGCTGTCGATTGCGACGCGGGTGGTGCTGCCGGGGTTGCTGTGTGGGGTCTATGCGCTGGTGGCAGAGGCGCGCGGGATTCTTGAGTGGCGATGGTTTGCGGTGTATCTGCTGCTGCCGGTAGCGGTGGCTGCAATGCTGGCGTGGGCGGCGCGCGCGGATCCGGAGCAGAGCGGCGATTGGCGCGATTTTGTGGTGCTGGTGGTGCTGGGGCTGGTGGTCGATCTGCGGTGGTTTGAGCCGGCGTGGCCGCGCGGCCTGACGGTGTTCAACAAGGTGCTACTGCTGGATGCGGGGATCTGGGGATTCGGCGCGGTGCGGCGGTTGCACGGGGTAGGGTTGGATCTGCGGTTGCGGGTTCGAGACTTGAGGATTGGATTGCGAGAGTTTTGCCTTTATGCGCCCGTGGCGGTTGGGCTGGGACTCGCGCTGGGATTTCTGCATGCGCATGCGCGGTGGCCGGCCGGATGGCAACTGCCGGAGGCGCTGGTGTTCACGTTCTTTTTTATCGCGGTGCCGGAGGAGCTCTTCTTTCGCGGGTGGATGCAGAACCTGCTGGAGCGGCGTGTGGGACGGAAGTGGGCGCTGGCTGTGACGGCGATGATGTTCGGGCTGGCGCACTTCAACAAGCGGGCACTTCATTTCAACTGGCGGTATGTGCTGCTGGCAGGGATAGCGGGCGTGTTTTATGGGCGGGCGTGGCGTGTGGAGAGACGTGTGGGCGCGTCGGCGGTGACCCACACGCTGGTCGATACGGTGTGGTCGATGTGGTTGCGGTGAGAGGCCGTAGCATCCTGCGAACGGGTTTGTGCTTTCAGCTCCGAGTTTCGAGCTGCGAGCTGCGAGCTAAACCACCTCGCATGTGAGTGCGGTGTGAATGCTCGTACTGGATAAAGCCGAGGCCGACGCGCATATTGCGGATGAGCGAAGAAGGAATGGTGATGGCGAGCGTGATGCCGAGCGCGGCGTGTGCGACGGCCAGCGGAATGATGTTGCGGTAGTGGAGGAAGAGCAGGCAGGAGATGAATCCCCAGAGCAGCGTGATGGGGACGAGGATGGGGTTGGGCACATGCGCGAGTGCGAAGAGCGTGGCGGCGGCGAGCGCGGCGACGCGTGGTGAGGGAAGAAGAATGAGCAGGCGGCGGAGGAAGATGTCCTGCAGGATGATCTGCTGGACGAACGCCCAGAGGGCATAGCCCCAATAGCGGGCGATGAAGTGCGAGACGGTGTTTGGGGCGTGCAGCGTGTGCTCGCGTGCGGAGATGAAGACGAGGATGGCGGCGAGGATGAGTGCGGCGACGGCGATCCAAAGGGAGCGTGCGAGGTTGGTTCGGGTGAGGCCGAGTGCGCGAGAGCCGCGGAACGAGAGGGCGAGGATGGCGGCGAGGGCGACGACGGCAGCGATGTAGAGTGGGCGCTGATAAGGATTCGGTGTCCAGATGACGAGCAGAATCAGGGTGAAGGCGAGGGCGAGCTCGAGCAGGGCGCGGCGGCGCGTGAGTGGCCTGGGAGCCATGTGAGGTGGGACGCAGCGGCGGGCGCGTGGGTCGCAGATTGTTCGGTCTCATTCGTCAGCTATGGCGGAGGCGAGATGCACGAGGGTTTGCTATCGGCTCTGAGCTGTGAGTTGTGAGCTGCGAGTTGATGCGGGCGTTTGTGAGGAGGCGAAGACCCAGTGGTGCGCGAGGAGGAAGTTGGCGAGGCCGCAACAGGCGATGGTGAGGGCGTTTGCGATGAGGATGGGAAGGTGGGCGGAGTGGACGAAGAGACGCATGAGGGAGAGATTGCCGACGAGCGAGATGAGGCCGTTGGAGAGATTGAAGTGGAGGAGATGTGCGAATGCTTCGCGGGTGCGGCGCGATGTCGCAGGCCAGGTGAAGTGGATATGCCAAACGAAGTTGTGGAGGAGGGTGAGTTCGACCGAGAGCGTAGAGGTGACGAGATAGTGGCGAGGGATCGCTCGGTTGAGGAGTGCGAGGGTGGGGAGCTGCACGGCGATGCCGATGAAGCCGACAAGGTTGAAGCGGAGGAATCGGCCGAATGGGTTCATGGGAGCGGCTCTTCGCGGAAGAGTCGTGCGGTGTGGCGGATGGCGAGTGCGACGACGAGCGCAAACATGCCGAGCGCGCCGATGGAGCCGCCGAGATCGAAGAGGAGAATGCGGTGGTGGAGGATTTGTACGCAGGGGTTGCGCAGGACGGCGAGGTTGGCGGCGATGAGGAGAATGCGGAGTTCGGTGGGGCCGAAGAGATATTGTGAGAGCTCGAAGCGCGCCAGGGTGTGGGTGGCGAGGAAGGATTCGGCGGAGAGAAGAAGGAAGCCAAGGAGCATGGCGAGCGCGACGGGCCAGTGTGCGAAGCCGGAGAGCGCGAGGCCGGCGAGAAGTGCGGTGGCGCCGAAGAGGTCGGTGATGTGGTCGACGTAGAAGCCGAAGCGCGGACGCTGCTGATGGCGGACGCGGGCGAGCGTGCCGTCGAGCGAGTCGCCGAGCCAGTTGAGGGCGATGCAAGCGTTGACGGCGAGAAGCGCGAGCGGATGCGTGCGGGAGACTGCATAGAAGACGCCGGCGGCAAGTTGCGCGGCGAAGCCGAGGATCGTGAGCTGGTCGGAGGTGATGCGGCGCGGCGTGTGGCGCGCGATCGATTCGAGGAGGCGCTTTTCTGCGCCGGCGGTGAGCGAGCGGTTGATGCGAAGCGCGGGTCTGAAGGTGGGTGCGGATGTGAGGGATCTGGTGGTCATGAGGAATCCTTGTTGATGTAGTTCGTGGTTAGTGGTTCGTGCGGAGCGCGGTGCGGGCGGAGGTGAGGGTGAAGACGAGGGATTCGCGTGGGATGGATTCGAGGTAAGGCTGGACGGCCCAGGCGAGGCCGCGCGGGATCGAGCGCGTGAGCGAGATGGATTCGATCTGGAAATAGAGGCCTCCGTCGCGCTGCTCCCAGGTCCAGTAGGTGTTGAGGCGGTAGAGGAAGCCGTCGTCTTGATCGGGAGAGGATGGGGTGGGAGTGATCTGGTCGATTCGGGTGCTGCGGGAGACGGAGTAGCCGTCGGTGCTATCGAGGGCGGCGAAGGTGACGTCGCAGGTGGTGTCGAGGACGACGGTGATGACGTGATGCTGGCGCGTTCGGAGGCGGAGGAGCGTGTCTTCCGGCGTGTGCGAGAGGACGGTGGAGGAGACGATCTGAGGGGCGAAGTAGGTGGGGTAGGCGGAGAAGTTCTGGAGGAGGCGCTCGAACTCGGCGGGCGTCGCGCCGGGGACGAAGGCGGTGGCGCGCCAATGGTGGAGCAGGGCGCCGGGGATGGTGGGCGTGGTGATCTTTTCGATGAGGAGTTGGCCAGAGCGAAGGCGCGCACGGGCGGCGTCGTCGGATGGGAGGACGAGGAAGGTGTCGGGGAAGCGGTGCCGTTGCGCGAGGCGCGATTCGACGGACGCGGCGTAGGTGTTGAAGGCGGCGACGGCGGCGGGAGTGGGCTGCGCGAAGAGGCGCGATGTGTGGAGGACAGGAAGTGAGCCGAAGAGCAGGGCAAGTTTGCGGGCGAGGCCGTTCATGGGCTCGAAGATGAGGGATCAGAGCGCTCGATAGCAAGGCAAGCGAGCTCATGTGGAGGGAGATTGTTCCTCACGATGCAAGGGATTGCGGATGTGTGGGATGGCAGAGATTCTCGAATGCGTGTGCGAGGGAGATTCGCGACGGCGTTGAGTACACTGGACGGCGACGATGGCGAATGAGACGAGTCCGACGCCCACAGCTTCACGGCCGGCGAGGCGATACAGGTTTGGTGCGTTTGAGGCCGATGAGGCCACGGGGGAACTGCGGCGGCAGGGCATGCGGGTGCGGCTGCACGCGCAGCCGTTCCAGGTGCTGATGATGCTGGTGGAGCGTGCGGGCGAGGTGTTGACGCGCGAAGAGATCTGCCGGGAGCTGTGGCCCGAGGGAACGTTTGTGGACTATGAGCACGGCGTGAACTCGGCGGTGAACCGCATCCGCGAGGCGCTGGGGGATAAGGCGGGGAGCCCGCGGTTTGTGGAGACGCTGGCGCGCAAGGGCTACAGGTTTGTGGCTCCGGTGGAGCGCATTGAAGGCGATGAGAGGGTTACAGGGACTGTGGAGGTGAATGCGGCGGGCGAGGCTATCGAGCGTAGGTTCTGGGAGGGCATGCTGGCGACGCCGGAGGATCTGCCGCGGAGTTCGCATGCGGTGGTGAAGACGCTTTTTGTGCTTCTGCAGGTGATGTATGTGGCGTTCTATGTGGGTGCGCTGGCGAACCTGGGAGAGATTCGTGAGCTGCTGAGCCCGCTGAGTTATGCGCGCGTAGCGTTTGAGGTGATTGTGGCGAGCGCGGCCGTGCTGATTCCGGTGCGCGTGTTTGCGATATGCTCGGTGTTGTTCAGGGCGCCGAGGGCGAAGGAGAAGTTTCTGCGGCTGTGGCCGTTCTTGGTCGTGATGGACCTGCTGTGGGCGCTGAGCCCGGCGCTGCTGCTGCATCACATCAATCTGGGTTTGGCGATCGCGTACATGACGCTGCTGGTGTACTCGCCGTTTGCGCAGAGATCGCTGGCGCTGATGGGCGCCGCGGAGTGATCAACCCACTGGAAGAAGATGGAGCGCGGCCGGCGGCGCCGTACGACGGCTGCTCGGAAGGGCGTGAGAGAGCGCGGGCGCGGATGCGTGCAGGATGGATGCGAGCGTGTCGACGACGATGGCGTTTGCGGGTTGATCCTTGATGGCGATTCGCAGGACGCGGCGGCCGAGGCCGCGGCCCATAGAGGAGACGTCGCGAAGGAAGACGCCGGCATGGCGGCAGCGCTGGACGACTTCGGACGCGCTGGGTTGGCGATCGTCGAGGTGAAACATCAGGGAGTTGGTGACGCCGGGAACGATGTCGTCGATGCCGAGCGATTGCAGCGAGTTGTACATCGAGCGGCGCAGCTCATGCGTGCGGGCGTACTGTGCGCGGTAGTAGGCCGAATCTTCGAGGGCGCGCACGGCGGCCACCTGGGCGGCGAGGCCGACGGCCCAGGGCGGAGTCAAGGGAAGGAGCTCGGCCACGCGAGCAGCGGCCGTACATAGATAGGCGACGCGCATGCCGCTGAGGGCGTAGACCTTCGACATCGATTTGCAGACGATAATGTTTTCCGAGGCGGCGGCGAATTGCTCGAGCGATTGTTCGGCGCCGACATAGTCGAGATAGGCTTCGTCGATCCAGACGAGCGTGCGCGCGGGAAGACTGGACAGGATCGGTTCGAGATCGCGCCGCTGGATGTGGCGGCCGGTGGGGTTGTTGGGATTGACGAGGACGACGAGGTCATAGCCTTGGCGTACGCCGGTGGCGAGTTCGTCCAGATTGACCTGATAGCCATTGCGACGCGAGAGTGCGAGGCGATCGACGCGGCAGCCGATGACGTTTTCGAGAACGTGCGCATATTCGCCGTAGGTGGGGTCGAGGATGAGGACGCGGGAGCCGCTGTGCAGCCATTGCCGGAAGGCGAGATAGATGAGGTCGGAGGATCCGGCACCGGGAACGATGTTTTCGAAGCGGACGCCGCGATGGGTTGCGATGGACTCGCGAAGGCCGTCGCAAAGCGTGGGCGCGGAGGTCTGCATGAGCCAGGGAAGGTGCTCGTGGATCGTCGAGAGGACGCGCGGCGAGGGCGGAAACCATGCGTCGAGGACATCGGCGTTGATGATGGTGGTGCGGCGATCGAGGGTGTTGAAGCCGACGCCGATGTCGTCAAAGAACGCGCCGCCGTGGAAGCAGGCAGAGCGCTTGAAGAACGGGAAGGGCAGCTTCCAGTCGACCGAGCGTTCGAGACGCTTGAACTGAAGATGACGCTGCTCGGAGTAGCGGCGCAGTTGCGTGGGTGAGAAGCTCATCAATTCGAAATCGACGGCGCCGGAGCGAACCTGTTTGCCGAGGAGCTCGGCGCCGAGCGCGAGATAGAGGTCGAGGACTTCTTTGCGGCCGAGCGCGAGAATGCGCGTGCCGCCTTGCTCTTCGACCCAGCGAAATGCGGCGTAGACGAGATACCACATGATGCGTGAGTTGCGGTGCGAGGGATCGACGGTGAGGATGCGCAGCTCATAGGTTGTGGCGTCGATGGGAAGAGCGCTGCGCTCGATGTACGTTTCGATGGAGAAGCGGCCGGCAGAGGGCGGTGTGATGCTGATGAAGCCGGCGAGCTTGCCTGCGATTTCGGCGGTGATGTAAATGTTCGCGGCGTCAAGTGTGTCAGAGAGAATGCCTTCGTCGCGGACGGCGTGCTGGCCGAGCTCGCGCGCGTAGACCTCATGACGGAGGCGATAGATTGCGGGGCGAACGGATTCGGTGGCGAGTGCGATGCGCGTGGAGCGAGGCGGGGTCGAGGTTGAAGAAGTCATAGATTGCTTTCGTGAAGCTGAGTTGCTCGAATTTATCGCTCCAGCCAGCGCAGCAGGAGCGTGAGGAGAGGAACCTGTCCGAGAATGAGCGCGGCCATGATGATGAGCCAGAGCCGCGGGCTGGGCAGGCGGCGGAAGACCGGATTCATGACGGCGTTGCTCCACCCGAAGGAGAGATCGAAGTTGGGAACGAAGACGGGGCCGGGATTTACGGCGAGTGCGTGATGACGCCAGTGGACCTCCGGGCGAAGCGCGAGTCGTGCGCGTTGCAGCGCCGTGGCGAATGCGGGCCGGGCGCGCGGAGGAAGATGCGCCCAGCGGTGACAGATCATGGCATAGCCGCCGACGAGCATCAGCGAGGCCCACGTGACGAAGACCTCACGGGAGTGCATGCGGAAGAGCAGAAGCGGAGAGACGAGATTGATGATGGCGAAGGGATTGAGTTCGCCGACGAGATCGAGGACGGGCTTTTGATGAATGACGTTGATCCATTTGGGGAAGTGGTGGCTCTGGAAACGGACGAACGCGGCGCCGACGATGGGCCATTTGTTGAACTCGTCGGCGTCGAGTGCGTAGTGGACGACGGTGGAACAGAAGTTGACCCAGAGAAGAACAACGGCGGCGAAGACAATTGAAACAACGATGTGGCCGCGGCCGAGAGCGATGGCGAGGATGACGATGGAGGCCACGAGCCACGCGATGGTGAGCGGTCTCCACGGAATCTCGTAGTCGAGTTCCTGATTCACCATGGATGCCTGCCGGATGGTGAGCGCAGCACGGCTGTGTGAGGCGCCGTCATTTTGACGATCCTCCGATACGGAGTAAGTGGGCCGAGGTTTTGCGAAGTGTATCCCGCCCGGACAAGGTTCGGGCGCGATTTTTTCAGTGGAAAATCGGGCAGTTATTGAGCCTGCGCAAAAGCGTGGACATGACGCCGAATGGATCGAGGGAAGCGCTCATGAGGCAGGCGTGGTAGATTGGCTGCCATGATTCTCCAGATGGATATTCAGCGGCCTGCTCCGGACGTGATTGTGGCGTGTTTCACGGGCGCGATCACGCTGGGATCGAGCCTGCATGCGGCGGACGCGCAACTGCAGAAGGCGATTCGCGAGGGGGCGCCGAAGGTGGTGCTGGACATGGCCGCGGTTCCTTATATGGACAGCGCCGGGCTGGGCGTACTGGTGCAGGCTTCGGGCATTGCGAAGCAGCAGGGAGGCGACCTGCGGCTGAGCGGAGTGTCAGAGCGCGTCGCAGAGCTGATCAAGATGACGCGGACGGAGAGCCTGCTGCCGATGGATGCGGATGTGCAGGCGAGTCTGCGGGCGCTGGAGTAAGCGGAAGGCAGTGTTCAAGAGAGTACAGGGTGCAGCGGCGCGATGCAGGTAGCTGCTGTGTTGAGCCTAATAAAAAAGGCCGGGATCGCTCCCGGCCTTTGCAGTGCGTGGATGTTTCACGCAGCTTCAGCGGTTTCACTCAGGGCCTGCGAGTTGACGGTCTTGGAGATCGTGCTCAATTTTTCATCCGCGGCCTTCTCTTCTTCGAGTGTCTGCTCGAGAAGTTTCGCGACGTCGGTCATGCCGAGCGCTTTGGCAAAGGCGCTGGCGGTGCCGTAACCGGCCATCTCGTAGTGTTCGACGCGTTGCGCGGCGCCGATGAGCGCGGCATCTCGAATGACGCCCTTATCGGTGTCTTCGAGGACCTCGGAGCCTTCCTCGAGAACGCCCTTCATTCCTACGCAGGACTTACCGGTAAGCTTTTTACCGATGATCTCGCCGATCTTTTCCAGGCGGGCGACCTGTCCCTTGGTCTCCTCCAGATGGCTGAGGAGAGCTTTCTGGAGCGCGGGCGAGGTAGTGGCCTTGGCGAGCTTGGGGAGAGAACGCACAATCTGCTTCTCCGCCGAGTAGAGATCTTTCAACTCATCGATCAGCAGTTCTTCGAATGTCTCAACACTCATGAAATTCACCCTCATCTTGCGAATTTTGACGTGAAGCCAGCAAGAGAGATGAGATGCGGCGAGAGCAGGTTGCCAGCGAAGAGCGAGGCAGGCCATGCCGAGTTTGATGGCATCAGCTTTATCGTGATGGGAGGCAATTGTGCGGCGGTTCGAGACTGCTCTGCGTTACGGATATGTCGCGTGCGCGACGTTGTTACTTCTTGCCAAAGACGTCGCCCATGCGCCGGATCTGCGCGCCGACGCTGCGGAGTTTTTCCTCGATGTGCTCGTAGCCGCGGTCCATGTGGTAGACGCGGTCGAGGATGGTTTCGCCTTCGGCGACGAGAGCGCCGAGAACCAGCGCGGCGGAGGCGCGGAGATCCGAGCACATGACGGCGGCGGACTGCAGCGGCGTTTTGCCCCGGACCGTAGCGGAGCGGCCGCTGACGGAGATGTTCGCGCCCATGCGGTTGAGCTCGCCGACGTGCATAAAGCGGTTTTCGAAGATGTTTTCGGTGATGACGGAGGTGCCTTCGGCCTGGGTCATGAGCGCCATGAACTGGGCCTGCATGTCGGTGGGGAAGCCGGGGTATTCCTCGGTGGACATGTCGTTGGCGGTGAGCGAACCGCCGGAGTGGACGCGGACGTTGTCCTTGCCGACCTCGAGTTTGACGCCGCACTCTTCGAGACGCGTGATGACGGCGCCGAGGTGCTGCGGGTTGCAGCAGTCGACGTTGAGGTCGCCGCCGGTGATGGCGCCGGCGATCAGAAAGGTTCCGGCCTCGATGCGGTCAGGATTGATGCGGTGTTTGGCTCCGCGGAGTTTGGCGACACCTTTGACGCGAATGGTGCCGGTGCCGGCGCCTTCGATCTTCGCGCCCATGGCGTTGAGCAGCGCGGCGAGGTCGGTGACTTCGGGTTCGCGGGCGCAGTTTTCGAAGATGGTCTCGCCGTCGGCGAGCACGGCGGCCATGAGGAGGTCTTCGGTGCCTGTGACGGTGATCTTGTCGAAGACGATGTGCGCGCCCTTAAGGCGGTTCGTGCGGGCTTCCAGGTAGCCGTGCTCCTGCGTAATGACAGCGCCCATGGCTTCGAGGCCCTTGATATGCAGATCGATCGGGCGGCCGCCGATGGCGCATCCGCCGGGCATCGCCACGCGGGCCATGCCGGTGCGCGCGATGAGCGGGCCGAGCACGAGCGAGCTGGCGCGCATGGTCTTGACGATCTCGTATTTGGCGACGGGGTCGGAGAGGACGGCGCAGCGGATGCGGGTGCGGTGCTGGGCGCGGCCGTAGCCGAGCTCGACCTCGGCCCCCATGGAGGCGAGGAGCTTGCGCTCGGTCTCGATGTCGCGGACCTGCGGGATGTTTTCGAGGATGACCTCGTCTTCAGTGAGGATGGCGGCGGCCATGCAGGGGAGGGCCGAATTTTTTGCGCCGGAGACTTTGATGGTGCCGAGAAGCGGGTTGCCGCCGCGGATGACGAACTTGTCCATCCCGCTAGTTTACGGACGGCGGGTGTGGATGCGAGTGGCTGGGTTGGTGCATGCGTGTGACGCGAAACGGGGAAAGAAAAAGCCCTTGCGGGAGGCAAGGGCTTCGACCGGTTCGCAGGGCTCGCGCTTACAAGCCGCTGGGAGCCTGGGGCGGAGGCGCCTGGTTGTTGTCGCCGTTCGGGCCGCGCGAGCCGAAGCGGTGATGACCGTGACGCATCGTCTTGAGCTGCTGCAGCTGGTCCGGTGTGAGGACCGTGGCGAGCTGCTGCTCGGTGCTCTGGTGGATGGCGCGCATCTGCTCATGACGCTGCTGCGGCGTGAGGGACTGATCCTGGAAGAGCGCCTGCGTCTTCTGGTCGCGGTCGGCAAAGATGGGTGTGAGCTTCGCGGTCACGTCGGGCGAGAGATTGAGCTTCTTGGAGATGAACTCAGCCTGACGCTGCGGGTTGGGCGCGTGATGGCGGAAGTGGTGGTAGGGCGCGTTGCCGTTTGGTGTGTTCTCCGGCAGCTGCGTCTGTTGGGCGAACGCCGCTGTGCCGACGAGGGCCAGCGTGAGCGCGGTGGAAAGAAATATGCGTTTCATCAGACTGCTCCTTGCCGCGGCTGAGGAGGAAGCCCGCGTGCTAGTGAGATAGACACGGTACCAACGGAATGTTGCGCGCAACCTTTGGGGCACATGGCGGGTTGTGCGCCGGTCGGATGATCGGTGCGTTGATTGTAGACGGGTTGCCGGGCGCGGTGGGTGACGCGGCGGGAGAAAAACTGGAGCCGGTAAGCTGAGAGTGAGAAGCATTCCGATGGCCCCCATTCTGACAGCACAGGCAGTTTCGAAGCGGTTTGGCGCGACGCCGCTGTTCGAGAATCTTTCGTTCGCCGTGAACGACGGCGATCGCATTGGGCTGATTGGGCCGAATGGGGCGGGGAAGTCGACGCTGCTGTCGTTGCTGGCCGGGCAGCAGGAGCCAGACAGCGGCGAGATCGCGGTGAGGCGGCGGGCGGTGGTGACGTACGTGCCGCAGGTATCGGAGTTTGCGCCGGGGCTGACGGTGCGGCAGGTTGTGGAGCGGGCGATGGAGCGCGTGGCGGTTCCGGCGGACGAGCGGGAGCAGCGGCTGCGCGAAACGCTGGGGCGGGCTGGCTTCGTGGATGGGTTCGTGGAGGGCGATGCGGCGGGCGGAGCGGCCTTCGATGCGACAGCGGCGAGCTTGAGCGGAGGGTGGCAAAAGAAGCTGGCGCTGGTGGAGGGCATGGTGCAGCGGCCGGATGTGCTGCTGCTGGATGAACCGACGAATCATCTGGATATTGACGGTATCGAGTGGCTGGAGGAGACGCTGCGCTCGGCGCGGTTTGCGGTGGTGGTGATTACGCACGACCGGTATTTTCTGGAGGACGTGGCGAACGACATCATCGAGCTGAGCCGGACGTATGCGGAGGGTTTGCTGCGGGCGCATGGGACGTACTCGGATTTTCTGGAGGTGCGCGAGGCTTATGCGGAGTCGCAGACGCGTGTGCAGGAGGGGCTGCGCAACCGCGTGCGCACGGAGATTGAGTGGCTGCGGCGCGGGCCGAAGGCGAGAGCGACGAAGGCCAAGGCGCGCATCGATAATGCGCACGCGCTGATCGGGAAGCTGGCGGAAGTGGATGCGCGGATGCGAAGCGCGACGACGGCGATTCGCTTCGATGCGACGGATCGCGAGACGAAGCGGCTGATTGAGTTGGAGCATGTGAGCGCGCAGTTTGCAGGGCGCGAGATTGTGCGCGATGTGAACCTGCTGATCACCAGCAAGGCGCGGCTGGGAGTTATTGGGCCGAACGGCGCGGGCAAGACGACGATTCTGCGGGCGATTACGGGCGACGTGCCGGTGAGTGCGGGCGCGGTGAAGCGCGCGGCAAATCTGCGGATTGTGTATCTGAGCCAGATGCGCGAACTGGATGCGTCGTTGACGCTCGATCGGGCGCTGGCGCCGGATTCGGATGCGGTGGTGTACCAGGGGCGCGTGATCCATGTGGCGAGTTATGCGGCGAAGTTTCTGTTTACGGGCGATCAGCTTCGGCAGCCGGTGGACCGGTTAAGCGGCGGCGAGCGCGCGCGTGTGCTGCTGGCGCAGTTGATGCTGCAGCCGGCGGATGTGCTGATCCTGGATGAGCCGACGAACGACCTGGACATTCCGACGCTGGAAATTCTGGAGGACGCATTGCAGGAGTTCGCGGGGGCGGTGGTGCTGGTGACGCATGACCGGCATCTGCTGGATCGCGTGACGGACGGTGTGTTGGGACTGGATGGGTGCGGGAACGCAGCGCTGTTTGCGGACTATATGCAGTGGGAGCAGTGGCGGACTGCCAGGCCGGAGGCATCGAAGCCGGCAGTTGCAGAGACGGTAAAGGAAAGCGCTGCGGCCGCGCCGCCGAAGAAGAAGCTCTCGTACATGGAGCAGCGTGAGTTTGATGGGATCGATGCGCGGATTGAGGCGGCGGACGAGCGGCTGGCAGCGGCGAAGGCGCGCATCGAAGACCCGGCGGTGGCGACGGATGCGGCGGCGCTGACGAACGCGTTGGCGGAGCTGGAGGCGGCGCAGGAAGAGCACGACCGCCTGTTGGAGCGATGGGTGGAGTTGAGCGAAAAGGCTGGGTAGGCGCCACGAAAGTGCGCGAGGTGCGCAGCGCGCATCTGAAGAGGCGATGGCTGACGCGAAGTGGGGACGGCGGTCTCCACCAAAAGCTCCGGAAGGTTTTGTTTCGCCGATGTTGTGCGAGCCGGTGAGGGCGCTGCCGCGCGGCGATGAGTGGATCTTCGAGATCAAGCTGGATGGGTTTCGCATCATCGCGTCGAAGGGCAAGAGCGACGAGGTGATGCTTTGGTCGCGCAATGCGAACAGCTTGAATCGCAAGTTTTTCTACATTGCCGATGCGTTGAAGTTTCTTCCGCAGGAGACGATTCTCGATGGCGAGCTGGTGGCGCTGGACGACGAGGGAAGACCGCAGTTCAGCCTGCTGCAGAGCTTTCGCAGCGCGGCGGAGCGTGTGCGGTTTGTGGCGTTCGACATTCTGAAGCTGCGTGGGCGCGATCTGACGAAGCTGCCGCTGCTGGAACGCAAGAAGATCCTGGAGCGCGAGGTGAGCGATCGGGCGGCGCAGATTCTGGTGACGGACTTCAGCAAGGGCGACGCGGCGGGGATGCTGCGCGAGGTGAAGGCGCGGAAGCTCGAGGGATTGGTTGCCAAGCGCGCTGACAGCGTGTACGAAGCCGGCGAGCGCAGCGGCGCGTGGGTGAAGCACCGCGTGAATCAGGGGCAGGAGTTTGTCGTCGGTGGCTACGTTCCTGGCACGCACGGGATTGAGGCGCTGCTAGTGGGGTTTTATCGCGGCCGCGATCTTTTGTATGTCGTAAGTTTGCGCGCTGGGTTCGTCGCGCATACGCGCGAGCAGGTGTTTGCGAAGATCAAGAATCTTGTGATCGACGAGTGTCCCTTTGCGAATCTGCCGCAGGAGGGGAGCCAGTCGCGCTGGGGCGGCGAGGGCATGACATCGGAAAAGATGCGCAAGGTGACGTGGGTGAAGCCGAAGGTGGTGGTGCAGGTGGAGTTCGTCGAGTGGACGGGTGACACGCATCTGCGACACGCGAAGTTTGTGGGGATTCGCGAGGATAAGGCGGCGAAGGAAGTGGTGAAGGAAGGCTGAGCGGAGCTACTTCGCTGCGTCGTTCCGGAGGACTTCACCGTTTTTCATCACGAAGCTGACGCGCGTGACGACGGAGATGTCGGTGAGCGGGTCGCCGGGAACGGCGATGACGTCAGCGAAGAAGCCGGGCTTGAGCTCGCCGATCTCGTCGGGCCAGTGAAGGAGCCTGGCGCCGTTGATGAGGTCGGAGCGAAGGACTTCCGCGGCGGCCATGCCGTAGTCATGCATGAGGACGAACTCGCGCGCCTGTGTGCCGTGCGGGAATGGGCCGACGTCCGTGCCGAGAGCGAAGGGAACGCCGGCGGCCATCTGCTGTTTGAACTGCGCGGCATGGTAGGCGAGCATGTTGCGCTCGCGCTGCGCGGCCTCGGGGGTGGGCGCGTGGTCGGCGAAGTACTCGAAGACGGTGAAGGTGGGCACGGCGTAGATCTGCTTGTCGTGCATGATCTTCTCGGTCTCAGGCGAGAGATGGAGCGCGTGATCGATGGAGGCGACGCCGGCTTCGGCCGCGTAGAGCGCGCCGGGCTCTCCGGTGCAGTGGACGCCGACGAAGGAGCCGGTGCGATTGGCTTCAGTAACCGCGGCGGCGAGCTGGGCTTCGCTGTATTGATAGGGCGTGGAGAAGACTGGGTTGGGACCGGGGAAGCCGGTGAGGTGGTCGCGGCCGGTCTGGTAGATCTTGGTGAAGTCGGCGCCTTCTTTGCGCTGCTCGCGCATGGTGGCGATGATCTCATCGGCGGTGTTGGCGCGGTCGGCGTTGGAGAGCAGATGCTCTTCGGGGTTGTAGCCGGAGGCGTCTTCGTGGCCGCCGTTGATGTCGATGGCGTTGCAGGAGACGCGCATGCGGGGGCCGGGGATGAGGCCGGAGTTGATGGCGTTGCGGACGGCGACGTCGGCGCAGAAGGCGCCTTCGGTGCCCATGTCGCGCTCGGCGGTGAAGCCGGCGAGGACGTCGGCTTTGGCCTGGGCGGCGGCGATCAGCGTGCGCTCGGGGACGGACTCTTCGACGGTCTGAAAGGCCTCATTGCCGGGGTGCAGGAAGAGATGGGTGTGGGCGTCGATGAGGCCGGGCATGAGCGTGGCGGAGCCGAGATCGATGACGGTGGCGTCTGCGGGATGGGAGACGTGCTCGCCGACCTCAACGATCTTGTTGCCGGTGACGAGGACTTCGCCGGGCGAGATGAGCTCGCCGGCGGCGACGTCGAGCAGATGCGCGGCGTGCAGGACTGTGGATTTCTCGGTCTGCTGCGCAGTGGCGGCGAGCGGGAGCAGGAGCGCGGCGGCGAAGATGATGGCTTTCATGTCGTGGAACAGGATACTACCCCCTCCCCCGGGTGTTTTGCGCAAAGTCTTCAGCGGAGACGGTTTAAGTCCGGACTTCGATAGAGCGTCGATGGCAAAGTCCTGATTCCTCGAGGCGAACGACGTAAAGTCTTCAGCCGATTCCGTTTAGAAAGAGCGCAAAAGCGAAACCCGGCGCTGGGCCGGGTGGTTGATTCCTCAAGTTAATTGTACGGGCTGGGTCAAGTGGGCTGTGGAAAGGTTCTGCGGCGGATGGGGCTTTGCGTGTTGAGCTGCGAGTGACTAGTGGGCTGTCACACAATAACCATTACCATGCGTGCTGACGTTTCCCAAAATCGAACGTGAAGTCATCGCTCGCGGTGTTTTCACCTCGGTTGCGGATCTGCCCGCAAGCTGCGCCGCTACATTGATGCCTATTCGACCAACACCAGACCAATCCGGTGGAAGTACTCAGACGCTCTGAAACGCATCTCCGGTAACGCGTAATGGTGCGGTTTTCGGAAAGTCAGTCACTGACCGAACCGCTGCCCGCGCAAGACTCGGCACGAATGACACCGCTGAAATAACGGGAGCCCAGTGCGAGGAGCTGACAAACGTCTAAACCAGTTCCTTCTTACCCTTGAGTTGAGGCGAATCGTGAAGTAAGCGATGATCATGCCGAGAGGCGCAGCGACGGCAATGGTCACGGCGAATCCATGGAATGTCTCCGCTCGTATTAGCCCCAAGCGCAGGGCCGAATAGAAGAGCGTCAGAGGTCCACCCAACATTACTATTGCCATTCCCGCCAGAGCCGGACGGATATGTATGCGGCCTGGTTCTTTATTTCCCACCCAGAAGAATGGCCCGGCGGCTGCAAACGTCCCAATTGCCAGCAACCCCGGCAAAAAAAGCTCACGCGGTGCCGTCTGCACTGAAAGCGCGGCGATCCCGCAGGTAAGAACAACAAGGCAGACTGCGGTCGCCATGAAGGCTCCGTACCAGCCGAGCTTTCGCGTTAGCCAAGCGTTGAAATCCTTTCGCCAGCCCATGTCCAGCCACCATCTCAAGAAACGGCGACAAGTCTACCTGATGCCGTGTTCACAAAGAATTTACACCAACGGTCGCATCGTCGCGAACCGAAAACTGCACCACTACCCGGTAATGAATTCTCTGCGATCAGTCCACTAGTTGCGAATTCGTCGACGCAGATGAAACGGGTCGGCGAAGAGAGGTGTGGTACTGTTGGTGGACTTCTGGGCCGGGTATTGGGCTGCGCAGAGTTTTGCGCCACACCTTTTGAGACAGGGGAGCGGCACCAGATGGCGACAACGGCTCAGACAACGGTGGGGGACGATTATGTCCTGAAGACCGGCGACAGCGGGGCAGAGCGGCTGCGCCTGCTGGACAAGGTCTATGGCGCTTCGACGCGGCGGGTTTTGGTGGAAGCCGGGTTGAAGCCCGGCATGCGCGTGCTGGATATGGCGTGCGGCGTGGGCACGGTGACGTGCTGGATCGCGGAGAAGGTAGGCGCGACCGGATCGGTGGTGGCGGCGGATGTGAGCCCGGACCAGTTGTCTGTGGCGCAAGCGACGTGGGCCTCGTGCGATGGGCTGCCGGCGGTGGAGTTTATCGAAGCGAATGTATATGCGACGGGATTGCCTGCCGAGAGCTTCGACCTGGTGCACACGCGGCTGCTCCTGTGCCATTTGAATCGGCCGGAGGATGCCATCGCCGAGTTCTACCGCGTGTTGAAGCCGGGCGGCGTGTTTGTGTGCAGCGATCTGTATCTCTCGGGGATGCTAAGTGTGCCGCCGACGAAGGCGTGGGTGCGATCGATGGAGATTGCGCATGCGACGGGACGCAACATCGGTGTGGATTACGACTCCGGCTTGAACCTGCCGAGGCGGATGCTGGAGGCTGGTTTTCGGAGCCCGGAGGTCAGCTTCGATATGCCGGTATACATGCGCGGGCCGGAGAAGCGGCTGTGGGAGCTGACGTTTGCGGAGGCATGTGGAGCATTTGTGCGCGCGGGCGTTGCGACGGCGCAGGAGGTAAATGCTCTGGCCGCGCAGATGAAGTTGGAAGCAGAGGACGAGACGACGCTGATGGTGCAGTATCCGCTGCTGTGCGCGTGGGCGGTGAAGTGAGGCAGTGAATAGTGAGTAGTGAGTAGTGGGTTCGCGCGCTTCTCCGGCTGTTTGCGGCGGCCGGGCGCGATGGATCGTGTGGCAAGGTTGCGGGTGATCGATTTTGAGCTGTGAGTTGCGGGCTGTGCGCCGGGAGGCGTGTGCTGGGAGGCTCGGGCTGTGCTTGAGCTGGGAGGTTCGCGTTGAGGCGGGGCGCATGGACCCCGCGTCGCGTCAGCGTGATGTGGTTGGACGGTTATTTGGGGGACCACTGTTCGTCGGCGGAGGGGCCGTAGAGGCCGGGGACCGGGATGTCGTTGAGGCGGAGGTAGACGCCGAGCTGAGCGACGTGGTGGATCATGTGGTCGAAGAACATGGAGCGGAAGGCGAGGACCCTTGGGCCATCGAAGATGGTCTGGGGGCCGTAGGTGAAGAGCCAGTTCTTCTGGAGGGCTTCATCGGAGGCGGAGACGAGGGAGGCGCGGCATTTGGCAGCGGCGTCATCGAGAGCGGCGAGTGCGGCTTCGCGTCCCTTCCACTCGAGCGCCATGTGTGGGCGCTTGGGGGCGGCCATGTCCATGCCTTCGTCCTCGAGGATGTAGTGACCGAAGAGCGGGATGGTAGCGCAGTGCATGGCGAGGCGGCCGAAGCCCATGGATTTGTCGTGCGGCTTGAAGTCGCCAAGGTTGTCGGGGATGCGCTCGAGGGTGCGGCGGGTGTTGGAGATTTCATTGTCGAAGTCGAGGAGGAGGACGTCGGCGATCTTCATGGGTGGCTCCGGGGTGAAATTGGGGTGATGAGCAAAGATACAGGGTGGCTGACGCGGGTCCTGCAAACCCACGTCTCAGAATCGAGACGTGGGGCACCCGCCTGCGACAGTTTTTCAGTTGCGGGTTAAGAGTGCAATTTATGGAGTGAGGTGCTGGCGGATGGCGTAGGCGTGGACCTGGGTGGCGACGAGCTTGGTGGCGGCTGAGAGAGCCTTCTGGGCGTCGGGACCGAGATCGGCGAAGCTGCGGGAGCGGGTTTCGGTGCGGGCGGTAGCGGGGTCGAGGGTTCCGGTGGTGGAGACGAGCGCGGAGGAGAGAACGGTGACGGTGTTCTGCGGGGCGTCGACGGAGATGCGGCGCACGGCGTAGCGGTCGTTGTCGCAGGCCTGCATGTGGGCGGCGTCGGAGAAGCCGGCGCGGATCTGGTCTTCGTGGCAGGGGTGGGGAGTTTTATAGAAGGAGACGACGGTGATGGTGTACTGGCCGCGGTCGAGAAACGATGTGGCGTTGCGGGCGAGCCATGCGTCGCTGGAGGGGTCTTCGATGAAGACGTCGAGGTCCGAGGTGGAGAGGACGGAGATGAGGTTCGACCACTGATTGCCGGGAGTGAGGACGGCGGCGGGTGCGGCGAGCGCCCCGGTCTGGAGGATTTGCTGGGGTGCGGGCTGGGAGTCTTGTTGCGAGTGCGCGTGGCAGCAGAGCAGGAAGAGGGTGAGGGCGAGGACTGTAAAGCGGCGGTTCATCGGGTCTCCGAGAGCGACAGAGACAGGGTACATGGGGGTCCCGTGGTGGGGAAGTTTCGAGCTGTATCGGCTGTACCAGCCGTGTCAGGGTCCTTCGGCTGCGCGCTGTGCGCTTCGCTCAGGATGACGGATTATGGATAGGTAGAAACACTCCCGCGCCCTAATGCGCGATACCCCACCCTTTCACGACGAAGCTGTGAAAGGGTAGGCCACCCGGCCGGTGGCGGGGCACCCGGTCTTGCCGGAGCTAGATGCCGGTGGCGTTGAAGCCGCAGTCGACGAAGGTGATCTCGCCGGTAATGGCGCTGGCGAGTGGGGAGCAGAGGAAGAGCGCGGCACTGCCGACCTCTTCCTGCTCGACGTTGCGATGGAGCGGGGCGCGGTGGGTGACGGTGTCGAGGATGGTGGCGAAGTCGCCGATGCCGCGCGCGGCGAGGGTGTTGATGGGGCCGGCGGAGATGGCGTTGACGCGGATCTTCTTTGGGCCGAGCTCGGCGGCGAGATAGCGCACGGCGGCTTCGAGGCCGGCTTTGCAGACGCCCATGATGTTGTAGTTGGGGAAGACTTTTTCGGAGCCGTAGTAGGTGAGGGTGAGGATCGCGGAGCCTTCGGGCATGAGCGGAGCGGCGACGCGGGCGAGGGCGATGAGCGAGTAGACGCTGATGTCGTTGGCGACGGCGAAGTCGTGGCGCGCAGTGTCGAGGACGGCGTTTTTGATGTTGGGAGCGAAGCCGATGGAGTGGACGAGGGTGTGGATGGCGGGGAACTTCGCCTGGATCTGTGCGAAGGCTGCGGCGATGGCGTCGTCGGAGGAGACGTCGCACTCGACGAGGAGACCTTGCTCGGATTGGCCGAGTTCTTTGAGGAGCTCTTCGGAGGTTTTACGGAGGCGCTCGGACTGATAGCCGAGGACGAGCGTGGCGCCGGCCTGGGCGAGCTTTTCTGCGATGGCGTAGGCGATCGAGCGCTTGTTGGCCACTCCGAAGACGACGGCGACCTGGCCTTGCATGTTGATCATCTGCTTGTGCTCCGTGGGAAAGGATAGCAGGGGCAGCGGGGAAATTTTTGGCGCAAGGAAATCCTCCGAAGGGTTGGCGCGATCCGTTTCCAGTCGGTAGTTTTCAGTTACGGGTCAGTCGCTGAGGAGCCAGTCGAACTGGGCGTCGGTGAGGGGGACGACGGAGAGACGGAACTGGCGGAAGAGCAGCGAGTCTTTAAAGACTTTAGCGTCGCGCATATCGGCGAGGGACTTTTCGCGCTTGAGGCGCTTGCCGGCTTTGAGGCGGACGAGCGGCGTCTTGCCGTCTGCGGCGAGCTTGACGGAGACGACCTTGGCGAGGCCGACGGCGGCTTTGCCGGTGTTGGAGTGGTAGATGACGCACTGCTCGCCAGGCTTCATGTTGCGGAGCGTGATGAGAGCCTGCGGGTTCTTGATGCCGTCCCAGGTGGTTTCGCCGTCGCGGACGAGGTCATCGAAGGAGTAGACGTCGGGCTCGGATTTGAGGAGGTAGGGCATATGACAGTGAGTAGTGAGTAGTGAGTAGTGAATAAAGCGAATGAGGGCAAAGACAGTTTAGTTCAGCCGCCGAGGTCGAGGGCGTGGATGTTGAGGATGGGTTGGGCGAGGAAGTGGGAGCCGAGGCGCTGGAACTTTTCGACGGAGTCCGTGGCAAAGCAGGAGAAGGTGGACGGCGCGGAGGTGAGGCTGTAGGAGAGCGGCGTGGTGGCGAGGGTGCGGGCGACGGCGTCGGCGGTGGCCTGAGCGGAGTCGATAACAACGGCAGGGGAGTGGAGCTCGCGGAGGGCTGATTCGATCTCGGAGTGCAGGAGCGGGTAGTGGGTGCAGCCGAGCAGGACGGCCGCGGGCGTGCAGGTGGCGAGGGCTTCCCGGAGATAGATGCGGATGACTTCGCGGGTGACAGGATGGCCGATCCAGCCCTCTTCGACGAGAGGAACTAGCAGCGGGCAGGCTTTTTCAGTGGCGTTCATGCCTAGGGCCGCGCAGGCCGCGTGGTAGGCGTGCGATTGCACGGTGGCGGCCGTAGCGAGCACCAAGACTTCGGGCGCGGAGACCGGGGAACCGAGATCGGGAACCAGGGATTGAATTGCGGTGGCGGTGGCGTGGGCGCCGGGATCGATGACGCCGATGACGGGGATGCCGACGGCGGAGCGGATGTCGTCGAGGGCGAGTGCGGTGGCGGTGTTGCAGGCGATGACGAGGAGCTCGGCGCCGCGCGATTCGAGGAGACGGGCGGACTCAACGGCGTAGCGGGAGACGGTTGCGCGGGACTTGGCGCCGTAGGGAAGGCGGGCGGTGTCGCCGATGTAGACGAAGTGCGCTCCGGTAACAGTGGAGAGCAGAGCGCGAAGGACGGTGAGTCCGCCGAAGCCGGAGTCGAAGACGCCGATGATGGGGCGTTGCGGAGATTCGGGCGTGGAAGCTGTCATGGGCTATTGATTGCCGGTGGAGGTGTCGCGCGAGGGGTAAGTGCGCAGGAGGTCGGCGTGGCCAGCGAGGGTTTCGCGGGACTGGCCGTCGACGAGGAAGCGAATCTGCTCGATCTGCGGGAGGTTGGCGTGGAGGGTGCCGATCATGGACTCGATGGTGAGGGTTTCGACCTCGACGCCGGAAGGATGTTGATTGACGAAGGAGCCGCGCAGGTCAATGACGGCGAGCTGGCCGCCGGGAGTCTGCGGCTGGAGCGCGTCCGGCGCAGGTGCGACGGGGACGGTGGGCGTGCGGCCAGAGGCGTCCGGGGTGGCGTTCGGATCTACCGAGTGGCCGACGACGGGAAGCGGAAGCAGGAAGACCTCATTGATGGCGGCGCCGGGTTGGAGCGGGTGCGCGGAGCCGGGCAGAGCGTACTCGGTGATGAGGTGGTCGAGGAGAGCGCGGGCGCGGGCGGTGGTTTCGGCGGGCAGGGCGATCTTGCGGGTAGTGGCGGTGATGGTGCCGTCGTTGTCGTTGGCGAGCAGGAGGGTGACGGGCTCGGCGTCGGTGTAGGGCGCGTCGAGGGGTGTGTCTTCGGCGAGGCGCTCGATGCGGGTGCGGCGCTGTTCGCGATGGGCGAAGAGGGTGACGGCCGCGGCGACGATGAGCGCAGCGAGCACCCAGAAGATGATGCGTTGCGTGTGCAGCCTCATGGCGTCGTCTCCGTGGAGGATGGCGCGGGCGGCGCGATGTGCGGCGGCGGCTGGACCGCGCTCTTCCAGAGGATGAGCGCGTTGGCGGCGGCCTGCGCGACGCGTTGCTGGAAGCCGGCGTCGTTGATGGAGTCAGGGTCGTCGGTGTCGGGGGCGAGCTCGAGGACGAGGGCGGGGCACGTGAGGGAGTCGAGCGGGCGCACGGAGGCGGAGCCGTCGACGAGCGGAATGCGGGCGCGATTGAAGGCGTCGCCTAGCGAGTTGGCGAGACGCTGGCTTTGGGTGACCCAGGGCGCCTGTGCGGTGAGCCAGGGCTCGATGGTCTGCTCGCCCTCGGCGGGCGTGAGCTCGGAGGTGTAGAGGTGGATGCCGTTGCCGCGCGCGGTGGCATGGAGCAAGAGGCAGGCGGAGGCGCGCTGATGGTTGGCGATGCCGGCGCGGTCGTCGAGGGTGAGCGGAGCGAACGGTGGCGTGGTGTTGGCGGCCTTGTCGTCGGCGCGCGTGAGAACGACGTTGAAGCCGCGGGCGGTGAGCAGCGAGCGCAGACGGAAGGCAAGCGCGAGGGTGACGTCTTTTTCGACGGTGGAGTCAGAGATGCGGGAGCCGGAGTCGGCGCCGCCGTGGGCGGGGTCGATCACAATGGTGTCGGGATGGAAGGGCAGCGGCGGCAGACTGGTGACGGCGTTGAAGAGACGCTCCGCCGGTGATTTGAGTTTGGGCGACGGGGCGGCGGCCGCGGGTGTGGCGGACGCTGCGGGAGTTTGCGGCGAGGAAGTTTGCGGCGAGCGCGATTGCGGCGAAGGAGCCTGCAGCGAAGACGCGGCGTGATGAGTTACCGGATGCGCTACGGGAAAGGAGTCCTGATAGGGTGCGGGTTGCGGCTCGGTTTGTTGTTGCGGCTGTTGCGGAGCCTGCGGAGTCTGCGGGTGGCGGCCGAGCGCGAAGGCGGTGAGCGAGAGTAGCAAAAGAGCACAGGCCAGGGAGATGGATCGGGCGAGGATACTTCCTTCGGGGGTGTTTCGTTCGGGAGTCTGCTGCGAAGGAGTCAAGCGTGCGCCTTGGTCCGGTCTGGGTTCTGTCAGGGTGTGGTCAGGGGCTGGTGTCGTCGGGTTGATTGTACCGGGTGAGATGCGGGCGGCGCGATGCAAGGCTATGCAGAGGGCACGCAGAGGTAGACTGGTGGCACTGCTCATGCGCGTCTTCGGGATCGACTGCGGAACGGAGTTTACGGGCTACGGCGTCGTCGAGGTGGAGGAGACGGCGCGGATGCCGCGGCTGAAGCCGCTGTGTGCGGGTGCCATCAAACTGAACAAGAAAGACCATACGCCGGCGCGGTTGTCGCGCGTGTATGCCGAGCTGATCGCACTGATGGAGTTGTGGGAGCCGCAGGTGGTGGCGATTGAAGATGTGTTCTTTGCCGCGAACGCGAAGAGCGCGCTGAAGCTGGGGCATGTGCGCGGCGTGGCGATTCTGGCGGCGGCGAACTGCGGGCTTCCGGTGGCGGAATACGCGCCGCTTTCGATTAAGAGCGCGGTGGTGGGGTACGGATTGGCGGCGAAGGAGCAGGTGCAGTTTATGGTGGCGAGGCTGCTGGAGCTGGAGCGCGCTCCCGAGCCGGCGGACGCCGCGGATGCGCTGGCGATTGCGATCTGCCACATTCATCATGCGCAGACGGCGGAGGGTTTGCGGCGATGAGGCGGGCGTCAATTTTGTTGGCCGGGATGCTGCTTGCGTGGATGGGGGCGAGCGCGCAGTCTGCGCCTTTGCCGAGCGCGTCGTCCGAGGGAAGCGACAGCGGGCCGTTTCGGTATGTGCTGTTTGCGTTTAAACCTGTGCAGCCTGGAGCGAAGGGATGGCAGCTGGGGCTTTCCGGAAATGGAAAGGGATCGTGGGCAATCAATGGGGTCGATGAGGGGACGCCGATCCGGGTGAGCGCGGCGACGCTGGCGGAGATCGCAAAGGCAGAGCCGGCGGTTGCGGCCAATCACTGCGAAACGAAGGCGAAGCACATTGCGCAGACAGGCCGGAAGTCGATCCTGTTTATCTCACCTTCGGCGAGCTGCGAATTCAACTATTCCGACAATCAGGTGCTTAATACGGTGGCGGGTCTGTTTCTGGCAATGAACCAAACGCTGGAGATGGGAGCCGAGCTGACGCGGCTGCAACGCTATGACCGGCTGGGGCTGGATGCCGAGATGGAGGCGCTGGTGGCGGCGCAAAAGGATGGCAGCGCGATTGAGATCGAGAACATTGCGCCGGTGCTCCAAGCGCTGGTGCAGGACGACGATGTGATCGACCGTGTGCGGCGCAAGGCGGCGCGGCTGCTTCAGGGTGCGGGCGCGCCGGTGCCGGCCGGGTACGATCCTGATTCCAACGACCGGTAGAGCACGGCCATTTGTTGCAGCGAGACGGCTTCGGCACGGACCTGCGCGGGAAGGGCTGTTGGCCAAGCGGCCTGGAGCTGCGCGGTGGTGAAGCCGGCGCTGCGGAGATTGTTGGCGAGGGTCTTGCGCTTTTGCGCGAAGCCGGCGCGGAGAAAGCGGTTAAATCCATCGGGATCGACGTGGAGCTCGGCGAAGCGTGGGCTGAAGTCGAGGCGGACGACGGTGGAATAGACGTCGGGTGGAGGCGAGAAGGCCGATGGCGGGAGTGTGAAGAGATTTTCGGCGCGCGCGTGAAGCTGTGTGAAGGCGGAGAGCGCACCGTAGTCGCTGACGCCGGGGCGCGCGGTGATGCGGTCGGCGACTTCGCGCTGCATCATGAGCACGGCGCGGCGAAGGAGATCGGCGCGCGCCGCTGCGTAAAGGTGGAGAAGGATGTCGGAGGTGATGTAGTAGGGGAGATTGCCGACGATGTCGACGGTTGCGCTTTGAGATTCGAGATGCGAGATGGGAGATGCGAGTGAAGCGAGGTCGAACTGCAGGATGTCGGCGTGGTGGATGGTGACGTGCGGGTTTTCGCGGAACTTGAAGGTGAGTTCGCGGGCGAGCGATGGGTCGAACTCGATGCAATGCAGGTGGGCGGCACGGGCGGCGAGGATGCTGGTGATGGCGCCGTGGCCGGGACCGATCTCGACGACGGTGCGGGTGCTGATGTCGCCGAGAGCGTCGGCGATGCGGTGCGAGGCGGTGTCGTCGATGAGGAAGTTCTGGCCGAGCTTGGGTTTCTTCTGAGGCATTATGCGGAGCGGTGCTGTGATTTCATCCACCAGTAGAGCGGCACGCCGAGAAGAATGACTACGGCTCCGCCGATGGAGTTGCGCGGTTCGGTGACGAAGCTGAAGACGATGATCATGAGCGCGGAGAGAATGAACAGCATGGGAGTGACGGGATAGCCGTTGACGCTATAGGGGCGCGCGACGCCGGGATCGCGGTGGCGGAAGACGAAGACGGTGGATGTGGTGAGTGCGTAGAAGAGCCACTCGGAGACGATGGCCAGCGAGAAGAGCGCTTGATATTTGCCGATCACCAGCAGCAAGAGCGAGCTGAGTATGGCTTGCAGGATGAGGCTGGCAGATGGTGTGTGAAAGCGCGGATGAATGGCGGCGAGCGAGCGCGGAAAGAGACGATCTCGCGCGGCGGCGAAAGGAACGCGCGCGCCGGAGAGAGAACTGCCGACCAACGTGGCGCAGATGCTGATAGCCATGCCGACGCTGACGAGCGCAGCGCCTGCACTGCCCGCGACGACGCGGAGCGCGTCTGCGGCGGGGCGGTCGGAGACGGCGATGAGCGCGGCGGGCAGGATGTACTGGATGGCGGTCTGGATGAGGATGTAGAGCGCGGCGACGATGAAGACTCCGCCGATGAGTGCGAGCGGCATCGAGCGCTGCGGGTCAATGACCTCGCCGGCGAGCTGGGAGACGTCGGACCAGCCATCATAGGCCCAAAGCGCGGCGATGAGCGCAGTCATAAAGCCGGTGAGGCCGGCGTGCGCACCGAGATATGTGGTGGCGAGATTGTGAAGAGAGCCGTGGCGAAGACTGGCAAAGCAGACGACGGCGATGCCGACGATGAGGAGAATCTTGAGCCAGGTGAGCGCGGTCTGGACGTTTGCGGATTCGCGCGTGCTGACGATATTGAGTGCGGTGATGAGCCATGTAGCGAGGATTGCGGCCAGCTGTCCCCATGACGGCGACCAGCGCAGATGTGCCGAGGCGGGATGGGTGAGAAAGCTGAGCGCGGAGAAATCTCCGAGCACGCGCATGAGGCCGGCAGCGAGCGTCGCAATGGATGCAGGTTTGGCGATGGTGACCCATGTCCAGGTGTAGAGGAACGCGGGAAGGTCGCCGTAGGCCTCGCGGATGAAGGCGTACTCGCCACCGACGCGCGGGCGAAGAGCGGCGACCTCGGCGTAGCTCATGGCACCGAAGAGTGAAAGCAGACCGCCGATGATCCAGACGACGTAGACGATGCTCACGCGTCCGGTGGCGGCCATCATCTCGCGGGGAACGAGAAATATGCCCGAGCCGATGACGATGCCGACGACGATGGCAAGCGCGTGGCGCGCGGTGAGGACGCGCGGGAGCTCGTTGGGTTGCGCTGGCTGCATTGTGTGCAGCGTAGCAGAGACTCCGTGCGGCCTTGGTGGAAAGAGCAGATTTCAGGGTGGTGAGGTGCCGCGGTTCTGAGAAGCGAGACCGGACACCCGCATTATGAGCGAGGCGTCAGCTATAGTGAACGATCTTCGCGAAGGTCTCGGGCACGAGGCTGGCGCCGCCGACGAGGGCGCCATCGATGCCGTCCTGCGCCATGAGATCGGTGATGTTGTCGGGCTTGACGGAGCCGCCGTAGAGGATGCGTGTGGTTTCGGCAGTGTGGGCGCTGCAGCACTTGCCGAGCTCGTGGCGGACGATGGCATGAGCTTCGGCGGCGATGTCAGGCGTGGCGGTGGAACCGGTGCCGATGGCCCAGACGGGCTCGTAGGCGATGACGAGGCGGCGCGATTCGGCGGAGGAGACGTTGTTGAGCGCGGTGCGGATCTGGCGGCGGATGGTCTCTTCGGTGCGGCCGTCCTCGCGTTCGGTGAGGGTTTCGCCGACGCAGACGATGGGTGTGAGGCCGTGGTTAATGGCGGCCTTGAGCTTGAGGTTGACGCGATCGTCCGTTTCGCCGAAGTAGAGGCGCTGCTCGGAGTGGCCGAGCAGGACGTGGCGGCAGCCGATGGACATCAGCATGGTGGGCGAGATTTCGCCGGTGTACGGGCCTTCGTTGAGCCAGTGCATGTTCTGCGCGCCGGCGCGGAGGTTGTGGTCATCGGTAGCGAGGATGGCAGCGGCGAGCGAGGTGAAGGGGGGGAAGATCAGGATCTCATCGCGATCGTGGCCGGCGATGAGTGGAAGAAGAGCTTCGATGAAGGCTACGGACTGTTCCGGTGTTTTGTACATCTTCCAGTTGCCGGCGATGATCGGCTTGCGCATGCAGTACAACTCCTACCTAGATGGACGAATGGGTGAATTGATAGTTGAGGGTTGGATGATTCGCTGTAACGAAGCGGGGAGGGGTAGCGGTCTAAAGAGCGCCGCGTTGGAAACGATGCTCGCTGTTGCATATAGGGTTGAAAAAGCGATGACACCCAAAGTCCACAAGGGCCTCGTTGAGGGCATGTAGGAGACCGCAGCAATGTTGATTGCGGCTCCCAATACAACCGCGGAACAGATACTTGCGATCAACAGGCCAATCCTGATGGTCCATAGCGGGAGAACAGCAACGATGGCTTTGTAAATCGCCGCGCAAACAATCGCGGTGAGGAGACCGCCGACAATGTAGGGAATCAAATAAACCCAGTTGGCAGGGCCCTTGTAGCCGAACGCCTCCACGACTAAGGCAAAGATGAAATATGCAATCAATGCCCTACACCGAAGGTTAGGAACCCCACCGGAACGACAAGGGCGTGAACTCGGAACCTGGGAATCGAGGCACAGACGAAGAAGCTGATTGCAGCGAGGAGCAGGAACGGCGCAGCATATATGATTTGCACGCTCGACCACCCCTGACGCTTTCTACTTATCGTCCAACGCGGCGACGCCGGGGAGGACTTTGCCTTCAAGGAATTCGAGGCTCGCTCCGCCGCCGGTGGAGATGTGGGTGATCTTGTCGGCGACGCCGGAGTTGTTGACCGCAGCGACGGAGTCGCCGCCGCCGACGATGGAGATGCAGTCCTCGTTCTTGGCGATGGCGCGAGCGATGGCGTTGGTGCCCTTGGCGAAGGCGGAGAGCTCGGCGACGCCCATGGGGCCGTTCCAGACGACCGTGGCGGCCTCGGCGATCTCGGCGGAGAAGAGCTTGATGGTTTCGGGGCCGATGTCGAGCGCCATATAGTTTTCGGGGAAGGGGCCGTCGCCGGAGAAGAGCTGCGTTTTGGCGTCGGCGGCGAACTTGTCGGCGAGGCAATGGTCGACGGGCAGAAGGAATTTTACGTCGCGCTTTTCGGCCTTCGCCATGGCAGCGCGGGCAACGTCGATCTTGTCGGGCTCGGTGAGTGATTTGCCGGTGGTCTGGCCCTTCGCGTTGAGGAAGGTGTAAGCCATGGCGCCCCCAATAAGAAGCGCATCGACCTTGTCGAGCAGAGAGTTGATGACCTCGATCTTGTCGGAGACCTTGGCGCCGCCGATGATGGCGACGAAGGGGCGGTTGGGGTCGAGCACTGCCTTGCTGAGATAGGTGAGCTCCTTTTCCATCAGCAGGCCGGCGGCGCATTTTCCGCCCTTTTCCTTGACGAAGTGGGTGATGCCTTCGGTGGAGGCGTGGGCGCGGTGCGCGGCCCCGAAGGCGTCGTCGATGTAGACATCGCAGAGCTCGGAGAGCTGTTTGGCGAAGGCCGGATCGTTGGCCTCCTCTTCGGCGTGGAAGCGCAGGTTCTCAAGAAGGAGCGTCTGGCCGGATTCGAGGTTGCCGGCCATCTCGCGCGCGATGGGGCCGATGCAGTCGGGTGCGAAGGCAACGTTCTCACCGTCGGTGAGGATGTTGTCGAGCAGGGCGCGGAGGCGATCGACGACGGGGCGGAGGCTCATGGTGTCGACGCGCTTGCCCTTGGGGCGGCCCAGATGCGCAGCGAGGATGACCTTGGCTTTGCGGCGCAGCGCGTACTCGATGGTGGGGATGGTTTCGCGGATGCGGGTGTCGTCGGTGATGGTGCCCTCTTTAGAGAGGGGGACGTTGAAGTCGACGCGGATGAAGACACGCTTGTCGGCGAGGTCGAGGTCACGGATCGAAAGCTTGGGCATTGCGAAGAGGATATACGACGGATGGGTAGGGTCTGCCAGTGGATATGGTTTTTTTGAAAGAATCGGGTTCTGGGATTCCGCCGATTATTGACGGATGAAACGCCGCGCGATCAGGGCAACGGGCAAACCCTGGAAGAGCATGAGGGCGAGCACGCCGTTGAGGAGAACGGCTGCGGGGAGATGGTGCGTGCGCGGCGGAAGGCGCGTGAGGGGAAGAACCGCGAAGTTCATCACGATGTAGATGATGCCGCCGTAGAGAAGGCCGCAGAGCACAGCGTGGCGCTTGAGGATGCCGAGCCGTGCCGCGGCCAGCAGGAAAAGTGCAGCCCATAAGAGCGTGATGGCGTAGTGGATCGCGAGACCGAGCAGGGCAGTGGCGATGCCGCCGTGCATGGCGCGGATCCCGATGAGGCAGCCGGCGATGAACTGCAGAAGTCCTTCGGGCGGAACGCCGCGGAGGGCGTAGAAGATCAGCGCGTCAGAGATGTCGAGCGTGCCGGCGATGAGCAGACAGAAGCCGAGGGCTTTTGCGAATTGGCGGCTGCTCATGCGGGCGATTGTAGATGGATCGTGTGTCCGGGCTGGAGGTTTTGTGACGAGAGTGCGTCAGGGGGCGACGGCCTCGGCTTCGATCTCGACGCGCCACTTCGGGTTGAGGAGTTCTTTGACGACGACCATCGTTGCCGCAGGCCGGATGTTTGCGAAGATCTCACCGTGGGCACGGCCGATCTCCTCCCAGTCTTCGGTGTGAGTGATGTACATGCGCGTGCGGACGACGTGCTCGAAGGAAGCGCCGGCTTCACCGAGGGCTTTACCGATGAGCTGAAAGACGACGCGGGCCTGCTCATAGGCTGATTGTTCCTCGGCGCCGACGGGGGCTGTGCCGGCGACATGAACGATGTTTCCGATGCGCACGGCGCGCGAGAAGCCAACCACGGGTTCGTAGGGCGATGTGCCGGGGATGTTGATGCGATCCATAAAGGCTCTTTTCTGGCGCCGATCGATTGGGTCGGCGCCTGCGAGTCAACGGAGACCAGGAAGTCGTCGGACCTCAGCCCCAGCGATCAGGGAGCTGCAGTCTTTCTTCGCAACAGGTAGACCGGTCCGAAGTGAACGGGAACAAACTCGAAGTCCGGGCTGGCAAGAGCTGCTTTCTCCCAGGGGAACGGGTTGTTTGGATGGACGACGACATAGTCGGGCCGCTCGGCAAGCCACGCGGAATACTCCCGATGTGCCGTGTACCTGGCATTGATCGGTGTGGTGAGGCCAACCAGGTCGATGAAGTAACGGTCGCTGCTGTACCAGCCGAGTGCTCCGGTCTCAACAGATGCGATGCGGGCGTTGGCGGGCGTGTTCGCATTGATCCACAATGCCATGTCACGGTAGGACAGATTTTCGTGCGCATCCTTTCGCAGATTAACGGCGGTCGCAGCCGCGGTACAGAGGATCAGGAACAGAGCAGCGGCTTGTGGCGCTCGCCTCTGCGGGACGAGGGACATGCAATACATCAGGAGGAAGAAGAGGAACGGCGGGTAATACCAATGGTAGCTGGGGATGTTGAACAGAATGTAGAACGCGCCGAGGATCATAAGAAATGGAACGAGTACCTCGTTCCACTTCGAGAGTCTGCGGTCCTTGAGACCAAACGCGGCAAAGACAAGGAGCGCGAGCGCGAGGACGTACGATTTGCCGAAAGGAAGGAAGACGGTCTCCGGCAAACGCAGAAATGCTGTTGGCCACCGTCCCCAGTATCCGGAGAAACCCTGTCCGAATTTCGCGGTCGCCGATTGAGGCAGAAGCACGTGGTAGAAGAGCAGGTTGAACGCGAAGTAGAAAAGAATGAGAAAGACAGCAGGAGCAAAGGAGAAGAGTTTGGGACGGCGGTTCCGTCTCCAGAGTCTCCATGCGATGACGAGCACGAGCGCCGCTCCTTCGAATCTCGCCAGGGCTGTCAGAATGCAGAGCGTGGGAAGCCAGTTCACGCGGTCGGTCGCGTAGGCGTAGATTGTCAGCGCGAGAAGGAAGACAAAGAGCGATGTCTCCATGCCGATGCAATAGTAGATGAGCGCGAGCGATGCGAAGAGCAGACCGGAGAGCGGGATGATCCACTCAGCGAGCAGAGCGGCCGCAGCGAGAAAGACAGCGCTGAGGATGGCTTCCGCAAGCAGGACGTTGTGATGAAGCACCCAGGAGAGACCCAGAACGAGCCACGTGCTGAGGATGGATGTCAAAGCATTGACCGGTTCGCCAGGGTTGAATTCGAGCCCCCGGCCCTGCAGAGCGTGCAATATATAGCGCGCGTAGATCAGAGCATCGTCCAGACGAAAGTTCCGCGCAATAAAACTGAGCGCGGCGACGACGCAGCAGACGAGGGTCGCTCGAAATTTGTAGCTGATACGGAAGGGTTCTGAGTTCACGAATCTACCAGTTGAGAGTATCGGCTAGTCCCGGGAAAACTTGAAAGGAAAAACGGCTCGCGATGCAGCAGCGAGCCGTCTCAATTGGAGTTTCGTTACGATCTTACAAACCCTTCTTCGCGAGGAAGAGAACGAGGTCGCGGACGCGGTTGGAGTAGCCCCACTCGTTGTCGTACCAGCTGATGACCTTGCCGGTGTTCTGACCGACGGCCTTGGTCAGCTTGGCGTCGACGATGGAGGAGAGCGGGTTGCCCTTGAAGTCGGAGCTGACGAGCTCCTGCTCTTCGAAGCCAAGAATTCCCTTGAGCGGGCCTTCGCTGGCGGACTTGAGCGCGGCGTTGATGGACTTCACGTCGATGGGCTTCTCGGTGACGAAGGTGAGGTCGACGACCGAGACGTTGGGCGTGGGAACGCGGATGGCGAAGCCGTCGAGCTTGCCGTCCATCTCCGGGATGACGAGCTTGAGCGCCTTGGCCGCGCCGGTGGAGCTCGGAATCATCGACAGGGCAGCAGCGCGGGCGCGGCGGAGGTCCTTGTGCGGAGCGTCGAGAACTACTTGGTCGTTGGTGTAGCTGTGGACGGTGGTCATGATGCCGGAGGTGATGGTGAAGGTCTCGTGCAGCACCTTCACGACCGGCGCCAAGCAGTTCGTGGTGCAGCTCGCGTTGGAGATGATGTTGTGCTTCGCAGCGTCGTACTTGGAATCGTTGACGCCGAGGACGAGGGTGATGTCCTCGTTGGTGGCCGGCGCGGAGATGATGACTTTCTTGACCGTCGAGCCCAGGTGGGCCTTGGCCTTTTCGGCGTCGGTGAAGAAACCGGTGGATTCGATGACGATTTCCGCGCCGACGGAGGCCCAATCGAGCTTGGCGGGGTCGCGTTCGGCGAAGACTTTGAGCGCCTTGCCGTCGACGGTGAGGGAGTTCTCACTGTGCGAGACATCGTTCTTCAGGTTGCCGAGGATGGAGTCGTACTTGAGCAGATGGGCGAGAGTGGCGGGAGTGGTGAGGTCGTTGACGGCGACGAATTCGATGTCTTTGTTGCCGAGTGCGCTGCGGAAAATGTTGCGCCCGATGCGGCCGAAGCCGTTGATACCTACCTTTACTGCCATTTGCGTGCTATGACCTCGCTGAAATTGTTTGAGAGTGCGTGGTTCAGGAATGCATGAGGACGCGCGTGCTCCCAATCTCTGAGGCTATCAAAGCGGAGTATGCGCGGCAAATGAGGCATGCAGAAAGATGCACTGTTTTGGCGGCACGGCAGAGCGTGTGATAAAAGCAGCGTATGCGCGAATGGATGCGCGAGAAACTCATGAGACGACGTTCCAAGCGTGGGCCCAACGATTCCGAGTCCACGGGCAAGATTGGGCAGGAGATTCCGACAAACCAGCCGGCGCCGCTGAGGCCGGCATATCCGGAGCCTGCGAAAACCGAACCAGCCGATTCGTCGAAGGCCGAGCCGCAGCCGGATGTCGCAGCCGAGATGCACGGGTTGCAGCCGGGCGAAGCCGTCGCTCCGATTGACGACGCGCCGGACAGCGGAAGAACCGTTGGCAACGGAAGAGTGGAAGGCAGGATGGAAGTGGAGACGCAGCCGGAGTCTTTGGCGACGCCTCCTCCGGCACCGCCTGCGGTTCCGGCGCGATCGCCGCGCGGTTATGTGGTGCTGACGATCGGTCTGCCCGGTTCGGGCAAGACGACCTGGTACAAGCGCCGCGGCGTCACGCCGCTCTCCAGCGACATGCTGCGGTCGATCCTGTTCGACGACATCACGGACCAGCGCTACCAGGGGCTGGTGTTCTCGACGCTGCGGAGCCTGCTGCGCGCGCGGCTGATTGCGAAGATGCCGTGGAACTATGTGGACGCGACAAATCTGAGTCCCCACGAACGGCGCCAGTGGATCAAGATGGCGAAGAGCTTCGGCTATGAGGTGCAGGCGGTGTTCTTCGACGTGCCGCTGGCTGTGTGTCTGGACCGGAATGCCAAGCGCGACCGGCAGGTGTCGGACGAGGTGATGCACAAGATGGCCGAGAGGCTGCGGCCGCCGGCCTTCAAGGAAGGCTTCGACAAGATCACGGTAGTGCGCGTGAAGGGCGCGCCGACTGGGGCTTCGAGCGCGGGCGAGCCGAGCAGTGCGGAGAATGCGGCGGAGGCGTCCGTCGAGGAGTAACCGAAGCACGGCAGCCTGACAGGAGACCGATGGCCACTCACGGGGTGGAGTTCGCTGGTGTGAGCTTCACGGTGGGTGGCCGATCAATTTTGCGCAACGTTTCGCTGCGCGTGGAGCCCGGGACGACGACGGCGCTGCTGGGCCGCAGCGGCTCCGGCAAGACGACCCTACTGCGAGCAGTAAATGATTTGGTGAGGCCGACGAATGGAAGCGTGTTCGTCGACGGCCGCGATGTCGCGACGGAGGATGTGATCGCGCTGCGGCGCGGGGTCGGGTACGTGATCCAGGAAACCGGCCTGTTTCCGCACATGACGGTCGAACGCAACGTGGGCATGACGCTGGAACTCGAAGGACATGCGCGCGGGGAGATTCGCGCGCGCGCAGCGGAGATGCTGCGGATGGTGGGGCTGCCGGAGGATGCTGCGCAGCGGTATCCGTGGCAGTTGAGCGGAGGACAACGGCAGCGTGTGGGCGTGGCTCGTGCGCTGGCAAACGAGCCGAAGGTGCTGCTGATGGATGAGCCGTTCGGCGCGCTCGACCCGCTGACCCGCGCGGAGATGCAGACGATGTTGCGCGAGCTTTTGCGGCGGACCGGCGTGACGACTCTGATCGTGACCCACGATCTCGACGAGGCGTTATACCTGGCCGAGCGCGTGGTGCTGCTCGAGGACGGCGCGGTGGTGGCGGATCTTGCCAGCCGGGAGGCGAGAACGTCGTCGAATGAGGCGATGCGAACGTATGTGGCGGCGACGCATCGCGAGGAGATAGCGTGAACGGCTTTCTCGCGCAGCACGGCTCGGAGATTGGACGGCTCACGTTTGAGCACGTGTGGCTGACGGCGAGCGCGATGTTGTTCGCGTGCGCGATTGCGCTGCCGCTAGGTGTGCTGCTGACGCGAAGGCAGGCGCTGGCGAGGCCGGTGATCGGCGTGGCGAATGTGCTACAGACGATTCCCAGCCTGGCGATGTTCGGGCTGTTGCTGCCGGTGCCGTTTTTGGGCGATCGCGCGGCGCGGCTGGCGATTGTGGCGCTGACGGCGTATGCGCTGCTGCCGATTCTGCGCAACACGTATGCGGGGATCAACAGCATCGATCCGGCGGTGATCGACGTCGCCAATGCGCTGGGCATGACGGGATGGCAGCGGCTGCGCAAGGTGGAATTGCCGATGGCAGCGAGCGTGATTCTTGCAGGGCTACGCACCGCGACCGTCACGTGCGTCGGTGTAGCGACGATTGCGGCGGCGATCGGCGCCGGTGGATTGGGCGAGTTGATCTTTCGCGGCGTGGCAAGCGTGGACAACGGGCTGGTGCTGGCGGGAGCGATACCGGCGGCTCTGCTGGCGTTGTGCGCGGATGGATTGCTGGGCCTGGCGGAGAAGCGGCTCGTGGTGCGGCGGTGACGGAACGAGTCAGCAGGTTTTCGAGCGGGCGAGTCAGCGGCTTGCTGGTCGCGACGCTTGTAGCGGTGCTATGTACGTCGTGCGCTCCGCCACGGTCGTCGCACATTGTGATTGGAGCAAAGGATTTTACGGAGCAGGTGGTGCTCGGCGAGCTGCTGGCGCAGGAGATTGAGGCGAGCGGCGGCGGCAAGGTGGAGCGCAGGTTCTGGCTCGCGGGCAGTTATCTGTGTCAGCAAGCGCTGATCTCGGACCGCATCGACGGTTATGTGGAGTACACGGGGACGGCGCTGACGGCGATTCTGAAGCGGCCACTGCCCAAGCCGGGCACGTGCGATGAAGCCTGTGTTTATGCGCAGGTCTCACGCTTGTACGAGCAGCGCTATCACGTGCGCGTTGGCCCGGGGCTGGGGTTTGAGGACACGTTTGCGATGGTGGTGCGCGGCGATGAGGCGCGGCGGTTGGGATTGCGAACCATCTCGGACGTGGCCAAGGTGGGGCCGCCGCTGCGTTTAGGCGTAGGGTATGAGTTTGCTGAGCGGCCGGATGGGTTGCGCGGTTTGAGCGCGGCGTACGGGTTGAAGTTTGATGGGCCGCCGCGGACGATGGAGCTTGGACTGCTGTACCGTGCGCTGGAGTCCAAGCAGGTTGATATCGTAGCGGGAAACTCGACGGACGGAGCGATTTTGGCACATGGGTTTGTGGCGCTCGTCGACGATCGCCACTACTTTCCGCCGTATGAGGCGGTGCCGCTGGTGCGCGAGGATTCGATAAAACGTTGGCCGCAGATCGCAATCGCGATGAATAGGCTGGCAGGCAAGGTGAGCAAAGACGACATGCGTGCGATGAATGTTGCGGTGGAAGCGCAACATCGGGATGTGGCAGAGGTAGTGCGGCAGTTTCGCGCGGCGCATGGGTTGTAGAGCAGAGATCGAAGAGAGGCTTGTGCGATGAGTTTCGAGTTGCGAGGTTCCAGTTCCGAATCGAGCGCAGTAGAGCCGTGGATCCGTGGAACACACGGCGAGCTGGATGTGGTGCGGCGAGCGGTGATGCACGCGTTGGAGCTGGCGGAGGAGGATGTCGCGAAGTGGTGCGGCGGCTTGAGTGATGCAGAGATAATGGCGCGGCCGGGCGGTATTTCGCCGCTGGCGTTTCATCTGCGGCATATTGCGCGATCGCTGGACCGAATGCTGACGTATGCGGAAGGGCGGACACTGGATGATGCGCAGATGCGCGCGCTGAAGACGGAGATGGAAGCGGCGACGGCTGCGGATGTGTTGCGGGAGTTTCGTGAAGGCATTGCACGAGCGAAGGAGCGCGTGCGTGCAGTTTCGACGGAGTCGTATGGTGACGCGAGAGGTGTGGGGCGCAGGCAGTTGCCCACGACTGTAGGTGGGCTGCTGATTCATTGCGCGGAGCATACTTCGCGGCATGTGGGCCAGGCGGTGACGACGGCCAAGCTGGTGACGGCGAAGGAGGAGCGATGAAGATCGAGTTTGCAGGCAGGGCGGTGCTAGTCGCGGGCGGAAGCGGCGGGTTGGGACATGCGGTGTCGCTCGCGTTTCTCGGGGAGGGTGCGAAGGTCGTCGTTCCGTATCGCAGCGAGAAGGAGTTTGCAGAGCTGCGTAGTGCGGCAGCGGGAAGAGAGGAGCAGTTGATCGGCCGGGTGGTGGATGTGCTGGATGAGGGGGCTGTCGGGAAGCTGGTCGAAGAGATCGGCCGCATCGATGTGCTGGTGAACACGGTGGGCGGTTATGTGGGTGGCGTCGAGCTGTGGAAGCTGGCGCCGGCGGACTTCGATCGCATGCTGAATCTCAATGTGCGAGTTGGATATGTGCTGGCCCGCGCGGTGGTGCCTGGGATGTTGCAGCGCGGAAGCGGAGCTGTGGTGAACGTTGCGGCGAAGGCGGCGCTGGATCATGGCGGGGGCGCTTCGGCGTATGCGGCATCCAAGGCGGCGGCGTTGGCGATGATGGACTCGCTGGCGGCGGATATGCGCGGGACCGGCGTGCGAGTGAATTCAGTGCTGCCGAGCATCATCGACACGAAGGCAAATCGCGAAGCGATGCCGACTGCCAACTTTGACGCATGGCCAAAGCCGGAAGACATCGCGAAGGTGATTCTGTTTCTGGCGAGTGACGCGGCGAAGGTTGTGCACGGCGCTGCGGTCACGGTCTACGGAGATAGCTAGCGCCAGCGTGCGGCGACTTTAGCCGACGAAGTGTCCCATCTTGTCGCGCTTGGTTTCGAGGTAGCGCTCGAAGGTGGGTTCGACGGGAATCTCGGCGGAGAGGCGCTCGACCACCTTGATGCCGGAAGCCTCGAGCGCGGCAACCTTGTCGGGATTATTTGTGAGCAGACGGACTTCGTTCACGCCAAGCTGTTTCAGCACGGCGGCGGGCAGCTCGAAGTTGCGGCAGTCGGCCTGGAAGCCGAGCTCGAGGTTGGCTTCGATGGTGTCGAGGCCCTGGTCCTGCAACTCGTACGCGCGCAGCTTTGCCATGAGGCCGATGCCGCGGCCCTCCTGCTGCTCGTAGAGGAGAATGCCCGCGCCTTCTTCCGCGATGCGCGCGAGAGCGAGATGCAGCTGGTCGTGGCAGTCGCAGCGCAGCGAATGAAAGACGTCGCCGGTGGTGCACTGCGAGTGGATGCGGATGATCGGCGGCTTCGCATGAATGTCGCCCATGACGAGCGCAATGGCGCTTTCTACGGGCTGGCGATTGGCGTCGCCCGGCTGCGTCAGTCCTTCGAAGCCGAGAATGCGAAACTGTCCCCAGCGGGTGGGGAAGTCGGCGTCGGCGACTTTGGAGACGCTCACGAGGGGCATGACACGATTATAGATTCGCTTGTGCGACCTAAAGATTCAGCGTGCGATTTGCGAGAATGTCGAGCGCCGAGCGCAGCCGCGAGTCTATTGTGTAGAAGTGATTTGCGGGGTGCGTGTGCGTACGAGTCGGCGGCTGTTGGGAATTTGTTGCTGCATCATCTTCGGCATTGTGATGGCGGCGTGTGTGCCGACGGCTGGGGCGCAGAGCGTGGACAATACGCAGGCCTGGCAAAAGGCTGCGGGTCCGCCGATGCGCTTTGAGGTGGCATCGATTCGCGAGGATAAAGGACCGTTCGAGGGACCAAGTTTTGCGCTCTCCGCGGATGATTGGTTTCGCGATCCGAACGGCCTGTTTCACGCCGATTTCACGGCGGTGGCCTACATCACGTTTGCGTATAAGCTGTGGGTCCCGAACGATGAGCTGGACGTGATGCTGGCGCATGCTCCGGCGTGGGTGAGGACGACGCGGTTCAAGATCGAGGCCAAGGCTCCGCTGCACGCAACGAAGGACCAGTATCGGCTGATGATGCAGGCACTGTTGGCCGACAGATTCGGGATGAAGGTTCACTTCGAAAATCGCGAGATGCCCGTTTTTGAGATGAGTCTGCTGAAACCTGGACAGCCGGGGCCGAAGCTGATTCCGCATGCAAAGGGACCGGTTTGCGATGCCAAGGTGACGGCGGACGTGTTTCCGTGGGATTGCTATGCGTATGTGGCGACGCCGAAGGACGGTGGGTGGCTGGGTGGTTCGCGGGCGACGACGATGCCGCAGATCGGGAACTTCCTGGGCACCATCGGTCAAGCGACGGGCGAGACCGGGCGGCCGGTGGTCGACAAGACCGGCTTGACGGGACTGTGGGACTTCACGCTGTGGGCCCAGACTCCTGGCCAGAAGACGGATCCGGACGCGACGCAGGAGGCCCCGACGATGCTGGAGGCGATCCACGACCAGCTGGGCCTGAAGTTGAAGCCCGCGAAAGATACGATCCCGGTGTTGATCGTTGATCAGATCGAGTGGCCGTCAGAGAACTAAGCCGGGCGCCGGCTCCAGAGGCGAAGCGCGTAGAGTAGAGGCGTGCACGCAAGCGACAACCTCATCCTGATTACGCTGCTGGTGAAGCTGGGCGTGGCGGCTGCCGTGGCGAGCTCGCTGGCGCGATCGAACCGCTTCAAGCGGCTGCTGCTGCGCGGGGCCGAGCGCACTCGCGGCGAGACGATAGCGCTGGTGGCCTGGATACTGGTGCCGTTGACGCTGGGCGTGCTGGTGCGCGTGCGCGTTCCAAACTTTCTTGCCGCAGATCTCTCGCTGGAGACGACAACACTGCTGGCGCTGCTGTTCGGGCCGATAGCGGCGTTCGCCGGGGCTGTCGTGCTTGCTCTGCCGGCGGTTCTGCATCGCGAATATTTTGCGCTCGCCGTCAACCTGAGCGTTGCGGCAATCTTCAGCACGTATCGCGAGTTTGTAGATGAGGAGGATGTGTGGTCGTTCTCGCCGCTGATCGATCTGAGCATCTACCGTTGGATTCGGCGGACGGTGAGGTTCCCGCATCTCGACCGGCAGATCTTTCTGCTGGTGTTGATTATGGCGGTGCAGTTGACCGCAAGCGTGATCTCAAAGTTTTATTCGACACGCTACTTCGAACTGTATTCCGGGCGATGGCTGATTGAGCTTGCCATCTGCGCGTGCGCGCCGGTGGTCGTAGGAATTCCGCTGAAGATATGGAACGCCGTGCGCATCGAGAGCAAATTGGAGGAACAGGGCCGTCTGCTGCTGGAAGCGAGGCTGGAGGCTTTGCAGCGGCAGATCAATCCGCACTTTCTGTTCAACACACTGAACTCGATTGCATCACTGGTGCGCTCGCAGCCGGAGCTGGCGCGCGATTTGATCGTGAAGCTGGGCAATCTTCTGCGCGCTCTGTTGCGCGAGCGCGAAGCCTTTGTGCCGCTTTGCGAAGAGCTCGCCTTCACGGACGACTACGTTGATATTGAGGTCGTACGGTTCGGTGAAAAGCTGCGTGTGGTGAAGGAGATCGCAGACGAGACACTCGACTGCGAGGTGCCGAGCATGCTGCTGCAGCCGCTGATCGAGAACAGCATCAAGCACGGGCTGGAGCCCCGCATCAGCGGCGGAACGGTAACGATTCGCAGCAGGCTCGAGGGCGGCCGGCTGGTCATCGAGGTGGAGGATGACGGCGTGGGGCTGGAACCTGGCCGCGACGTTACAGAACCGGTAAGCGGGATTGTGCGCGAAGGCTTCGGCATTGGCCTACGCAACGTGCGCGAACGTATGCAGGTGTTGTATGGCGAAGACACGACCGTCGAGATCGTGAGCCGGCCGGGGCGTGGAACCCGTGTGCGATTGAGTGTTCCCATGATGACGGCTGAGGGCGACGAGAGCTGGAAGGTGCGCGCATCGGCTGGATGGCGATGACGCGCGGCAAAACTGCATCGCCGTAGGGCTGATAGAATTGGCGCGGTGGGACCGCACGAATGGCTGAGTTCTAATGGCTGAATGGGTTGACACGATTGCAGCGATGACGGGCTCGCCGATCGTTGTGGATAAGCGCCCGGCACTCGCGGACCGGCTGCAACACCGGATTGCACGGCGATCCGGAAAAACAATGAAAGAGAGACAAAGGGATTCAATGACAGAGATTGCATCGATTCATGCGCGCGAGATTCTGGACAGCCGCGGAAACCCCACAGTGGAAGCAGATGTGATGCTGCAAGATGGAACTCGCGGACGCGCGGCGGTCCCCAGCGGAGCTTCGACGGGCGAGCATGAGGCGGTGGAGCTGCGCGACGGCGACAAGAAACACTATCTCGGCAAAGGCGTGTTGCGTGCGGTCGACAATGTGGAGAGCATGATTGCGCCGGAGCTGGCCGGGATGGATGCGGCGAATCAGCGGCTGATCGACGCGACGATGATTGCGCTGGACGGCACGGAGAACAAGGGCAAGCTGGGCGCGAATGCGATTCTCGCGGTCTCGATGGCTTGCGCGCGTGCCGCGGCGGAGTCGCTGGGTGTGCCGCTGTACCGCTACCTGGGCGGCGTGAATGCCTGCGTGCTGCCGACGCCGATGATGAACATCCTGAACGGCGGAGCGCATGCAGACAACAACGTCGACTTCCAGGAGTTCATGGTGATGCCGGTGGGCGCGGAGAGCTTCAGCGATGCGCTGCGCTGGGGCGCGGAGGTCTTTCACACGCTGAAGGGCGTGCTGAAGAAGAAGGGCTACAACACGGCTGTCGGCGACGAAGGCGGGTTCGCGCCGAGCCTGAAATCAAATGTGGAAGCCATAGAGGTGATTCTGGAAGCGATCGGCCTTGCGGGTTACAGGGCCGGCGAGCAGATCGCGATCGCGCTCGATCCAGCGGCGAGCGAGTTCTTCGATAAGAGCGCGGGCAAGTACATCTTCAAGAAGTCGGACAAGAGCGAGAAGACCTCGGACCAGATGGCAGAGTACTGGGAGAGCTGGGTGCGGCAATACCCGATTGTGTCGCTGGAAGATGGCATGTCCGAGAACGACTGGCAGGGATGGAAGTTTCTCACCGAGAAGGTGGGCCGCAAGATTCAGCTTGTGGGCGATGACATCTTTGTGACCAACTCGCAGATTCTGCAGCGGGGCATCGATGAGAAGATTGGCAACTCGATTCTGATCAAGCTGAACCAGATCGGCACGGTGTCAGAGACGCTGGACACGATTGAGTTGGCGCGGCGCAATGGTTACACGTCGATCATCTCGCATCGCTCGGGCGAGACCGAGGACACGTTTCTCGCCGACCTTGCGGTGGCGACGAACGCAGGCCAGATCAAGACTGGGTCGGCTTCGCGTACGGACCGCATTGCGAAATACAACCAGTTGCTGCGCATCGAAGAAGAGCTGGGCCAGACGGCGGAGTTTCTGGGGCGCGAGAGCCTGAACGGCGGAGAGTAAGAAGCGATGGCGAGACGTAGCGGACCGGTGGTCCTGACGATTCTGGATGGATGGGGCTATCGGGCCGAGACGAGCGGTAATGCGATTGCGCTGGCGCGCAAGCCGAACTATGACCGCTTGCTGCGCGAGTATCCGAATACGCTGATTCGCGCGAGCGAGCATTTTGTCGGGCTGCCGGATGGGCAGATGGGCAACTCCGAGGTGGGCCATCTGAACCTGGGTGCGGGCCGCGTAGTTCGGATGGACATCACGCGCATCGATGCGGCGATTGCGAGTGGCGAGTTCTTCGAGGACCCGACGCTGCTGAAGGCGATGCATGCGGCGGCGAAGGATGGGCATGCGCTGCACCTGATCGGGCTGGTGAGCGACGGTGGTGTGCACTCCCATCAGCGGCATTTGCATGCGTTGATCAAGATGGCGGCGCAGCAGAAGCTGGAGCGCGTGAATGTGCACGCGTTCATGGATGGGCGCGACACGCTGCCGACGAGCGGCGCGGGCTATCTCGAAGAGCTGCAGCGGGTGATGGCGGAGTATGGCGTCGGCGAGCTTGCGAGTGTGAGCGGGCGGTACTACGCGATGGACCGCGATCTGCGCTGGGAGCGCGAACTCAAAGCATTCAGGGCGATGGCGACGGGCTCGGCCGAGGGTGGAGCGTATGCAGACCCGGTGGCGCGTGTGCATGAGAGCTACAACAACGGCGTGACGGATGAGTTTATCGAGCCGTTCGTTTGCGTGGATGCGAAGGGTGAGCCGATTGCGACGATCCGCGATGGGGATGCGGTGATCTGTTTCAACTATCGCGCGGACAGGGTGCGGCAGATTACGCGGGTGCTGGCGAGAAGGTCAGGACTGGCGGCGGATGGCGGCGTGTCGCTGCCGAAGGCCGCGGAGCTGGATGAGACGATTCCGGTGGAGAATACGCCGCGCGACCTGACGTACGTCTGCATGACGCAGTACGATCCGAAGTTTGCGCTGCCGGTGGTGATTCCGCCGGAGAGCATGGACAACCTGCTGGCGAATGTGATGGCGAAGTATGAGCTTCGCAATCTGCGCGTGGCGGAGACGGAGAAGTATGCGCATGTGACGTACTTCTTCAACGGCGGCATCGAGAAGCCGTTTGCGGGTGAGGACCGCGAACTGGTGGCGTCGAAGAAGGTGGCGACGTATGATCTCGCGCCGGAGATGTCGGCGGAGGGGATTGGGGACATCGTGGAGCGCGCGGTGAGGGATACGGCGTTCGACGTGGTGATTGTGAACTTTGCGAATGCCGACATGGTGGGGCACTCGGGCAAGATTGAGCCGACGGTGAAGGCGGTCGAAACGATCGATGCGCAGCTGGGCAGAATCTACAACGCGGTGCGTAATGCGGGCGCGAGCTGGATCATCACGGCGGACCACGGCAATGCGGAGATGCTGATCGATCCGGTGAGCGGCGGACCGCACACGGCGCATACGACGAATCCGGTGCCGTTCATCCTGGTCACGGCGGATGAGAAGAATGTTGGCGTGCGCGAAGGCGGGTCGTTGCGTGACATTTCACCGACGGTGCTCAGCCTGATGGAGCTGGAGTTGCCGAAGGAGATGACCGGCGGCGATCTTCGCGTGAAACGCTAATCAAGGCCCCGGTTGCGGCGTAGAGTTTGGTCTATGCCGAGACTCTCCAGGGCTGCGCTTCCGATTGCTTTGCTGGGTTGCGCGGCGTTGGTGGATGCGCAGACCGGTGGGCCGGCGGGGTTTCCAGCGAAGATTGGTGATCCCCCGCAGACGATGCCGGATGGGTGCCCGACGACGACCGTTGCAGAGCTGGCGAAGACGGACGGCACACCGGTTTACAAGAGCGTTCATCGTGAGATTGCAGCGCTGCGGTTCGGGCATGTTGCTTCGCAGAAGCTGCAGGCGGCGGTGAGTTTGCGCTCGAACACAATGGGAGGCGGATCGCTGCACCAGGTGGTGCAGGTTATGAGCGGCATGGATGCGGCGCAGAGAATGTATCTGTGCGCGTCTTTTGTTGTGGCGCAGGGTGGCGGCGATGCGGCGGTGGATCGCATTCTGCGCGAGCAGATTGTGCCTGTACTGAACAAGATGACGCTGCAGGCGTGGCGGCTGGAGAACACGGTGGTGATGCGCAATTCGAGCGCAGCCGAGCCGCCTTCGGCGATTCTCGAGGACCGCAAACAGGCGGATGTGGAGTTGCTGGACGCGGTAAAGCAGACCGGAGCGTTCCTCGTGGGGCGAGATTCGTTGCAGGTGACGTGCAGCGAGAAGCACGGGTTGATGGCGGAGCTTACAGCGCTATCGAAAAGCACAGAAGCAGATGAGTTTACGAGCGCGGCGCAGTTGCTGGAGGTGTTTCTGGAGCAGCCGCTGCCCTGCAAAATTCCCGACGGAGCGCGGCGGTGACGCACCGGACGGGCGTGGCTGTACGTCTAAAAAGAGGACGCATGGCAGGCCCCAGTAAAACTGAGGTGCGGGCGACCGGATTCGCTCCGCACATCGAAGAGTTGCATGAGTTCTTCCGGGCCCGCGGAGTGGCATTCGGCGCGCCTGAAGACGTGTCGCCGTTTGTGGAACGGCTTGAGAAGGATGCAAGCTTTCACGCCGAGATGGCGTCGATGGTGCGGGCCATCATCTATCGCGAGCGCGACGGCCTGACCCCGGCGGAGTTGGTGGAACTGCTGGTGATGGCGGTAGCCGGAACCGGAGCCGAAGATGCGCCGGAGCAGGTTCGCGATGCTGTGCGGCAGATGATGGGCTTCGTTGCGGGCGTGTTCCGGTCGCGGTGGAACCCGGGACACACCGCGAACGAGCGACATGAGGCTGCGGTCGAAGACGTTTCGGCTGCGCCGACCCGAGTGAATAACGCGGCAGTGGGCGCGGACCAGGAGGCGGGCGGTCGACCGGTGACGCCGATCTTCTATCGGGCGCAGGTGGTGGCGAACGGCGGCGAAGAACCCGAGGGTGTCCTGCCGCTGCGAAATGGCGGTGACAATGCCGAGAGCGTTGAGAAAGCGGCTGCGCGGGAAGTTCCGCGAGCGCCGGAGGTTATCCCCGAAGCGGTGGCGTCCTTTCTGCGTGGCGAAGCCTCGACGGTGACCGCGCCGGTTGAACCGGAGCGCAGACGGTCGCGCGGGTGGACATGGGTTGCGTTCCTGTTTGCGGTGATCGCGGCGTTCTGCAGTGGTATGTTGGCGCGGCAGTGGATGCTGACGCGTGGTGTGGCGTGGCCGTCGTGGGTGACGGGATCGGCCGTGAGCCGTGAGGTGGCCCCCGCCGCTGCTGCTCCCAAGTCCGCTCCGTCTGCAGGCGGGAGAGCGACTGGGTTGGCCGCGCGACCTTCGCCGGACAGGCGTGCGGCGCAGGTGGAGGCGGCGCGGAGCGAATGGGCCGGAGGCGCTGAGTCTGCCTCAGACCTAGGCACACCGACGGGCGGGACTGCATCGAGTAATCGCGTGCCAGCGACGGCGCCTGGTGCTGGGGGTTCGAGCGTGACATCGACGCCGGAGCCGATGACGGGCGTGTCGAAGCCCGGGATAGAACCGGATACGAGCGCGGCCGACTCCGCGGACGCTCGCGCGACGGCGATGGTCGGGGCGTCGCCGGCGCTGATGGAAAGCCATCTGCTCTTTGCGCCGGAGCCGAATTATCCGGAGCCGGCTCGGCTGGCGCATGTGGAGGGCAGCGTGGTGGTGGAGACGCTGGTGGGGCGTGACGGCACGGTGGTGAGCGCGCATGCGATCAGCGGGCAGAGGCTGCTGCGCGGCGCGGCGGAAGAGGCGGTGTACGGACGGCGTTACAAGCCGTACATCGTGAACGACATTCCCATGGCGGTGCGGACGCTGGTGACGGTGAATTTCCATCCGTAGCAGCGGTACCCCCTCCCCCTGTTTTCGTGCAAAGTCTTCAGAAGATGTGCGTTAGCTTTGGACTTCGGTTGGTAATAACTTACTTGACTGACCTAAGCTAGTCACTCGGTTCTGGCCTAAAAACCTTCTTGAATCGCACTTTCGAGTATTCGATAAACGCGGTGAGACTGTCTTGTCTGTTGCCGAGCCACTTTTGGTAGCCTTCCGGATCAAAGTCGAAACGCACGCTTGCTGCGGGGAGATCGGCCACCATATCTGCGAACCATTCTGTACTGTATCCAAAGGATGCAAATCGATTGGTGGCTACAAGTGTCTCCCACGATTTTCGAACAGGCCTTTTTTTCTTGGCCATGTCATTTACGAGACCCTTCATAACTTCTCTAGCGAATAGGTCGGCAACTTGTATGCAGGGATTTTCTCGCGCAGATTCAAAGATAATTTTCGACGCTAAACGCGACTTCCATCCCGGATTGAGTTCTCGCATATTTGCATATAGCAAAGCTGCGTTGTGATCTGACTCTGCCCGATTGTCGAATGTCATCTCTGCGATTTCGTTAATGTTGGTGGCGTAGAAAAACATTTTCTCAACCACGTCGATAAAGCATTTGTAATAGGTTCTGTTGCTCAGATCCAAGGGATTAGCAAGTGGAAAAGCCTTGGCCTGCGCTGCGAGATCGACGACGGAACCAAATCCACGCAAACCGCTTTCCGCCAGCATGATAGTCAGATCGCGATATAGAGCCTTGTTTTCCTGATGTGGGATGTTTTTGTAGTCGCCCTGGTCACTGTCGCAGTTATTGGCGTGAAAGGGTATTCCCTTTGTGCGCTCTAACCACTTGGATTCGATAGCTTCCCACTGCTCTTTTGTGCCGACAATCGCAGCAACGGCACAGGCGATCTCTTTCTTTTCATCCATGCTTTCGTCGCCGTAGACGTAGATCATGACTGCACTCCATTTTGCGGCAACGAATTGACTTTGGACGCACATCGGCGCACACTCCAGTCATGAGCGTTGCGCCGACTCACCCCGAGGGTTCCGGGAAGAATGCCGAGGGTGATTTAGGCCAGTTCAAAAGTTTCATGCGGAAGCTTGTGAGCGTCCCGCATGATGAGATCAAGGCCCGCATTGAAGCTGAGAAGGGTACGAAGCGAACATCTAAACGCGCTTCCCGCGCCCCTGCCTCTTCTTAGAAGGCCGTTTCTCCCACCTTGCCAGTCAACTCTTCGTAAGTCAACCGCTTTCCAGTGAGTTGCGCTACGACTTTGCGGAATCGCGAACTATCGTTTTCGTTGATGCGATGGTTAAACCGAAAGACCTGCTCATCCAAGTAGCGGTCTAGGTGGAAGGGCTCAACCGCAACGTAGGTTCCAGCGAGATTCCGCTTCATCAGCGACCAGAAGTTTTCGAGGCTGTTGGTGTGAACCTGTCCATTGACGTACTGGACAGCATGGTTCACGGTCTCATGCACATATTGGTCTTTCAGACTGCTGTAGCTCACTGCCTGATCGGTGTAGACCTTCGAGCCAAACTCGATAGTGTCCAGAATCTCTTTTTGCAAGGTGTCCCGTTTGACGTTTGGGACGACCTTTGCACGAACCTTCCGGCTGTCGCGGTCGATCATGCCGATGATGGCAGTCTTGTGAGTGAAGCGGTTTTGGTACTCGCGTACACGCGGAGACCGCACTTCCTTGCGCCGCTTCTCGCGCCGTTCCTTATGCCAGTTCTTCGGGTCGCCGCCAACGAACGATTCATCTACTTCAACCACTCCACCATCCGGCCCACCAAGCAACGCCGGAGCTTGATCTTTCATGGCGAGACGAATCCTGTGGAGCATGAACCATGCGCTCTTCTGTGTCACACCCAACGACCGGGAGAGTTCGTACGAGCTGACTCCGTTCCGGCAGTTCGATAGCATCCACGCAGCGGGGAGCCACTTGTCTAAGCCAATGGGCGAATCCTCAAATACGGTGCCAACCTTGAGCGAGAACTTCTGCTTAGGGTGCTTGCCGTAGCAGCGATAGACCTTCGCTTTTTCGAGGTAGGTGACCTTCTCAGACTGGCAGATCGGGCAGCGGACGATACCATCAGCCCAACGAACCTCTATCATGAACTGGCGGCAGCGTTCGGCATCGCTAAAGTATTGCACCGCTTCAAGTAAGGTCTTCGGGCTGTCCATGTATGCTAAGGTAGCAGACTGACCTTAGTCTGTCAAGTATATTATTACCCTTCGGTTGCGGGAGTGGGTGTCGTCTGTCCGGAAATGCAAAAAGCTGCCCGGCGAGTTCGGGGCAGCTCTCGAGTATTTCCTTCTAGTTCTATTGTAGCGGCGTGGGCGGAATTCTCATGTAGAGATCTTTGCGCCGATTGCTCTTGTGTTTTGTTGAGGTTCGGGCGATTTCCACGGTTGTGAGGGCTTGACAGGATTTTGTCATTGGCTGGTTTCGATGATGTTCAGGGCGCCGGTGCGGGCCGAGGGGCCGGTGGTGAGCGCAAAGACGGTGAGATTGGAGTCATCGGCCTGGCAGATGAGGGTCTCTTCGGCCCCGGCGGTGCTGGACATGGTGCAGTGGAAGGTGAGTTGGCGGCTGCGCAGGGTTTCGGGGGTCCAGCGGACGGAGGATGAGGGCTCGTGCCGGTTGAGGTTGGCGGTCTCGGCGGCGATCTTGTCGGTGGCGGCCTGCTCGTTGAGGGAGCGGGGACGCATGGCGAAGGTGACGCTGTCGACGGTGATTCCCCCGAAGCGGGCGTGGCGGAGGTTGAGCTGTCCGGGGGTGGTGGCCAGCTCGGGGTACCAGGAGAGCGGGAGATGGAAGAGGTGACCGTCGAAGGAGACGGTGCTGCCGTGGCGCATGTGCCAGAGGGCGGACTCGATGGGGTCGACGGACTCGTAGGCGAGGAGAGCGAGTGCGAGGGTCGCGGTGAGGCCACCGCAGATGGCGATGAAGAGAAGCGTGAAGCGTCCGAGTCTTGTGGAGATCTTTTTCAGCAAACTGTTGAATGCTCCTGCTTGTTGTTTCCCGTGGGCGGGAATGCTCCGACTATATCGCGGGGAGGATTTGGGCGGGAGTTTTGAGCCGCATCCAAGAGGAAGGAGGGTGCGATGCGGTTTAAGCGAGTGGCGGACGAGCCGTTGACGTATGCGGTGATCTTTGAGACGGGCGATGAGATTGCCTCGGGGGTGAAGAAGTTTGCGAAGGAGCAGGGGCTGAAGGGATCGAGCTTCAAGGCGATTGGGGCGTGCGAGTACGTGAAGCTGGGGTGGATCGACTGGGACGAGAAGAAATACAAGACGGCGGTGGAGCTCAAAGAGCAGGTGGAGCTGCTGTCGATGATTGGCGATGTGGCAGTGAAGGATGGCGAGCCGGAGGTGCATGCGCATGTAGTGGTGGGGAAGAGAGATGGCTCGGCGCATGGAGGGCATCTGCTCTGCCCCAGCGAGCGAGCTCGCTGGGGGCCCGGAGGCGCGGGTGAGGCCGACGTGCGAGGCGATTTTGACGGAGAGCCCGGAGGCGCTGCGGAAGGAGATGGACCCGGAGGCGGGGATTGCGCTGATTAAGGTGTGAGACGCGTTAGCGCCTGCGGTCTACCGATGCGGATAGCGCGCGATGCGGTTAGGTCCACTCGGGGAACTGGCTCTTGTTCTCATCCAGGGCTGCGATCCTGCGCGTGTCGTCGGCGTCGAGTGAGAAGTCGAAGATGGCGAGGTTTTCGCGGCGATGCTCGGGGTTCGAAGAGCGTGGGATGGCGATGACTCCGCGCTGATTGTGCCACCGCAGCACTACCTGGGCGACGGTCTTGTTGTGCTTCTGGGCGATCTGCGCGAGCACGGGATTGGTGAATAGACCGTTGCGGCCTTCGGCAAATGGGGCCCACGCTTCCATCTGCACGCCGGCCGTGTGCAGTGAATCGAACTCGGCGGTCTCCTGGAAGAAAGGATGCGTTTCAATTTGGTTGATGGCGGGCTTCGTCTTCGCGTTTGCCGTAATGCCGGCGAGCTGGGTGGGGTCGAAGTTGCTCAGACCGATCGCGCGAATCTTACCGGCTGCGTTGAGCTCTTCCATGGCGCGCCATGAGCCCTGCACATCGCCGCGCGGGCGGTGGATGAGGTAGAGATCGAGATATTCGAGCTGGAGTTTGTCGAGGGTGGTTTGGAAGGCTCGCTTCGCCTGCTCGTAGCCGGAGTCGTCGACCCAGATCTTCGAGGTGACAAAGAGCGACTTGCGGTCGATGCCGCTCTTTTTGATTCCGGCGCCGACGGCCTCTTCATTCTGGTAGACCTTGGCGGTATCGATGAGGCGGTAGCCGGCGGCGATGGCGTCGGCGACACTCTCAGTGCAAAGATCACCCTTGAGGCTGTAGGTTCCAAAGCCGAGTACTGGCATCATCACGCCATTGTTAAGGCGTACCTGCGGGATCGAGGTTGGCTCGGCTGCGAAGGCTCTGCCAATGCGGCCGAAGGCGAGCGCGGTGGCGGCAAGCGCTCCCTGCTTCAGCACTGCACGACGGCTGATTGCGCGTTTTCCTGTGTCGCGGTCGATGTTCATCCTGTGCATGTGTGTGCCTTCCCTGATTAAGTAGACCTTGTCTTTAGACGGCATTAGAGCGAGCGGCGGTTTTCGAGGGCGCGGGTCATGGTGACTTCGTCGGCGTACTCGATGTCGGAGCCGACGGGGACGCCGGTGGCGATGCGGGTGATGGTGAGGGTGGGGAACTGGCGGTGGGCTTCATCGGCGAGGAAGCGGGCGGTGGCTTCGCCTTCAACGGTGGGGGATGTGGCGAGGATCAGTTCTGAACCCACCCGTCCCGGCTGCGCCGGTACGGATGGGGCACCCGGATCTTCCGTGAGGGTGGCGAGGCGGGGCCAGAGGTTGGCGAGGCGGAGCTGGTCAGGGCCGATGCCGTTGACGGGCGAGAGCGTGCCGTGGAGAACGTGGTAGACGCCGTTGTAGCTGCGGGTTTTTTCGATGGCGGCGATGTTGGTGGGTTCTTCGACGACGCAGATAAGTTGCTGGTTGCGCGTGGGCGAGGCGCAGTAGAGACAGGGGTCGACGTCGGTGATGTTGTTGCAGACGGAGCAGAGGCGGAGCGCGGCTTTGAGGGCGCGGATGGAGTCGGCGAGCGCGGCGGCGTCGGCGTCGGACGAGCGGAGGATGTGGAAGGCGAAGCGCTGGGCGGTGCGCGTGCCGACGCCGGGGAGCTTGCGGAGCTCATCGATCAGGCGCGTCATGGGGGCAGCGTAGCGGTTCATAGGGGACAGTAGAGAGGGTAGACAGTAGAGAAAAGCGAGTTAATGAGTGAGGAGTTAGGGAGTTAGGAAAAGCGAATCAGAGGCCGGGAAGACCGAGGCCGCCGAGAAGGCTGGAGGCGGAGGACTGCATGGCTTCGTCGGCCTTGCGGGCGGCGGCGTTGACGGCAGCGACGATGAGGTCTTCGAGCATCGTGATATCCCCGGCGGCGGCTGAGGGGGCGGAGGGTGCGATGGTGAGCTTCAGGAGTTCCTTCTTGCCGTTCATGCGGGCGGTGACGGCGCCGCCGCCGGAGTCGGCTTCGACGATGGTGGCGGCGAGGCGCTCGTCCATCTGCTCGCGCATGGCGTTGGCCTGGGAGAGCATGTTCTGCAGGTTGGAGAGATCCATAGGGGGTCCTTTTTTAGAAACGAGAAACGAGAGGCGAGAGGTTCCATTCAGTTTCAAGTTATGAGTTTCGGAGTTTCGAGTCGATCCTCGTTTCTCGTTTTAGTCTTTGTCGCGGAGGTCGATGACGTTGGAGATCTCGGCGGAGAAGAGGCGTTTGGCTTCTTTCACGAGCGGGTGGTTTTCGGCGAGCTCGGTGGCGCTACCGGCGGCGGCCGCGCGTTTCTTTTTCGGAGCTGCGGAGGCAGGTGTGCCGGGGAGCAGCGTGAGCTTGAGGTTCGGATGCTGTTGGCGGAGCGTGGCGGTGAGTATGCGATTGGCGTCCGCGTTGAAGAGGGTGGGGAGCATGGGTTTGGAGACGGTGGTCTGGATCTCGAGAGTGTCGCCGTTGAGGGTGAGGGTTGCGTCGTGGACGGCGGTGGCGGCGGACTGCTGGCCTTTGACGGCGCCGAGCGCGGCGGCGAGGGTGGATTGGAGGGCGTCGAGATCGAGGTGGGCTGCTGTGGCGAGGTCGACTAGCTGAGGGCGGTCTTCGAGTTTGGGTGTGGGTTCTGGGGCGAGGGCGAGGGAGCCGTCGGTGGTTGAGAAGGTGGCGGTTGCTGTGGGACGGACGGTTTCGGGGTCCTTCGGCTGCGCGCTCCGCGCTTCGCTCAGGATGACGGAGCTTTTTGTGAGTGTGGCGTCTGAGGTCATCCCGGACCCCACCCTCTGCGATGGAGCCGCAAAGGATGGGCCACCCGGCTTCGTTGAAGGAGCCGCTGTAATCGCAGCTGTGGACGTCGTTGTGGTGGAAGGTGTCGGCGGCGACTTGGTGGCGCCGAGTTGGGTGAGAAGGTCTTCGACGGGGAGCAGGCGTTGGAGGTGGACGAGCTTGAGGACGCCGAGCTCGAGGTGGAAGCGGGGCTCTTGTCTGTAACCCAGGTCGTCGAAGGTGCGGAGGAGGATCGAGAGGAAGCGCGAGAGCTCTTCTTCGGTGAAGAGCGCGGCGGAGCGGGCGGCGCGGGAGCGTTCGGCCGGTGATATTTGGAGAAGGTCTGCGGCGAGGCCGTGGGCGGGTTGATCGGGCGCGAGGTTGGTGATTTTGGCGATGGTGCAGTTGCGGAGGTAGCGGACGAACTGGCGCGCGAGCGGCTGGGGGCCGTTGCCGGCGTCGAGCAGGCGGCCGAGGATCGCGAGGACGTCGGCGGAGTTGTTGGCGTGGACGGCGGCGAGGATCTGCTCGAAGACCACGTTGGAGACGGTGCCCATCAGCGAACGGACTTCGTCGGCGGAGAGCGCGGGCTGACCGTTTTCGGTGGGAGCGGAGGCGATGGCCTGGTCCATGATGGAGAGCGCGTCGCGCATGGAGCCGTCGCCGGCTTCGGCTAAGAGCGCGAGCGTGGCGTCATCGGCGGATATGTTTTCCGCGGTGGCGATGGAGCGCAGCTGGCCGACGATGTCTTCTAGCTTGACGGCGTGAAAGCTGAAGTGCTGGCAGCGCGAGCGGATGGTCTGGGGGATGTCCTCGGGCTGCGTGGTGGCCATCATGAAGACGATGTGCTCGGGCGGTTCCTCGAGGGTTTTGAGCAGAGCGTTGAAGGCGGCGTCGGTGATCTGGTGCGCTTCGTCCAGGATGATGATCTTGTATTTGTCGCGGGCCGGGCGATAGCGTGCGGCGTCGCGAAGATCGCGGATCTCGTCGATGCCGCGGTTGGTGGCGGCGTCGATTTCGATGACGTCGACGGAGTTGCCGGCGCGGATCTCGGTGCAGGACTCGCAGATGTTGCAGGGCTCTGGCGTGGGGCGAGCTTCGCTGCCGATGGGGTTGCGGCAGTTGAGGGCGGAGGCGAGGATGCGCGCGATGGTGGTTTTGCCGATGCCGCGATGGCCGGAGAAGATGTAGCCGTGGGCGATGCGGTTCTGTGCGAGGGCGTTGAGCAGCGTGCGGGTGACGTGGTCCTGGCCGACGACGTCGTCGAAGCGGGTGGGGCGGTATTTGCGGGCGAGAACCTGGTAGGGCATCGGCAGGGTTGATTGTATCGTTCGCGGAGGGTGTGGAGGCGAGCGCATGGGAGCGGGTCGGCGAGTCAGCGAGTCGGCAAGTCAGCGAGTTGCGGCATTAGTAAGTTAGGGGAAAGGCTGGGCTGCTGGCGTATGATTCGGGAATTCTGGAGGCACGGATGGATGTTTGGCCGGAGTTGAAGTATGCGGAGTGGGGTGAGTGCTGCTCGACGCTGCAGATGTGGCTGCAGATTGTGGGCAAGATTCGCATGGAGCTGACGCCGCCGATTAACCATTCGTGGAATGTGACGCTGTATCCGACGGCGCGCGGGCTGACGACGCTGCCGATGTGGCATGGGGCAAAGACGCTGCAGATTGATTTTGACTTTGTCGATCATGAGCTGGTGATGCGGACGAGCAGCGGTGGACGTGGGTCGATTGCGCTGGCGCCGATGACGGTGGCGGAGTTTTACAAGCGCGTGATGCTGGTGCTGAACGCCATGGGGACACCGGTGAAGATCTGGCCGCATCCGGTGGAGGTGCAGGAGGCGATTCCGTTTGAGGAGGACCAGACGCACAAGGCGTATGACCCGGAGCACGTGCGGCGGTTCTGGCAGATTTTGCTGCAGACGGAGCGGGTGTTTGCGATTTTTCGGGCGCGGTTTACGGGCAAGGTGAGCCCGATTCATCTGTTCTGGGGGGCGATGGACCTGGCGTGCACGAGGTTTTCGGGGAGGACGGCGCCGGAGCATCCGAGCATGCCGGGGCTTCCGGACCGCGTGACGCGCGATGCGTACTCGCACGAGGTTTCGAGCGCGGGCTTTTGGCCGGGTGCGCCAGGAGTGGATGCGTTCTTTTACAGCTATGCGTATCCGGAGCCGAAGGGATATCGCGAGTGGAAGGTGAAGCCGGCAGAGGCGCGGTTCGATGCGGCGTTTGGAGAGTTTGTGCTGCCGTATGCGGCGGTGCAGGCAGCGACGGATCCGGATGCAATGCTGCTGGAGTTCTTAGAGAGTACGTGTGAGGCGGCGGCGGAGCTGGGGAAGTGGGATCGGAAGGCGCTGGAGGTGCAAGGCTGAGGCGTAGAGTTGTGGCCTGGGAGGTCGGCGATGAAAGAGACGAAGCTAACGTGGCCTGAACTGGTTTTGCTGGTGGGAACGCGTGTGGCCGCAGGGGTGGGTGTGGGGCTGCTGCTTTCAGAGAAGATGGACCGCAGCGCGCGACGGGCAGCGGGCGTGGCACTGCTGGCGGTTGGAGCGCTCAGCACGATTCCGCTGGCCGCCGAACTGCTTGGCAGCATGAAACGCGATGGTGGGGACGCCTCGGCGGCGTGATCAGCCCTTCGTGGCTTTGCGTTTGGCGAGGCGGGCGCGGCGCTTGAGTTCTTCGTCGGAGAACATGGTGCCGCGGCAGTTGGGTGCGCCGCAGTAGCAGTCGGCAGATTCGTCGTCGGAGTCGTGGAGGTTGTACTCGTAGACGAGCTCTTCTCCGGCGGCGATGTTGCGGATGGCCTGAATGTAGACGCGGCCCTTGTCCTCGACGGTTTCGCAGTTGGGGGCGCAGGAGTGGTTCACGAACATGGCGGCGGAGAAGCCGTCGATGACGTCGTCGGTACCGTCGATGGAGAAGAGGTAGGTGACGGGTTTTTCGGCGTAGCGCTCGTCGGCGACGTCTTTGGAGATGCGCGGACCGTCGTACTCGAGGACGAGGCGGCCGCGAGGGATGGGGTCGAGCGTGACGACGCCCGCAGCGTGGATGGCGGAGGAGCGGATGAGCAGGCGGGGTGTGGCAGACGGAGCGGGCCGAGGCATGGGGTGGAGTATAGCAACAGAGGGACGCAGGATTGAGGATGCGAAAGAGGTGCTGACGGCGGGAGATTGTCGTCTAATAGAGCTATGAGGCGGATGTGGCTGGCGTGTGCGGCGGTGGGGCTAGGAGTGGGCTTGGCGTGTGCTCAGACGCCGGCGAGCCAGGCGAACGAGAGCCAGTGGAAGCAGACTCCGGAGGGACGGACTCCGGAAGGGCCGACAGGGCCGATGAACTGCTCGGGCGGGTTGACCAAGGGCGATGACGGGAAGTGGACGACGACGTCCAACTGCGGGCCGGCGCAGGATAAGCCGGTGCCGTCGAACGCGGCGCAGCAGTTTCCATATCCGGGGGAGACGGCAACTCCGAAGCAACAGACGACGCAGACGCCGAACGCTCCGGGAACGCAGAGCACGCCAGCGAGTCCGGCGCAACAGTTTCCGTATCCGGGTGAGTCAGGGACGTCCTCTTCCTCGAGTTCGTCGAAGTCGGATGTGAAGCCGGCGCCGCCGGGCGGATTGCAGGACGCGGGCAGTTCGGGGAGCTCGAGCAGTTCGAGTTCGTCGGGATATTCGAGCTCGGATGCTGGAGGGATTCCCGGTGCGGGTGACAATCAGCCGGACGATACAAGCGTGCCGACGAAGACGCGAGCTAGCCGGCGACGGCCGGCTGAGCCGGTGAAGACGAATGCGCAGCAGTTCGCGGAGGACATGCAGGTGGCGGCGTTCTATCAGAACGACGGCGACTATAGGGGCGCGTACATGCGGGCGAGCGATGCAGTTTCGCTTTCGGCCGATGACCCGGATGCGCACCTGGCACTGGCTGAGGCGGCAAGGAAGCTGGGCAAGCTGGACGAGGCGGAGGCGAATTACAAGAAGTGTCTTTCGCTGGATCCGGTGCCAAAGACGAGGAAGGCCGCGGAAGAAGCGCTGAAGCAGATGACCGGCGGCGGTTAGAGCATTTTCCCTGTTGTTGCGAACTGAAAGGATTCTGTGAGTGCCGTTTTCATTGGGGAAAACGGCGTTGAGAGCTTCGGTTCCGGCGTGCACCTACAGGAAAAATGCTCTAGGGGTAGGGGCGGCGGAGAAAAGCCGGCGGATCTTCAGGCAGAGGGCGCTGGATTTTGGCTGCCGTCTTGGGTTGCGGCGCGCGAGCGGACCTCGGCTTATGAGGCTTGGCCGGTTCGGTAGGACTGGATGAAGAGGCTGCGGACTCCTGAGACAGCTCTTCTTCGACATTGAGATAACGGCGGATGTAGCGGAGCGGCTCTTCGGCGAGCGCCATCTCGCGGAGGTGGTAGCGCCAGGCGTCTTTGCGGACGCTGCGGCGGGTGAAGGGCTTGCGCGTGACGGTCTGGATGGAGCCGTCGGGCATGCGGCGCGGGAAAGTCTGGGCGGGCACCTGGAAGGTGATTTCGGCACCGGGCTTCCAGAAGGCCTGCGCGAACTCATGCGAGAAGAGCAGGGCGTAATAGCGCCGCTGCTGCTCGAGCACGGCGAGGGCCTCTTCCGCGGAGGTCCAGGGAAGCGCAATACGGGTGGTGTACCAGCGGCGGAACTCAAAGCCGTTGGCCCGAGCACGACCGATGACAATCTTCAGCAGTTCCAGGCGCGTCATAGGACGCGAACCAGAGTAACAGGCAAATGTGACCTGTGGGTAATCGTCGAGGTGACTTAGTACGTAGTCTCCCTGCGGATCCGGTCGCGGACTGTGTCGTCGAGGGCTGATGGCGGGCCGTCCTGCGGCGGGCCGGGGGGATTGCGGCGCCGCCAGATGCGGATGAGATATGCGACGATGGCGATACCCAGAAAAAGCGCAGCGAAGGGAACGATCCAGGCGACGATGTCGAAGCCGCCGCGGAGCGGAGCGGCGAGGACTGTGGGCCCGTACTTGACAACAAACCAGTTCAGCACGCCGGAGTCGGGAAGACCAGTGGCGAGTTCGGTACGGAGTTCGGTGATCTCGCGGTCGGAGTCGGGGCAGCCGACGTGATTGCACTCGAGGAGGACCTGGCCGCAGCCGCAGACGCACATGAGCTTGTGGCCGAGGGCGTCGAAGCGCGAGGAGGGAGCGCCGGCGCCTAGCATGGGGACGGCGAGCGCACAGAGGAGCGCGATGTGGAGAAGACGCTTACGCATGCGGGGCTTCGGGGCCGGTGGTGATTCGCGAGAAGGCGGGTTGCGCTAACAGCTTGGAGCTGTGAGCTTCGAGCTGCGCGTCCTCTGCGGCTTCGGCGCGGCGGGTTGCGGGCTTGAGCGAGGGGACGAGGGCGATGGCGGTGCCGAAGATGATGATGGCGACGCCGATCCAGATCCAGTTGACGAGCGGGTTGAGGAAGACCTTGATGATGGGCTTGTCGGTCTCGGGGTTGCGGCCTTCGAAGACGACATAGAGATCGCGCGCGAGAGTGGAGTGGATGGCGACGCGGGTTTCGAACTCCTGGCTGGCGTTGTAGAAGCGGCGCTCGGGTGCGAGCTGCGTGATCTTTTTGCCGTTGTGGAAGACGTCGAGAAGAGCGTAGTCGGTGTCGTAGTTGGGGTTCGAGTCCTGCGAGTAGGACTGGCAGACGAGCTTGTAGGAGCCGATCTGCAGCGAATCGCCGTAGGTCATCTCGAGTTCGCGCGACTGGTTGAAGGCGGAGCCGGCGACGCCGATGAAGAGCACGATGATGCCGAAGTGAATGATGTATCCGCCGTAGCGGCGGGTGTTGCGGCGCGTGAGCAGGATGGCGGAGGAGAAAAGATTCTTGCGGGTCTGGTTGCGGACGACGTTGGCGCCGCGGAAGAACTCGGTGACGATGGCGGTGATGACGCCGGCAGCGAGCGAAAAACAGACGAGGGAGTAGATGGCGCCGGTGGAACCGTCGGCTTCGTTCCAGGGACGCAGGCCGGTAATCATCAGGATGACGGCAGTGCCGATGATGGCGAGGCAGGGAAGCAGAAGATTGCGGCGGATGGAGCGGATGGAGGTGGCGCGCCAGGCGAGCAGCGGGCCGACTCCGGTGAGGAAGATGAGAAAGAGGCCGATGGGAACGGCGACGCGGTTGTAGAACGGCGGTCCCATGGTGACCTTCGAGCCTTGGACGTACTCGCTGAGCACGGGGAAGAGCGTGCCCCAGAGGATGGTGAAGCAGGCGACGATGAGAACGAGATTGTTGAAGAGGAAGGACGATTCGCGCGAGACGAGTGACTGGAGTTTGTTTTCGGCGCGGAGGTGATCGCGCTGACGAAGGAAGGTGAAGAGGCAGACGATGAAGACGAGCAGCAGGAAGGCGTAGAACCAGTAGCCGATGTCGCTTTCAGCAAAGGCGTGGACGGATTGCACGAGGCCGGAGCGCGTGAGCAGCGTGCCGAGGATGGAGAGCATGAAGGTGGCGAAGATGAGCCAGACGTTCCAGACCTTCATCATGCCGCGCTTCTCCTGCATCATGACGGAGTGGAGGAAGGCGGTGCCGGCGAGCCAGGGCATGAGGCTGGCGTTTTCAACGGGGTCCCATCCCCAGTAGCCACCCCAGCCGAGCACGGCGTAGGCCCAGTGCATGCCGAGGCAGATGCCGCAGGTGAGGAAGAGCCAGGTGACCATCGTCCAGCGGCGCGTGATGTGAATCCACTTTTCGCCGGGGTAGCGCATCATGAGTGCGCCGAGCGCGAAGGCGAAGGGCACGCTGAAGCCGACGTAGCCGAGGTAGAGCATCGGAGGATGGATGACCATCTCGGGGTATTGGAGGAGCGGGTTGAGGCCGAAGCCGTCGGCGTGCAGCGGGCCGGGCGCGAAGGCGAAGGGCGGCGCGGCGAAGACGAGCAGCAGGAGGAAGAAGACCTGGATCCCGGCGAGGATGGTGGAAGCGTAGGCGTGGAGGGTGACGTCGGCCTTGTCGCGCACGCGCATGACAAAGCCGTAGGCGGCGAGCAGCCAGGCCCAGAGGAGCAGCGAGCCTTCCTGGCCGGACCAGAGCGCGGAGAACTTGTAGATCGGGTTCAGGTCGCGATTGGTGTGGTGGAGGATGTAGTCGACGGAGAAGTCGTTGGTGAAGGCGGCCCAGATGAGCGCGAACGCGGCGCAGGAGATGACGATGAAGCTGGCGATGCCGGCGCGGCGTGAAGTTTCGCGGAGGGCTTCAGCGGAGACGGCGAGACGACGGTGCGTCGCGAGGGCGCGCAGAGAGAACGCTCCGCTGAACAGCGTGTAGACGCAGAGTACGAGCGCGAGCAAAAGGCAAAAGGCACCGAAGTACGGCATGGGGTGCAGCATGGGCGAGCGAAGGTCCTCGCATCCATTTTCGCAGAGATGAAGATGCCGTGCCTGCGACCGGCGTCGGAGGCTGAAGTCTGTTGGATTGTCGGATGTTTATGGCGCGGCTGAAATCGCGCACTTTCAGCCACGTGAGTGGAAGTGCGGAATCTAGGCGGAGGCGCTCTGCGTTGCGTTCGCGGTGATAAGGCGATGCACGCTGGCGAGAAGATTGTCGGGAAGCAGGGGCTTGAGTCGAAACTCGACGCCGAGGCCGCGGTACTCTTCTTCGGCTTCCACCATGCCGCTGATGACGAGGACGGGAAGTGTGGGTTGGAACTCGCGCAGGTGGCGGACAAACTCCGAGCCCGTCATGCCGGGCATGATGTGATCGGTGAGGACGAGATCGATTGACTCGGGGAAGTCGTTGTTGCGGAGCTGCTCGAGGGCGCGTTCCGGGCTGAGAACGGCGATGACGAAGTAGCCGGCGCGTTTGAGGATGGCCTGGCGCGTGGCAGCTTGCACGGCATTATCGTCGATGAGCAGGATGGTCGCGGACATTCGTTCCTTGCCGTTTCGAGATGCTATTGCTGACCCCAAACAGACAATGTGGCCAGCCTGCTGTGTGTGATTTCTCAGATGCGGGCTAAGAGACGATAGGGTGCCCGTATGTTTGCCGAAAAGAATTATTTTGATGCAGCGTACGGGTGAGTATCGCACGCCAATTGGTTTGAAGGCCGGATTTATTGGTAACAGGACTCTTCCACACAATAGGTTACGAATGATGCTGCGATAATGCGGGCATGAAGCGCCGCGTGATCCGGCAATATGAGTTGATACGGAAGATCGGTTCGGGTGGCAGCGGTGTTGTCTTTCTTGCTAACGACACGCTGCTGCAGCGGCCTGTGGTACTAAAGTTGCTAAAGCGCGGCGCGCAGACTGCGGAGCAGATTCGCGTGACGCAGTTGCGCGAGGCGCGGCTGGCTTCCGCCATCGATCACCCTAACGTTTGCGCTATCTACGAAGTAGGCGAAGAAGAGGACGAAGCCTACATTGTGATGCAGTACATCCCGGGCAAGAGCCTGGACAAGGTGATTGCGGAGGGCGCGGCGAATGTGCAGCTTGTGCTTTCGAGCGGGATGCAGATTGCGGATGGATTGCAGGCAGCGCACAGCCTGGGGATCTTTCATCGCGATCTGAAGCCGGCAAACGTGATGCTGACGGATGGCGGACTGATCAAGATTCTGGACTTTGGGCTGGCGCGGCAGTTGAAACGCGAGAAGCTGCGGGAGCCGGATGGAAACTTCGATCCGTCGATGCCTGGGCAGCCGCCGCAGTTTTCTCCGGGAGCGACGTATACGGCGCGCGGCGGGACGATTGCGTATATGGCTCCGGAGCAGTTTGTGACGGGTCAGTCGAGTGTGCAGAGCGACATCTTCGCGATGGGTTTGATTTTGTACGAGATGGTGAGCGGGCGGCATCCGTTCCACCGGCCGGACGCGCAGGAGCTGCAGAGCATACGGGCGATTCAATTTGCGGTGCCGCCTCCGCTGCGGGAGATTGTGCCGGAGATTCCGAGCGAGCTGGAGAGCGTGATTCTGCGCTGCCTGGAGAAGCAGCCGTCGGCGAGATACGGCTCGGCGGCGGAGGTGCGCGAAGGGCTGAAGACGATTGTGAAGTCGCTGCAGCTGGACACGATGGTGATGGCCAGCGAGGGCGCGGTGAATATGGCGGCGCAGCAGCGGCTGGACCTGGAGACGCCGGAGGAAGAGAAGCGAACGACGGGCATTCTGTCGATGCTGGCGGAGCGCTTTCGCGAGAGTGCGGCGAGCCAGGAGAAGAAAGGCACGGACATGGTTGTGCTGCCGTTCGTGAACCTGGGCACGACAGAGGCGCAGCACTTCTACGGGCAGGCGCTGGCTGATGCGGTGGCGACGCGGCTGGCGAAGGTGCCGTCGCTGGTGGTGCGGCCTTCAAGTGCGCTGATGAATATTCCGACGCGGCAGCTGGATCCACTGAGCGTGGGGCGGAAGCTGCTGGTGGATTTTGTTCTTGCAGGAAGCTTTCTGCGGTCGGAGCGGGGGTTCGATCTGAACTGGCAGCTGCTGGATGTGGAGCGGCAGAGCGTGCGCACGGGTGGAGCGATCAATGTGGCTTCGTTCGATTTGATTGCGGTGCAGACGGAGATCTGCGATGAGGTGTTCGCGGAGCTGTACGGCAGGGGCGAGCTGACGGGCGGCGCGGGCAACGGCGAGAGCGAGCGGCTGCTGGGCGGCGCGGTGTCGGAGGAGTATCTGCAGGCGCGGGCGCTGCTGTCGTCGTTCATGACGCGCACGGGAAATCGCGATGAGCTGGACCGGGCGCGCGAACGATTTGAGCGAGTGGTGGAGCGTGATCCAGCGTATGCGCCGGGGTGGTCGGGGTTGGGCATTACGCATTTGCAGTATGCGCGGCACGGCATGGGCGGGCAGATGCACGTGCTGGAGGCGCGCAGAGCGTTCGACAAGGCGCTGGAGCGCGATCCGAACTCGGTGGAGGCGAACCTCTATCGGGTGTACATGCTGCTGAGCCGCGGCGAAAAGGAGAGCGCGCGGCATGGGATTGAACATCTGCTGCACGAAGCGGCCAACGACTGGAACGTTCACCTGGTGGCGGGCATCACGCTGCGGATTGACGGGCTGTATGAAGAGGCGCTGGACCAGTTCAATACCTCGCTGCGATTGAATCCGTCGAGTGCGGCGATGATCTATAACCATCGCGCGCGCGTCTATCAGTACCAGAATCAGCTGGAGCTGGCGAGCGACGAGATTGAGAAGGGATTGACGCTGGAGCCGAAGCAGCCGCTGCTGCGGATTTCAAAGGGATATCAGCATATGCGCGAGGGACAGCTATCGCGCGCGGTGGAGACACTGGAGGAGGTCGTCCATGATGATGCTTCGGTGCGGATTGTGTTTCCCACGATCGCGATGTGCTATGTGCAGCTCGGAGACCGAGCGCGGGCGGCGACCTTCATCACCGAAGAGGTGCTGGCGGCGGCGGAGGCGGACAGCGAAATGGCCTATAGGCTGGCGACGTACTTCGCGGTGGAAGAGGATGCGGCCGAGGCGCTGCACTGGCTGCGGCGGGCGATCTACCTTGGCAATGAAAACTATCCGTGGTTCAGCAAGAATCCGGCGTGGCGCAGCCTGAGCGAGAACGCCGATTATCAGCGCATTCTTGAGGATTTGAAGAAGACGTATCGCAGGAACCAAAAGAACTGGAAGCGACTGCTGGGGTGAGCGGCGAATCTGCATGCGAAAGCCCTCGCGTGTGCGAGGGCTTTCGGTTTTTGAGGGAGAGCCCGAGGGGTGAGCCGAGTTGCCGGGGCCGAGGAACGGGGCCGAAAACTTAGGGGGTCGGCTGAGCGACCGAGAGTGGAGCGTCGAGGCTAAAGGACAGGCGCGTGCCGGCGGGCAGCGACTGCTGGATATCGCGCCGGAGCCACCAGATTGTACCGACGCCGGCGCCCACCCCTGCGCCAACCACGGCTCCGACTCCGCCGCCGAGAACGGCGCCTGTGACGGCGGCGCCCCCTGTAGTGGCGGCGACGGTCGTCAGCGCGGCCTTGGAGTTCCCGCTATCGACAATGGCGCCTTCCGCGCTGACGTGTGAGTTGGAGATGCTGTCGATGCGGGCGACCTCGGCGAACAGGCGATGGCTTGTGCCGTCGGGGAGGGTGATGTATTGGGGTTCGAGCCGAATGGATGCAGGGCCGGTGATGCGGCGGCCACCGTGAAGCTCGGTGACGCGGCCGCGAATCTGGGAGCCGATCGGCAACAGGACGACTCCATTTTGTGTGACGGGCTGGGTGAGTGCAGCGAGGAAGGTGTCGCCAACGTGGCTTTCGGTTGTGGAGAGCGGCGTCTGAAGGACGACGTGCAATATCGTTCCTTCGTTCATCTGGCCAGGAAGGTCAGGCACGGAAATCACAATGCTGCCGTCGGGGTCTGCGGGCGGAGGCGTCGTGCGATGGAGCATGACCGGCGGCGCGTACTCGGCCTGTGCGGTTGTCGTCGCGGGCTGGGGCGCGATCGGAGCGCCGCTGCCGACGAAGGTGGAGTCGGGATCGACCGGGGCAGTCGCGACTGTGGGCGGAGCGGCGATGGCCTGCGTGGGGTTGCCGGTTACAGGCGCGGCGGCTGCGGGCGCCGCGACGTCGGGCGAGGGCTTCACGTAGTGCGGCTCGGTGGCAGGATTCGGCGCGGTGGTGATCTGGTCGTCGAGCCGTTCGGGGTGCGAGGTGCCGGTGGTCTGCGCGTGCGCTGCGGGCAGCAAGACAGCGGCTGCGACCAAGCCGGCGAGCGTGAGTTTGAACTTCATCGGAAAACCTCTCAAGCCAGCGCGCACAGCGCCGGTGCTTAGAGGATAGGACTGTTCCGCCGGCGATTTGTTGCTTTTCGGGCTGGCGGCATCCGGCGGATTAACCTGCGGAGGGGCGGGTAGGCGAAGCGATAACGCTTTCGTAAAAGCGCTCATAGAGCGGAATGATGCGCGAGGCGCAGAAGCGGTCCTGCGCGGTTTTGCGCGCGGCGGCAGCCATGCGGTCGAGACTCTCGTTGTCGGAGAGCAGATCGATGGCGGCCTCGGACATGCCGGCGATGTCGCCGACGTCGAAGACCAGGCCGTTCCGGCCGTTTTCGATGAGTTCGGGTACGCCGCCGACGCGTGTGGCGATGCTCGGGACGTTGCAGGCCATGGCTTCGAGCGCGGCGAGGCCGAAGCTCTCCATCTCGCTGGGCATCAGCATGAGATCGGCGAGCGGCAGCAGCTCGTGCACGTTCTCCTGCTTGCCGAGGCACTCGACGCGATCGCCGATACCCATGCGCTTGGCGAGATACTCGGCCGCGGAGCGCTCGGGCCCGTCGCCGATGAGGAGCAGACGTGCAGGAAGTTCCTTTGCAACGCGCGCGAAGATAGAGACGACATCGAGGACGCGCTTGACTGGACGGAAGTTGGAAAGATGAACGAGCAGGCGCTCGTTGGGCTGGGCGAAGTGCGGGCGCTCGCGCGCGACGAGCTCGGGGTCGCGGCGATAGAGATCGCAGTTGACGAAGTTGCGGATAACTTCGATGGGACGCTGTACGGAGAAGGCTTCGCGGGTGCGGTCTCGGAGATATTCGGAGATGGCGGTGACGCCGTCGGATTCGTCGATGGCGAAGCGCGTGATGGGGAGATACGAGCGGTCGAGGCCGACCAGTGTGATGTCCGTGCCGTGCAGCGTGGTGATGAAGGGCAGATGAATGCCTTGCGAAGCGAGCATCTGGCGTGCCAGCAGAGCGGAGACTGAGTGGGGGATGGCGTAGTGGACGTGCAGAAGATCGAGTGAGTAGATCTCGGCGACCTCAGCCATGCGCGTGGCGAGCGCGAGATCGTACGGCGGGTACTCGAAGAGCGGGTAGTTGGAGACCGGAACTTCGTGATAGTGGATGTTCTCTTCGCGGCCGTTGAGACGAAAGGGCTGCGAGTAGGTGATGAAGTGGACTTCGTGGCCACGCGCGGCGAGTTCGATGCCGAGCTCGGTGGCGACGACGCCGGAACCGCCGTAAGTGGGATAGCAGGTGATGCCGATCTTCATAAGAGATACGAGGTACGGTACGAGGTTCGAGGTGCGAGCTAAGCGTCAAGCTCTCCGTAATGGATGAGTTGGAGGCCGGATGGGTTCAAGGGATTTGATGAAGATTTCTTGAAGGCGGCGAGGAGGGCGCGGAGTTCGGTCTCACGCTCCGTGCGCAGGCGGGTGGTGATTGTGTCGAGATCGGTGTCGTTGTAGCCGGGATGGCAGACGAGCTCCCACGTGCCGCTGGGCATGGCGCGAAGCAGAGCATCGAGTGTCGTGGGATTGAGATGGCCGGTGGCGGAGACGCCGATTGTGCCGCCGGTAGTGAGAATGCGGCGCGAGGCGACGGGGGTCGAGGCCTGGAAACGGCGGCGGCCGGGTTCGAAGGCGCGGACGACGAGGCTGCGGCGCGTGCTTCCGGCGGCGGCCGCGGCCCAGCGTGGTTCAAAGGGATTGCGGACGGCCCGGATGCCGGATTGATCGAGCGCGCGGAGGATGGGCCGTGTGACGCGCGAGAGAAGATGGGTGTGCTTGTGGGTGTCGGCGTGGGTGAGTTTGAGGCCGGTGCGCTGGAGTTTTTGGATTTGCGCGAGAGCTTCGCGCTCGATGTCGGCCTGCTTGATGGAGCCGCGGAGCACGCCGAGAGAAAAGGCGGCGAGCGAGTTGTGGAAGTGCTTGCGACCGGGCCCCATGAGGGTGGGAATCGTGGCCGGGTCGGACACTGGTGTGCCGTCGACGAGGACGATGTGACAGCCGATGCCGAGCGAAAGGCGAGCACGGGCGATTGCGACGGCGTCGTCGAAGGCGGGACCGTTGGCCATGAGGGTGGCGGAGGTGACGGCGCCGGCGTCATGGAGCTCGGCGATGGCGCGATTGATGCCGGGGGTGAGGCCGAAGTCGTCCGCATTGATGATGAGGCGAGAAGACATAGAGATGGGACGGGAGCGGGAAGCCTGCGGACGCGGTGCGGTGCTCTCGCGCGAGTGTATCGTATGCGGCGCAAACGCCTTGGGTTGACGAGGGATTGTTGGCGAGATGATTATGCTTCGGGGCAGCCAAGCGAGGCGGGCGCATGGCGCTGAATGTTTGCTCAGGAAGGATGTGGCATGGCGGAGCTGAGGTATCAGTCTGGGTTTGGGAATGAGTTTGCGACGGAGGCACGTGAAGGCGCGCTGCCGGTGGGGCAGAATTCGCCGCAGAGAAATAAGTATGGGTTGTATACGGAGCAGGTGAGCGGGTCGTCGTTTACGGAGCGGCGCGGGAAGAATCGGCGGACTTGGATGTATCGCATCCGGCCGTCGGTGGTGCATGAGCCGTACAAAATCTTTGAGAAGGAGACGCTGTGGCGCAGCGGGCCATTCAACGAAGTGCCGACACCGCCCAATCAGATGCGGTGGAATCCGCCGGAGTTTCCATCGCAGGCGACGGACTTTGTGGAGGGCGTAACGACGATCGGCGGCAGCGGCGATCCGGCGATGCAGGATGGCGCGGGTGTGCACATCTATACGGCGACGGCGTCCATGAAGGATCGTTATTTCTATAACGCGGATGCGGAGATGCTGATTCTTCCGCAACAGGGTGCGGTGCGGTTTGCGACTGAGTGTGGGGTGATCGAGGCCAAGCCCGGTGAGTTGGTGGTAATTCCTCGCGGGATTAAGTTTCGTGCGGAGCTGATGGAAGGCAAGGCTCGCGGATACATCTGCGAGAACTATGGGCAGCCGTTTCGGTTGCCGGACCTGGGACCGATTGGAGCGAATGGACTGGCGAATCCCCGTGATTTTCTAACACCGGTGGCGGCGTTTGAGGATCGCGAAGGCGATGTCGAGGTGGTGTCGAAGTTTCTGGGCCGCCTGTGGCATGCGACGTACAATCACTCACCGATTAATGTCGTGGCGTGGCACGGGAACTATGCGCCGTACAAGTACGATATGGCGCGGTTCAACTGCATCAACACGGTCAGCTTCGATCATCCGGATCCGTCGATCTTCTGCGTGCTGACAGCGCCATCGCACCTGGAGGGCGTGGCGAACGTGGACTTCGTGATCTTTCCGCCGCGGTGGCTGGTGGCGGAGCACACATTTCGGCCGCCGTGGTTTCATCGCAACATGATGAACGAGTGCATGGGGCTGATTCAAGGTGAGTATGACGCGAAGGCGGAGGGATTTCTGCCCGGAGGAATGAGCCTGCACAACTGCATGTCGGGCCATGGGCCGGATGCGGAGACGTTTAAGAAGGCGAGCGCCGCGGAGCTGAAGCCGGTGCACGTGAAGGACACGCTGGCGTTCATGTTCGAGACGCGACTGCCGGTGCGGCCGACGAAGTGGGCGCTGGAGTCGAAGATTCTGCAGCATGAGTATTACGAGTGCTGGCAGGGGCTGAAGCGGCTCTATCCGGGCAGTGATCGGGGAGACGCGAAGTAGCGATGCGAGCGGCGGAGGTGTTGCTGCGCGGAGCGGTCGATTACGCGGGGCTGTTTCCGCCGGCCGCGCTGGATCTCGAACGGGCCGTGGCGAATTATGAGGCGTATCGCGACGGCGAAGATGCCTGGGCGTTGGGGCGATTTGTGCTGCCGGTGACGCGGCTGGCGGAGTTTGCGGATCGATGGCCGCAGCACGTTCGCGAGTGGCCGATCAGTTTGCTGCTGGGTGTGGATTTCGACTCAGAGCTGCGGCTGGCGGTGGATGCGGGATTGAGGTTGGATGCGGTGGAGTGCAGACCGGCGGGGCTGCAGGATGTGAAGGCGATTCGCATGCGCCTGCGGAAGGATGCGGAGTTGTTTGTAGAGGCGCCGCAAGGAGTGGGTGTGGAGGAGTTGCTGAAGGCGGTGAAAGCTGCGGGTGCGTGCGCGAAGATTCGCATGGGTGGCGTGACGGCCGAGGCGATTCCTTCGGCGGAGCTTGTCGCGGCGTTCTTGTGCGCGTGTGCGCGGCACGAGTTGAAGATGAAGGCGACGGCTGGGCTGCATCATGCGGTGCGCGCGGAACATGCGTTGACCTATGCGGCAGACGCACCGCGGGCGACGATGCATGGGTTCGTGAACTTCTTCGTGGCGGCAATGCTGGCAATGCGCGGCGAGGACGAGAAGGTACTGGCGTGTTTGCTGGAGATGGATCCCGAAGCGTTTGTGGCAGGTGAGAAGTTTGCTGCATGGGGCGAGGATCGGTTTGGTTTGGCGGAGATGGAGGGGATGCGCGAGAGCTTTGTGATGAGTTTCGGGTCGTGCTCCTTTGAGGAACCGATGGCGGATCTGCGGGCGATGAGGTGGGTGGCGTGAAGCTGCGGAGCTGGGTGGAGTCGGCGAATGCGGCGGAGTGTGGCTTTCCGCTGGAGAATCTGCCGTTCTGTGCGTTCGTCGCGAGTGACGGCGAGCAGCATCTGGCAGTCGGGATTGGGGATGCAATTGTCGATCTGGCGAGCGTTGCCGGTGCTGGACTGCTTGCGGCTGTAGGCGCTGAGGTTCGCGATGCGTGCGGAGAGCGGGTGCTGAATCGACTCATGTCGGTCGGGCGAGGAGGTGCTGTGGAATTGCGCGCGGCTCTTGTTCGGCTGCTCGCGGAGGGTGCGGATGAGGCGACGATTGCGCGGGTAAAGGTGATGATGCGGCCGATGGAGGGCGCGGAGTTTTGTGTGCCGGTGATGATCGGGGATTACACGGATTTTTATGCGTCGGTGCATCACGCGACGAATGTGGGGAAGTTGTTCAGGCCGGATCAGCCGCTGCTTCCGAACTACAAGTGGGTGCCGATTGGGTATCACGGCAGGGCGTCGTCGATTGTGGTGAGTGGAACGCCGGTAAAGCGGCCGTGTGGACAGCGGAAGCTGCCGGGTGAAGATGCGCCGAGCTTTGGGCCGTCGCGGCAGATGGACTATGAGATGGAGCTGGGTGCGTGGATCGCGACGGGAAATACGCTGGGCGACAGGATCGATATCAATGCGGCGGAGCAGCATGTGTTTGGGCTGTCGATGGTGAATGACTGGTCGGCGCGGGATATACAGGCGTGGGAGTATCAGCCGCTGGGACCGTTTCTGGGCAAGAGTTTTGCGACAACGGTGTCGCCGTGGGTGGTGACGATGGAGGCGCTGGAGCCGTATCGTGCGCCGCTTGAGGCGAGGGCGGACGGCGATCCGCAGCCGCTGGAATATTTGCGCGAGGAGAATGCGCAGCGCGCAGGCTTCGATGTGCGGACGGAGGTTTATCTGACGAGTGAGCGGATGCGCGCTGAGTCGGTGCCTCGCATGAAGCTGAGCGAAGTACGTGCGACCGAGCTGTACTGGAGTTTCGCCCAGATGGTGACGCATCACGCGAGCAATGGGTGCAATCTGCGGACGGGAGACCTGCTGGCGAGCGGGACGATCTCCGGGCCGCGCGCGGGAGAACAAGGCTGCCTGCTGGAGATGACGCGGCGCGGCGCGGAGCCACTGCGGCTGCCGACGGGCGAAGAGCGGAGTTTTCTTGAAGATGGCGACGAGATCACGTTCGTTGGGTATTGTGACGCAGAGGGACGGCCGAGAATCGCGCTGGGGGAGTGCAAGGGACGCATCGTACCTGCTACTCTTGCCAGCCGGGCGTCGAATAGAGAGTAGAGAGGCGCCGCCGCGGAAGGCGGCGTTGAAGATTTGCTTTGAATGAAGGAGGGCATTATGGCCGCCATTGCACCGAATCCGATTCCTGTTGCGCAGGATTTTCTTCCGCTAAAAGGCACGGACCACGTCGAGTTTTACGTTGGCAACGCGCGCCAGGCGGCGTACTTCTATCGCGCGGCGTTTGGTATGTCGCTGGTAGCGTATGCGGGGCCGGAGACAGGGCAGCGTGATCGCGCGTCGTATGTGGTGCAGCAGGGCAAGGTGCGTTTCGTGCTGACAACGCCGTTGCGCGCGGACAATCCGATCGCGGAGCATGTTGCAAAGCATGGTGATGGTGTGCGGGCGATTGCGCTGTGGGTGGACGACGCGCGCAAGAGCTGGGAGGAGACGACGAAGCGCGGCGCGGTGAGCGCGTTTGAGCCGAAGGTGCTGGAGGACGGGAATGGGCGTGCGGTGATCTCCGGCATCTGCGCGTATGGCGACACGCTGCACACGTTTGTGGAGCGCGGCGAGTACAACGGGCCGTTTCTGCCGGGGTTTCGTGCGGTTGCAGACGACAAGGTTGCGCGACCTGTGGGGCTGCTGCACATCGACCACTGCGTGGGCAATGTGGGCTGGAACAAGATGAATGAGTGGGTGAAGTTTTACGAGGACGTGATGGGCTTCGGGCTCTATCAGCACTTTGATGACAGTGATATTTCGACGGAGTATTCAGCGCTGATGTCGAAGGTGATGGCGAACGGCAACGGGTATGTGAAGTTTCCGATCAACGAGCCGGCGGAAGGAAAGAGGAGGTCGCAGATCGAGGAGTACCTTGATTTTTACCAGGGGCCGGGCGTGCAGCATATCGCGCTGGCGACGAAGGACATTCTTGAGACGGTGTCGACGATGCGCGCGCAGGGTGTGGAGTTCTTGACGGTACCGCACACGTACTACACAGAGCTGCAGGGACGCGTCGGAAAGATCGACGAGCCGGTGGACGAGTTGGAGAAGCTGGGCATCCTGGTGGACCGCGACGACGAGGGCTACATGCTGCAGATTTTTACGCGGCCGGTGGAAGATCGGCCCACGCTGTTCTACGAGATCATTCAGCGGAAGGGAAGCCGCAGCTTCGGCAAGGGCAATTTCAAAGCACTGTTTGAGGCGATTGAGCGGGAGCAGGCGGCGCGCGGCAATCTTTAGTTGCATGCGCAGCGGTTTGGAGGTCGCGACCGAATCGCCTACACTGAAGTTGAGAGCGGCGAAGGGCGGATAGCTCAGTTGGTTAGAGCGCCTGCCTTACAAGCAGGATGTCGGGGGTTCGAGTCCCTCTCTGCCCACCAAACTCTCTGATAACTCTCTGAAGGTCAGAGGGTTATGCGAGAGTCCTTCGCTGCGGGAAGTACCAGAACAACAGCCGAATCGTCGGCTGTTCGCGAAATAAAGTCACCCACCTTACAGAGCAGGATCGCGAATGCGCTGGTGTTCGTTCGCGGTATGCTGCGCGAACTCCGTAACTCCTGCCCGCACCGCAACACGCACCGGCCGCTCGCCTACCTGACGAAATGCTGGGACTGCGGAGCGCGGCGCGTTGACGGTGGCCTCTGGACCCTCGGAGGTGCGCGTTGAGCGATACCGTCAAGGGATTCAAGGGTTTCGATAAGAACTTCCAGTGCCGCGGCTTCCAATATGAGCCGGGGAAGAGCTACACGCACACTGGCCGAGTCTCGCTTTGTAAGAGTGGTTTCCACTTCTGCGAGTTTCCGCTCGACATCTTCGGCTACTACGATCCGTCGTCTCGATTCGCTGAGGTCGAAGGCGAGGACGTTTCTGCGCCGGAGAGCTGCGGCGACTCAAAGCGCGCCGCGAAGACGCTGCGTATTGGCGCTGAGATCAGTCTGTCGCATCTGATCGGCGCCGGCGTGAAATTCATTCTGGAAAAAGTTGATTTCACGAACGCGAAGGAATCCAACACCGGCAACCGGAGCGCGGCCACCAACACCGGCTACCAGAGCGCGGCCACCAACACCGGCGACCGGAGCGCGGCCACCAACACCGGCGACCAGAGCGCGGCCACCAACACCGGCAACCGGAGCGCGGCCACCAACACCGGCAACCGGAGCGCGGCCACCAACACCGGCGACCAGAGCGCGGCCACCAACACCGGCTACCAGAGCGCGGCCACCAACACCGGCTACCAGAGCGCGGCCACCAACACCGGCTACCGGAGCGCGGCCACCAACACCGGCGAAGAGGGTTGCGCTGTATCTCTCGGCATTGAGGGTAAAGCGAGTGGTGCCAAGGGCTGCTGGCTGACGCTCGCCGAGTGGGAACAGCGCGGCTACGAGTGGCGCCGCATCGACGTGCAGACGAAGCGTGTTGATGGGAAGCGAATCAAGGCCGACACCTTCTACATGCTGCGCGGCGGCAAGTTCGTGGAGGTGTCCGAATGAACCTCTTCGACTTTGTGCCCGAAGGCGAACTGGACGGTCCGTTCGCCTCGCTTCCGACGCGGCGCAGGATCGAGGCGCCCCCATCGCCCGCGCCCCAGCCTGCTCCGTTTGATGGGCCGGAATACGTCGAGCCTCGCGATCGCACGCGGCTGGCGACGCAGATCGATTGCATCCGCGAGCACGCGTTGGACGGGAAGTGGCGCACGATTCAAAAGCTGACGGCGGAGTTGCGTAAGGCTCATCCGCGCGTCGGCTTCCCGGAAAACAGCGTCCAGGCGCAACTCCGCAACCTGCGCAAGCTTGGCTACCGCGTGGAGCGGCGGCATGTGGCGAAAGGGTTGTTTGAGTACCGGCTGCTGGAGCCGGTGAATCCCGGTGTCGCGATGGCGATGCAGAACGAGGTGGCAGCGTGAAGCGTTTAAATCCTCGCTCCATTCTTCTCTTCAGCCGTCCACTCAGCGGGAACGAGACGCCGCGGAAGTGCTGCGCGTGCCTCAAGCCGGCAACCATCGTTCTCCACAAAGGCCGTGTTGTCGCCGGTCAGGCCGTGATGGACGCCAGCAGCCGGCGTTTTGTATGCGAGGCATGCAAGCCGCAGGGCGAGGTTGTGGCCGCGCCAGAGAGCGGGGCGGCATGAACTCTGCTCTCTCTGGAACGCAGGCGTGGCTCGAGGAGCGGCGTCTTGGTATCGGCGGATCGGATGCGGCTGGCGTGTTGCAGGAAGGCTACGGCTGCCCGCGCGCTCTGTTCCTCGATAAGTCTGGCGTGGCACCCGACTATCAGCACACCGAGCGCGAGCTCGGCCTGTTCGAGCGTGGCCACAAGCTGGAGCCCATCATTGCGCAGATGTTCGTCGAGCGGACCGGGCTGAAGGTCCGCAAGATGCCAACGCGGGTCTCAAAGGACCGTCCGTGGATGCGCGTCAACGTCGACCGCTGCATCGAGACGGTGGACGAGGCGGAGGGCCCGGGATACCTCGAGTGCAAGACGGCGAACGAGCATGTGTTTCAGAACATGCTCGAAGAGGGGATGCCGCCGCACTACGTCCTGCAGGTGCAGCACGGCCTGGCGGTGACGGGATGGAAGTGGGGTTATTTCGCGGTCCTCGAGCCGTACACCTTTCGCTTTCTCAGCTTCCGGTACGAGCGCGACGAAAAGTTGATTGCCGTGCTGAACTCCGCCGAGGAGCGGTTCTGGAAGCAGGTGCAGGCGGGGCAGATTCCGGCCAAGCTCGCGGACTTCAACGATCAGCGCTGCGAGAAGTGCGTTTACCGGCGCGGTTGCCGCAATGCCGAGGCGCTGCCGGCGAAGCCGAAGACGAAGCCGAACTATATCCCCGACGATCATCCAGACCTGGTTCGCCTCGTGGGCGGACTCAAAGAGACGGATGCGTTGATCGAGGAGCTGGAGGCGACTCGCAGCACACTGCGCACCGGCATCAAGGCGCTGCTGGGCGATCGCACCCACGTCGCCGTCCCATCGCAGGGCGTGAAGCTCAACAAGAGCATTCAGAGCGGCCGGTTGACGTGGGATAGCCGTGCTCTCGACGCCGAGCATCCGGAGCTCGCGGCGAAGTACAAGCGCTGTGGCGAGCCGATTGAGGTGCTGCGCGTGTATGACGCCGCCGAGGTGGAAGGCAAGCGCGAAGCGATGCAGGAGGTGGCGTGATGGTGTCGAAGCCAGCCATGACCTTTGAGCAGATTGGGCGGGAGCTTGGCGTGACGCGCGAGCGGGCGCGGCAGCTCTTCGAGTCTGGAATGCAGAAGCTGCGCACCCGCAACCACGGAGCCGCACTCGACATGTATGCGGTGTTTCACAGCAGACGACGCTACGCCATCCCGAAAGGGACGAGCCGCGCAGGGAGGTACGAGTGATGCCGGTTTGCAGTTATTACGCGTGGTCCGCGGCAAAGAAGGAATGGAAGTACCTCGGCTCCGACTTTGAGGCGCAGATGCAGTGCTACCGGCTGCGGATGATGGGCCGGTGCACGGCGACGGTGCGGCACACGCGCCGGCGGAGGGATGACGTATGCGCGTGACGACGATCACAGTCAGTTCGCAGTTCAAGCGGCCGTCGCAGCATATCGATTACGCGAGCGATGGCGTCTTTCTCTCGCTTACGGCGGAAGTCCTCGAACACGAGGATGTCGCAGTTTGCGTGAAGAAGCTGCAGGCGCAATGCGACACTCTGGCGCTCGATCACATGGTCGAGAAGCGCACGCGCGAGGTGTCGTGGATGAAGCAGAAGTCTGAGCAGATGGCAGCGGCAAAGGCGCGGAGCGCGACGGCCGCGAGGACAGCAGATCTGGCTGCAAAACATGGAGGTGCGCAGTGCGGGGAGTCGTTTTAGCGGTTCGGGTGTGGCTGGCGGTTGTGTTGGCCGTCGCAGGGCTGGTGCTCGCGACGCGTGAGCGGCACGTCAACTTTCCCTATCTGTGCATCTGCATGGCTGTTACGGCGATGCCGTGGGACGCGGTGTGCGGGCGTCCGCACGTTGACGACGAGGAGGGTGCTTGCGAGTAAGGGGCCGCGCCCGTCGCGTACAGCATCAGCCGGGCCGCATGAATCAACTGGAGACGCGCTACGCCGAACTGCTGGAGATCGGCACGCGCACGAAGCCGCAAGAGGTTGCGCGGTGGCGATTTGAGCCGCTGAAGCTGCGCCTGGCGGACAGGACGTTTTACGAGCCGGACTTCTGCGTGGTCACGCCGGAAGGCTTCATCGAGTTCCACGAGGTGAAGGGTTTCTGGGAGGACGACGCGCGCGTGAAGGTGAAAGTCGCGGCGGAGATGTATCCGGAATATCGGTTTGTCGCGGTGACGTGCAACCGAAGAGATGGATGGAAGTACGAGCACTTCAATGAGGCGATCGATGACTGAACCAAGAGAGGAATGCCGAACGTGCCGCAAATCGTATCGGCGCAGCGAGTTGTGTGAGAAGCGAGGCGGCGAGCTCTGCCCAACCTGCCTTCACGCATATGAATTGGCGTTATTCAACCCGCCGGACCACAACGCATCCGACTGCGCGCTGTGCCTGAAGGCGACAAAGGAGAAAGCAGCTTAGATGACTATCGCGGTTCCTCTTCGTTCGTTACAGAAAGCCGTCGCCACCGTCTCGCCCGCCGTGGAGCGCAAGACGACCATTCCAGTGCTCGGAACCATCCGTGTGCAGCAGAAAGACGCGGAGTTTCTGGAGTTCACGGCCACCGACTTGACGCTTTACATCCGGGTCCGCCTCGCGGCGGCCGGTCAGCCAGGAGAGCCATTGCTTCTGCCTGCGCTCACGCTCGAGAAGTTCTCCAAGCTGCTGGCCGGCGACAGCGTGAAGCTCTCGGCTGTTGACGATCGCCGCGCCTCGCTGACCTGCGGCAAGGCGCGCACCAGGCTTCCGATTCTCGACCCGAAGTCGTTTCCGAGCGTCGGTGCTTTGGCTGGAGAGGCTGCGCTTGCTCTCAAGCCGGAGCAATTCGCGCGGATGCTTGACTTCACCTTCGCGGTCCCGGAGGACGACACGAAGAACGGCGGCGTTCCCGGTGCGCTACTCGAGGTCCGCGACGGCAAGCTGAGCATGGTTTCGGTCGATGGCCACCGTCTCACGCGCTACTCGGTTCACACGGACGGGAAGCTGGACGACGTACTTCTCTCGCTCCCGATGGTGAATGCCTTGCGCAAGCTCGTCGGCGACGGCGCCGCGAAGATTGAGCTGCGCGATGGCGGAGAGAACGTCTACGCCTCGTTTGGCGACTCGACCGGATCGATCGAGATCGGCGGACGCAAGCTGGTGAAGCGGTTTCCGAACTACCGCGGCGTCATGCCGTCGCAGTCGGCGGTGATTGTGCGGGTGAATGCAGCGGAGATGGTCGGATCACTGCGGCGCTGCGTCAGCTTCGCGGAGCAGCGGAGTTTCGCGGTCACACTCACCATCCATCCGGAGTCGATTCACTTTCAGTCGGCCTCGGAGCAGGCTGGCGAGATCGATGACGATGTTTCGGCGGCGTCTGCGGATAGCTTTGAGCCGTTCAAGGCGCGGTTCAACGCGAACTATCTGCTGGACGTTCTGACGCGGCTCGATGGCGACGTGGCGCTTCGCTTTGCCGACACTTCCAGCCGGCAGCCGCTATGGATCTCGTGCTCTCCGGTCGAAGGCGAGAGCTTCGAGTACGTTGTCATGCCGATGAAAATTTGATTCACCCGAATTGCGACGGGCGGAGTGGGAGCCCGTCGCAGACCTTTACTCAACGCAGATGGAGAAGAGCAGTGCCGAAAGGTATCCCAAAGAATGCCGTGGAGTGCGACGGCTGCGGAAAGCGGATCGCGTCGCCGAAGGACCGTCTTTGTCCGATATGCCGCAACCATCCAACGCGGCAGAAATACAGCTTTACGCCGGAGCGCGACGCGTTGCTGCGCGAAGCGTATGCGCAGAAAACACGCCAGGCGCTCAGTGAGAAGCTGGCAGCGTTCCGGAAGCTGACAAACATCCCTACGGAGTCGGTGAAGTGGCGCTGCCGGATTCTCGGCCTGCGCTTTGAGGCGGAGCGTAAGCCGTGGTCGAGTGCGGAGCTCACTCTGCTGCTCGATATGGCCGGCGAGCATCCCGTCTCCGCGATCGCGCAGCGCCTGGGTCGCACGCATAACGCGGTGAAGTTGAAGTTGTGCAAGCTCGGGCACTCCTGCCGCGTCAGCCATGACGGATTCACGGTGAGTGAGCTGGCGGTGGCTCTCGGTGTGCACGCGGCGACCGTGAACCGATGGACGATGCGCGGTCGAATGAAGCCTTACGGCGGCATCTATTCGACAGCCACAGTGCGGAGATTCCTGCGCGAGCACCTGCAGGATTTGAATCTGGCGCGCTGCGATCAGGAGTGGCTAAAGGGCGAGCTGACGGAGATGATGCGCGGCTCCCGCATTGAGTACGAACAAGACAGAGAGTGGGCGGCCTAAATGTTGATTGATCCTCAAGGGCTACTTCACGGAGACCGGCTTCGCGCGTGCAGCGATGAAGCGCAGCTCCACTTTCCACGCCTGCTGGCAGCCTCGAACAGCTTCGGGCGATTCAAGATGAGCATGGAATGGCTGCTGAGCGAGGTCTATGGCTCGTTTCGCACGAAGCCGACACGCGAGCAGCTCACCAAGTGGATGCGGGAGTTCCACGATAACTTCCTGCTGTTCGTCTACCGTGCGCCAGACGGCTCAACCTGGGCCCAGTGGGAGATACCGGCGAAGATGCTGGGGCAGTACCGCTCCGTTGCTGACCGACAGACGCCAGCACCGCCAGAGCGGGAGCATGAGGCGTACCGCGCGGCCTATGTCGAGAAGATCCGGCTGGAGAATGAGCAGCGCCGCAACTCTGACGACCTCGCACATGGATTCCAGAACATTCCGAAGAGTTCTAGAACTTTTCAAAAAGTTTTAGAAAGTTCTGGAGACGTTGAAAAAGTTTCTGACCATGTTGGTGTTGGTGTTGGTGTAGGCGTTGGTGTAGGTGTTGATGAAAAGACTGGCACGGCTGACGCCGCGCCCGCACCAAAACCGGCCAAGGCGAAGAGCGAAGCACATCCGCTGCACGGCACCTGCAAAGACGCTCTCTTCGCAGCCTTTCGCGCCTGGACGGGCAACGATCCGGCGTGGAACGGCGGCGACAATGCCCACCTCGCGGACCTGTTGCGATCGCTGCCCGGCATCACGATCGAGCGATTCGAGGCCATGCTGCGTAACCGCGGCGCGAGCGATGTGAACCTGGCGGAGCGGCCGCGCAAGTGGATTGCGAGTCTGCCGGGGTACGAGCTCGGCCCGCTGGATGCGTTTGGGAAGCCGAAGGCGCTGAAGCGGGCGGAAGCGCAGGTGGGCATGCGGACCGCGGCGGCGCCGAGCGCGGAGCAGACGAAGAAGCTGCTGGCGAAGCAGGACGAGGATGTTCTGGCGTACTGGCGCGTGGTGCGATCGCGCGGCTCTCCGCGGTACGAGGCGGAGGCTCCGAACTGGGTGCGGCAGCGGTTGGCGAATGAGCCGGCAGAAGCGGCGGTGGCGTGATGGCGGAAGTTCGAGATAAGAAGGTCGACCGCATGCGGATCGTGCACGTGCTCTTGTGGGCGAGGCGAATCATCCACTGCAGTCATAACGGACCCGAAGACGACTGTGAGTATGTCATCTGTCGCGAACTGACGGAGCTAGCTGACGGGGTGGGATTATGGCGGGACTGAACGTATCGAAGTGGCAACCGGCGCGGCGGGAGTGGAATTACACGCCCGTCATGCAACTGGCGATGCGGCTGATCCGGACGGCGATCATCGAGGTTGGGCAGGTTGAGAACGTGCCTTGTCCCTACGTCGACGCCGAGTGGGAGACGCGGATTCCGCAGACGGCAGGCGACTGGATGCTGCGGCTGTTCGGCGAGCCGTGGGACCGGGCGGTGATGGCGCGGGACTGGATTCGCCGCGGCGCGCCGGACGCGAGGCTGGACCGAGAAGGCTACCTGCTGAGCTTCGACAACTGCTGCGACGTGCTCGGCCTGAACGCGGATGCCGAGCGGACGGGGTTGCTGAGCTGGATTGATTCGATGGCGGACTTCGACACCGACGAGGTTTGGGCACGAATTGAGTATCTGACGCAGAATCCTCCGGATGAGAGCGAGGAGCCGCTGTTCGATGCTCCGCGCGTAGTGCCAGAGCTGGATCAGGGATGCTTGTTTGCACAGATGGAGGCGGCGTGAGGTACGGCAGTGTTTGCAGCGGAATCGAGAGCGCCACGGTCGCATGGCATCCGCTGGGGTTGGACACCAGAATTCCTTGCCGAGATTGCGCCGTTCCCATCGGCGGTGCTGAAGCACCACTACCCCGAAGTCCCGAACCACGGTGACTTCACCACGATTCAACCGGGTGATTATGCAGCTATCGATCTTCTCGTCGGCGGAACTCCCTGCCAGGACTTCAGCGTCGCCGGACTGCGAGCCGGAATCAATGGAGAGCGTGGTGCGCTCACGGTCGAGTTTGCTCGACTGGCTGGCCGGCTTCGGCCCCGTTGGGTGGTTTGGGAGAACGTGCCCGGCGTCCTGTCGGCTGACGGAGGACGGGCGTTTGGAATCTTCCTCGGGCTGCTGGGCCAATTCGGGTATCAGTGCGCCTGGAGAATCCTTGACGCTCAGCACTTTGGAGTACCCCAGCGCCGCCGTCGCGTCTTCCTTGTCGGACATCTTGGAGACTGGCGATGTGCCGCAGCGGTACTTTTTGAGCGCCACAGCCTGTCGGGGAATCCTCCGCCGCGCCGAGAAGCGCGGCAAGTCGCTCCCAGCATCCCTTCGCGCAGCTCTGCAGGCGGTGGGCTCGGAACAGACTTCGACTGTGACGGCGGCCTGATCGCCGAGAAGTGGCCAGCAGACGTCGCTTCCACACTCAACGCTCACTTCGGCGACAAGATGGGCCTTGAGGATCAGCACATCAACGGGGGGCATCCCCTATTCGTGCCCGTTGGGGGTTTCCCTGACGTGGCTCACGCCTTACGCGCCGACGGATTCGATGCGAGCGAGGATGGGACAGGGCGCGGTACGCCGCTCGTGCCGATTGCATTCTCGGCGTCGCGGAGTGGTGGAGGAGTGCCTGGAATGGTGGCGCACTCCATGGCTGTGCGCCGTCTCACGCCGCGCGAGTGTGAGCGGCTGCAGGGCTTCCCCGACGACTACACGCTCGTGCCGTTCCGAAAGAAGCCAGCGGCGGACGGGCCTCGATACAAGGCGCTCGGCAATTCAAAGGCTGTGCCCGTCGTGCGATGGATCGGGCAGCGCATTCGGACGGTGGAGGAGTTGGGATGATTCAGATGTACAGAGAGTTTCTGGCGGCGAAGAAGTGTGTGGCAGCGGACCTCGGGGTGGGCATCGAGGCCTCGGCCGTGCATCCACTGCTGAAACCGCACCAGCGCGACACGGTGTTGTGGGCGGTGCGCGGCGGACGGCGGGCGATCTTCGCGAAGTTCGGGCTGGGCAAAACGTTCATGCAGATTGAGGCGGTGCGGCTGACGCTCGAAAAGGTTGGCGGCCGCGGATTGATCGTGCTGCCGCTCGGTGTGCGCCAGGAATTCCGCCGCGACGCGGAGAAGCTTGGCGTGCCGGTGACGTTCGTGCGATCGATTGCGGAGTGTGGCGAGACGGGCATCTATCTGACGAACTACGAGACGGTCCGCGATGGGAAGCTGGACCCCGCGCAGTTCACGGTTGCCAGTCTCGACGAGGCGAGCGTGCTGCGCGGATTCGGTGGGACGAAGACGTTCCGCGAGTTCATGCGGCTGTTTGAGCCGGTTCCGTACCGCTTCGTGGCCACGGCGACGCCGAGCCCGAACGACTACATCGAGATCCTCGCGTACTCGGCGTTTCTCGGCATTATGGATGTGGGCGAGGCGAAGACGCGCTTCTTCAAGCGCAACAGCGAGAAAGCCGACGAACTGACCATCCATCCGCATAAAGAGCGCGAGTTCTGGCTGTGGGTGGCGAGCTGGGCGCTGTTCCTGCAACAGCCGAGCGATCTTGGCTACTCCGACGAGGGCTATGCGCTGCCGCCGATGAAGGTGATCTATCACGAGGTCGCAGTCGACCACTCGCAGGCGCAGATTGAGACGAGCGGGCAGGTGGCTCTGATGCGCTCAGCGTCGCTGGGCGTGGTGGACGCGGCGCGGGAGAAGCGCGATACGCTGGCAGCGCGCGTGGCGAAGATGCAGGAGATTCTGGCGGCGTCGCCGGCGGACAGCTTTCTGCTGTGGCACGACCTCGAGGCAGAACGCGCGGCGATTGAGCAAGCGATCCCGGCGTCTGTCAGTGTGTACGGCAGCCAAGACCTTGACGAGCGCGAGCAGGCGATTCTCGACTTCAGCGATGGCAAGATTCAATACCTTGCGGCGAAGCCGGTCATCGCGGGCAGCGGGTGCAACTTCCAGCGCCATTGCCACAAAGCGATCTTTGTCGGCATTGGCTTCAAATTCAACGACTTTATCCAGGCGATTCACCGCATCTACCGCTTTCTGCAGACCGAGGAGGTGGAGATTCACATCATCCACGCCGAGAGCGAGCGCAAGGTGCTGGAGTTGCTGCAGGCCAAGTGGGCCAAACACGAGGAGACGAGCAGGAAGATGAGCGAGATCATTCGGGAGTACGGACTGGCGAAGGAAGCGATGGCGAGCGCACTGGAGCGCAGCCTGGGCGTGGAGCGCGTGGAGGTGAGCGGCCGCGGCTGGACGGCTGTGAATAACGATTGCGTGGAAGAGACGGCGCGGATGGAAGAGAACAGCGTGGACCTGCTGGTCACGTCGATTCCGTTCAGCACGCAGTATGAGTACACGCCGAGCTATAACGACTTCGGCCATACCGACTCGAACGAGCATTTCTTTGAGCAGATGGACTTTCTGACGCCGAATCTGCTGAAGGTGATGAAGCCCGGTCGCATTGCGGCGATTCACGTGAAGGACCGGATTGTGCCGGGCGGGATGACGGGGCTGGGCTTCCAGACGGTCTATCCGTTCCACGCGCGCTGCATCGAGCACTATACGAAGCACGGCTTCGCGTACATGGGCATGAAGACGATCGTGACAGACGTCGTTCGGGAGAACAACCAGACCTATCGGCTGGGATGGACGGAGCAGTGCAAGGATGGCACGAAGATGGGTTGCGGCATGCCAGAATACCTGCTGCTGTTCCGCAAACCACCTTCGGACACGAGCAATAGCTACGCCGACAATCCGGTGGTGAAGCAGAAGTCGAAGTACTCGCGCTCGCGCTGGCAGATTGACGCGCATGGCTTTACGCGAAGCAGCGGTGAGCGGCTGCTGACGCCGGCGGAGCTGGAGGGTTTGGACCACGCGCAGATCTTCAAGATGTTCCGCGACTACAGCTTGAACGAGGTGTACAGCTTTGAGCAGCATGTGAAGCTGGGCGAGGCGCTGGAGGCAAAGGGGATTCTGCCGGTCACGTTCATGCTGTTGCAGCCGCAGAGCCACAATGACGAGGTTTGGAGCGATGTGACGCGGATGCGCACGCTGAACGGAGCGCAGCACGCCAAGGGCAAGGAAATGCACCTGTGTCCGCTGCAGTTCGATATCGTGGACCGGGTGATTGAGCAGTTCTCGATGGAGGGTGAGCTGGTGTTCGACCCGTTCGGTGGGTTGATGACGGTTCCGTATCGCGCGTTGCTGAAGAATCGGCGCGGGATGGGCGTGGAGTTGAATCCGGCGTACTTCCTGGACGGCTGCGCGTACCTGAAGGCGGCAGAGCAGGAGAAAGAGATGCCGAGTTTGTTTAGTCTGATGAGTGATGAGGTGAGAGATGGAGAAGCAGCCTGAGACGGTGAGGGAATGGCACTGCTGGTTTTGCGGGTCTGTTGTGAAGTCAGAACGGCAACCAGATTGCAAGAGTTGTGGGGTGTGGATGCATTCAACGGACAAGTGCGAACCTGGCCATAGTAAACCGGAGAGTCTCGAGGTGGAGAAATGACCGTCGCCGAGCTTATAGAAAAGCTGCAGGGGATGCAGTCACAGCTTGAAGTCTACCTTCGCTACGAGACCCACGTAATGATTCCGCATCCGAGCGTGTTCGTCGCAACGTATAACGGCGTTCCTGTGGTCGAAATTGCGGATGAAGACTATGCTGATCCGTACACTTGGCCGGAGAAGACGATAAATCATCGATCGTAACGACTCAGTAACGTTACTTTTGCTGTGATTTTGAGTATCGGCGCAGTGTGCAGGCATGCAGACGCGCGTACTCGGATTTAGCGGACTCGACTGGAAACAACTCATCGCGGAGCGGGATGCTCGCGTCAACCGGATAACCGAGCTGACGCGAGAGATCGCGCACATTGACGCGGAGCTCGAAAAGAACTCGCCGCCGGCGAATGTGTGTGTCGCGGTGTGGCAGCCGAAGCGCAAGCGGGCGAAATTGCCCGCAAATATGGCCGCAGCGTAACAACGCCTTGCGGGATGGAGCTGCAACCGGGCTCATCGTGCTAGCCAACGCTCAAGAGAGCGGCAACGGCCGAGAGTTCCATCCCGCAACCCTACACATTTGAGGCAATTCGATGAAAGCGTTTTTGCTTACGCTGGCGCTCGGCACCGGATACTTCCAGGTTGGCGGCGGAGGGTTTCGGGTGCACGAGATCTATCGCAACCGGCATGACGTTGTGGTGGGCGAGTATACGCAGTTCACGAAGCAGGATCAGTTTGTGGTGTGGTGCGCCGGCGCGCAGCATTTTCCGGCGTGGGATGAGAACGCGGCGCGCAAGTACGTGCAGCGTTGCCCTGGCGCGAACGACTGATGCTGCGCAGCTATACGCCATTGCGGCGAACGGGGTTCAAGCGGAAGCCGGTTGAGACGAAGACGGTCCGGCGTGATGACGGCCGCGAAGTGCTGACTGGCGAAGCGTGGGAACGGCGTCGCCAGGAGTGCTTTGAGCGTGAGCGCGGCATGTGCGAGGACTGCGGCGATTTTGCGCCGCTACATGACGTTCACGGCGCTGCGGACGGAGTGTATTTGCCGGTTCTGACGAAAGCCGGGCATGCACATCATAGGCGGCTCAGAGGGATGGGTGGAGCGCATAGGGATGATCGGCTGGCGAATCTGAAGTGGCTTTGCCACGAGTGTCACGACGAAACGCACAAGCCAAAGAAGGTTGTACCGAGAAAGGTAGTCGGCTGAGTGCGCGATCCGCTGAGCGTCAAGTGTCGGAAGTGTGGTGTGTGTGCTGGTGTGCCGTGTATCTGGCCGCCATTCATCAATCCCAGCGATGCGCCGCCGCTGTATCACGCGGAGCGCGAAGCTGACAGTGAGTGAGGTGCGATGTATCCGGGTCTCGATATTCCTGAGTGGGCGTTATGGCTGGCAGGTTTTCTCCTGCTTTGCGGCGCCTGCGCTGGCCTGCCACCTACATATCGCTATTCACTGAACGAATAGGTGAAAGGGAAACAACGCGATGGTAACGGTCAAGTTGACGCCTGATGAGTTCGCAGCCAAGAGTGCGGAGCTGAAGGCGAAGTACGGTGTGGCGCTGGCTGCGCCTGGTACGGATGGCTCGGTGCAGGGAGTGGCGTCGAAGGATGGGGTATCGATCGGATACCACTACGACGCCAAGCTGGGTGTGCTGACTTGGCGGGTGGTGAGCAGGCCGCGCATCGTGCCGCTGGGCATGGCGGAGTCGAAGCTGCGGGGATGGCTGACGACATGAGGCGCTGGGTGTGCATGGCGCTGTGGGCCGCGGCTGGCTTCCTGCTGGCGCTGTGTATTGCGGGCAGGTGTGTGGAGCAGCCGGTGAGGGCGAGTAGCGATTGCCCGGTGGTGAGCTCGGTGCCGGATGGCAAGGGCGGCGCGACGGTGACGTTCAACTGTGGAGCGTACATTGTGACCGTCAGTGAGCCGGTGTGGCCGTGACCCGCGAGGCTTGCAAACTAGAACACTTTATGAGGCGGGCAAAGACGTGAACAAAGAACTTCTTTACTGGATATTGGTCGTATATTTGGAGCCACTTGTGCAGAGGGGCGTCCTGAGCCGACAGCTATATCTTGGCGTGGGGAAGCCTCCCGCGAGACAATAGTGAACGAGATGGACATGCGGGAGATAATTCATCGGATTGATAAGGGCATAGCCGACAGCGAGGTTCGCATTCAGGAAGAGGTTGCTGACTATATAGACACGTACGCTAGCCGAATTGGAGAGCAGTTGGCGCAATATGGGAGTGTCGCTATCCCGACCTTTGCGGGTGATTTCATCCTCACGCTGGAGCATCTTCAGGAGATCGCCGGGAGACAGGATGAGTAACCGCCGAGACCTTGATATATCCCAAAAGTTGCTTGATACTCGCGCGGTGTCGCTGATTTTAGGTGTGAACGAGGGAGCCCTGCGTAGGTGGAGGGTTGAACGGATCGGGCCACCATATATCAAAGTGGGTCGGTCCGTTCGTTACCATCCAGACCATATCCAGCAGTGGCTCGCCGATAATCTGACAACCCACCCAACCGTGCGCAGCGGCTATTGATCTTGTGTCAATGTAGCACACCCGCGAACAGCTGTATCCATCAGATTAGCGCGTAACCCAGGGTTACCCGCATAACCGAAGGGTGACCCGGGAAAAAGGCTGCAAGGGGTGTGGACTCGCTCTACCAAGAGATGCGTTTCCGAGTAAGGGACTGACGTGCAAGGCGTGCTGCGTCGTCAAGTGGCGAGAGCGCCAAGCAAGAAACTCTGATTATTTTCGCAGTCTAGCCGGAGAGCGAATGCGGAGAAGGCGCGCACGTCAAACTCCGGAGCAGCGGCTACAGGAGCGGCGCAATAGTCGAATCAAAGAGGCACAGAAGCGCGGCAGCAAGTATGGCATTCGCGCTGAGCGGAGACATCAACGGTGCGCACAAAAAGAAGCACAAGAAGCTGCACGCGTTGCGGCTAAAGACGATTTGGTACGCGCAAAGCCATGGCTAGCGCAAGGGCTATCCGTGGGAGAGAGGTATCGCATCCGCTATCGAATTGATCCGGAATTCAACCTCCGCGAGCGCATGCGTCGCCAACATAAACGGAAAAAGCCCGGCGCCAAGCTGTGCGATCTAATGCGCGATGCAATCAGGAGGGGTGGGCAATCCAAGGCAGTCGAGAACCTACTCGGATATTCCATCAGCGATCTCAGGGAGCATCTGGAGCAGCGGTTTACCGAAGGAATGAATTGGCAGGAGTTTTTGGCTGGGCGGATACATATCGACCACGTTGTGCCCCTCGCCGCGTTCGATCTGTTCGACAAGGCCCAGCTTCTACGCGCTTGGGCTCTTCCAAATCTTCAACCGATGTGGGCGGCTGACAATCTCGCTAAGGGCGCTAAAGTCTAAAGGTACTCCGCCAGCTTTCGCAATCCGCGGGTGACGCGCCACTGCGCGTTCGTTCTAGCGCCAGATTTTTTGGCGGTCATTTCCACTTCCGCGATAGAGACCGGATATGCCTTCTGTTGAAACTCCATCCACCTACTCGGCTCTCGAGTTAGAGGATGTAGCGGAGCTCCTGGGTGTCTCGGCCCGGATGGTTCGCAACTATATAAAAGACAATGACTTGCCATGTTCCGGAGACGGACGCGGGCGCCGCTTCTCGTGGCCAGCGGTGCGAGAGTGGTATGTCCAATATCGCATTGAGCTTGCTGGAAGTCGTGGAAGTATGGGCGTCTCGGTGCCCTCGCGCGACGAGGAGACATACGACGAAGCCGTTCTCCGCAAGGTAAAGAAAGAAGCCGACTTGCTGGAGATAAAGCTGGCGCGCGAGCGGGGCCAGGTTGTAGCGATCGCCGACGCGAAGGCGGCAATGGCTCGGGTATCCAGCGCTCTGCGCACTTCAATCCTGTCGATGCCTGCGAAGCTGACCGGGCACCTCTATGGCGTCAAGGATCGGAAGCGCATTCAAGAGATCCTCCAGCGGGAAGCGGACGCGCTTTGTCGCCGCCTGATGGCCCTGCGCCCGAACGCGTCTGCAGACGCCGGCGGTGAGGATGATTGATTACGCCTCGACCGCCGAGAGTCTAGAGGCGCTGGATGAGGCTCTCGGAACAGGCCTCGCCTTACTAGAGCCTCCGCCGCAGCTCACCGTGTCTGAGTGGGCCGACCGCTATGCATATCTGCCGCGGGAGTCGTCCGCGCAGGCGGGCAAGTGGGACACGGCGACGGCGGAGTATCAACGCGGCTTCATGGATGCCGGGTCGGACCCGACCATCGAGCGCATCGTGGCCATGTGGGGCGCGCAGCTCGGCAAGACTGCCGGGCTGCTGAACATGCTTTGGTACTACGTCCACCATGACCCGTCGCCGATTCTGATGGTGCAGCCGACGCTCGAGGCGGCCGAGAATTTCTCGAAGGAGCGGCTGGCGCCAGCTATCCGCGACACGCCGGTGCTGCGTCCGCTCTTCGGCGACCCGCGCTCTCGCCATTCTGGAAACACCTTGCTCAATAAGGAATTTCCGGGCGGCGGCCTGGCGCTCGCCGGTGCAAACTCTCCGGCGGGACTAGCATCTCGATCGCGGCGCGTCGTGCAGGGTGATGAGGTCGACAAGTGGGAGGCCTCGGCCGGTGCCGAAGGCGATCCTGGCAAGCTGATGGAGGAACGCACCTCGACGTTCTGGAACAGGCTGATCGTCTACACCTCCACACCATCCGTGAAAGGTGCCTCGCGCATCGATTCCGAGTACGAGAAGAGCGATAAGCGTCAGTACTTCGTTCCGTGTCCACACTGTGGAGAGCCCCAGACGTTCAAGTGGGCGAATCTGAAATGGTCGAAGCGGAGGGCGCAAGACGGAACGGTTGAGCACGATCCGGACTCCTGCTATTACGTCTGTGTGAATGGCTGCGAGATACTTGAGAGCGATAAGCCAGACATGGTTCGGCACGGCAAGTGGATTGCCCAGGCGAAGAGCGTCGATGGGAAGACGGCTGGCTTTCATCTCAACCAGCTCTATTCGCCGTGGGTCACATGGCCCGAGATCATCCGCAAGTTCATCAACGCTGGCAACGACCCGTTTCTTCTACAGACCTTCGTCAATTCAGTGTTGGCGGAGACATGGGAACTCAAGGGCGACCGGATCGAGCAGGACGTCTTTGCGAGCCGCGTACACGCATACGAGGCCGAAGCTCCGGCCGGTGTCCTCGTAATTACCGCCGGTCTCGACGTACAGAAGGATCGTATAGAAGCGACGGCTATCGGCTGGGGCGCCGGCGAGGAGTCGTGGGCGTTGGAGCATCGGATCTTCGAGGGCGATCCATCCCGGCCGAAGGTGTGGGGCGACGTTGACAAATGGCTGAATCGAACCTATGTGCACGAGAGCGGAATTCACCTGCGAATTCGGTGCGCGATGGTGGACTCCGGTGACCAGACGAAGGCCGTGTACGCCTTCACTCGTACGCGACGCGGGCGGAAGATATACGCCTGCAAGGGGCGTTCTGGGGCGCATCCGATCCTCGCGCGGCCGCGGCGGGTCGACGAATCGAAGACGGTGTTGTACATGGTTGGCGTCGATGCCGCGAAGGAATCGTTCTATGCGCGGCTGAAGATTGAGGAGGAAGGTCCGGGCTACTGTCACTTTCCCGATAATCCGACGATGTTCGACAAAGAGTTTTTTGCGCAGATTGCCGCAGAGCAACTCATTACCGTGCAGCGGGGCGGTCAGAGGGTGAAGGTCTGGCAGAAGCGCCGCGAACGGAATGAAGCTCTGGACACTCGCGTCTATGCGATGGCGGCACTTGAGCGTATTCGAGCGGACTTCCCGGCGTTGAAGCGCAGCCTGCAGAAGCGGACCGTCGCGAGGACGCCGCGGCCGGAGCTGCCGCCGGAGGAGCCGAAGGGCAAGCTTGTCGCGTATGAGGAGCAGCAAGAGCAGGAGCGCGAAAGGGTAGAGGCTGAACAGCGCCGCAATCTGCGTCTCCAAGAGCGCAGCCTGAACCGTCGCCGCGGCGGCGGATGGATGGGCGGTTGGCGCGGATAGTTGCGGCAATCGTCCGCGGAAGGGTAAGCGTGAACTGTGGGAACGTCCGCTATTCTTTGTGAACCGAGGCAAGAGCCGTCAGAAATTCGCGCTGGCGACACTGTTAGTTGGCAGCGCTACTTTCTCGACTACCCCGCAAGTGGCGGGTTTTCGCTTGCCTATGCTCTTGTGAGTCGCACCGTTTCGTATGACGTGAGCGGCGATCAGGTAACTGCCGATGGTGACCGCTTCGTCGTCACGATTCCGGCTGCGACTACCGCGCAGTGGATGAAGGGATTCTATCGCTGGCAGGCCTACATCACTGACGGCAACGGAAACCGCTGGACTGTTGATGAGGGTGTCCTGCGCATCCTTCCAAACCTGCAGCAGACCAATGGCCAAGGCTATGACGATCGCGAGATGGACGAGAAGATTCTAGCCGCCATCAAGGATCTTCTCGCGGGCAAAGTGCTATCCGGCGACGCACAGCGATACATGATTCATGGGCCGAACGGCGCCGGCCGCGAGTTGCAGCGCTATACGTTCGCCGAACTCGAGAAGCTGCGCGGCATTTACGCGCGCCGAGTGAGGGAAATCCGCATCCGCCGGGGTGAACGCGTTCCTTCGCGTACGTTAAGGAGCTTTATTCGTGGCTAATTTGACGCTGCTCAATCTTGAATCTCCTTCGCGTCCGCAAAAGCGCACTGTTCCGGCCTCGGAGCTCGCTATTCGCGGCTTCAATGCGGCGAAGATTACGCGTCAGACAATGGACTGGGCGATGAGTCCGCTGTCGCGCGATCAGAAAGTGTTTCAGGCGCTCCGGCCGCTGCGTTTCCGCTCCCGCCAGCTCGCGGATAATGACGCCACGATGCAGCGGTTTCTCGACCTCTGCGTGACGAACGTCATCGGACAGCACGGTGTTCGTATGCAGCCGAAGGTAAAGCTGCAGCGCGGCGGCAGCCTGAACGCCGACCTGAACAAGCAAATTGCCGACGAGTGGAAGGCTTGGAGTGCGAAAGGCAATTGCACGATGGACGGCAAGTACACGTTTCACGAACTCGAAGAGTTGGTGATGCGCACGACGCCGATGGACGGAGAAAGTCTGTTTCTGAAGAACGTGGCAGACAATCCATGGGGATTCTCGCTGCAGTTTCTTGACGCCGACCAGCTCGACCCCACCTATTTCGTGAAGTGGGATGGAATTCGCGAAGTGCGGATGGGCGTGGAGATTGATAAGTTCCAGCGGCCGATGGCCTACTGGCTCTATTCCGGGCACCCTTCGGAGATCGGCAACGGGCCGGCGAACCGCTACCGCATACCGGCGGAATCAGTGCTTCATCTGTATCGTCCCGATTCGGCGCGTCAGACGCGCGGCATCCCCTGGGCAACTCCGGTGATGGGGTTGATGTTTCAGCTTCGCGGAACCTACGAAGCTGCGACGGTCGCGACGCGCCTGGCGGCTTCCGTTATGGGCTTCATCCGCAAGCCCGCGCCAGAGGGCGAGCTACCTCTCACCGAGGTCGACGAGCATGATGGCCGCTCCGGTGAGCTCTGGCGTGACGGCCGGCGGACCGATGGAGATGATATCGACGCAGAGCCGGGAAGTTTCCATACGCTGTACGACGGCGAAGACATCACGACATTCAAGTCAGAGTTTCCGACAGCCGCGCTGCAACCCTTCATCAAAGAGGTAAAGCGCGACATCGCCACAGGTCTCGATGTCGCCTACGTTTCTTTGTACGACGACCTGTCGGACATCAACTTCTCGTCGATCCGGGCGGGACTTCTCATGGAGCGCGACGCCTGGCGGCGGCGGCAGCGATGGGTGATTGAGAACTTTCACCGGCCGGTCTTCCGTTCGTGGCTAAAGTCTGCGGTCCTATCGGGACGAGTGCAAATCGGCACGGCGGATATCGATGCGGTTTGCAACCAGATCAAGTGGCATCCGCGCGGGTGGGATTGGGTGGACCCGCAGAAGGATGCGAACGCTACGGTCCTACGTCTTGGCAACGGGCTGAGCACATATTCAAGCGAGCTGGGCTCGCAGGGCCTCGATTTTGAAGAGGTGATGGACGAGCGCGCACGCGAGCAGAAGTACGTCGAAGACTTGCAAGAGCGTTTCGGCTTGCGCAATCCCGTTATGCTTGGCACCGATCTCGCGGGAGATCAGGCGGGCAAGGGCGTCGCGGCCGGCGATGAGGACGCTGCGGCCGATGTCGACGAGGCGAAAGACGGCAACTCGACCGGCAAGCAGGCTCAGCAAAAGAAGGCTGCGAAGAAAAAGGGATAAGCCTGCGCTCCAAGATAAGACGACTAACCCGGCGAAGTTTGCCGGGTTTTTCGTTTCTCTGGCACAACCGCGTTGTGAACAAGAAACTGCAAAAGCGTCTCGAATCGCTACCGGTTCAATACCGCGACGCAAAGGTGGAGAGCGTTGATTTCGAGAACCGCATAGTCACCTTCTCGGTTTCTTCCGAGGCTCCTGTCGAGCGCTGGTATGGAATCGAGATCCTCGACCATTCGCCTTCGTCTATCGACAAGTCTCGCCTCAACCAAGGCATTCCCGGGCTATTCAATCACGACCGTAACCTCCAGACGGGACGAATCGAGGACTTCGGGGTCAAGGATAAAAAGCTCTACGTCACTCAGCGGTTTGGCAACTCTCCGTTTGCCCAGGAAAAGCTGGTAGACGCGCGAGACAAGATCCTCGTGGATGCCAGCATCGGGTATATCCCGCATGACTACCAGTTCACTGAAGGCAAAAACGGCAAGCCTGACACGGTGAGATGGACGAATTGGACACCAGTGGAGGCTTCGCTCGTCACTGTGCCCGCGGACATCACGGTGGGTATCGGGCGATCGCTCGAGGATCGCGGTGGCCCGAGGTTTCCGGTCCGCTGCCTGAACGAGCGGGACGCCGATGAGGGTGACGACGATGACGATTGCGGCTGCGAATGTGCCGCATGCGCGGACGGTAACCATTCCGACTGCACAACCGAGGATTGCGATTACGGCGATGGAAACCGTGGCGCGAATGAAGTAAGCAAACCGGCGCAAGCCGCAACTGAGGAGCGTATGAACGAGGAACAGCTCAAGGCAGCGAAGGAAGAGGCCGCACGTGCCGAGCGGGAGCGCGTGAGCGAAATCAACGCGCTTCAGCGCGAGCATGGCGACCACTTCACACGTGAGGCGGCCGAAAAGGCCATCAACAACGGAGTCACGGTTGACTCTGTGCGGGCTGAGATTTTGAAGACTCAGCGTGAGGCGTCCAAGGTTGCAGAGGTTCGTTCCGCCGCACCGGCGACGCAGCCTGCGATCGAGGTTGTGCGCGACGTTGCCGACAAGCGCGATAAGGGCATTGTGGTTGCCCGTTCGCTTCGCGCCCTGGCGGCATCCCGCGGCGACTTCGGCCGAGCCGAGAAGTTCGCACGCGAGGTTTTGAAGGATGAGCTGGTCGCCCGTTCGTTTGCGGCGGCGGCGAGCTCGGCGGCCGATGGAGGCTACGCGCTGCAGGGATCGTATTCGGCGGAGATCATCGAACTACTGCGTCCGCGCGCAGTCGTTCGCTCGCTGAACCCCGCGACCGTGCCTCTCGACGGAACGTACACTCAAAACCGGCTCAT
>Ga0335074_10000178_pt1 | contig 100247 bp, 103 predicted proteins | sample Lox_Sample_23_FD_206715 | JGI IMG/M metagenome (GOLD analysis project Ga0335074, IMG submission 206715) | Soil microbial communities from Loxahatchee National Wildlife Refuge, Florida, United States - Lox_Sample_2.3 | ecosystem: Environmental > Terrestrial > Soil > Wetlands | place: USA... | reverse complement strand
CGATCGCATTTTGTCTTCCGGTCCGCCACAACTTGTAGCGCTACCAATTGTAGCAGACAGACAGCTCCTTGCAAGCGGGTATCAACGGCGAGGCGTACTAGACTGCGAATCTGGACGAATCCCTAGGCGGCGGCGTAGTCCGGGCCAGTGCAATTGCGGACGTCGGCCGATCAGTCCCAATTCACTTCACAGCGGACGTCTATCCGGTGCGTCTCGTGCGTTTGCGGCGTGAGTTCGCCGTCGGCGCTGCAGACCCATCGCTCGTCGGAACCTCGCTCAACGTCACCGTACCTGGTATGTGCTGCGTGCCCCAGCGCACGAACGCTAGCAACACGTCACCCAGAGCCCTGCCCTTCGGGGTAAGCGTGTAGGCGTAACGCACCGGACGCTCCTGATAGGGGGTGCCGACGATGATACCGGCAGCTTCCAGGCGCTTGAGACGCTCCGCAAGAATGTTGGTCGGAATGCGTTCTGGCGAGTCGACGAGCTCCCCGTAGGTGCGCTTGCCATGCAACAAGTCACGCACGACGAGCAGTGTCCATTTGTCGCCCACGATGTCGAGCGAACTGGCGATCGCACAGGCAGAGCGCGCGAAGGGCTTAGCGCTACTCGATCTTGGCCGGTTCTCCATTCTCACACCATAGATACTTGCAGAATGCAAGTCAGTATGCTACGGTCCCTCTTCGCTTGCAAAATGCAAGTGAGTGAGAGGAGGCCATCATGTCGGCCACCGTCCTTCGCGCCCCTGCGGAGTCTCAGCCCCTCGGCAGCGGCAGCATGCCCCTGAGCGTCACCCTCGTTTTGGCCGTCTGGTTCGCGCTCGTCGTGTCATCCGGCGCGCTCGGCGCCTTCGTCGCTCCTCCGAGGACACCCCCCATTGCCATTGCCATCGGGGTCGGAGCGCCGCTGCTGCTGTTCTTTGCGTGGCTGCGGCTCTCGCGATCATTCCGCCACTTCGTTCTCTCACTCGATCTGCGTCTGATCGCAGGGATGCAGGCGTGGCGGTGGGCCGGTTTGGGCTTCCTCTCCCTCTATGCGCACGATGTCCTGCCAGCCATGTTCGCCCTACCGGCCGGTCTCGGAGACATGGCCGTGGGTTTCGCGGCTCCGTGGATGATTCTTGGCCTCGTACGTCGGCCGGGCTTCGCCGCCAGCCCCGCGTTCATCCGTTGGAATGTGCTCGGCATACTCGACCTCGTCGTTGCCGTCAGCCTTGGAGCACTGAGTGCCACCCTGTCCACGGGCATCCCGGGGGAGATCAGTACCGCTCCCATGGCGACACTGCCGCTGCTGCTGATCCCGGCGTTCCTCGTGCCGCTGTTCCTCATGCTGCACACGGCAGCCCTGATGCAGAGCCGGCGGACTATCCGCAGCCGCGCATGAGGGACCTAGAGGATAGCGCGCTGCCCCGATGGGGCAGCGCGACTCTAACCGTCCCTCTCCGGCTAAAACCTGCCGTACGAATCGTGGATTAGACGAGCGTATACCGGTCCTTCGGCCACTCGCTTGGCAACGGGGCTGCACACGCCGGCGCGGACCCGGTTGGAACTCATGACGCAATCTCCTTGACGTTACATGTAACGACGCTATTCGATGGCGAGCGTTGCATGCAACCCCATGGGCCCCGTCGAGCTGATCCACCTTGCTCAATACCACGGATCACGCAGGATGGCCTCTGAGTCCTTGGGACCTGAGACTAGTCGAACCTGAATCTCTGCCAGATCCGCCAAACCAGCCGCCTTCACCTTCGCCGTGAATACAGGATCTTGAAGGTTGCTCTTGGCTAGCTCGTCACCATGCAGAGCAGCGAGCTTTATCCAAGCGTAACCACGCGCGAGATCGGCAGGGATTCCCCTGCCGTGCTTGATCATGACACCCACATTGTTCTGACTCAGCGCAACCCCCAGCTTTGCACCCAGCAAATAGATTCGGAATGCACGGGGGTAATCTCTGGCTATCGGACCGCATCCTTTGTCGTAGATGTAGCCCAGATCCACCGACGCATCAGCGTATCCGTTGTCGAGCGACTGTGTGAGGAACCTCGCGGCTTTCTCACAATCATGCGCTCGGCCCTTGGCGTCGAAGAAACGCATCGCGAGCTTCCACAGATAGAAACTGTTAGTGGGATCACAGCTCACTGCCTGCTCGATGTAGTCTGCGGATCTTTCTGGATCGGCGCGTACATCGATTCCCTTGTCGTAGACCGCCGACAGGTCGATCCACGATTGGCAGCTCCCTTGTTGGTTAGCGCGCTCCCAGTAGCGCATCGCTGTCGCTGTATCTTGTGGAAACGCTTCCGTCAGGTCCGAGGGCATCTGACCCACACCGCCCAAAGCAGACGCGAACAGATAACCGCGAATCTTGTCGTCAGCAGAAAGCTCCCCGAGCAGAGTGCTCGCGTCGCCGTCTCCTGTGTCACTCAACGCCTTCAGGATTTCGAACGCCTTCCTCGAACTCTGTGGCACGCCGTCGCCAACGATGTGCAACTCCGCGACAATCAGTTTGGCTTGTGAGTCGCCGAGCGCCGCTGCCTTATTCAGAAGCCACACGGCTTTGTTTCTATCAGGACGGATTCCATAAGCGCCGGAGTGGTATATCGCGGCTTCCTCGATAAGGCACAAGGTGCAACCATTCTCCCTGCCTTCCTCAAGCCACGCGATACCATCGCTCGCGTCGGCGGGCCTGCCACGTCCCCAGAAGCTCATGTCAGCCAGATTCACATATGACCATGGATTGTGCTGGCGCGATGCCATCTGGAAGTATTCAAGGGCTTTCTTGTCATCTCTGGTAACACCAAGGCCGTCTCGATACATCAGCCCTAGATTGTTGGTCGCCCACGCGTGGTGCTCATTGAAGGCGATTTCGTAGTACTTGAGCGCCAACGTATAGTTGGGCTCCGCACTTTCTAGATGATAGAAGCGGCCCAGGCGGAACGCCGCTTCGGCATCGCCCGCTTCAGCCATTTGCTGAATGACTGCGATCGCAGAATTCAGTGCTGTCGCGTTGGAAGCCGCGTGCACTGCCTGCATCGCCTTCGAAACAGCTGGCCCGGAGCTCATGGCGACATGCTCGTATTGGCCAGGGGAGAAAGCGATTGAGTGCCTCTCAGGTCCCTCTGGAAATATGACCTCGTCCGCGCGCAGGTGTGGCCGGTGAGGCAAAGGCCACGCGAGCGCGATCAGCGCCACCATTCCGAAGGCGGCGGGCAGGGCGCAGCGCCGCGCCTCTTCCTCCCGGGCGGTGAGGTCAAGAGGCTTGGCCAGCATCCAGCCCATCAAGAAACCACCCACCAGCCCGCCCAGATGGCAAGCGTTGTCGATACCCTGATGAGTGAAGCCGTTGAGCAAGTTGTACGCTATGAACACGAGTGCGCTGCGGCGCTGGCTGGCCACGATTGTGGGGGGAACGCCGGTCGCAGGATTCACGAGGAATGCCAGAAGCCCACCGAGCAGCCCAAAGATTGCACCGGAGGCTCCGGCACTGTTGACGTTGGGATGCCACCAGATGCTCGCTACACTTCCGCAAAGGCCCGCAAACACATATAAGAGAGCGTAGGAGAGCGACCCGAACATGCGCTCCGTCAGTCGGCCTATGCTCCAGAGGACCCACATATTGAGCGCCAGATGCACCAGACCAAAATGCACAAACATGGAGGTAAACAGACGCCACCACTCGCCACTGACGGTGGCTGGGCCGAAATTACTCCCCCAATGAACGAGGACTTTCGGCTGCGGGACGAGCCATCCCCCTCCCTGGCTCGCAATGAGCAGGAACACCCCAATATTGGCCACCACGAGCCCGTAGGTAACAGTCGGTCGGGTGCCAAGCCGTTGAATCGCCTGCTCGAATCCCCGTTTCTCTTCTTGCGTCTTTTGAAACTCAGCGGTACGCGTGGTTGGAAGGGCCGATACAATTTCCTGCGCGGCCTGTAGGTCACTCGTTCGCAGTCGGACCACTTCGGTCTGAACGCTGTCCAGCGTCACTTCAAATTGCAGCAGGCGCCCCGTCGCCAGAGCATTGTGCACCTGCTGGAGTCCTACCCGAATGGTCTGTTTGGCAGACGACCAGAATGGGCGATGTCGCCGGCCGCTGATGGTGAGGTAGTCTTGATCGACCGACAACTCACCCTTCCCCACCCAGTTCCACCCGCTTTTAGGCCGGCGACTTCCCCAGTGCGGAGCCTGAACGGTCAGGAAACGGACGGACCAACAACGAGATGCCGGATGCATCAGGTCCGTGTCGGCTGTGGTACTCATGGCGCCTATACCTGCGTCCAGCGCCAGAATAGCGACCTGGCCGTCTCTTGATCTGTGACTGCGTTGGCACAGCTACGGAAATACTGCTCGATAGCAGATCTCTATGGACTATCGGGTGGCCGGTGGCCGAATTGAGCCCGCGGATGTCCGGAACGGGTCGGGAGTACCGATGGGCGGACGTTGGTCCAGCGCCACCCCGACACAGTCAAGGCTTGGACGCGTCAGAACGGAATGTGTATACTTGGACCGCTTTATACACACTACGGCGCCCCTCCATGCGGACGAACATCGTCATCGACCCAAAGCTCATGGACGAGGCGTTGCGCCTGTCCGGAGCGCCCACCAAACGACAGGTAGTCGAGGATTCCCTGCGATTGCTCATTCAAGTCAAGAGGCAAGAACGGCTGCGCAAGGCGCGCGGCAGATTGAAGTGGACGGGCGACTTGGAAGCAATGCGGCGCGACCATTAGAACCGACCCGATGGTTTTAATCGACACATCGGTTTGGGTCGATTTCTTCAATGGCGTGAGCAGCGCCGAGACCGATGAACTAGAGCGGCTACTTGGAACGGGGCGCATTCTCATAGGCGATCTGATTCTGGCGGAGCTGTTGCAGGGATTCGCACGAGATACCGATTATCGGCGCGCTCGTAGCCTCCTCATGGACCTTCCGTATGCAGATTTGGCCGGCCGCGAGATCTCGCTTGCGGCGGCGGACAACTACCGTAGGCTCAGACGGGGCGGCTTCACGGTTCGGAAGACGATCGACGTGTTCATTGGTACATTCTGCATGGTCAACGATCACGAACTGCTGCATTCTGACCGCGACTTCGATTGCATGGAACAGGGGCTCGGGCTTCGAATCTACAGGCAGACACGATAGGCGGCGTCCGGCCAAAACCCGCCGCTCTTGACCGGATTCCCGTTCTTCCTATTGCAGTCATTCGCTCCGTGGAAAGGACGCCGGAGCAAGTGAAGAACGGCAATCACGCGACGTTTGACGGATTCGGACCCCGCAAATAGCATGATTGTGAGTAGCGTGCTCGTCCGCTGTTTTCCTTCAGGCCACGCTGACTCCCGTCGAGTTTAGTCACGTCGTTGCGCTTTCCGGGGTGGCCGATGAAACGGGTTCTGTTGGTAGGCCTCGATCCGGTGACTGTGGACTTTTCGGATCCAGCGCTGCCTCCGGGTATGACCGCGGAGAAGATTCACGCTGGCGTCAAGCTCGCGCTCGCCGATATGGCCGCGCGAGGCTGGCTTGCCGAGAGCTGCTTCATCAATCCCGACGAGACGGCGGCTCCAACCGTGGAGCGCCACCTGGCAGGTGGCCACTACGACTGCGTGGTGATCGGCGCGGGTGTGCGCCTGCCATCGAGCCGGCTGGAGCTGTTCGAAGCGGTCGTCAACGCGATCCACCGCGCCGCGCCGCAAACGGCCATCGCCTTCAACACCCGCCCCGAGGACACAGGGGCGGCGGCCGCGCGTTGGATCTGAGATTCAGGGCCGTCAGTTCGCACGGACGAACCCGAACGGTGCCCTGGGTCACGACATCCTCGGGTGGTGGATCATTCCCTTGGGGCTTGTGATCGCGGGTCGGCGAGGAACTCGTCTGGCGTGGATCCGTCCTGAATAGAATACTGGACTTGCTCGGGCGGACGCGGCTCGGCTGGTTAATCTCAGTCGTCGTCGTAAGCGTCGTATTCGGACTGGCCCATGCGTATCAAGGCTGGACGGGCATTAGTGAAAATACAATTGACGGCGCATTGCTAGCCGCCTTGTATATCGCCTGCAGACGCAATCTGTTCGCCCCGATCGTTGCGCACGGAGTTACCGATACGCTCGATTCGCTGATCATATTCTTGGGGCACTACCCGGGCACGAATTGACCATCCATAAAGCGCTCATCGATGAAAGTCGCTTAGGGGTCGTGACGGTGAATAGCGCTCCGAATCACGAAGGTCAGCTCCTCTAACCCCGGTCACCAGGCTTCCAGCCGCTCTCGGCGAGGATCTGCTTCGGGTTGCGAAGTTCGAGAAGCGTCTTAAGCGCTGCGCGCTTGTCGTGTGCATGACGGTAATAGTCCTTGGCGATGCAGTAACCCACCCAGTACCCGAGGTCACCGGGCTTCTTCGGCGTGCCGACGCCGTGGTACATCCAGGGCTTCAGATTCATGCTGTCTTTGTCTGCGACGAATGCTTCCCCGATCTCGCGCTCGTGTCCGCGCGTCCAGCGCTGCAGGAAGGACTCGCTCGCCTCACCGGAAGTCAGCTCCGCGATCAGCTCGGCTTCTCCTTCGATGAGGGACTGCTCGAGCACTGTGCGCCGGATGCGGTCCTCGCCACCCTGCGGGAACTGCTGCACGTGCCCGTACTCGTGCGCGATCAGGTGCACCAGGCGGTCCGTAAGGTCGGGCTGCAGCCAGTCCGCGCGACAGGCAACTTCGAGCCCGATCAGTACTCCGGAGGGCCCGGTTGTGCCGCCGGAATTGTTGCGTCCGATGAGAACGATCACCGGAGGAAACCGCGCTTCGGGATCGATCCTCTCGAGCCTCCCGAACACCTGCATGAGGCGCGTGCGTACGGCAGGGAGCACCGACACACACTTGCGCGCGTTGTCGTACACCTCGCGGTGCGTGACGACCGTCTTCGCCAGCGCCTCGGCCGAGCGGATACGGTCGGGAATGAACTGCCGCACACCGTCGCTGCCCGCGTCGAGGTAACCGGCCTGGAGCTCCGCGGCCGTCGGCGCGCCGTGGGCGGCGTCGTACACACGGTAAAAGAGATCGACATCGGAGATTCGAATCTCCACCTGCGGTGCACGGGCTGGTGCACCGATCGCTGCGCCCGTCACCCAGCACGTCGCGCAGATGGCTGCTGCGAGCCAGAGAGAATTGCCGTGAGTCATACTGATCGTTCCGCCTCGCTCAGCCGCGCAGTGTGCCATGCACCGACTGCCCGTTGTATTCCTTAGGAGCATCACTCACAAGAGCCGCTTCCCCCTAACGCATGCCTGCCCCGCTTCTGCGGGCCTCCCGGCCGTTGCACCGAGCGTCTGGCGAGAGGCCCCGAATTTCTGGACCAGCGCGAGGGCGAGTCTGCGACCCCTATGTGATCTTTCATCGAACGCCGCTCCAGTCGGACTTGCAGATATTTGCCGACATAATAAAATAATCTCCTAGAGGTGAAATAAATCGGAGCCTCCCGTGGAAAACTCTTTTCACCGCCCGACGAGTCTGTCGATCAGCGTGTACTACTGCGATCCATGGGCCGCGCTCCAGTGGCTTGAGAAGGCCTTCGGCTTCGAGCGTGCGATGGTGATCACGGGCCAGGATGGCTCGCTCGCACACTCGGAGCTGCGCTTCGGCGATGCGATGATCCATGTCGGAGCGCCGTGGGCAGATTTCATCGCAACCCCGGCCGCGCTCGGTGGGAAAAACACGCAGACGATCCACATCCAGCTCCGGGACGGTATCGATGCCCACTGTGCCCGCGCGCGGGCCGCGGGGGCCGTGATCCTCCAAGAGCCCGCTGAGCAGTTCTACGGCGATCGCACGTACCGGGCGCGCGACCCCGAAGGGTACGTCTGGACGTTCGGCCAGACGGTACGCCAGGTCGCGCGCGGAGAGGCGGAGAGGGCGAGCGGGTTGAAGATCGAAGCGCCGGAATGGCGCTGAAGGTATCCGCAGAGCTCGACCGGACGCTCGCGGCGCTGGCAGACCCGCACCGCCGCAGGATTGTCGAGCTGCTGCGGGAGCGGCCCCGCCGCGCCGGGGAGCTCGCACGGGGAGTGGGCCTCAATCCGCCCGCATTGAGCCGGCACTTGCGCGCGCTGAAGGCAAGCGGATGGGTTGAGGAAAGTCATCCCACATTCGATGCCCGGGTGCGCATCTACAATTTGAGGGCGCAACCTATGGCAGCCCTCAAGGCATGGCTCGAGCACACGGAGCGCTTGTGGGCGGAGCAGCTCAAGGCGTTCAAGGCGCACGCGGAGGGAGGGTCTTGAGCTCGCGCGTTCTCGTATCGCTGCGTGTCCGGACGACCGCCCGCCGCGCGTTCGATGTGTTCGTCAATGATATCGGCACCTGGTGGCGACCCAACACGCTGTTCTGGTTCACGCCGCGCAGCCCCGGGTCCCTCGCGCTCGAGCCCGGGCTCAATGGAAGGATGACCGAGAGTTACCCGGACGGCGAGATATTCGAAATCGGAAGGATCACCGCCTGGGAGCCCGGGGTGAAGCTCGCATTCACCTGGCGCGAGGCAAGCTTCTCGCCGGAACAGCTCACTCATGTGGAAGTCAGGTTCGAGCCTCTCGGAGACGAGACTCGAGTGACCGTCGAGCATCGCGGATGGGACACGGTCCCACAGGATCACGTTGCTCGACATGGGTTTCCGAATGCGGTGTTCCTGCGCAGGCAAGGGGAGTGGTGGCAGGTGCTCCTGGCGAGCATCGCACAGCGGCTCGCCGAGGGAGCATGGCGGCCAGAGGAAGCGCCGCATCGCGAATCACCATAAGCGTCGGCAATCGCTGCAGTCGGCCAGCAGGAGACCTCAACAGACCCTGCAGGAGTTTCCCGTAACTGGACATTCGACTGAAGGCCGCTCGATCCCGGTGTGACTGAAGCCGTTGAGCAGGTTGTAGGCGATAAAGATCAGTGCGCTGTTGCGCTGCGCCGCCGAGATGCTCGCGGGGATGCGCGTTCTGGGGTTCACCATGACGCCAGCAAGCCGCCGAGTACGCCGAAGATGGCTCCGGAGGCGCCGGCGCTATTGAGATTGGGGGTGCCACAGGAGACTCGCGAGGCTGCCGCATAGGCCGGCGAAGAGATACACCACGAAGTAGTAGACCGAGTCAAAGAGTCTCTCGGCGAGCGGGCCCAGGCTCCAGAGCGCCCACATGTTGAACAGCAGATGAAGGAGCCCGAAATGCAGGAACATCGAGGTGAAGAGGCGCCACCACTCCCCATCAAGGGTGTAGGGGCCGTAGTTCGTGCCCCAGTGCACGAGCGCTGCTCCGTTGGGTTGGAGCAGACCGGCGCCGGAAGCAACCGTCGCAGCAAGGACGAGGCAGTTGACGATCACGAGCGCCGGTGTGACCACCGCGCGGGTGCCAACTCACTTCAGCGCCGCCTGGAATGTGCTCCTCTCTACCAGCAGTTGCTCGAATTGCCGGCTTCGCTCTTTGGGGAGCCCTTCAGCGAGCCGCTCCGCGGACTGGTCATCCGACGCCCAGAGTTGAGCGGCTTCTCCCCGCCACCTTGAATGCGGATGTGGAATTGAACGATGCGGCCTTCACGGACTACGTTGACGATGTCCTTGAGGGAGAATGAAAGCTCTTCTGGGGTGGCAATCCACAGGAAACGTGATCTGCGGCCGCTGAGGACGACATGATCTTCGTTGATCGTGAGTTGCCCGCGGCCGCCGAGTTTCCAGTATGTCCGCGGCTGCGCACGCAAGCGCGCTGACGGAGCTGGATCTGAGTAGTGAACGTCAAAAGTCGTTGCGCCCGGCGCCGACTCGACTTGTTTCGGCAGCGTTGCGTTCATGCGCATCATCGCCATCGTTCAATAGTTGCGTCGCCCCGCTGGCGGCCAGCATAACGCAGGGGAAAGTCGCTGTCGTCGCTTTCGGCCATCAGCGGAAGTAGGGTCGCTCGAACTGCTCGCTCGTGAGCGGTCATCCGTCCGGAACGCTCAAGTCCGCCAGGAGCCAAGCGATAGGCCTCATTATCCCTGAGGTCCCGGTGGTATCCTGTTTTGCGGCAACGGTTCGACCATCGAACTCCGTCGTGAACACTGCTCGGCTTGCGAAGCGCTTCGGCGGTCTCTTACTGACAATGATCGCCATTGTGAGCGTGTGGCGCGCCGCGGCCGCCAGCGAGTGCATGATGCCGCCACCCACGACTCTTCTCGCCGAGGTCAAGGGGCAACCGCAGTTCGAGGGGTCGCTGCGGCATCTGATGGACACGTCTTTGCCGCGCGCCACACGCTGGCAACTCGGAACGGTGAGCGCACCGATCAATGGAGGATTCTTGCTCAACTCACCTCTGCCGGGTCGTTGAGCTGAGCAGGGAGCACCCGGTTAAACTCAGGAACGCAACTCTGCAATGGGACCGAGAAAATGCGCCATTTGAAGGCAATCAGTTTTCTATTTGGTCTCGCAGCTCTCATGACGGCGACTCGGGCCGCCGAGAACCGCATGGTCGGATTCGAGAAGATCCAGGTTCCGAACCCACCGGAAGCCCCGCTGAAGGGTGGAGTGTGGTATCCGGCCTCGCAAGGGAGTTCGGCGGCAGCGACCTCCTGGCCGGGTGTCTATTCGAACGTTGCGCTGGCGGGCAAGGATCTACGTTTGATCGTGATCTCGCATGGCGGCGGCGGTTCCTACGATGGTCATTACGACACCGCGATCGCTCTCGCCCGCGCAGGCTTCGTCGTCGCGGCCATCGATCATGCCGGTGACACTTACTATGATCAAAGCAAGGTCCTGGAACTCTGGCGCAGGCCGAAGCAACTGCACAGGCTGATTTCCTACATGCTTGAGAATTGGCCGGACCACCAATTGCTCAACAATAGGAAAGTTGGGGCGTTCGGATTTTCCAACGGCGGTTTTACGGTATTGGTGGCAGCCGGCGGCGTGCCAGACTTGAGCCGCATAGGGCCTTATTGCCGTGAGCATCCCGACCACGACCTGTGCACGGCAATGCGCCAGGCGGGAATGGATCCGCGCAATCCTCCAATACACGTCCCGAAGAACGCGTGGGTTTCCGACCCGCGGATCCAGGCGATCGTCGCGGCTGCCCCGGCATTCGGATTCACGTTTGAAAAGCCGGGACTGAGAAACGTCCGCATTCCCGTCCAGCTCTGGCATGCGACAAACGACCGACACCAGCCCAACCCTTACTACGAAGCGGCTGTGCGCAAGGCGCTGCCGATATCGCCCGACTTTGAAGTGGCACCGGGTGCGGGGCACTACGACTTCCTACCGCCATGTGACAAACGTCTGGCCGCCATTAAGCCTGAAATCTGTTCGGACGCGTCCGGCTTCGATCGAGCCGTCTTCCACGCCAAGTTCAACGCCAAGGTCGTGCGTTTCTTCCGTGCTAACCTGGGCAATCCTTCGCCTCCCGAGTGAATCGCCGTAGTCTGGCAGAGCTCGAGCGCTGGGAGTACTTCACCTCAATTCTGCGTCGCGTCCGCCTCTTGCCCAATATCGCCGGTGATTCGTCAGAAGTTCAATGGCAGATATCCGACTGGAGCGGCCTCTCGAATGGCTGGGACGCCCATCGGTTGATCGGTTGGGATATCGCGACCATTCTCGTGGCGCTCGAGCTGGGCCCCTACCTGAGCTTTCTCCCCCGACTCGCGCGTATCCCGACATTGGCCGCCCGCTGTGGCCGTGGAGCTGCAGAGGGGATGCTTCATTTCCGAGATGTCATCCGGGCGAACCCGGTACTGTGGCTGTACGCCTGTCTCTGGCCCCCGATCGCGATTCGTACACTCATGCCGAACCATGAGAATTCCGCGAGTGCCGATGTGATACGTCGCCTCGCAATTCGGTTTCGGAAGCGCTGATTGTCGCCCCCACCGACCTGAGTCGGCCATGAGCCGTCGATGGGAGGTTCGAACTGGCGGCCACTTAGCTGTCATTCACTAGCGCGGGGTAGATTGAATGGGTGCAGGATCAGAGCACACGCTGGAACTTTCCCAAAAGGAGGTTCATGGGCACGTTCAGCACTATGAATTTGGCGTCAGCCGCCACTTCCTGCCAGTCGCCCAAGCGCGGCGTTTGACCTAGTCGCCGTTGCTCGTCGATGCTATTAGGGATGCTCATCTAGAACAGAATATAGGCGCTCCGCATCCAACGGGTTATCGATGTTCAGGGGGATGGACAAATGAACTCACACTTCGAAACCCGTCTGCCTGCGCCAATTTTGCGACGTTTCATCTCCCACTATGCGGGCGCCCGCGTGCGGGGACTGACACCAGGCGTCAACACAACTCTGCCGTCTCGCCATGCCCATCTCATCATCAGCCTCGAGGCGCCGATCAATGTTCGACAGATATCGAATGAGGCGCCGCCCGCTCGCTTTTCCGCCCTCGTCAGCGGATTGCACGATGGTTTCGCGATGGTGGAGCGCAGGTGCTCGTGGGAAGGCTTACATGTATTTTTTCGTCCGCTTGGCCTGCAAGCAGTTCTGGGAGCAACCGTTGCTGAGTTAGCTTGCGGTGCTGTTGCCCTTTCCGATCTTTGTCCGCGCGATGCCCCGGAGCTGATGGAACGATTGAGCTGCACTCGGCATTGGCAGGCGCGCTTCGCGATACTCGATGAAGTGCTCACGCGCAGGCTTACTCCGGCCAAAGGCTCGCCCCTCGTTGCGCATGCATGGCGACAATTGGCCGCCAGTCATGGTCGAAGTTCTGTCGAAAGTCTTGCGCAGGACATAGGCTGGAGTCGGCAGTACATGGCTGACCGCTTCCGTGCCGAATTGGGCGTCACGCCTAAGACTGCTGCCCGCATCTTCCGCTTTGAGCGCGCGTGCGGCCTGATAAGCACTTTCCGGCTACCGCTTGCCGACGTTGCGGCGGTTTGCGGATATGCCGACCAGGCGCACATGACGCGGGATTGGAACGCCTTCACCGGCATTTCGCCCAGGGCTTGGATCGTCAACGAGCTTCCATTTCTTCAAGACTATGAACTGTCCGGCGGTGATGATGGTGGCGTCTGAGACGTCGCTGGCGTCTCTCGTGGCAACAGGCCGCACTGCTGAAGGCAATGTGCCGCGATACGGTCTTCATTATGAGCATCGTGTTGGGTTGCCTGGGGAGAGTGCATGAGGAAAATTACCAAGGTCGATTCCGCACGGTTCTCAGTCGCGATTTCTCGCGACTTATCCATGTCTCTTGTCGAGCACCAGCCCGGACCGCCGGCCCTCTGCGACGGGCTCATCGTTGCAATCGCGGACATGACTCGTACTCCGCCACACGGCGGCGAGTTGCATCCGGATGGCGATGAGCTGATCTACGTCATCTCTGGAAAAGTGAGAGTCATCGGGGAGTCCGCACCGGACGAGCCCTGTGAGTTGGGGCCTGGGGAAGCTTGTATAGTTTCCAAAGGTGAATGGCATCTGGTGCAGATTCTTGAGCCGACCCGGCTGGTCGGCATTACTCCGGGGCCAAGGAGCAGTCATCGATCGGTCGAATAGAGCCAGCGCCCCTAATGCGTACGGTCGCGATGCAACAACAGCGAGAGTGCCATAGTGCAAGTAAGTTTCCACCTCGTGTTTGGCGGACAATGCGAGGCAGCGTTTCAGTTTTATGGGCGGACGCTTGGTGGCAAGATTGTCAACATTCTCACCTACGGCAATTCACCCATGGCCGAACAAGTCCCGCCGGAATGGCGCGGCAAGATTGTCCACGCGAACCTTGCAGTGGGAGTGATGGTTCTTGCGGGAGCTGATGTTCTCCCTGAGAGGTACGTAAAGCCACAAGGTTTCTACGTACTGCTTAGCGTCGATGACGCGATGGACGCGGAACGCATATTCTCTGCCCTGGCCGAAAACGGTGAGGTACAAATGGCCATACAGAAGACCTTCTGGTCTCCCTGCTTTGGCGTGCTAACGGATCAGTTCGGCATACCGTGGGAGATTAATTGCGAGCAAGCGCCTGCGGTGGTGTAGTGCTTGCGGCCCGCGGGGATGCTTTCGTTAGCTTGCCCGGCAGTCATGAGTGACTCCTTGGGGTCGGGAGGGAATGTAGCGCGTTCAATTGCCAAGGACCGCTTCCGATTCGGACGGAGACGGAGAGGCGCGGACTGCCTTCAGGTCCGAACGGCCAAGAGCCGAAGTTCGTCCTCGTATATTGCTCGCCTGGAAGCAGTCATTCGCGGGTCGCGCTAAGCTGGCGGCCGTGGTTGATGCGCATGCGGGCCGGGCGGGCTATGAACTTCGGTGACGCCTATGACAGATGATGATGGGAAGCGCCCTCAAGTCGGAGTGGTTGTTACGCTCCGGGACCTAGGGAATGGGAAGACCCGCGTGACGTTGGACGATGTGAAGTCGGGATCCGATTCCCGGCAGACGCAGTGGTCCTTTGACGTGTTCTTCACCCATAAGGATCTCGACACAACGGCGGTGGACGCGATGCAGCTACCGAGTAACGAATATGAAGGGTTGGGCGCCGCAATCATGGCGCGACTGTTGGCGCTCACCGGACGGGTGACAAGATAGCCTGGAGCACTGGACGATGGACGGCGAGTTCAATAGGACGGGGGTGAACGCAGTCAGTAGTTCACAAGGGTTCACCGTGGAGGCTCGGTTTGCCGAGATCTGCTATGACGACGCCGTTGGGCACGTAGCAATCTACGCCGAATGGGGCGGAAGCCCTACCGAAGTGTTGCTCTCCAAGCGAAGTCTGGACCGTATGGCTACATCTCGTGCCGACACTGTGCTGTCAAACGTGACAAGAGCACTAGAATATTTAGGGCATCGAGTCGAAGTGAGATCAGATCTCTAAATAACAGCTCTTTCAGACCGACTTGGAGCCCGAAAGCGGCCGTTCAGGAGTGGCAGAAACGGGTCGACTCCGGACATGCCATCGCCGACGCTGCCGCTGATCTAGCGCTTGCCCCTGGAGCCGCGGATCCGCTCGACGAGCGCCGAGGTGGACTTGTCCGGCACGAGGGGTACGAGTGCCACGCGACCCCCGCTCGCTTCGACGAGCTCTCGTCCGACGATCTGATCCGGGCGGTAGTCTGCGCCCTTGACGAGGATGTGCGGGCGCACCGCCTCGAGCGTCGCGAGCGGTGTGTCCTCGTCGAACACCGTGACGGCATCGACGAAGCTCAGTGCGGCAAGCAGCGCGGCGCGCTCCGATTGCGGCACGAGCGGGCGCTCGGGACCCTTCAGGCGCCGCACGGACTCGTCGCTGTTGATCGCAAGAACGAGCACGTCGCCGAGCTTCGCCGCGTTCTCGAGAAGGGCGAGATGCCCCGAGTGCAGCAGGTCGAAGCACCCGTTCGTGAAGACGATGCGCTTGCCCGCCATGCGCCACGACGCGCATCGCGCGGCGAGAGCGGCACGCTCGAGGATCTTTCCCTCAGGTCGCGCAGCGAGCGCATCTCGAATGCTCGGGACGTCGACGGCGACTGCACCGACATGGCTCACGGAGACTCCGGCGGCGGCGTTCGCGATCTGCACGGCTGAAAGAAGCGATGCTCGCGCGCCGAGCGATACGGCGAGCACGGCGATCGCCGTATCGCCTGCACCCGTCACGTCGTAGACCTCGCGCTTCGCGGCGGGGACGGCGGCCGGCGCGCCGAGGACCGGTACCAGCAGCATTCCCCGGTCGCCGAGCGTGACGATCATCGCCTCGAGACCCGCATCCCGTGCGAGCCCCTGCGCTGCGGCTGCAATCGACTCCGTATCGTCCGGCTGCAGCGTGCGGCCACAGGCTGCCTCGAGCTCGCGCAGGTTCGGTGTAATGAGTGTCGCGCCCCGGTAGCGCGTGAAGTCACGGCTCTTCGGATCGACAACGATCGGCTCCCCGTTGCGCAACTGCACGACGGCGGAGATCGTCTCCGGGGTGAGAACACCCTTCGCATAGTCGCTCAGGATCACGGCGTCGGGACGAGGCTCCTCGACGAGCTTTGAGATCATCCGCACGGTCGCAGAGGCCGTGCAGGGCGTCGCGTCCTCCCAATCGAGCCGCAGCAGCTGCTGGTTATGACCGAGCACGCGCAGCTTGCGCGTCGTTGCGCGCTCTGGCAGCTGGATCACCGCGCGCGTATCGACGCCGCCCGCCTGACAGAGTTGCAGCAGCTGCTCGCCGGGCCCGTCGAGGCCCACCGCCCCCGCGAGGCTCACGTGCGCGCCGAGCGCCGCGGCCTGTCGTGCGACGTTGGCGGCGCCTCCCAGGCGGTATTCGGTGTCGCGCACCTTCACGACGGGGACGGGTGCTTCGGGCGAGATCCGCTCGACCGCTCCCGCGACGTACTCATCGAGCATGAGGTCGCCGATCACCCACACGCGCACACCCCGGTACCGCTCGAGTATCGGGAAGAGGACCGCAGACACGCTCCCGCTCACTTCGTTCATCGTGGCGTCATTATGTCCCGTTTTGCAGCGGCGGTGCGCCCGGTGAGGTGTCGCGCGAGCGCACGCAGATCATCGAACACGGCGATCGCTCGACCGTCCACGGGAGCGCGACTGCCGAGCTCCGCAGCAATCTCGCGCCCCTTGCCGGTGCGCACGAGCGCGGCCGCGACTCCGGCGCGCGCTGCGGCTTCGAGGTCGCGCTCGTCATCGCCGACGAGGAGGGTCTCCGCGGCAGGAACTCCCGACCGATCGATAGCCGTTCGGATCAACCCCGGCTCGGGCTTGCGGCACGCACAGAGCGCGTCGGGCGCATGAGGACAGAAGAACACGGAATCGATGGCTCCGCCGCCCGATACGGCGTCCGCGAGCATCCGGGCATGCACCTTCTCGAGATCTGCGAGGCTCATGATCCCCCGTCCGACGCCCGACTGATTGGTCGCGACGGAGATCCGAATTCTCGCGCGATGCAGCATCGCGAGCGCATCGAGCGCACCAGGCAGCCAGCGAAAATCCTCGGGCCGCTGAACATAACCGGATTGGGGCGGCTCCGCGTTGAGCACGCCATCGCGATCGAGAATGACGTGGCGATACGGCATAGCATCTGCAACAAAGCACCGAGACCGTGCGCAAGCCTACAACAGCTTGCACGGAGCGCTAAACTAGCGCTGCGACGGGAACGCAAAACCCCGGAGCGGTGCGCGCAGGCGGACTCGAGCACGCCGCATACGGGAACCAAGAAAGAGGATCGACGAGCATGTGTGGAATAGTGGGGGCGATTGCCGAGCGCAACATCGTCCCCGTGCTGATGGAGGGCCTGCGGCGGCTCGAGTATCGCGGTTACGATTCGGCGGGCATCGCGGTCGTCAACGGCTCCCGCAGCCTCACCCGGTTGCGCACCGTGGGGAAGGTCCGGGTCCTGCAGGACACTCTCGATCAGAACCCGCCCCACGGCAATCTCGGCATCGCGCACACCCGCTGGGCGACCCACGGTGTTCCGAGCGAGCGCAACGCACACCCGCACATCTCGCACGACGGGCTCGCGATCGTGCACAACGGCATCATCGAGAATCACGAGGAGCTGCGCTCGGAGCTCACGAGCCTTGGCTACGAGTTCACCTCCGAGACCGACACGGAGGTCATCGCGCACCGTATCCACCATCACCTGAAGACGGTCGGGGATCTGTTCAAGGCCGTGCGCGCGACGGTCGCCGAGCTCGAAGGCGCCTACGCTCTAGCCGTCGTGAGCGAGGCGGATCCAGACCGCATCATCCTCGCCCGCGAGGGCTGCCCCGTCTGCATCGGACTCGGCGTCGGGGAGAACTTCGTCGCCTCCGATGTGGCAGCGCTGCTCCCGGTTACGCGGCGCTTCGTGTTCCTCGAGGAAGGGGACGTGGCCGAGGTGCGCCGCGGCTCCGTTCGGGTGCTCAACCGCGACGGCGAAAGCGCCGCGCGCGTGGTGCGCGAGAGCGAGCTCTCCGCCGATGCAGCCGAGAAGGGGCCTTACCGGCACTTCATGCTGAAGGAGATTCACGAGCAACCGCGCGCGGTGGGCGATACGCTGCAGGAGCGCGTGGCGAACGGCCGGCTGCTCGAGGCTGCCTTCGGACCGGCGGCGGCCGAGGTGTTCAGGCGCACGGAGCACGTGCACATCGTCGCCTGCGGCACGAGCTATCACGCAGGCGCGGTCGCCCGTTACTTCATCGAGCAGATCTGCAAGCTGCCCTGTACCGCGGAGATCGCGAGCGAGTACCGCTACCGCAGTCCGCTCGTGCCCCGCAACTCGCTCTTCGTGACGATCTCGCAATCGGGCGAGACCGCCGACTCGCTTGCCGCCCTGCGGCTCGCCAAGCAGGCGGGCTATCTCGCAACGCTCGCCATCTGCAACGTGCCCGAAAGCTCGCTCGTGCGCGAATCCGAGCTCGTGATGCTCACCCGCGCGGGCCCGGAGATCGGCGTCGCCTCGACCAAGGCCTTCACCACGCAGCTCGCGGCGCTCGGCATGCTAGTCGTCGCGCTCGCGAAGCATCACGGCGCGGACGTCGAGCGCGAGCGTGGACTCGTCACCCGACTCATCGAGCTGCCGGCGCTTCTCGAGAAGACGCTCGGCCTCGATCCGATCGTCGCAAAGCTCGCGGAGCGCTTCGCGGAGAAGCGCCATGCGCTCTTCCTCGGCCGCGGCGCGCTCTACCCCATCGCGATGGAAGGCGCGCTGAAGCTCAAGGAGATCTCATATGTGCACGCCGAGGCGTATCCGGCAGGGGAGCTCAAGCACGGACCGCTCGCGCTCGTCGATTCCGAGATGCCGGTCATCACCGTCGCGCCGAACAACGACCTGCTCGAGAAGCTCAAGTCGAATCTCATGGAAGTACGCGCGCGCGGCGGCGAGCTCATCGTATTCGCCGATCCGGAAGCGGGCCTCAACGACGATGACGGCGTCACGGTGATCACGATGCCGAAGCACGTCACGTATTTCCAGGCGCCGGCCGTCTACACGCTGCCGTTGCAGCTCCTCGCCTACCACGTGGCCATCTTGAAGGGCACGGACGTCGATCAGCCGCGCAATCTCGCAAAGAGTGTGACCGTGGAGTGAGTGTGGAAGCGCTCGGGGATCGAGCGGGAGCGGACCGGGCTGCAAGGGATGCGTGCGATGCGCCAGCGCCCCCGTCGGCGTATTGACATTCGGAATCCGCGAGCGGATAAGGCACTCGACCTCACTCTCTAAGAATCCAGCCGATGAGCGACCCGGCCGACGGGCAAGACTCCGCCGCCTCATCTTCCGCTCCGTCCTCTCAGCCGGATGCGCGGCGGCCCAGTCCCGCGGGTGGCATCTGGGGCCGGCTCAAGGATCACAAGGTGGCCGAGTGGACGCTGGCCTACGCCGCGTCGGCCTACACGCTCCTGCACGTCGCCGAGATGCTGAGCGAGGCCCAGGACTGGCCGCATCTCGTCGTACGGTACCTGTCGTTCATCCTGCTCCTCGGCGTGCCGATCGTCATGACGGTCGCGTGGTATCAGGGCGCGAAGGCGCTCCGGCGTGTCACGGGTCCGGAGCTCGCGATCATCACCATCCTGCTGGTCATCGTGGGCAGCGTGCTCTGGGCCCTCGGGCCAAGGACCCAGGAGCGGGCGGCCGCCGCGTCAGCCGCGAGCAGCCTGGGGCGAACCTCCGTTTCGGGGCCTGTGGCGCCGGCTGCTCCGCGCACTGCCATCGCAGTGATGCCGTTCGTGAACCTCACGGGCGATGCGAGCAAGGATTACCTCGGCGACGGCATGGCCGAGGAACTGATCAACACGCTGACGAAAGTGCCGGGCCTGCAGGTGCCCGCCCGAGCATCCTCTTTTGCGTACAAGGGGCGCAATACCGACATCAGGCAAACGGCGAGAGACCTCGGTGTGGGGATGGTGCTCGAAGGCAGCGTGCGTGTGGCGGGTAATCGGATCCGCATTGCCGCGCAGCTGATCAACGCCCAGAGCGGCCTCAACCAGTGGGCGCAGACGTACGAGCGAAAGTTCACCGATTTGTTCAGCCTGCAGGACGAGCTTGCGACGGCGATTGTCCAGACACTGCAGGCGAAGCTGAATAGCGCCTCGCCCCCAGCTGGCCTCCCAGTACCTGGATGAGTTCATGCGTACGGGCGCTGGCGGAGGAGCCGCCTGGAGTTTCCTGTGGATCCCCGAGCTGCGACCGTTCCGCCTCGATCCGCGCTTTCAGGTCTTGGTCGGCCGCTTGAAGCTCTTCGAATACTGGCGACGGTACGGACCTCCCGACGGATGTAAGCTCGATGGCGGGGCGCTGTCATGCGCGTGACGCGTGGCCGATGCACCGAGCCGATCGAATCTGCGCATCAGCTCGGCTGCGCGACCTCCCCCGCGATGCGCCTCAAGACCTGCTCGAACACCGCCACGGGCTGGCCGCCCTGGATCAAGTATCGGTCATTGATGATGATCGCGGGCACGGCATTGATGCCGTGATCTTGATGCAGCCGCTCGCGCGCACGGACCTCGGCCGTGTACTCATCGGATGCGAGGATCTGCCGGGCCCGCTCGGCATCGAGACCCACGCGCCTCGCGAGATCGAGGAGCACGTCGGGATCGCTCGGATCGCGTCCCTCGGCGAAGTATGCCGCGAACAGCGCGTGCTCGAGAGCACGCTGTTTCCCCTCGATGCGGGCCCGGTAAAGCAGCCGGTGCGCATCGAGCGTGTTGTAGATCCGCGTGCGCTTTTGCATGTCGAACACGAGCCCCACTTCCGCGCCTCGCGCCCGGATGAGCTCGTGGGTGCGAGCGATATCGGGCGCGCCGGAGCCGTACTTCTCGCTCAAGTGCTCCACGATATCCTGCCCGCCCCTCGCCATGTGCGGGTTGAGCTCGAAGGGCTCGAAGCGTAGGTCCGCATCGACATCCGCGCCGAGCTTCGCGAGCGCCGCCTCCAGAGCGCCGAGGGCAATCGCGCACCAGGGGCAGGAGACATCGGAGATGAAGTCGATTTTCATGTGGGTCGGCATCGTTCATGACTATACGCCAGGCGCTGCGCTCGAGCGCGAGGGGCGTAGACTTCGCTCAAGCGCCGAGCGTCGGGCCGTGACTTGAGCCTGCTCAAAGGATGGAAGCATCTTGCCTGGATCCGCTGACAGCGCCTGGTGGCAGGCATTCTTCGACGCCGATTACCTGAAGCTCTGGGAAGGAACCGATCCTCCGGAGAGGACCGAGCGTGAGGTCGCCGGGCTCTGGCAGCTCCTCGAGCTCGGAGCTGGTTCCCGCGTGCTCGACGCGCCGTGTGGCTACGGTCGCATCTCGCTCGGCCTCGCGCAGCGCGCAGCGGTGGTCCTCGCGGTGGATCTCTCGGCACAGCTCCTCGCCGAGGCCGAGCGCAGGCGTGGAGAGATCCCGCAGGCGCAGCTTCGCTACGTTCGGCACGATCTTCGCGAGCCTCTCGCAGAAACGGGCTTCGACGTGGCCCTCAATATCTATTCATCGCTCGGCTACGGCAGCGAGGAGGACGATCTCGCGGTGCTCCGCAGTCTGCGGGCCGCCGTGCGGCCCGGCGGGCGCGTGTTCGTCGAGACGATGCATCGGGACCGGCTCGCCGTCTTTCTGTCGCAGACCCAGAGCCGCGCCAGCCGGCTTGCCGACGGCACCCTGCTCCTCGAGGAGCCCCGTTTCGATGCGGTCACCGGTCGAGTCGAGTCCGACTGGTACTGGCACGGGCCGAGCGGCAGCGGCAGCAAGCGCTCATCGCTTCGGGTGTACTCGGCCACCGAGCTCGTGGGACTCCTCCAGCGTGCGGGCCTGCGACTCCTGTCCGTCCACGCCGGGTGTACCCGCGAGCCATTCAGGTCGGCGAGTCCGAACATGAGCACGCGGCTTGGCATGCTGGCCGCGCGCGATTGACGCCCACGCGAGGCACGAGGGAAGGTCCGGGGACAGACGCTATGCAACCCGAGATGCGAACGGCACGGATCGCGCCAGCGCAGTCGAGCTGGGAGTACGCCGCGGGACGGGAGTTGTTCGAGGAGTACGCCGCGCAGCTCGGGGTCGACCTGTGCTTCCAGGGATTCAGCTCCGAGCTCACGGTGCTCGACTCCATGTACGGTGCGCCCGCGGGATGTCTGCTGCTCGCGTGGCACGAGAATGCGGCAGCCGGGTGCGTCGGCGTTCGCAGGCTTTCCGGGCTCGACTGTGAAATGAAGCGCCTCTACGTGCGTGCACGTGCGCGTGGCCTCGGGTACGGCCGGCAGCTCGCGCTCGAGATCATCGCGCGCGCGCGAGCTCTCGGATACGAGCGCATGTTGCTCGACACGCTCGCGTCGATGGCCGAAGCGAGGCGGCTCTACGCATCGCTCGGCTTTGTCGATTGCCCGCCGTACTACCACAATCCACTTCCCGGCGTGCGCTACATGGAATTGAAGCTCCGGCAGAGATGAATGCCCGCGAGGGCGTGCGCTTGTGCATTGCCTCAATCGCACCTCGTGCGGGCATGCTAGAGTTCTCGGCGTGACGCTGCTCGATCCTCGCTTTCCGCGGGCCAACCGCTACCACCCGGAGTGGGTGGTCTCCCGTGGCAGCGGCGGGGCGAATGCGCTGTGGCTCACCGAGTGGCTCTGCGAGTGGCTCCCCCTCAAGCCCGGAATGCGGGTGCTCGATCTGGGTTGCGGCCGTGCGATGTCTTCGGTGTTCCTGCATCGGGAGTTCGGCGTCGAAGTCTGGGCCGCTGACCTCTGGTTCAGCGCGACGGAAAACCTCGAGTGTGTGCGCGATGCCGGGATCTCGAGTGGGGTTCACCCCATTCACGCCGAGGCGCATGCGCTGCCGTTTGCGACCGAGTTCTTCGACGCCATCGTTGCGATCGACTCCTTTCAGTATTACGGCACCGACGACACCTACGCGCACTACATCGCGCGGTTCGTGAAGCCCGGTGGGCCGATCGCGATCGCGGGAGCCGGCCTCACGCACGAGTTCGAGGGCGAAGTACCTGCGGCGCTTCGCGGCTGGTGGGAGCCGAACATGGCCTGCCTGCACACGCCCGCTTGGTGGGAGCGCCACTGGAGGCGGAGCGGGATTCTCGAGGGGGCACGCGCGGATAGCATGCCGGATGCCTGGAGGCTCTGGGTCGAATGGCAGCGGGCGCTCGCTCCGGACAATCGGGCAGAGATCGAGGCGCTCGAGCAGGACCGGGGTGCGACGCTCACCTACGTTCGCGCCGCCGCGCGCCGCCGCGCCGACATCGTCCTCGATGAACCGATTACCGCCGTACCGACGAGCTACGTACGCGAGCCGCTCCTGCGGAGCGACAGCTGAACGGTCGCGGCGACCAGGTTCCGCTCGGCATCTGCGCGGGAATGGCGTACTCGGTGTCGTTCGAGCGAAGCTTCTGCACCTGCTCGATGATAGGCCTGAACCTTAGAGCATCGCGAGCGTCGATTCCCGCACTCTGGAGTCGCTTCCACGTCTCCATCGCCTCGGCATATTCGCGCTCCTTGAGCTCGAGCTGCAGGCACGCGCGAAGCGCAAAAGCGAAGGTGTCGTTCGGGAGGTAACGCGCGGTGTCCTCATCCGCGATGGCCCGCCGCAGACCCGCGAGCTGTCATCGCGACGTCGGCGGCCGACCTGTCCTTTGACTGAATTGCGGCCGTCAACGCGTGCAAAGCGCGAATGAATTCAATGTGGGCGCCTCGCTCGGCGCCCTTGATCACGAACGTGTACTTCATCTCGTAGGAAGACTCGATAGGTTTGCCGTTGAGTGAGCCCGGTTCGAAGGTGGCCCGTTCTAGGGCTCGCAACGCCGTCTCGTCGAAGACCTTGTTGCCTGTCGACTGGACGACGGTCACCTCGAAGGCTTACCGTGAGGATCAACCATCATGTCGAGGATCACCCAGCCCTCGTGCAGCAAATCGCGCTGATCCGCCGGGAAAGCCGGGACGGGTATGTACTTGGGTCGAGGAGCTTGAAGCACTTCGACGGGAACCGGTCCCGCTGACGATGGCGACTTGCTTTGCTCTCGCGACTGCGCGTGTACGCACAGGCAAAGCGCAGGTGCGAGGGCACAGGCGGCAGCGCGTGCACGTCGAGCGGGTGCACGCCGCCTCAGATGCGACGCCATGTAGGTCCCCCCTCTGCTACTCCGTTGACGAGCCCTCTTTTGTCGCGCCGGCCAAGCATAGCTATCATGCCTCGGAACAGCGCCGGAAGCACGAGCCGGCTCAAACGAGGGGAACTCAGATGCCGCTGCCCATCCGCACCGCCGGGTTCCCTCCCGCCGCGTTTAGCCTCCTGCTCCTCGCCCTCTCGGCGGCACCGGCGGTCTTCGCCGCGGACACCTGCGGCACCCTGGACTCACCCCCGTCCGGGATGGCGCCAGCGGGAGATACGCTTCGGGCCGGTCACCTGGGACGAGAGATCGGAGACACCGAGGACATCATCCATTTCTATGCCGACCTGATCGGCCTCGGGATCGTTGGCCCCAGAGAGGCTGCACGCCGATTCGTGGTGAGCCACCCACTCGCGGAGTTTGCCGAGCTCGGTGAGGATGCCAATGCGTACGAGTCCGTCAGCCGCGTGGTGCTGCTACCCATTCCGGGAACAGGTGCCGCCGCGGGCGCGCCGCTCATGACGATCGAGGCCATCGAGATCAAAGGTGTGCCTTCGCGTCCGTACCACCCCTCGATGAGCACCCCGGGGGCGAGCTATCTGAAGCTGATCGTACGCGACCTCGACTCGACGCTGGCGGTGCTGAAGTCCGAGCGTATGCCCGTGATCACCGCCGGGGGAGATGCGCTCGAGCTCTCCGGCTGGCCCGGCATGAACGGCAGGATCCGCGCGGTGTTCGTGCGTGACCCCGACGGATATCCCGTCGAGCTGATGCAGCTGACTCCCGAGCCGGCAAGCTCCGCTCCCACGGGCTCCAAAGTGCTCGGTGCCCGGGTTGCCGTGGTCGTGGACGACCTGGAGGCGACGTGCCGGATGTATCGCAGTCTTGTCGGACCCGCCTTCAAGTTCTGGGTCAGTCCTGGATGGATGGGCGATGAGACATATGCGAAGCTCACGGGCACCCTGGGGCCCTTCCGGCTCGCTATGGCCACCGTTCCCGGCTCACCGGTCGTCATGGAGCTCATCGAGTATCGGGACCACAACCTCAATTTCGCGCGCGGATACATTCAGGACGCGGGCACCGCCCACTTCCTGTTCATGGCAAAGGACGACGATGTGATCATCCGGCGGGTTCGGGCCGCTCACCTGCATACGCTGAGCCGTTCCGACGCACCGGTGTTCATCGGCCCGACGACCCGATCGTTCTTCGTTCCGGACCCGCAGGGGTTTTGGCTGGAGTTCATGGATCACGACGTGAAGCGCGCGCCTGACCCCCGATAGATCCGACTGGGAACCCTCATCCCCGATCGAAGTACGACACGCGCTTGGGCTCGATGCAGGCCGCTGCGGCGCCTCTTCGACACATAACGCAGCCGCGGCGACCCGCACGGTCCGCTTCATTCGCGCTCGATCGTCAGAGCGCTGCAGATGACAGCAGGGTTATGTGACTTGCGTCGCGCCGCGTGGTCGACGAGAGATTACCCTGTCGCAGCCCGCTTGCTGCTTCGCTGAAGACCGCTCGGAACGATCGTTCGATCGGGAGGAAAGTATCGATGGGAAACCCATACGACTCGGCGACGGAACGCACCTCGATTCTCGGACCGACGCTGCGCTTCAAGGGTGAACTGCACGCCGACGAGGAGCTGCTCATCCAGGGACAGATCGAGGGCTCGATCACTCACTCTCAGCGCGTCACCGTATGCGCGGATGGGAAGGTCAAGGCGAGCATCCAGGCGCAGATCATTGCCGTCGAAGGAACGGTCGAAGGAGATCTGCAGGCGGACAAGTCCGTTCAGATCAAGGAAACGGCGCACATCAAGGGAAACGTTCAGGCGCCGAATGTGAGCATCGTCGACGGAGCACACTTCAATGGCAACATCACCATGGATGTTGCCAAACGCGACGCCGGCCGACTGCCGCGTCCTGATCTCCAGAACCCAGGTACGCGGACGCCGAAGGTAGCCGCGCCGATGAAATGAGCGGAGTACGATCATGAGTGTCTTTAGCGCGCCGAACGACCGCCCCGTTGCCCCGCCGGAACGGCGTCCCCTTCCGCCTGGAGTCGCGCCGCCTGTCCCGAGCACCGAGGCAGCCGCTCGGCGGCCATCGGTACTCGGCAAAACGCTGACATTCAAGGGTGAGCTGTGGGCCGATGAGGATCTGGTGCTCCAGGGTCGCGTTGAGGGCACGATTCATCATACGCAGAGCCTGACGGTGGGGCCCGACGGCGTCGTGATCGGTGATGTCCATGCGCGCGGAATTGTCGTCGAAGGGACGGTCGAGGGTGACCTGCACGGCTCGGTGTCCGTGCTCGTTGCAGCAACAGCGAAAGTTCGCGGCAACATCGTCGCTCCGCGAGTCGGCATCATGGAAGGCGCCACCTTCAATGGCGGCGTCGACATGAGTGGTGCCGATGCGGTTGCTGCGGAACACACGCGAGCGTCGCGCACGGATGCTGACGCGGTGGCCCTGTCCGAGCCTTCGGTCGAGCGAATTCTCGCTCGACCCTGAGCCCGCGGCGGCGGCAACGGACATTGCCTTGCCGCGCATCATGGCGCGGTAGGTCCTACCCGCCGTGGCTCACGATCGTGGGGCTCCTGTGCCGGATCGCGTTCGAGACCGGCTTCGCCCGAACCATCGGTTCACAGTCTGGCGATACGTCTCGTACTCGTTTGGGAATCGCCTTCGCAGCGCATCCTCTTCAGGACCTATCTGGACGAACCGAATGAGCGGGACGAACAGAACGGGCCCCCACAGGGAGCTCAGGGTGCCCAGCTTGATTGCCCAACCGAGCAGCACAATTGAGAGTCCGAGATACATCGGATTGCGTGTCCAGGCGTACACGCCGGACGTGACAAGCGTCGTCGCCGCATCGGGCTTGTGCGGGTTCACGGTCGTGTGCGCCCGTGAGAACTGAATGAACGCGGCGAGCGGTGCTATGGGCGCGATCGCCATCACAAGCCAGCCGAGCTGAGTCCAACGCGTCGGAATGACCGCGAGCGCGGGGTGCGTGAGATGCAGCACCCACATCGCCGCGCCGAAAATCAGCATCCAAACCGGCGGAGGGATGAGGGAGGAGCGCATCTGGGCACGGAGACGAAGCGGAGTGAGTTTCCAAAGCATCCGCGAACGGCCGATATCGGTCAATGGCTCACCGCGGCCAGCAGCTCCCGTGTGAGCTCTGCGGGCGCATCGAGCATCACGTCATGACCGCAAGCCATCGAGACGATCCTCCATCCCTTGGCCCTTGCCCGCTCGAGCGCGCGCGGAAAGGGCGTGTCCTGCCAGTCGGACGCGAAGATATAGGAGATGGTACCGATCCTCGCGATGCCGCCGTCGAGCGCCAGAGGCTCCTCGAAACAGGCGTAGGGATGCGGCGTGCACTGCCGGTCCACCCACTCCCGGTCCGCGGCGTTGACGTTGAATGCCGCGGCCGGAATCGGCGGCGCCCTCCAACCTCTCCCCAGCTTCTTGGTCGCCTCGATGAGCTGGGCCCGCTGCGACTCGTGCACGTTCTCCAGGACGTTCTCCCCGTTCTCGAGGACGAACGCATCGAGATATACGAGCGCACGGATGCGCTCTGGGATGCGATCGGCGACTCCGCTCACGACCGCTCCGGCATAGGAGTGGCCACACAGCACGAGATCGTCGAGCTCCTCCCAGCGGATGAGGTTCACGACATCGTCGATGTGCGTACCGAGATTGACGCTGCGGGCGAGCAGGTGCGAGCGCTCACCAAGACCGGTGAGCGTAGGGGTGAACGCCACGTGCCCCGCGCGCTGGAGCCGATCGCGCACGCGCTTCCAACACCAGCCGCCGCGCCAGGCACCGTGGACCAGAACGAAGGTGGACATGAGCATTCATCCCGCAAACAGCCGAGCCGATTCTAATCCGGGGTCTGGGCCGCGTCCGGCGCACCGTGGCGGCTGCCCTCGCCGGCGGTTGCGCGCCCGGCCGGCCGGGTGCGACCATAGCCCACGATGAACGACGCGCAGGCTTTCGACTACATCGTCGTGGGTGCAGGCTCCGCCGGCTGCGTACTCGCCAGCCGGCTGAGCGAGGAGAAGGAGCGGCGCGTGCTGCTGCTCGAGGCGGGTGGTCGCGACAACGACTACCTGCTGCGCATGCCGCTCGGCTTCCTGCGCGCGATGATGAACCCGAAGTACTCCTGGGGCTATCTCAGCGAGCCCGAGCCCGAGCTGAGGGGGCGGAAGGTGCCGCTCCCGCGCGGGCGCGTGCTCGGTGGCTCGGGCTCGATCAACGGCATGTTCTACATGCGTGGCCACTCGCTCGACTTCGAGACCTGGAAGGCGCTCGGTTGCGAGGGGTGGGGGTATGCCGATGTGCTGCCCTACTTCAAGCGCATGGAGACGAGCTGGCGCGGCGCCGGGAAGTACCACGGCGGCGAGGGCCCTCTCAACGTGTGCCCCATCGACACGACCCGCCTCCTGCACGAGCCGCTCTTGCAGACGGCCGTGCCCGCCGGCTTCAACACGACCGATGACATCCACGGCGATGTGGAAGAGGGGTTCTCGCGCGGGGAGGTCACGATCGATCCCCGTGCGCGCCGCGCGAGCACCGCGCGGGCTTACCTCCATCCGATCACGGACCGCAGCAACCTGACCGTGACACTCGATGCACTCGTCACGAGGGTCCTGGTCGAAAGCGGCCGGGCCGTCGGCGTCGAGTACCGCAAGGAGGGCAAGCTCCATCGCGTGCCCGCGAACGCCGAGGTGATCCTGGCCGGCGGCACCTACAACTCGCCGCAACTGCTGATGCTCTCGGGCATCGGGCCTGCTGACGATCTGCGCAGGCTCGGCATTCAACCCGTTGCCGACGTGCCGGGGGTAGGCCGCAACCTCTCCGAGCACCCGCACATTCCCGTCGAGTTCGCGGCGTCCATGCCCGTCACCTTCCTCAACGAGCTGCGCTTCGATCGGGCGGCGCTCTCGGTGATGCAATGGGCGCTCTTCGGGCGCGGCGCATTCGCAACCCAGATCAACAGCTGCAACATCATCATTCGCACGCGTCCCGATCTTGCGCAGCCGGACGTTCAGCTCATGTGCAATCCGGTCCGCATGGATGCGAAGCTGTGGTTCCCGCTCGTGACGGCCCGCCAGTCACATCGCATCACCGCCGACGTGGTGGTCCTGCATCAGAGGAGCCGCGGCTGGCTCACGCTGCGCTCAGCGAGCCCCCTCGATGCCCCTCGCGTGCAGCTCAATCTGTTTGCCGATCCGGCCGACTTCGATACCGCACGCCGCGGCATTTGGGCAGCGCGCAAGATCTACTCGACGCTGCCCCAGGCGCGGATCGTCGGTGAGGAGATCCGCCCGGGCGCCGCACGCCAGAGCGATGCGGAGCTCGAAGCTTATATCCGCGACACCGCCCAGGTGACGCAGCACCCCGTCGGTACCTGCAGCATGGGTACGGGAGCGAACGCCGTGGTCGACCCGGAGCTGCGCGTGCGCGGGATCGCGGGGTTGCGCATCGCGGACGCCTCGATCATGCCGACCGTGCCCGGGGGAAACACCAACGCGGCGGTCATCATGGTCGCCGAGAAGGCTTCCGATCACATCCGTGGTCGTGCGCCGTTGCCGCCCGAGCACGTGAGGCCGACGCGGAGCGCCGCTCACGCGCCTCACCCCGAGACTGCCTGAGGGTTCTCACCCCCGCTCGCTGTCGAGCTGCGCCATGTGCTCGGCCGCGTAGCGCGTGCCCGCAACGGCTTGGGCGGGGACGGCCGCCTCGATCTGCGCGAGCTCCTCGGCCGCGAGGGCAACCGTCATCGCCTCGATGGCCTCGAGGAGCCGGATGCGCTTGCTCGTTCCGACGAGCGGAACGATGTCGCTCCCGCGTGCGAGCACCCAGGCGAGCGCGAGCTGCGCGGGGGTGATCCCGCGCCGGCGCGCGATGGCCGCAAGGGCCTCGACCAGCGAGCGGTTGCGCACGTAGTTCTCCCCCTGGAAGCGCGGCATGTGGGCACGCAGCCCCGCGACGCTCGCCGGCAGTGTCCCTGTGAGCAGTCCGCGCGAGAACACCCCGTAGGCCGTGACCGCAATGCCGAGCTCGCGCACGGTCGGGAGCACGCCCTGCTCGATTCCGCGGCTCACGAGGGAGTACTCGATCTGCAGATCGACGATCGGGTGCACGGCCTGCGCGCGGCGCGCGGTGTCGCTTCCGACCTCGGACAGGCCGGCGTAGCGCACGTGCCCCGCGCGGATGAGATCGGCAATGGCGCCCAGGGTCTCCTCGATCGGCACGCGCGGATCGAGACGCGCGGGCCGGTAGATATCGATGTGATCCGTTCCGAGGCGCCTCAGGCTGTAGGCCGCGAAGTTCTTGACGGCCTGCGGGCGCGCGTCGTAGCCCACGAACGCGCCGTTCGGCCCGCGGAGCGCACCGAATTTGACGCTGAGCAGCACCTGCTCGCGGCGCTTGCCGCGCAGCGCCCGGCCGATCAGCATCTCGTTGTGGCCCATGCCGTAGAAATCGCCGGTGTCGATGAGCGTGACGCCGTGGTCGATCGCTGCGTGAATCGTGGCGATCGACTCCTGCTCGTCCGCCGGACCGTAGAAGTCCGACATGCCCATGCATCCGAGTCCGATACGGGAGACTTGCGGTCCGGACCGCCCGAGCGTGACCATTTGCATGGCGTGCCTCCGTTACATGCTGGCCGACCAGGGACGCGCGTGAATGCGCACGGGAAGGTTAATCTAACACGATGCGTGTCTATCTCATTCGCCACGCTCCAGCGTTCGAGCGCGACATGAGGCGCTGGCCCGAGGATCGGCTGCGGCCGCTCAGCCCGGTCGGGGTGAGGAAGTTTCGCAAGGCCGCGGCCGGGCTCGAGCGTCTCGCAGGGGACATGTCCTGCGTATTGACGAGTCCGCTCGCCCGAGCGCGGCAGACCGCGGAGATCCTGACGACGGTTGCGAGCTGGCCTCGGGCGCAGGAGCTCGCGGCGCTCGCGCCGGGCCACGCGCCGGCGGAGGTGCTCACGGCCTTGCGCGAGCAGGCGGTCGCGACGCTCGCGCTCGTCGGCCACGAGCCGGGGCTCTCGGAGCTGCTCGCAGTCAGCGTCGCGGGAACGGGCGCGCGCTTCGAATGTGAGTTGAAAAAAGGCGGTGTCGCGTGCCTCGCGTTCTCCTCACCCGTTCGGGCGGGACGAGCGCGGCTCGAATGGCTCATCACGCCGAAGGTGTTGCGCGCGCTCGCTTAGCCTCGAGATCGTAGTCGTCGGCGCCGGTCACCTCGACGAGCGTCCGCTCGCCCACTCGCAGCGCACTGCCGCCGCGCACCCGCACGATGCCGTCGATCTCCGGCGCATCCGCCGCGCTGCGGGCAATCGCGATCGAATCCTCGATCCTGTCGACCAGCACCTCGATCGTTCGACCCACTCGTGCGGCTAGACGCCGCGCACTGATCTCGCGCGCGCGCAGCATGAAGCGCGCGTAGCGCTCCTCCTGCACCTCCGCGGGCACGAGCGGAGCGATCGCGTTGGCGTGGGCGCCCTCGACGGGCGAGTACTTGAAGCAGCCGACGCGATCGAGCTCGGCCTCGTCGAGCCACGCGAGGAGCTCCTCGAACTCGGCGTCGGTTTCCCCAGGGAAGCCCACGATGAAAGTGCTGCGGACCGTGAGGTCGGGACATTGGCTGCGCCAGGTCTTGAGGCGCGCGAGCGTGTTCTCGGCGTGGGCCGGACGGCGCATGCGGCGCAAGACGCTTGCACTGCCGTGTTGAAAGGGGACATCGAGATAGGGCAGCACGCCTCCGGCGGCCATGAGCTCGATGACCGCATCGACGTGCGGATACGGATAGACGTAATGCAATCGCACCCACACCCCGAGTGAGCCGAGTGCGCGCGCGAGGTCGATGAAGCGCGCGGCGTAGGTCTCGCCTCGAAACGTGAAGCGCGCGTGGCGCAGATCCGTGCCGTAGGCGCTCGTATCCTGCGAGATGACGAGCAGCTCCTTCACGCCCGCGGCGACGAGCCGCTCGGCCTCGCGCAGCACCTCATCGAGCGGCCGGCTCGCGAGGCGTCCCCGAAGGCTCGGGATGATGCAGAAGCTGCAGCGATTGTTGCAGCCTTCCGAGACCTTGAGGTACGCATAATGGCGCGGGGTGAGCCGGATACCCTGGGGGGGCACCAGATCGAAGCGCGGATCGTGACGGGGCGGCAGATGCTCGTGCACCGCGCTCATCACCTCTTCATAGGCGTGGGGCCCGGTGATCCCGAGCACCTGGGGGTGGCGCTCGCGAATGCGCTCCGGCCGGGCGCCGAGGCACCCCGTCACGATGACGCGGCCGTTCTCGGCGAGCGCTTCGCCGATCGCATCGAGCGACTCGTCCACGGCGGCGTCAATGAACCCGCAGGTATTCACCACAACGAGGTCGGCGTCCTGATAGGTCGGCGCGACCTCGTAGCCCTCGGCACGCAGGCCGGTGAGAATGCGCTCGGAATCGACGAGTGCTTTGGGACACCCGAGACTGACCAGGCCGACTCTGGGAGGGCGCAGCCTCACTGGGCGGAGGCGTCGCCGGAATCGTCGGGAGCCGCGACCCCCGAGACTGCTGCCCCCTGCTCCGTCGCCGTCGCATGACGCACGCTGCGCAGCACGAGAAACAGCGCGAGCGCCGCGAGCGGCATCAGTAGCCACGGCCATACGGCGGGGCGACGTTCGGCGGCCGAATGAGCGGCTCTGAGGGTCTCCTGCGACATGGCGCGGAGCCTACTCTCGCAGCCTCCCTGCCGGCAACGGCAGAGCGCACAAAACTACAGGATCCGCTGAATCCTGCCGTGGGGGACGCCCGAGACGATCTCGAGAAACCCGACGGTGACGGGCAGGCTGAAGCGCCTCGGGCCGGCGCTGCCGGGATTGATATGGAGCACGCCCTGCCGCAGCTGCATGGCGGGCCGGTGCGAGTGACCCGCGACGACCACCGCGAAGCCGGCGGCTGCCGGATCGAGATCGAGCTCCTTCACGTCGTGGAGCACGTAGATACTCGCCCCGTCGAGCTCCAGCGCCTCGGTGAGCGGGATGGCGCGCGCCCAGGCACCCCGATCGTTGTTGCCTCTGACGGGGTGGACGGGCGCGACCCTCGAGAGCTCCTCGAGCAGCTCCGGGGCCCCGATGTCCCCGGCATGGATGATCAGATCGACCCCGGCGAGCGCCCGCACGGCCTGCGGGCGCAGCAGGCCGTGGGTATCCGAGATGAGGCCGGCGACGCGCAAGGCGCGACTCAACCAAAGAAAAGGTCGCGCTCTTCAGCGTCCGCTGCAGCTCGCATCACCGTCCGTAGCGCGCAATGAGCTGCGCTCTGCCGAGCGCCGACGCATTGGCGTACGCCGAGACGATCGTGCCCGAGGCTTCCGGCGGAACGTTGATCTTCGGGACGGGAAGCGCGTACAGCCTGAAGACATAGCGGTGCGGGCCCCCGGGGGGAGGGCAGGGTCCGCCGTAGCCTACCGTGCCGAAATCGGAGCGACCCTGAACCGCCCCGGCCGGCATGAGCTTCCTGCGGGGGTCACCTGCACCCGCGGGGAGCGAGCTCACGTTCGCCGGAATGTCATAGACGATCCAGTGCCAGAAGCCCTGTGCCTCGGGTGCATCGGGATCGTGCACCAGAAGCGCAAAGCTCTGCGTGCCGGCCGGTGGATCGTGCCACTCGAGCGCCGGGGAGACATTCGCTCCGCCGCAGCCATCGTTCACCTGTTGCCGGTGCATCATGCCGTGCGCGGGCAGATCCGGGCTCGCGAGCGCGAAGCGCGAGGCGGTACCGGAGTCGCCCGAGTCGTCCTGCGCATACCGGTCGCCGGCGCCCGCAAGCGCTGCGACGGCAAGCACGCCGAGGCCGGCGGCGATGAGTGAGCTGAAGCCACGGTTACGCATCGGAAGACTCCAACGAAGGGATGGCGCTGCGGCCCGCGCGGGTTGCGCAACTATGCCACACCTCGCGACGGACTCGTGCTCGCGCGCTCGAGCGTGGGCGTGCCCCGCGCGCGAGAACTGTGCAGCCGGTTCGCGCATCTCGCAAACACTTGCGCTCTGATGCATAGTCGGTTGGACGGTCCCAGGGCATGAGCGTGAATTCCGAGCATCGCAAGTTTCTGTTCGTCTCCTTCACCGGGCTCATCAGCGACATCGCCTGGCAGGTCATGAAGGAGGGGCACGAGGTCAGGTACTACATCCGCGACGAGAAGGACCGCGACATCGCCGACGGCTTCGTGCAGAAAGTCACCGACTGGGAGCCGCAGATCGAGTGGGCCGACGTGATCGTCTTCGACGATACGCTCGGGCACGGCGCGATCGCCGAGAGTCTGCGGCGCAAGGGCAAGTGCGTGGTGGGCGGCACCGCCTACACGGACCGCCTCGAGGACGATCGCTCCTTCGGGCAGGAGGAGCTCAAGAAGGCGGGCGTCAACATCCTCCCCTATCGCGAATGCGACGACTTCGACGAGGCGATCGCCTACGTCAAGGCCAATCCAGAGCGCTACGTCATAAAGCCTTCCGGCGCCGCGGGCAGCGTGAAGCGGCGCCTCTTCGTCGGCGACGAGGAGGACGGGGAGGATGTAATACGGGTTCTCGAGGCCTACAAGAAGTCCTTCCCCGACGAGATCAAGCGCTTCCAGCTGCAGCGGCACGTGAGCGGCGTCGAGATCGCGGTGGGCGCATTCTTCAACGGCAAGGAGTTCATCTATCCGATCAACGTGAACTTCGAGCACAAGAAGCTCTTCCCCGGAAACATCGGCCCCTCGACGGGCGAGATGGGCACCTCGATGTTCTGGAGCGGGCCGAATCGGCTCTTCAACTCCACGCTGAAGAAGATGGAGGCGCGCCTCGCGGAGGAGGGCTACATCGGCTACATCGATCTCAACTGCATCGTGAACGGCAACGGGATCTATCCGCTCGAGTTCACCGCACGCTTCGGCTATCCGACGATCAGCATCCAGCAGGAGGGCATGACGACGCCCATCGGACAGTTCCTGAGCGACCTCGCGGCGGGCGTCAACCCGAAGCTGAAGGTCAAGAGCGGTTTTCAGATCGGCGTGCGCATCGTCGTATCCCCCTTCCCGTTCGATGACGATGCGACCTTCCTCTCCATGTCGAAGAACGCCGCGATACTGTTCAAGAAAGGCATCCCGGAGGAGGTTCACATCGAGGATGTGAAGCAGGTGAACGGACAGTGGTACGTCGCCGGCACCTCCGGGGTGGTACTCGTCGTGTGCGGCGTCGGCCAGACGATGCGTCAGGCGCAGGCGCAGGCCTACTCCCGGATCCGCAATATCATGATTCCCGACATGTACTACCGGGACGACATCGGGGAGCGCTGGTTCGAGGATCACGACAAGCTGCACACGTGGGGCTATCTGCGCGAGGTTTGAGGCCATGAGCCGAACGGGTCGAGCGGCGTCCGGCGACGCATCCGCCCGCTTCGGACGCGATTACTACGAGCGCTACTACTTCGATCCACGCACCGCCGTCGCCTCCCGGCACGAGTCGCGCGCGCGGGCGCGCCTCATCGCCGCCTACGCCGATTACCTCGGGCTTCCGGTGCGCCGCATCCTCGATGCAGGCTGTGGTGTCGGGCGGCTCCGGGCGCCGCTGCGCAGGCACTTCGGCGAGATCGCGTATGTCGGTCTCGAGGCGAGCGAGTTTCTGTGCCGGCGCTACGGGTGGGAACGGGCCCGCATCGAGGAGTACCGGCCGCTCGAGCCATTCGATGTCGTCATCTGCTACGACGTCCTGCAGTACCTCGACGATCGCGCAGCCGCCCGCGCCCTCGTGAACCTGGCGCGACTCAGCCGCGCACTCTTGTACTTCAGCGCGCTCACCCGCGCCGACTCGCGCGCGAACTGCGACCGCAGCCGCACCGACCTCGATGTGGAGGCGCGCCCGGGGCTGTGGTATCGAGCGCGGCTGCGCCGCAGCTTCCTCGAGATCGGCGCCGGATTCTGGGTGCGACGCGGCGCGCCGTTCACGTTCTGGGAGCTCGAGCGGGCCGCGCCATGCACCTGAGCTTCGCGGGCAGCCTCGAATGCCGACGCCCGCCCGGTCTGCCGGGCGTCACGCTCATCGGGCGCACCTCGGAGGGGGACGCGCTTCTCGCAACGCTCCTCGGTGCCGTGCCGGATGACTTGCCACCGCAGCTGCAAAACGCGGAGCTCGAGCAAGAGGGTGCAGCGCACTATCGCATCTCCTCGGGCGCACGCGCCTGGCGCCTCTCCGCGCGGCTCTTTGTGCACCACGATCTCTCGGCCGCCTTCTATCGGGCCGTGCCGCCACGCGCCGTGCCGCTCGCGAAGCGGCTGCTCTGGCGATTGGCGCTGGGGGCCGCGCGCACGCGCCTCGGCGAGTGGTGGGTGGCCCGGTCGCGCGGCTAGCGTCCCATCTAGACCGCAGCGTGGTCGATCGGGTGACCTCCCGTGCCGCGCTGCATCGGAGCAGCCCGCACTGCACCGAAGCAGTCCCACCAAGTCGAGCTCGCGTCGCCGCCGCCCGCGCGCCGCGCAGGCCAAGCACAACCGGCCGCGAGAAGTCAAATGCACGCCGCGGGGTTGGCAACGCAGATGCGATTGCGTATGGTGCGGGCAGAACGTGCAAGAAGAACTGCCACGAGCAGCCGGGCGCGTATCTCACGTGGTCAGTATCGAGGGGCTCCCGATGTCAGTAGAAAGCCATCAACGATCCGAGACCCAGAACATCCTGCCGCCTCCGGCTGCGCGCGCGGGATCGCGTCACGGAAGCTCGCGAATGCTCGAGAGCTATCTCGGCGACATCGAGTACCTCGTGCGGGAGCGACTCTGGCCGGAGGCCGTCCCGCTCGCGCTTGCTCTGCCGCACATCTGTGCAGCCCTCGCGCAGCACGACCTCGTCAGTTCCCGTGATCGATACCTCGCCTGGTGCGAGGAATGGGTCAGACCGCTCGAGGACGACACCTCCATCACGCTGCCGACGCCCGAGGAGCTCTATCGCATGGCTGAGCAGCACGGGATCGAGCGACAGCTGGGGACGGGTGAGGGCGTGCCAGTGAACGCACTGCGCCAGCTCAGGCTGCGTCGGCTCTCGCGTGCGGCCCCACCGCGGCGGCGCGTCTCGCTCGGCGAGACCGGCGCTTCGAGCGGTGCCCCGGAGATCTGCGCTGCGCTCCTCGATGCCGTGCGCCGCTGGTACGGAGACGCGGCGGCGGGCGATATGACCGTGCAGACCAACCTCGCGCGCCTCGCCGTATTGCGCTGAGGTCGGTGCGCGCCTCGCGGCCTCCCGCGTCGCGATTCGTGCCACTCTTGAAGCGCATTGCCGGGGTCGAGCCGCACGAGCGGCGCGCGGTGGTGCTCGCGTTCCTTTGCTATTGCACGCTCTTCGGCAGCTACTACATCCTGCGGCCGGTCCGCGACACGTTCGCGACGGAGTTCGGCTTCAACGACCTGCCGCTGCTGTTCACCGGCACCTTTTTCGGCTCGCTCCTCGCCTCCCCGCTCTACGCTGCGCTCGCAGCGCGATTCGCGGTGCAGCGCCTGCTTCCCGGTGTGTTCTGGTTCTGGCTGCTCAACGTCCTTGCCTTCGATGCGCTTCTCGAGGTGGCCCCGCACAGCAGCCTGATCGCGGGTGCGTACTACATCTGGTTCAGCGTGTTCAATCTGTTCATGATCTCGGTGTTCTGGAGCCTGATGGCGGACCTGTTCTCCCCCGCTCAGGCTTCGCGCCTGTTTGCGTTGATCGCTTCCGGCGGCAGCCTGGGCGCGATCGCCGGCCCGCTCATCACGCGCTTCGGCGTGCGCTCGCTCGGGCTTACCGGCCTGCTCGTGATCGCCGCGGCCGGCTTCCTCGTGCTCATCCTCCTCGTTCATCTGCTCATGCGCGAGAAGAGCCATCTGCGCCTCACCGGGCAGGGTCAGCGCTCCTCGCTCGACCACCCGCTGCCGGGCAATCCATTCGAGGGCTTCAGCGAGACACTGCGCTCGGCGTACACGCGCAATCAGGCGGCGTTCTTCTTCCTCATGACCTTCGTGAACACCGTCGCCTATTTCTTTCAGACGGAGATCATCGCCCGATCGAGCGCCGCGCTCGCGGGTCGCGCCGTGGCCGTCGCCGATATCGCGCTGTGGACCAATATCCTCACGGCGATCGTGCTGATCGGCGGGGTCGCGCGGTTCATCCGGCGCTTCGGCGTCACCGCGGGCCTGGTTGCGAACCCGGTCATCATGGTGCTCGCCTTCATCGTCATCGCGCTGTCACCGACGCTGTTCATGATCCAGGCGCTGCAGGTCGTTCGCAGCGTCTCGCAGTACGCGATCGCCCGTCCGAGTCGCGAGATCTGCTTCACCGTCGTCGAGCAGGGAAGCCGTTACAAGGCGAAGAACGTGATCGACACGGTCGTGTATCGCTTCGGCGATGTGGTCTCGGCGTGGTTCCAGCCCCTCATGCGCATGGCGGGACTGCACATCGCGGGCGCAGCGGTGGCCGGGGTGGGCGTGTCGGTGCTCTGGGGCGGCATCGCGCTCGGGCTCGGCCGGCGCTACGAACGGCGCCGGGCCGCGCTGCGAGGCGAGCAGGAGCCCGGGGTCCCCGTCGTGACGCCGGGGCAGGGGTGACCTATAGTGCCCGACCCGGCTCTCGAGGAATCGATTCCATGGCTGATGCTGCTGAGCCCACAGGCGTTGCGCGCCTCTTCAAGTCGGTCGCGGCGATCGAGCCGGTCGAGCTGCGGCCGGCGCTCGTGTCCTTCGTCTGCTTCTTCTTCCTCTTCTTCAGTTACGCCGTCGTCAAGCCGGTGCGCGATGCGATGGGCACGGTCTGGGGCGCAAAGCACCTGCAGGATCTGTTCCTCGCCACGTTCCTGCTGAGCTTCGCGGTCTCCCCGCTCTACGCGATGCTCTCGGCGCGCGTGAAGCTCTCTGCGTTCCTGCCCTGGATCTACGGGATCATCGCGGCGAGCGTGCTCGGGTTCTACGTGCTTTTCTCGGGAGGCCATTTCAAGGAGCGCGGGCTCGCCGCCGCCTTCTTCGTGTGGGTGAGCACGTTCAACCTGCTCATCCTGTCCGTCTTCTGGAGCTTCATGGCGGACCTGTTCTCCCGCGCACAGGCCAAGCGGCTCTTCGGCTTCATCGCCGCCGGAGGAACCGCCGGAAACATCCTCGGTCCGGCCATCGTCGACTTCCTGGCGAAGCGCCTCGGGAACGACGGGCTCATGTTGATCTCCGCTGGGGGCTTCGCTTTCACCGCGGTGCTCGTGATCCTGCTCGCGCGCGAGAAGCGGCGGCTGCTCGCGGAGTCGCGCGACGCGCAGCGCACCACACTCGACCATCGGCTCGGGCGCAACCCCTTCGAGGGTTTCACGCTGCTGTTCCGCTCGCCCTATCTGCTGCTCGTCGCCGCCTTCCTGTTCGTCATGACGTCGGTCTCGACGATCGTCTACGTGCAGCTCAACGACATCATCACCCACTCGTTCGCCAACCGCGCGGCACGCACCCAGGCCTTCGCGACCATCGATCTTGCGGTCAACAGCCTCACCGTTCTCATCCAGCTCCTCGGCACCGGCCGCTTCATTCGGCGCTTCGGTGTGACGACTGGCCTTTTGCTCAATCCGCTCATCATGGCCATCGCGTTCGCCCTGGTGATCTTCTCCCCGGTGCTCTTGATCCTCGGCGGCGTTCAGGTGGTGCGTCGAGTCGCGGAGTACGCGGTCGCCAAGCCGGCGCGCGAGATGCTCTTCACGGTGGTCGATCAGGAGAGCAAGTACAAGGCGAAGAACGTCATCGACACCGTCGTGTACCGGGGTGGCGATCTCCTCGCCGCCTCCGCGAGCTCGGCCGTGCTCGCGTACGGCCTGAGCGGTCTCGCCGTCCTCGGTGTGATCGTGTCCGCGGTGTGGTTCCCGATCGCCCTGGTTCTCGGGCGCCGCTACGAGGCGGCGCGCGATACCGGAGTCTCGGCCTCCGCCTCCACCGCGACGGTCGGCTGACCGGGCGGCACGGCCGGATCGGCCGCAGCTGCAGCGCCTGCAGACTCTGCGCCGTCCGCCACCGTGCTCGGCGCGGGGAGGGCTTCGTTGCTGTTGCGCAGCGCCCGCATCCCGGCGACCGCCTCGATCACCTGCGCGGCACTCGTGAATCGGTCTTCGGGGGATTTCGCAAGAAGCCCGTCGAGCAGCAGCTGCAGATGCTCGAGCGGGCGCGGCAAGCGCGGGAGCGGCGCGTTGACGTGCTGCTGGAGCACCTCCATCGCCGAGGTGCCGGTATACGGCTTGCGGCCGGTGAGCATCTCGTGAAAGATGATGCCGAGACTGTACAGGTCGGTCCGCGCATCGAGCTGCTCGCCGAGCGCCTGCTCGGGACTCATGTAATAGGGGGAGCCGCGCAGCACGCCCTTGCGCGTGCTCTGCAGGCCGCCCTGCACGTTGCGCGCGAGTCCGAAATCGATCAGCACCACCTCGTCGTTATTGCGCAGCATGACGTTCGGTGGCTTGAGATCGCGATGAAAGATCCCGGCGGCGTGCACCACGGCGAGCGCACGCGCAATCTGCTCGACATAGCGCAGCACGTCGGGCTCGAGAATGCCGCGCTGCAACCGGGCCTTGAGATCACCGCGGGGGAAGTACTCCATTGCGAGGTATTCGCGCCCGTGATGCACGCCGTAGTCGTAGATGTTGACGATGGCCGGGTGGTGGATCGCGGAGAGCGCCGCATGCTCGCGCGCGAGGAACTGCCGCTCGTTCGCCTCGTCCCGCTCGCTCTTGCTCACCTTGAGCGCCACATCCAGGCCGAGCGCCGCGCTCGTCGCGAGATACACGATTGCCTTTTCCGACTCCCCGATGCTGCGGCGGATGTTGTATCCGGGAATCGGGTCGCGCAGCGAGCTGTCTGCCGGGGAGACCTCCTCGGAGCTCGACTCCGGGGACTTGAGTTCCACGCGCCGCAGGGCGAGGCGCACGGCGGTGCGTAGCCGCTCAGGGGTGAGGAGCCGCTTCGGCAGGTAATCGACCGCGCCGAGCTGCAGGGCGCGCACCGCCGTGAGCTCGTTACCGTCTTCCGCAACCACCAGCACGCCGGGGTAGGAGAGCCGGTTGCGCAGCTCTCGCAGCCGCGCGAGACCCGGTGACTTCGGATCGTCTGGATTATCGCCGAACGAGGCGCAGAGCAGCAGCAGATCGAAATCCGCGCGCGAGAGCCTCTCGAGCCGCTGCTCGAACTGCGCGAAATCGACCGTCGTGATAGTGCCATCCGGACAGAGCACGCCGAGGTGCTGCCGCAGCCATTCGCGGTAGCGAACATCCTCGTCGATGATGAGCAGCTTGGCCTTCACCGTGACCGATCCGTGCTCCGGGCTTGCAGCCCCTAGGGCTTGAACACCACGCGCAGGGTCACGCGCTGCGCGATGGGGCGTCCGCCGCGCTCGACGGGCTGGTACCGCCACTTGCGAACCGCGGCGATCGCCGCCGCCTCGAACGTGCCCGGAGGGTTGGCGTGCGTCACGCTGATGCCCGCCACCGATCCGTCCGGCTCGACCGTGAATTGCAGCTCGACGATACCGCTGCGTCCGAGCTCCTCGGCGACCGGAGGGTAGACCGGCTCGACGTACCGCAGCTTCTTGAGCTGGGTCTCGGGCATCAGCGAGTTCGCAGCGGAAGCTGCGGAATCGTCGCGCGCCAGGGCGATTGCCTTCTCGATCGCGGTGGCGTCCGAGGGGCTCACGCCGATCACCCGCGCTTCGGTCAGCCAGTCCTGTGCCTTGGCCCAGTCATTGCCCGCAAGCGCATGACGCGCCTCATCGAGCAGTCGCCCGGCAAGGGCCGTGCGCGCGAGGACGGTCGAGGGATGGGTGGGATCGGTCGATTCGAGCTGAGCGAGATAGAACCGCGCACTGTCGGTCGGCGGGTCGAGGAGCCGGCCCTGCGCGAGGCGCTGGTTGAACAGCCCAGCAATCCGTGCGAGGTTGCCGGAGGCCGCGGCGACTCGTGCGTCCTCGATCGAGCGACGCGTGGCGGAGAGCTCCTCGCTGTGCGCCCCCATGTCCGCGGCGGCCTGCGTCCAGCGCTCGGCTTGGGACACATCGCCGCTCTGCGCCGCCGAGTGGGCCTCGAGGAGCAGGCGCTCGACGAGCGTCCGCTGAGCTCTGTGGACGCCCTCGTCCTCGGGTGCGAGCGCTGCGGCGGCATCGATGAAGAACTTCGCGTTGTTTTGCGCCGGAGAGAGCAGCGCGCCGCTGCGCATCCGGGAGTCGGCCTGCTGCAGAAACTCACTCACACGCGCCGCCACGCCGAGCCGTTCGAGCGCGTCCGGGGAGGCCGCGGCGCCGCGTGCCGCCCCACGCGCAGCGCTCGCGAGCCCGCGGCCCCGTCGGCCCCCGGTGGCGGCCGTGGTCCCGGGTGCCGCACCAGCGCTCTCCTTGTCGATCTGGGCGGTCAGAAATGCGAGGCGCACGTTATTGGGCTCGAGCGCGCGCGCCGCATCCGTCAGATGCTGCGCCTCATCGAGGTGCTCCGTAAGGAGCGACTGTTCTGCCTTGGTGAGCAGCCCGTCGGCAACGCGCTGCAACCCCTCCTGCGCCCGCGCGTTGGCGGCGTCCCGCCGCAGGACCTCGCGATAGAGATCCGCCGCATTGTCGGCGGGCGGGGCGATGAGCGCGCCGCGAGCGAGCGCGGCGTCGGCGCGTGCAATGAGGGGTGCGATCCCTGCCGAGGGCTGTGCCTGCGATGAGGCGGCGCGCGAGCCCGCGCCGCCCTGGGCGTGTCGCAGGGCAAAGCCGACGCCGGCTGCGAGGGCAAGGGCGAGCGCAGTCAACCCGAGCCACGGAGCGTGGCGCGAGATACGGCGCTTGAGCGGGGATTCGAGCTTGAGTTGCGCGAACGTGCCGGTCGCGGCGTGCTCCACATCGTGGCGGCGCCATGCCGCATCGACGAACAGCTTCACGCGCTGCGCCGACACCGGCTTGTGCAAAAAGCGATAGACGGTACCGTTCGTCACGTGGTGTGCGAGGGCGGACTGGTCCTCTGGACCCCCCGCGACGATCAGCACGAGATCCGGAAACTGGGCGCGCAGGCGCTCCGCGAGCTCCGGTGCCGGGACTTCGAGTGCGGCGCTATCGAGAAAGGCGACCCCGGCCGGCTCGGCGCGCAGGTGCTGCGTCAGATCCGCCTCGTTGGTCGCAAAGGAAAGCAGGTGCTCCGGAGCGACCGCCGTGAGCGTCTCCCGGAGCAAAGCATCGTGGGTGAGCGCGACCAGGCTCTCGCTCGGACGCGCATCGTTCGCCGGCCGGTCCATGATGGCAAATGTCTCGGCCGGTGCCTGCTGCAACGCGCTCTTCGACATCGTGCGACCCTCCCATGCTCGCCGGGCGGCGGGCCGATGACCCCTCAGCGGCGAATCTTGTGCTATTTCTCATTCTGAGGCGAGGACTCAGCGGATTCTGTGAAATGGTCATCAAGCGCGCGGTATCGGGCCTGCACGGGGACCCCCTTGGAGCCGGCGGGGGCGCTCGGCACACTCAAGCTCGAATGATCGGCGGGGAGGATTCATCACCATGAGCGATGCGCCTCAGCTTCGTCGCGTGGACAAACAGATGCACGAGGAGCGGCTGCGGGCGTTTCTCGAGCGTGGCTATTGTGGGAGGCTTGCAACCGTCGCGGCAGACGGCTGGCCCTACATCGTGCCGCTCCTGTACGTGCTCCAGGGCGCCGAGATCTGGGTGCACAACTCCCGCTCGCGCGGGCACTTGCGGACCAACGTGGATCACGACCCGCGCGTGTGCTTCGAGGTGGACGAGCCGGGGGAGATCTTCCCCTACGGCCGCTACGAGTGCGACACCTCGGTCGCGTACTTAAGCGCGGTTGCGTTCGGGCGGATCCGCATCGCCGAGGCGCGCGAGCAGAAGCAGGCGTTCTTCGAGGCGTTCATGGCCAAGTACGCCGCATCGCGCTGGGATCGGCCGAAGAGCTTCTTCCCGCGGCTCGATCAGGTGACGGTCTATGTGATCACCATCGATCGCATGACGGGAAAGGAGTCGCCCCTCCCTGCCGCCTCCAATCAGTGGCCTGCGCTCGATCGGACGAAGAGTCCTTAAGGATTGGTCTGGAGCACGAACTTCGTGCCGTGATACGAGAGGATCACGCCATCGCGCAGGATGCGCTCCACGCGGACTCCCGTCGGCAGAGCATCGCCCTCGTGCAGCTTCATCATGTTGAGGAACACGAAGCTCTGATCCGGCTGCGGCGAGTACGCGTTCAAATCGAGGTGCAGATCCGGAAGATTGGCTCCGGGGGTGGCTGCCGCGTCCTGATAGGTCGGCAGGCCGCTGTCGGTTGCGCGGACCACCCCGCCACTGCCGCTCTCGGCCTGCCGCGGCGGCTCGACCGCGGGCGCGAGGTCGTCGGCGGCGGTTGGAGGCGGGGCACCCGCATCGGTACCCGGTGGTGACGCGGCGACAGAGGGGGCGCCCGCCGCCGTGACGCTGCCGGCATTGGCGGTGGGAGCCGCCACTCCGAACCGGGTGTCGATCCCGCGCGGCGCCGCGGTCCCGCCGGATGCAGCGCCCGGCGACCCTGCCGGTGCCGGCGCGGGTGCCGCTGCCCCGCTGCCCGGGGCCACGGTGAGCGGCCGAAACGCGTTGGTGCTCGAGACGAGGGGCGGGCCCGGCGCAGGCGCGGATTCCTGCGCGGCGACCGCCGTGCTGCGGCTTGCGGCGCCGCGCAACATCATCCAGCCGACGACAACCAGATTGATCGCGAGCAAGGCACCAAGACCGATGGCCCAAACCGCGAACCGCCCGCGCGGGGGAGCTACCTTGACCTCGAAGAGCGCGGGGCCGCTCTGGCGTTGCCGCTCGGTCTCCGATTTCTTCAGCGCATCGAGTATGAACGACATCGATCAACCGCCATGGATATTCGAGGCGAACAGGACAGGCGTATGGGGCTCGGCGGTCGCGCTGTTGAGCACGACCAGAGTCTGCACGCCGGCGACCCCGTCCACCGCCAGCCGATGCGCCCGCTGGAACTCGCGCACGAGCTGCCCGAGCTCGGCATCGAACACGTCGCTCTCCGGCGCCGGGGGCTGGATGCCGCGCAGCCGGTCGAGGTGCTCGCGCAGCTCGCGCACGTCCTCGCCGCGCATCCCGAGCGAAAGCGCCTTGGGATGATGCGTCCTCGGCCGCCAGAGCAGCACGAAGTCTCCGAACCAGTATCGCGAAAGATCGAGCAGCCCCACCGCCCGGGTTCCCCCGAGATCGATCCGCGCCTGGTCGTCGTCGAGCCCCGTGAGCACCACCTGATGAGGCGCTCCGGCATCGTCGTTGAGCATGAGGATCGCCGGCCGGTTGTAGAGCCTGAGCTGCGCAAGCGAGCCGTGCTGGACGAAGCACTCGAGCCCCTGCTGCAGGGCCTGCGTACACGGGTCGACGCTGCCCGCGACATAATGGGCGCCCCAGAGTGCGAAGAGCTTGCCGAATGCGCTGTCCGGATCGGTCTCGGAGGCGTGTGCAGTCAGCAGCTTTGCGAGCCCTGCCGAGTCGGCGCTCGCGGAGGTGAGCGAAGCGGGCCGTAGCGGCGACGAGTGCGCGGCGGCGGGCGGGTCATGCACGGCGTCCGCCGTCTGCGAATGCGCAATTGCGGCGGGACGCCCCCGGGCGAATGCGGCGGGGCCGAACTGCCAGAGCGTCACCGCGCCCGCGCTGAGCACCGCCGCTGTCGCAGCCGCGGCCCCCCAGGGTAACCACCACGGCAGGACACGGCGACCGAACACCTCCTCGGCGCTGCGGCGCACCATCGGGGTCGTGACCCGGTGGCGGTCCTGAGTGTAGGCGGCGAGCAGCGCTCGGTCGCAGATGACGTTGATGACGCGCGGCACGCCACCCGAGAGCCGGTGCACCTCGGCGAGCGCGTGCGGCGTGAAGATGTCGCTCGTTGCGCCGGCGACGCGCAGCCGGTGCCGGACGTAGGCGGCGGTCTCCTGGCGCAGCAGCGGACAGAGGTGGTAGCGCCCCGTGATGCGCTGGGCGAGCTGACGCAGCTCCGTGCGGGCGAGGATCTCACGCAGCTCGGGCTGGCCGATCAGGATGATTTGCAGCAGCTTCTGGGTATTGGTCTCGAGATTGGTGAGCAGGCGCACCTGCTCGAGCACCTCGGGCGCGAGGTTCTGCGCCTCGTCCACGACCAGCACGATGCGCTTGCCGGCCCCGTGCGCGCGCAGCAGATAGTGGCTGAGGATGTCGACGAGATCCTTCAGGCTCTCCGTCGCATAGTCCGGCACCCCGATGCCGAGCTCCTCGCAGATCGTCAGCAGAAACTCGGGTGCGGTCATCCGCGGGTTGAGGATGAGCGCGATCTCGGCGTTCTGGGGCGTCTGCGCAAGCAGGGAGCGCACCACCGTCGTTTTGCCGGTGCCCACCTCCCCGGTGAGCTGCACGAATCCCCCGGCCTCGTTGATGCCGTAGAGCAGATGAGCGAGAGCCTCAGCGTGGCGCTCGCTCAAGTAGAGATAGCGCGGATCCGGCGTGATCGCGAACGGCTTCTCGTTGAGTCCGAAGAGCGACAGATACATGGTTGCGATACTACTTGATGCTGCCGGCCCGCCGAAGTGCATGGCTCCCAAAGCGCCGCCGGATGCGGTCTATCGCCGCATCGAGCGCAGGCTGCGCTTGCTCGAAGAGCGGGAGCTGCGCGACGGGACACAAAGCGCTTAAGGCAACGCCGAGCAGCCGAAGTTTCGCGCCCCGATGCGCGGCGAGCCAGCCCTCGAGCAGCTCGGTCGCGACCCGCGCGATCGCGCGCCGGTCCTGGGTCGGCGTGATGCGACGCTGGCGCGTGAAGGTGGCGAAATCGTGCCGGCGGATCTTCACGCCCACGCATCCGCTCGTGAGGGATTTGCCGCGGATGCGCTCCACCGCGCGATCCGCGAGCTGCTCGAGCTCGCAGTGCAAGGTGCGGGGATCGGCGACATCCCGCTCGAAGGTCTCCTCCGCGCTCACGGATTGCTCCTCGCGCCCGACGCTCACCGGTCGCTCGTCGATCCCGCTCGCCCGCTCGCGGACCCGGCACGCATAGCGGCCGAATATCGGCCACAGGAGCGCGTCGGGCGCCGCGCGCAGCTCCCCGAGCGTGGCAATGCCTGCCTCGACGACGCGCGCGCCCGCCTTGCGCCCGAGGCCCGGCAGCAAGCGCACCGGGAGCGGGTCGAGTACCTCCTGCAGGCGATCACGCGTGACGACCGTCAGGCCATCCGGCTTCGCGAGATCCGAGGCGATCTTCGCGACGAGCTTGTTCGGCGCAACGCCGACCGAAGCCGTGAGCCCCGTCGCCTCGCGGATGCGCCTCTTGATGAGCGCCGCGATCTCGACGGGCGCCGCCACGCTCGCGGTCACATCGAGAAAAGCCTCATCGAGCGACAGGCCCTCCACGAGCGGCGTCATGCCGTGGAAGATCGCGAACACCTGTCCCGAGACTTCGCGGTAGCGGTGCATGCGCGGCGCAACGCAGATCGCCTGCGGACAGCGCTCGAGAGCGGTGCGCATCGGCATCGCGGAGCGTACCCCGAAGCGCCGTACCTCGTAGCTCGCCGCGGCGACGACGCCCCGTCCTCGCGTCCCCCCGACGATGAGCGGCTTGCCGGCGAGACGTGGATCGTCGTGCTGCTCCACCGACGCGTAGAACGCGTCCATGTCCACATGCAGGATCGCCCGCTCGCGCACCGTCACGCCTCGCGGAGCGCGAGCGCAGGGGCCGCCGGCTCACTCGACCGTGATCGTGATCTTCTTCGACACCAGTGGCGGGTTGTGAGGCACATGGTTCAAATCCCCGAACACGAGCTGCAGCGTGTGCTCGCCGGGCGGCAATCTCAGGGTCGTCTCCGTCTGGCCCTTGCCGAAGTGCTTCACGTTCGCCGACTCGGGCAGCGGCGCATTGAGGTCGCTCGGCAGATCGGCGTCGATGAGCAGGTGGTGATGGCCGGTATTCGGAAAGCTGACGCCGGCCGGGGCAATGCCGAGACCCTTCAGGCCGAAGCGCACCGTGAACGGATCCTTCACCTTGGCGCCATCGCGCGGATAGATGATGTAGACCCCCGCATCCTTCGGCCAGTACCCGGCATCGGCGGCCAGGGCCCCCGCGGCCGAAACCAGAACCAAGACTGCTGCCAAGGCACATGCACGCATGAGGGCTCCTTCGATGAATTGTTCGTTTCGTTTCGTGGGTCGGAGCACGGGCGATCTTCCAAGGCAGGGGACGAAGCCCGGCGACGCACTAGCTTAGTGCGAGGCCGTATGCACGACAAGAAAGGCCCAGGGCTCCCCTGCGAGGCTTCCTACGAGCTCCGAGCGAGCACGAACAAGCTGTAGAGCGTCGTGAGCCCGAGCATCGTGAACGCGCTCACGAGGTAGGTGAGGGAGAGTGCGAGGTACTTGCCGATCGTCGGCAGCGGACTCTGGCCGTATACCCGGCGCATGGCGCGGTAGAGGTACCAGATGCAGTAGACCAGCGCTGCTGGAAACACCGCTTCGCGCACGATCCCGAGCGGCAGGTGCCGTGCGAGAAGGCAGAGTCCGAAGAGCAGGAACACGTAGGAATGGTTGTGCAGCAGAAAGAGCAGATGCTCGACGTAGTAGCGGCGCGGGTGGCGGTAAAGCAGCTTCATCACGAGCGCAATGAGCGGCAGGAACACGAACATCGCGCGTGGCACGTTGTGCACGACAGCCGCACTGAGGGACCGGCCGTTATCGAGCATCAGGCGCCGGCATGCGGCCGCCCGCTGCTCGGCGCTGAGGAAGCGCGTGAGAAAGTCCGTGGCGTTCGGTGAGTCGCAGATCCGGGCGGCGCGCTGCGCGGCCGTCTCGTTGGTCTTGCCCAGGCCGGCGAGCGCCTGCGTGAGCGACTCGCCCTTGACGCTCGTCGGCTTGCCGCTGTCGTCGGTCGAGATGACCACGACTCCGATCGCAGGCGCCGTGCTCGCGAGCACAAAGAACACGACGCTCAGAACGAGGTAGAGACGCACCGGAGGCAAGTAGCGCGCGCGCCTGCCGCGGAGAAACTCCGTGGTGAGATAGCCCGGCTGGGCAAAGAGCGAGATGAGGGTGCGCCACAGCCTCGAGTCCGCGTGTGTCAGATCCTCGAGCGCTTCCCCGAGGAAGAACGCGAGGGAGTGGACCGACCCTTCCACCCGCTGTCCGCAGGCGCTGCAATACTCGCCGTTGATCGGGGCTCCACAGTTCGCGCAGCGGGCGGGCTGCTGCGGTGCAGTTTCGATCGTACGGCCTCAGGCGACGTGAACGCTCGGGGCGGGCGCTGCCGCCTCGCGCACCGGCAGGGCGCCGACGCCGATGTCCCCCGGGGCGAAATCGTCGACCTGGATGATCTCCATCACCTTGCGGTCGTACTCGCGCAGGCTTGCCCCCTCGACCTCCGAGATGATCCCCGCGGCGAGCGCTTGCTGGATGCGGCCGGGCAGATCGAGTGCGGTGACCTTGCCCGTGCGCACGCCCTCGACGCGGATGCGCTGCTCGATCGGCTCGGCCGTTGCCGCCAGGGCGAGCGCCTCGGCGAGCTGGCCGAGTGCGTTTCCCGGGACGACGCTCGTGTAGGCGAAGCGGCACAGCCGCTCGCGCGACTGCGTCGCATGGGTCACGAGCTCCGCGACGCGGCGCCCGAGCCGGTCGGCGGGCGCGAAGTAGGTGAGTCCGCGGGGAAAGATGAGCAGGCGCATCAGCGCCGCGAGAAACCGGTTGGGGAAATTGCGCAGAAAGCCGTGCAGCTGCTCCTGGGCGTGGTAGAGCAGGTGGCGGCACGCCCACTCGACGATCGGCAGGTCCTCGACCGGCTGGCCCTCGTCGTTGTAGTGCTTCAGCACCATCGAGGCAAGGTACATCGATGAGAGCACATCGCCCAAGCGCGCGGAGAGGTTCTCTTTCTTCTTCAAATAGCCGCCGAGCGTCAGCATCGCGATATCCACCGCAAAGGCGAACGAGGCGCTGAAGCGCACGATGTGCTGAAAGTAGCGCCTCGTCGGTCCGCGATCGGGGACCCGGTGGAACCGCGCGAGCGTGAGCGCCATGATGAACGAGCGTACGGCGTTCGAGAGCGCGAATCCCATGTGGGCGAAGAGCGCCGCGTCGAATGCGGCGATGCCCGCGCGCCGGTCGGGATCGCGTGCCGCATTCATCTCGCGCAGCACGAAGGGGTGGCAGCGAACGGCGCCCTGCCCGAAGATGATGAGACTGCGGGTGAGGACGTTCGCGCCCTCGACCGTGATCGCGATGGGAACGCTTTCGTAGCCGCGTGCGAGGTAGTTGCGCGGGCCGAGGCAGATGCCCTTGCCGCCGTGCACGTCCATCGCATCGTTTGCGACCTGCCGACCCATCTCCGTCACATGGTATTTGAGCATGGCCGAGGGAACCGACGGCTTCTCCCCGCCGTCGATCGCCCCTGCGGTGACCGAGCGCGCCGCATCCATGATGTAGGTGAGTCCGACCATGCGCGCGATGATCGCTTGCACGCCCTCGAAGCGGCCGACGGGAGCGTTGAACTGGCGGCGAATGCGCGCATAGGCGCCCGTCGCCCACGTTGCAGCCTTGGCGCCCCCCGTGGCGTTCGAGGGCAGCGAGATGCAGCGCCCGACCGAGAGCTGCTCGACGAGCATGCGCCAGCCCTGCCCGGCCATCTTCGGGCCGCCGATGATGCAATCGAGCGGGACGAACACGTCCTTGCCCTGGATGGGCCCGTTCTGGAAGGGAATGTTGATCGGAAAATGGCGCCGCCCGATCGTGAGTCCCGGCGTGCTGCGCGGGATGAGGGCGCACGTGATGCCGAGATCCGTCCGCTCCCCGAGCAGATGCTCCGGATCGAACATGCGAAAGGCGAGGCCGACCACCGTCGCGATCGGGGCGAGCGTGATGTAGCGCTTGGTGAAATTGAGCTTGAGGCCGATGATCTCCCGGCCCTGCCACTGGCCGCGGCTGACGATGCCGGTGTCCGGGATGGAGGCGGCATCGGAGCCTGCCCGCGGCCCGGTGAGCGCGAAGCAGGGGATCTCCTCCGCACGGGCGAGCCGCGGGAGATAGTGATTCTTCTGCTCCTCGGTGCCGTAATGGTTCAGGAGCTCGGCGGGCCCGAGGGAGTTCGGAACGGCCACGGTCGATGAGACCGTCGCGCTGCGGCTCGCGATCTTGGCGAGCACGCACGAATGGGCATAGGCCGAGAACTCGAGGCCACCGTAGCGCTTCGGGATGATCATCGCGAAGAAGCCCTTGGCCTTTAAGTAGTCCCAGACCTCCGGGGGCATGTCACCGCGGCGATGGGTGATGTCCCAGTCATCGAGCATCCGGCAGAGCTCCTCGCACGGCCCCTCGAGGAAGGCTCGCTCTTCCTCGGAGAGCTGGGGCGGCTTCGTCGCGAGCAGCCGCTGCCATTGCGGGGCGCCCGTGAAGAGCTCTCCGTCCCACCACACCGTGCCCGCCTCGAGCGCTTCGCGCTCGGTGGTCGACATCGCAGGCAGCAGCCGTCGATACGTCCTCATGAACGGTCGGGTGATGAAGGCCTTGCGAAGTGGACGGAGGTTGAGCGCCCAGAGCAGTGCGAGGAGCACCCAGAGGACGCTCTTCCATGCGGTTGCGGGGGCGCCGAGCACGGTGTAAGCGGCGAGCAGCACCGTGAAGGCCACCGAGCAGGCGAACAGGCTCAACCGCCGGTAGGCGCAGTAGAGCGCGGCGGCGATGCACAAGATGGTGATGACCCCGCCGATCTGCGTCACGGCGTAGGCGAGGGCCGCGGCGATGAGGAGCGTGAGGATTGCGCCGAGCATGCCGTCATTCTCGCATGGCCGCAGCGTGGTGGAACACGCGCGGGCCCTACAGGAGCGCCTTCACGCCCTCGCGCTCCTCGTTGAGCTCGGCGAGCGTCGCCTGCATGCGCTTGCGGCTCCCTGCGTCGATCGCAAGGCCCTGCACGATCTCGTAGGCCGCCCCGCGGCACACCACGGGATGGGAGTACACGACGCCCTCCGGGATGCCATAACTGCCGTCGGATGCGACCGCCATGCTCACCCAGTCGCCGGCGGGCGTGCCGTGCACCCAGTCGTGCACGTGATCGATCGCGGCCGAGGCCGCCGAGGCCGCCGAGGACGACCCCCGCGCCTTGATCACGGCGGCGCCGCGCTGCTGCACGGTCGGAATGAAGCTCTCCTCGATCCACTGCCGCTCGATGAGGCTCGCCGCGGCTTTCCCCCCGATCGTGCAATGACTCACGTCCGGGTACTGCGTGGAGGAGTGGTTCCCCCAGATGATCATGCGCTGGATCGCGCTCACGTGCGTGCCGGTCTTGCTCGCAAGTTGTGCGAGCGCGCGATTGTGATCGAGCCGCGTCATCGCGGTGAAGCTGCGCGGATCGAGGCCCTTGGCGTTGGAGCGTGCGATGAGCGCGTTGGTGTTCGCCGGATTGCCGACCACCAGCACCTTGACACTGCGCCGCGCGAGCTCGCCGAGCGCGCGTCCCTGCGCCGAGAAGATCTGTGCGTTCGCGAGCAGCAGATCCTTGCGCTCCATGCCGGGTCCGCGCGGGCGCGCGCCGACCAGCAGCGCGTAATCGCAGTCCCGGAACGCGACTTTCGGATCGTCCGTCGGCACGATCCGGTTGAGCGTGCGGAAGGCGCAATCCTCGAGCTCCATCGCGATGCCGTGCAGGGCGGGCAGGGCGGGGGTGATCTCGAGGAGATGGAGATTGATCGGCCGCTCGGGGCCGAGCATGGCGCCGGAGGCGATGCGGAAAGCGAGCGCGTACCCGATCTGGCCAGCGCCGCCCGTGATGGCGACGTTTACCGCTTGATTCATGGCTGACTCCGTGGGCGCAAGACCCCCATTTTACAGGGCTACCCGTCGGGTGCTGTCGGGGCTCCCGCCGCGACCGTTCCCGTGCTCGGGGCGGCACGGCGCGAAGGGGTCGGGCCCCTTGCGGCGTGATCGTCGGGGCCTCCACAACGCCCGGCTCCGGAGCTTTTTTGCGTTAGGGGGCTTGACACAGGCTGTGTTATAGTTATATACAACACCATAAGGCCAGCACAGTGCAGGCCGCAGATGGAGGAAGGCACATGATCACCACGAACCCACGGATTCTCCTCGGAGCCACGCTCTCGGTCGTCGTGAACGTACTGATTGTCTGGGGGTGCATTGCGGCTGCTCTGGTACATTAGAACGGTAATTACCTGAAACGGGATGGCTCGGGACACTCGATGGACCCGCACTGGGACGAGAGCCTGCCGATCTACCGGCAACTTCGGGACCGCGTGGTCGCCATGATTCTCGAAGGTGTTCTGAAAGAGGGCGATGCTCTGCCCTCCGTCCGCAACGTGGCCGCGGAGTTCCGCTTGAACCCGCTGACGGTGCTGAAGGGCTACCAGCAGCTGGTGGACGAGAACCTGGTCGAGAAGCGCCGGGGTCGCGGCATGTTCGTGAGCAGCGGAGCCCGTGCGGCGCTCATGAAGGACGAGCGGCAACGATTCCTGAACGAGGAGTGGCCGAAGGTGCGGGCGACCATCCAGCGCCTCGGCCTCTCGGCGAGCGAGCTGCTCGGGAGCGACACGCCGGCGCCCGCTACTGCGTGGCCCCGGACGGGAGATGATCATGGCGACCGTCATTGAGGCGCGGGGCCTCTCGAAGCGCTACGGGGGCACCCAGGCGCTCGATCACGTGAGCTTCACGGTCGAAGCCGGGCGCATCGTCGGCATCATCGGCCCGAACGGTGCGGGAAAGACCACCGCGCTCAAGGCGATGCTCGGGCTCACCCCGTTCGACGGCGAGCTCTCCGTACTCGGCCGCAACCCTCGCACCGAGCGCGATCGGCTGATGCAGGATGTGTGCTTCATCGCCGACGTGGCGGTGCTGCCGCGCTGGCTCAAGGTGAGCCAGGCGCTCGAGTTCGTCTCGGGCGTGCATCCGCGATTCGACCGTTCCCGCGCGGAGGACTTCCTGCGCAAGACGGACATCCACATGACGAGCCGCGTGCGCGAGCTCTCCAAGGGAATGGTGACGCAGCTGCACCTGGCGCTGATTCTCGCGATCGATGCGCGACTGCTCGTGCTCGATGAGCCGACGCTCGGCCTCGATCTGCTCTATCGCCGGCAGTTCTACGACACGCTCCTCAACGACTACTTCGACAAGGAGCGCACGATCGTCCTCACGACGCACCAGGTCGAGGAGATCGAGCACCTGCTCACCGACGTGCTCTTCATCGCCGGTGGTCACATCACCCTCTCGAGCTCGGTCGACGCGATCGCGGAGCGCTTCGTGCAGCTCACCGCGAGCGCCGAGCAGGCGGCGCGTGCCCGGACCCTCGGGCCGATGTACGAACGGGAAGTCTTCGGCCGGGTCGCGATGGTCTTCGAGGGGCGCCCCGCGAGCGAGCTACAGGCCTTCGGCGAGCTGCGCACACCCTCGATCGCCGACCTGTTCGTCGCGCAGATGCAGCGGGAGCCGCCGGGCGGCTCGAGCGGCACAGCGCCTGCGGCCGCCGGGGTCGCAGGCACTGCGCGGGGTGATGCCTCATGAGTGAATCGATCGAGCTGCCGACCGTTGCGCCACGGCGCAAGATGCTCGCCACGGGGCGCGAGTGGACCACGCTCCTCACCCTCTTGCGGCGCGAGCTGTGGGAGCATCGCATCCTCTGGGTGGCGCCGCTCGCGGTGGCCGCGTTGCTGCTCATCGGCGCGGTGTTCGGGCGCGCCCAGATCGCGCGCGCAGTTCCCGACGGGCGCATCGTTCTCACCCCGCACATGGTCCATGCGCTCTTTGCAGTCTCCATGCTCGGACTGGGATTCGCCGAGTACGTGACCATGTCGCTCGTCCTGTGGTACTACGCGGCCGACTGCCTGTATGCCGAGCGCAGGGATCGCAGCATCCTCTTCTGGAAATCGATGCCCGTGTCCGACGGCGAGACGGTGCTCTCCAAGGCGCTCATCGCGCTCGCGGTCGTGCCGCTCGGGGTCTATCTCATCACGGCCGTCACGACGGTGCTCACCGCGGGCATCTGGTCGATTCGCGGCTGGAGCGGATACTCCGGGCCTCTGTTCTGGGACACGGGCACGTGGCTGCGTCTCGAGGCAGTCACCTTCATCGGGCTCGTCGTCGCAACGCTCTGGTACGCGCCCATCACGGCCTATCTGATGCTCGTCTCGGCCGTCGCCCGCCGCAATGCGCAGCTCTGGGTGTTTCTGCCGCCGATCGTTGCGATGCTCGTCGAGCGCTTCGCGTTCGGCACGCATTACCTCTTCACGGTCATCATGTACCGCCTGCAGGGCGGCTGGCAGTCGGACATCGTCGCCTACGTTCAGCGGCTCTTCACGGGCCAGAACCTCGGTCCCGACGCTGCGAGCATGACACCTGCGCCGAATCCGTTGCAGCTGATGAATCCGGCGCATGTCTTCGCCAACGTCGATCTGTGGATCGGGCTCGCGGTCGCGGTCGCGATCTTCTATGCGGCCGCCCGCATTCGCCGCTATCGCGACGAGACCTAGAGCAAAACGCGCCGGCCGCCCTCCTGCCGACCGGCGCGGGCGGCCGCGCCATCTCGGTGCGAGGGCTCGGGCACCCCGGCGCCGGGTGGCGACGAGGCGCCGACAGCGGTTAGACTTCTCCCGCCACCGCGGGGGTCTCAAACATCCGTGTTTCTCACCGCGCGACGGAGCGCCGACACGCTCGAGCTCGATCTGACGGGCCCGTGGCGCATCGATAACTTCAGCCAAATCGAGCGCGAGCTCGCGCCGCTCACGCTCCTCGAGTCGCGCGAGATCATCGTCTCGGCCGCCGGACTCGAGGCGCTCGATCTCTCGAGCAGCTTCGTGCTGAGCGAGTTCCTCGAGCGCGCCCGCCGCCGCGGTGCGCAGGTGCACTTTCGCGGAGCGGTGCCGGATCAGCTGCGGCTCATCGAGGGGCTCGGCGCGCCGGTGCCCCCTTCCCCGGCGCGCGACGAGCAGCTCGCGGAGTTCTTGCTGGAGGAGCCCGTGGAGGCTCTCGGTCGGCGCGTGGTGCGCAGCTGGGACGACCTTCTCGACGGGCTCGCCTTCATCGGGCGGCTCACCGTCATCGCCGTGCGGGTCATCGGTACCGGGCGACTGCGCAGCACTCCCGTCGTGAGACACGTCTACGACACCGGGGTCACGGCCATCCCGATCGTCGCGCTCATCGCCTTTCTGATCAGCGTGATCCTCGCCTACATGGGCGCGCAACAGCTTTCGAAATTCGGCGCCTCGATATTCGTGGTCGACCTCGTGACCATCGGCGTGCTGCGCGAGCTCGCGGTGCTGCTGAGCGCGATCATCGTCGCCGGCCGCTCCGGGAGCGCCTTTGCAGCCGAACTCGGCGCGATGCAGCTCAACGACGAGATCGATGCGCTGCAGGCCATGGGAATCGATCCGTACGAGACGCTGCTGCTGCCGCGCCTCGCCGGGCTCGCCATCGCGCTGCCCCTCCTCACGGTCATCGCCGATGTGATCGGGCTTGGAGGTGGGGCGCTCCTGTGCCGGTTCCTGCTCGGCATTCCGCTTCCGCAGTACATGGCCCGCGTGCACGATGCCATCGCCTCCACGACGTTCTGGGTCGGGCTCATCAAGGCGCCCGTGTTCGCGATCCTGATCGGGATGGCAGGCACCTATCGAGGCATGCAGGTACGCGGCTCCTCGCGCGAGCTCGGACGCCTCACGACGGTCGCCGTCGTCGAGTCGCTGTTTCTCGTCATCCTCGCGGACGCCCTGTTTGCCGTGTTCTTCATGGAGCTCGACATTTGAGCCGGCCGCTTCCACGGGAGACCGGAGCGGCCCCTGGCGCCGAGGCGCCCCCGATCATCGAGGTACGAGGGCTGGTGACGGCTTTCGGCGCGCAGACCGTGCATCAGGGACTCGATATGGACGTGAGGCCGCAGGAGATCTTCGGCATCGTCGGCGCCTCGGGCGCGGGCAAGACCGTCTTGTTGCGCACGCTGCTCGGTCTGAACCGTCCCCGCGCCGGAACGGTGCGCGTTCGGGGACGAGAGGTCACGGGGCTCTCGGCCGAGGGACTGCGGGCGCTCACGGCCGATTTTGGCGTGGCCTTCCAGTCGGGCGCGCTCTTTACCTCGCTCGATGTGCTCGAGAACGTGCAGGTGCCGATGCTCGAGCACTTGCGGGTGCCGGCAAAGGTTCTCGACGGGCTCGCCATGCTCAAGGTGCGCCTGGTCGGGCTGCCGGCGGAAGCCGCGCATAAGTATCCCCAGCAGCTCTCGGGCGGCATGGTGAAGCGCGCCGCCCTTGCCCGCGCCCTCGCCCTCGACCCCCCGCTCCTGTTCCTGGATGAGCCCACCTCTGGGCTCGACCCGCTGAGCGCGACGGCCATCGACGATCTGCTCCTCTACCTCAGAGGGCATCTGCGCCTGACCGTGGTGATGATCACGCACGATCTCGATACGATCTTCCGCACGTGCAACCGCGTGGGCGTGATCGTCGACCGCCGGATGGTGAGCGACACGCTCGAGCGCATCGTCGACAATCCGCATCCGTGGATCCGCGCCTACTTCCACAGCGCGCGCGCCACACTGCGGCGGGGAGGTGTCCATGGAGCGTGAGGCCAATTACGCAGCGGTCGGAGCGTTCGTCCTGCTCGTGCTCACCATGGCGGGACTGTTCGTCTACTGGTACTCCGAGGCCCGCGAGCACCGTACCTACGCACGGTACGAGATCTATTTCGAGGGCAGCGTGAGCGGCCTCACCCGCGGCTCCTCCGTGCGCTATCTCGGGGTCGATGTGGGTCGGGTGGTGCGGATGAGCATCGATCCGCGCAACGCGAGTCGCGTCGAGGTCGTGGTGGACATCGATTCGACCACACCCATCTCCGACCGCACGGTCGCGGAGCTTTCGATGCAGGGGATCACGGGGGTCCTGTACATCGACCTGTTGCAGAATCCCGCCGGCCACAAGCTCGCGGAGGCCGTCCCCGGCCAGGAGTACCCGGTGATCCGCTCCACGCGCTCGAACCTCGACGTGCTGCTGGCGGGCCTGCCCGAGATGGTCGGGCTCGCAAGCGGAGCGCTCGAGCGCGCGGACCGGGTGTTGAGCGACGATAACATCGCCGCGCTCTCGCGCTCCTTCACCCACATCGACGAGGCCGCCCTGATGCTCCCCGAAACGGTGCGCGACCTGCGGGCGCTCGTAGCGGACCTGCGCAGCACCTCGAGCGAGTTGCGCGCGGCCGCGCAAAGCGTCCACGGGCTCGCCGAGGACACGCGGCCCGAGGTGCGCGTTGCAGTCGCCCGCATGGCGATGACTGCCGAGAACCTCGCGCGCGCGACGGGCCAGCTCGATCAGGTCATCGCGGAGAACCGCACCGACCTGCGCGCCTTCACGCGCGACGGGCTGCCCGCGCTCGAGCAGCTGTTGCGCAGCGGGCGGGAGGCGACGAGTGAGATGCGCGACCTCGCCCGCAGCCTGCATGAGAACCCCTCGCAGCTGCTCTATCAGCCGCGCCCCTCGGGCGTCGAGGTTCCGCCGTGATGGGACGGCGGGTCGCCGCGCGCGCCCTGATGCTCGCCATGGCCGGCACTCTTTCAGCCTGCGTGAGCGGGCTGCGCAGCGATGCGCCCCCGGTTCAGGCGTATGTGCTGCGCGCCGCGCCCGGCGAGCAGCACAGCCCGAGCGCTGCGGGGCCGCGCGCGAGCCTCAAGGTGCTCTATCCGACGGCCGCCCCAGGACTCGATACCGAGCGCATCGTGCTCATCCAGTCGAACCGGCGCCTGAGCTACTACGCCGCGAGCCGCTGGGCCGCCGCGCTGCCCACCCTCGTCGAGCAGCTCGCCGTGGACACCTTGCGCCGCACCGGCGCCTGGAGCGCGGTCGAGGGGTCGGGGGGGGTGTGGCCGGCAGATTATTTCCTGCAGCTCGACATCCGGCGCTTCGAGGCGGACTACTCCTCAGGGTCCGGACCTCCGGTCGTGCATGTGGTGCTCGACTGCACCCTCGGCCGGCGCGCGGGCGAGCAGGAGCTCGTGGCAAGCTTCATCACCGAGCGCACCGAGGCGGCGGCTCAGAATCGTCTCGGCGCCGTGGTCGCGGCATTCGAGCGCGCCGCCGACGGGGCGCTCGGCGAGGCTGCCGAACGTGCGCAAGCGAAGGTGAGCTCGAACGCGCAAGCGCCGTCGCCCCGGGACTGACCGGAGCCGCCCGGGGGTCCGGGCCGCCCGAGCTGTCAGGCCCGGCTGGCGACCGCCTCGGGCGGGAGCAGATGCGCGAAGGGGGCGGCGCCTGCCGCCTGCTTCCGCAGCAGCGCGAGCAGCTCCTCGACCGGGAGCGGCTCGCCGAAGAGCTTGCCCTGGCCGAAGTGGCAGTGGTGGCTGCGGAGAAACTCGAGGTGCCGCGGAGACTCGATACCTTCGGCGACCACCTCCATTCCGAGGCTGCGCCCCATGTCGATGATGGTGCGCACGATGGTCGCATCGCCGGCATCCTCGGCAACCCCGCGCACGAAGGACTGGTCGATCTTCAAGGTCCCGATCGGAAACTGCTGCAGCGCCGAGAGCGAGGAATAGCCCGTGCCGAAGTCGTCGATGGACAGGTGCAGGCCCATGGCGTACAGCTCATCGAGCAGTCGCACGGTGCGCTGCGCATCGGCCATGAGCGTGGTCTCGGTGATCTCGAGCTCGAAGGAGGTGGGTGAGACGCCGTGCCGGCGAAACACGGAGCGGCAGCGCAGGATGAAGCTCGCCTGGCGCAGCTGCTTCAGCGAGAGGTTGAGCGATATGCGGCCGGGCTCGGCCACCTCGGTCTGCATGCGCCGGTAATCGACGCACACGCGGTTGAGCACCCACTCGCCGATATCGAGGATCAGATTGGTCTCCTCGGCGAGCGGGATGAACTGTCCGGGGGGAATGTCGCCGTGGCCCGGCAGGCGCCACCGCAGCAGCGCCTCGGCACCGATGATCCGCCCGTTGCGCAGATCGACCTTCGGCTGGTACCGGGTGACCAGCTCGTCGCGCTCGAGCGCGCGACGCAGCTTGCTCTTCAGCATCAGCCGCTCGACCGCGGCGGCGTTCATCTCGGGGGAGTAGAACGCGAAGGTGTTGCCGCCGTTTTGCTTCGAGTAGTACATCGCGGCGTCGGCGTTGCGGATGAGATCGATCACGTTCTCGGCGTCGCGCGGACAGAACGCGATGCCGATGCTCGCCGTGAGGAAGACCTCCTGCTGATTGAGCTGGAACGCGCGGCTCACCTCGGTGAGGATCGAGCGCGCAAGATGCGCGACGGGGCCGCGATTGTCGGCCTCGGGCGGCAGCCCCTCGATGAACAGGGCGAACTCGTCCCCCGCGAGCCGCCCGAGAATCGTCCCCTGCGGGAGAGCCCGCGCGAGCCGCTCGGCGAGCACCTCGAGCACCCGGTCCCCGGCGCCGTGACCGAAGGTGTCGTTGACCTCCTTGAACCGATCCATGTCGATGTAAAGGAGCGCTACCGCCTGGCTGCTGCGGGTGCCGCGCGCGATTGCCTGCTGCAGCAGATGCTGGAACTGCATCCGGTTCGGAACCTTGGTGAGCGCATCGTAGCGGGCGAGATAACGGATACGCCGCTCCTGGCGCTTGCGCTCGGTGATGTTGCGCGCGACGAAGATGTTGCCCTGGAACTGGGGGTCGTCGCCTGCGATCTGCGAGCCCGTGAGCAGCACCGGGATCGTCTGGCCCTGGTGGGTGCGCACGACGGTCTCGCGGGTATCGTGCGCCGCCTGCAGCAGGTCGAAGCCTTGGCGCTCCTGCTCATCGAGCATCGCGAGGATGCTCTTGCCGAGGATCTTGTCCTCGCTCAGCCCGAGCAGCTTGCAAGCGGCTTGGTTGGCCACCTTGATCACCCCTTCGGGCGAGGTGACGAAGACTGCATCGGTGAGGCCGTTGAGCACACTCCCGAGGTAGTCCTTCGTGATGGTCGTCTGGCGCAGCTTGTAGCGCATGCGCTCGAGGGCGTGCTGCAGCTCACCGATCTCGTCGCGCCGTGCCACATCGAGCGGGCGGGTGTAGTCGCCCTGACCGATCCGTTCCGCGCTCTTGATGAGCGCCACGATCGGCTGCTCGAGTTTGCGCCCGGCGCGCCAGGCGAGCGCGGCCCCGATGAGTCCGCCGGCGAGCGCGAGGCCTCCGGCTAAGGCGAGCACCGTGCGGAACTCCCGCGCGCTGCGCGTCGAGAGCCGCCCGGCGAGCTCGGCCGCGGGTTGGGGAACGTTCCGCGCGAGGGTATCGAGCTGATGCGACTCGTGGTGGTGCTGCCAGGCGAAGAGCCCTGCGAGCACGATCGCAGCCGCCAGCACCGCACAGAAGGCGGCGGCGGCGTACTTCAGCTTCAAACTGACGGTGCCCACGTGCTCTGGTCGCTGGTGGCGCTCAGACCTGCCACGGGTCGTGCGAGCTGCGCTGCATTTGGAAAAGCGTGTCAACCGGGGCCCGCGACGGGATCCGGTTCCTTCCCCCTTGATTATCGCACCATCTTAGCGCGGGGCGCCCGGGGCGGCCACTTGAAAGTTGTCTCAAAGCGGCGACACTTCTCGGGAATGCTGAACGCGCTCGAACTGACCGGCCGCGCACGCACGCATGTGCGCGAGTGTGCCGAGCTCGGCTGCTCCTTGCACGACGCCGCGCTCGCGCCGCTGCTTGCGATGCGCGCCGCATCGCGCCTGGATGGCATCGAGCTCTCCGTCGTCTCCGCGTATCGCGACCTCGGCCGCCAGGTTGCGATCTGGAACGCGAAGTTTCGTGGCGAGCGCCAGCTTCGCGATCGCGGCGGGCGCGTGCTCGAGCGCGCTGCGCTTGCCGATCAAGAGGCGATCGATGCGATTCTCGCGTGGTCGGCGCTGCCCGGGGCGAGCCGCCATCACTGGGGGAGCGATTTCGACGTGATCGACCGCGCGCGCGTGCGCGCGGGAGCGCGCATCGAGCTCGTGTCGGAGCAATTCGCGCCGGGCGGCCCATTCGCCGAGCTCGCGGCGTGGCTCGATGCTAACGCCGCGCGGTTCGGGTTCTTCCGTCCGTATGCGACCGATCGCGGCGGCATCCACCCGGAGCCCTGGCATCTGAGCTATGCGGCGATTGCCGTGCCTGCGCTTGCGCAGCTCTCCCTGGCCGTGCTCGCGGAGGCCGTCGCAGCCTCGAGCATGGACGCGCGCGATCAGGTGCTCACGCGTCTCGCCGAGCTCTATCCGCGCTATGTCATCTCGATCGACTCACCCTAACGGCCGTCGACCCAGGCGCGGTGCAGGTAGCGCACCATGAGCTCGCGCACGGTCGTCATGGGGTCGGCGAGCGCCGAGAATACGGGGGGGTTTCGCCGCAGCAGCCGCCAGTTCTCGCTGCGCAGGATCTGGCGCAGGTACTCGACATTGCGCTCGATGACCTCCATGTACGGATTGCGTCCCGCGAAGAGGATCTCGAGATAGCGGTAAGCGCTCTGGAAGTGTCCGTCGAGGCGCGTGATGCGGGTTTCCGTCACGAACTCGGGTGTTTGCCGCAGCAGGTCGAGCCCGGAGGCATACCGCACCTGACGGCCCCCGTTCGATGCGATCGGCAGCGCCATGCCGCCGAGCACGAACTCCGGGTACAGCCGATCGCGGCATTTCTCGAGATAGCAGCGGTCGGCCATCTGCCCGACCATGTCGGCCGTGCCGATGAGATGCCCGAGCTTCACGTCGAGTGGGTGCGAGACATCGATCTGCGCGAACGGCACCTCGTAGCCCGTGAAATGCACGATCTCCCGTGCAACGGGCGCCCAGCGGGCGAGGCCTACGGTCGGCAGATAGTCCTCGAGAAATCGCGCGCCGCGCGAGACGTGGACGCGGGTGAGCTCGGCGCCGTGCCGAAATTCGGCGCCATCCTCGGAGCGCCGCAGATAACCCATGTCGTGAAACAATCCGACGATGAGTCCCACCATGGCGCGCTCTGCGCCGAGCGCGAGCGGCGCCTGGTGCTGGCGCTCGTAGCCCACGATGAGCCGTGCGAGGCAGAGCGTGATATCGAGGGTGTGCTGGCGGTCGTGGTAGACCGTGTCGACGCCGAAGTAGCCCGGCACCTGACCCGCGAACAGCTTCTCGAAGAACTCGAACGAGCGGGTGATCGGCCTGAAGTCGATATCCGGCCACGTGTCGAGGTAGAGCTCCTGCACCGCCGCTCTTACTGCGGCGACAGAGCTCACCTGAACCGTACTGGTTACGTCGAAGTCGTTGCGGCGGATGCTCGCCATCGTTGTGGTGTCGCTGGCCTTCCCACCAAAGACGGGGTGAGTCTAGGGAACGCCCTGAGCCCTGACCAGCGAAGCGCCGCACACTTTGCGAAGCCATTTCAAGACCGCAAGCGTCAGCTTTAACTCATTTGGCCGCCGTGCGCCCGCTCGGGGGGATGGCGCATATGCCCGCGTTCTCGGTAGGGGCCTCGAGCGGCGCGCCGCGCCGTGCGCCTCGGTCGCCCGGCATGCCGTGCTTAGGCTGCGTTCGGGTGCCCAGGCTTGCGGTCCGGTGCCCAGGCGTGCGATCCGGTGCCCAGGCGTGCGATCCGGTGCTCAGGCTGCGATGCCGTGCTGTTTGAGTAGCGGCCGCACGTCGGGCTTGCGGCCGCGAAACTCGACGAACGCCTCGAGGGCATCGCGGCTCCCGCCGCGTGACAGGATCGAGTCGAGAAAGCGCTTCGCGGTCGGGTGATCGAACACCCCCTGCTCCTCGAACGCCGAGAACGCATCCGCCGCGAGCACCTCCGCCCATTTGTAGCTGTAGTAGCCGGCCGCGTAGCCGCCCGCAAAGACGTGTCCGAAGCTGTGCGCGAAGCGGTTCCATTCCGGCACCGGGACGACGGCCATCTCGCGCCGCACGTCCGCGAGGATCTCTCCCACGCGCGCACCGCGCGCCGGGTCGTACTCGGCGTGCAGGCGAAAATCAAACAGGGCGAGCTCGAGCTGCCGCATCATGTGCAGGCCGGCGTGAAAGCTGCGCGTCGCGATGAGCTGCGTCTGCTTCTCGAGGGGCAGCGGCGCTCCGCTTTCGATGTGCCGCGAGATGCGCTGCAGTACCTGCGGATCCCAGGCGTAGTTCTCGAGGAACTGGCTCGGCAGCTCGATCGCGTCCCACGCGACTCCGTTGGTGCCGGCAAGACTCGGATAGGGCACCCGAGTGAGCAGCTGATGCAGGCCGTGACCGAACTCGTGAAACAGGGTGAGCACGTCGTCGTGCGTGAGCAAGGCCGGGCGGCCGGCCGCGGGCGGCAGGAAGTTGCAGACGAGATAGCCGACCGGCAGCACCTTGCCGCTGCCGAAGCTCTTGTGCCCGACACACTCGTCCTGCCACGCGCCGCTGCGCTTGCCCGGCCGCGCATACGGGTCGAGATAGAAGCTGCCGACGGCGTGGCCGGCGGCATCATCGATCTCGAAGAAGCGTGCATCGGCGTGCCACAGCGGCACGCCCGTACGCTCATGGATCCGCACGTCGAACAGCCGCTCCGCGACCTCGAATAAGCCGGCGAGCACGCGGGGAAGCGGAAAGTACGCGCGCAGCTCCTCCTGCGAGATCGCGAAGCGCGCGCGCTGCAGTCGCTCGGAGTAGAAGCTCACGTCCCACGCCTCGAGCGCGTGGCCTGCGAAGCGCTGCAGCTCGTCGAGCTCGCGCACTGCAGCGGACCGCGCCGCATCGCCCAGGCGGCGCAGGAACTCGATCACCTCGGGCACGCTCGCGGCCATGCGCGTCGCGAGCGCATAGTCCGCGAAGTTTGCGTAGCCGAGCAGGTGCGCGGCGCCGTGCCGCAGATGCAGGATGCGGGCCATCACCTGCGAGTTGTCCCAGCGGCCTGCGTCGGGCCCCTGATCGGACGCGCGCGTGCTCCAGGCCTCGTAGAAGGCGCGGCGCAGTACCGGGTACTCCGCATCCGTGAGCACTGCGACGTACGTCGGCTGGTCGAGGGCGAGCAGGTGTCCCTCGAGCCCGCGATCGCGCGCGCGCCGCCGTGCCTGCTCGATGATGACCTCATTGAGGCCCTCGAGCTCGCTGGCCGCCGTGACGTGGCGCGACCAGCCGTTCGTTGCATCGAGGACGTTCTCCTCGAATTTCGCCTGCAGCTGGGTGAGCTCGAGCATCGCCGCCTTGAAGCGCTCCTTGCGCTCGGCATCGAGCGCCACTCCGGCGAGCCGGAACTCGCGCAAGGCGTGCTCGAGCACGCGCCGCTGGACCGCCGTCAGCGCCGGCCCCTCGCGCTCGAGAATGCTCTGGTAGCCGCGGTAAAGGGGCTTGCTTTGCGCCAGATCGGTCTGATACGCCGTGAGGAGCGGCAGACAGGCATTGTAGGCGTCGCGCAGCGCCGGCGAGTTCATCACCGCGTTGAGATGGTTCACCGGGGACCAGACGCGCGTCAGGCGATGTTGCAGCTCCTCGAGCGGCTCGACGAGCGTCGTGAACGTCGGCTTGTCGAGCGCGGTGAGCTCGGCGATGCGCGCTCTGCCCTGCTCGAGCACGGAGCGGATCGCCGGCTCGACGTGCTTGGGAAGGATATCCGCAAAGCGCGGGAGCCTGTCGTTCCCCAGCAGGGGATTGTCGCTCGAAGTCTCGGTCGGCACGGCCGTTATTCTACACGCCCACCGCTCGACGGCCGCGCGGCCGTCCCCGGGAGCATTCGAGGATAAGATGGCGCTCTCGATGGCCTCTCGGGCGCGAACCATGGCGGACTACGACCTGATCGTGATCGGCGGCGGCAGCGGCGGGCTCGCCTGCGCGCAGCGAGCGGCAGAGTATGGGGCCCGCGTGCTGCTCGCCGAGTCGGGGCGGCTCGGGGGAACCTGCGTGAACGTCGGCTGCGTCCCGAAGAAGATCATGTGGAATGCCGCCGAGCTTGTGCACGCCTACGCCGATGGGCCCGGATACGGCTTCGGGACCGGTCACCCGCACCACGACTGGCCGACGCTCAAGCAGGGGCGGGATGCCTACATTCTGCGCCTCAACGGCATCTACGAGCGCAACCTCGCGAACCGCAAGGTCGAGCTCGCGCGCGGGGTTGCGCGTCTCGCCGGTGCGCAGACCGTCGAGATCGACGGGCGCTCCGTCACGGCCGCGCACATCGTGATTGCAACGGGTGGGCGCCCGCTGCTGCCGGACATTCCGGGCGCCGAGCTCGGCATCACCTCCGATGGGTTCTTCGAGCTCGAGCAGCGTCCCGAGCGCATCGCGGTCGTGGGCAGCGGCTACATCGCCGTCGAGCTCGCCGGAATCCTGGCCGCACTCGGCTCGACTGTGACGCTGGCGATCCGCGGGTCGAGCGTGCTCAAGCATTTCGACAGCATGCTTGGCGAGGCTTGTCTCGAGATCATGCAGGCCGACGGCGTGACGGTCGTCTCGAACGCCGCGCCCGAGTCCCTCCGGGAGCGGCACGGCGGCATCGAGCTCAAGCTGCGCGACGGCCGCGTGATTGGCCCGGTAGACGTCGTGCTGTGGGCGATCGGACGCGCGGCCTTCGTGGACGGTCTCGGCCTCGAAAGCGCCGGTGTGGAGCTCGATCCCTATGAGTTCGTGAGCGTGGACAAGTACCAGGTCACGAGCGCTCGCGGGATCTACGCGATCGGCGATGTGACCGGGCGGTTGCAGCTCACGCCGGTCGCGATCGCCGCAGGGAGGCGCCTGAGTGATCGGCTTTTCGGCGGGCAGGCGGATCGGCACCTCGACTATCACGGCGTGCCGACCGTCATCTTCGGGCATCCGCCGATCGGGACGGTCGGTCTCTCCGAGTCGGCAGCGCTCGATCTGCATGGGGAGGATGTGCGCATCTACCGCTCCGCATTCGTGCCGCTCTACCACGCGCTCACCCGGCGCAAGCCCCGGGCCCACGTCAAACTTGTCACCGTCGGCCCGGAGCAGCGCATCGTCGGATTGCACGTGATCGGCGAAGGCGCAGACGAGATGCTGCAGGGGTTCGCCGTGGCGGTGCGCATGGGGGCGAGCAAGCGCGATCTCGACGACACGGTCGCAATTCACCCGACCGTCGCGGAGGAGCTCGTCACGCTGCGTTGAGTCCGGCGCGCGCTCGCTTTAGCGAGGCTCGGGGTGCTGCGCGGCCGAGTGAGCGAGCAGCTCGAGGACGGGACGGGTATCGGGGCGGATGCCGCGCCACAGCTCGAAGGCCTCCGCGGCCTGCTCGACGAGCATCCCCCAGCCCTGCACGGCGCGCGGACAGCCGAGCTCGTGCGCCCAGCGAACGAACGCCGTATCGCTCTTCGCGTACGTCAGGTCGTAGCAGAGCGCCGCGGCGCGAATCACCGTCGCGGAAATCGCGGGTACCTCCCCGGACAGGCTCGCCGAGGTGGCGTTGATCACGATATCGATGCGGCCCAGCAGCAAGTCATCGAGGCCGCAGCCGAGGACGTTGCCGAGCTTGGCGAATTCGGCGGCGAGGGTGCGGGCGCGCTCGACGGAGCGGCCGGCGATCACGATCTCGGTCGGACCGAGCTCGAGAAGCGGCGCGATCACCCCACGCGCCGCGCCTCCGGCGCCCGCGATCAGGATGCGCTTCTGCGCGATCGACACGCCGAGGTTGTCGCGCAGATCGCGTACGAGACCGCTCCCGTCCGTGTTGTCGCCGAGGATGCGCTCGCCGCTGAAGGCGAGGGTGTTGACGGCATGGGCGCGCTCGGCCCGCGGAGTGCGCTCGCTGGCGAGCGTGGCGGCAGCCATCTTGTGGGGCACGGTGACATTGAGTCCGCGCCCGCCCCGCGCCGCAAAATCGAGAACGTAGGGCGTGAATTCGTCCGGTGTGACGTCGTACAGGCGGTAGGTCATCGCCTGGCCGGTCTGGCGCGCAAACATACCATGGATGAACGGCGACCAGCTGTGTGCGACAGGGTGGCCGATCAACCCATACTGCTCGAGCACTTCGCTCAAGTGCCCTCCTCGACCTTGAGTCTACAACAGCCGCACGCTCGCACCCCCGACTCGCTGCGGGTCGAGGAGCCCATGCAGAGCCGGTAGCCAGAGGTGCATCCGCTCGGCCAACCCATAGGGTGGGTTGAGGATGAGCATGCCGGAGCCATTCAACGCGACACGCGAGTCGCGCGGATGGAGCCACAGCTCCCCCACGAGGATCTCGGGGGTGAGCCGCGCTCGCAACCCGGCGAGCCAGGGCTCGATGTCCCGCGCATCCTTGATCGGGTACCACTGCGCGATGACACCTGTTTGAAAGCGCTGCAGCGCCTCCCGTACGGCACGCTCGGCGCGCGCAAAATCCTCGCGCGTCTCCTCGTAGGGAGGATCGATGAACGTGAGTCCGCGGCGCTCGGGAGGCGGCAGGAAGGCGCGCAGCCGCTCGAACCCGTCCGCCTGCACGACCTGCGCGCGCAGCGGCCGCGGCAGAGCGCTGCGCAGCGACTCCGCCTCGGTCGCGAGGGCCTCGATCAGTACGGCGCGGTCCTGCGGGCGCAGCAGGCCCGCCGCGACGAGCGGCGAGCCCGGGTAGGCGTGAGGATTACCGGCGCGCGCGCGTAACTCACCGAGGACCCGAGCGTAGGCAGCGAGCTCGGGGTGAGACGGCGCGGCGGCGAGCACCCGCTCGATCGCCGCCGTGCGCGCGTGCGCGGCGGGGGCGCTCTCGAGATCGTAGGCGCCCCGGCCCGCGTGAGTCTCGAGGTACTGGAATCCCTTGTCCTTGCGCTCGAGTGCCTCGATCAGCGCAGCGAGCGTGACGTGCTTGTGCACGTCGGCGAAGTTGCCCGCGTGATAGGCGTGCCGGTACTTGATCAATCCTGCTTGGCGCGCCGCGGCGCGGCACGCTCCGAACCCCGCTTGCGCGGCTGGGTTGCCGTGCCGCGCGCGGCTTTGGCGCCCGTTCGGCCGCGTCCGGCGCCGTCCTTGGCCGCGCGCGCGGGCGTCGAGCGCGCGGGCGCGGGTTTGAGCGGCCGTGCCGCGGGAGCCTTTGCCCGCCGCAGATCAGGGCGCGAGGCGGCAGGTTGCGCGGCAACCGCGCGTGGGCTCTCGACAGTGCCCGTGCCGCGCGGCTGCCCGTTCGCGGCCGCGCTCGCGCGGCGCCCTCGAGGCTTGGGTGCGGCTTGCTCGCGGCCCTTGCGGCTCGCTCGCCCGCTCGGCGGGTGCGCCGCAACCTCCGGTGTCGCAGCCCCGCGCGCCGCGCGCGCGGGCGCGGCCTGCCCTTGCTGGCGAGGCCCCCGGCGCTTGAACCCGCCGCGTCTCTCCGGGGCTTGCGCGATGAGCTCGCGACATTCCTCGAGCGTGAGGGACTTCGGATCGCGATCCTTCGGGACCTTCGCGTTCTTGTTACCGTCCGTGATGTACGGGCCATAGCGGCCGTTGAGGACGCGCACTCCTCCCTCGAACTGCGCGATGATCCGGTTCGCGTCCGCCTGCTGCTTGAGGAGGATGACCTCGCGCGCGCGCTCGAGAGAGACGGTGTAGGGGTCGTCCTCGCGCAGCGAGACGTACTTCTCGCCGTACTTGAGATACGGTCCGAAGCGGCCGACGTTGGCGACGATCGGCTCACCCGCGAGGGTCTCGCCGAGGGCGCGCGGCAGCTTGAACAGCTCGAGCGCATCGGGGAGCGTGATCGCGTCCATCTTCTGGCCAGGCCTCAGGCCCGCGAACCGTGGCTTCTCGGCATCGTCCTTCGTCCCGATCTGCACGAAGGGGCCGTAACGGCCCATGCGCACCGTGACCGGCTTGCCGGTGCCGGGGTCCTTGCCGAGCTCGCGCGCCTGGACGACCTCCTCGCGAGTGACGTTCTTGTCGGTGCGCTCGACCTGGCGAATGAAGGGCTTCCAGAACTTCTCGAGCGGGGTCGTCCACTCCTCCTCGCCCCGCGAGACCGCATCGAGCTCGTCCTCCATTGCGGCGGTGAATCCGTACTCGACGTAACGATGGAAGTGGTGCGTCAGGAAACGGTTGACGATCTTGCCCACGTCGGTCGGCACGAAGCGCCGGTTGTCCATCTCGACGTACTCCCGGTCCTGAAGCGTCGAGATGATGGTCGCGTAGGTCGATGGCCGTCCGATCCCGTATTCCTCGAGCGCCTTGACGAGGGAGGCCTCCGAGTAGCGCGGAGGCGGCTCGGTGAAGTGCTGCTCGGCGCGCAGCTCGCGCAACCGGACGAGATCACCCGGGTTCATCACGGGCAGGATATGGTCACCCTCGTCGGTTTGCGTGTCGTCCGCACCCTCCTGGTACACGGCGATATATCCGGGGCTGACGAGCGTCGAGCCGTTCGCACGCAGCAAGTGCCGCTGCGGGCCGTCGGGCCCGGCGAGCATGTCCACGGCGACGGTGTCGAACACGGCATGACTCATCTGGGAGGCGATGGCGCGCCGCCAGATGAGCGCGTAGAGCCTGAAGAGGTCGTTGTCGAGCCGCCCTTCGATATCCGCGGGCGTGATCGATGCGGAGGTCGGCCGGATGGCCTCGTGCGCCTCCTGCGCATTCTTCGACTTGGTGCGATAGATGCGCGGCTCCTCGGGAACGGCTTCGGCGCCATAGAGCCGCGCGGCGACCTGGCGGATCTCCGTGACCGCCTCGGCCGCGAGCGACACCGAGTCGGTGCGCATGTAGGTGATGAGACCGACGCTGCCGTCCCCCACATCGACGCCTTCGTAGAGCTGCTGCGCGAGCCGCATCGCGCGTCGCGCGTTGAAGCCGAGCTTGCGCACCGCCTCCTGCTGCAGCGTCGAGGTGGTGAACGGCGGCGCCGGATTGCGCCGGCGCTGCTTGCGGTCCACCGCGAGCACGCGCAGCTCGCCCGTCGCCCCGCCATCCGTAGCGGCGGCACTCGGGCCGGCCGTCCCGGGGCTGCGCGCCGCGCCCGCCGCGGTGACGATCGCGCGCTCCGCGGCTCGGGCCGATGCCTCGTTGGTGAAGCTGAACTGCTCGACCTTGCGTCCTTCGTATTCGATCAGCTTGAGCGGAAAGAGTTGTGCCGAGTGCTCGCCGCGGCCGTCGATGGTCCAGTACTCCTGCGCGCGGAAGGCGCCGATCTCCTCCTCCCGCTCGCAGATCATGCGCAGCGCCGGACTCTGCACCCGGCCCGCGGAGAGGCCGCGGCGCACCTTCTTCCAGAGCAGCGGCGAGAGATTGAATCCGACGAGATAGTCGAGCGCGCGCCGCGCCTGCTGCGCGTTCACGAGCTCGGCGGAGAGGCCGCGTGGATTGCCGACGGCCTCGCGAATGGCGTTGCGCGTGATCTCGTAGAACACCACCCGGTGCACGGCCTTGCTGTCGAGATCGCCGCGCGATTTGAGGATCTCGAGGAGGTGCCAGGCGATCGCCTCGCCTTCGCGGTCCGGGTCGGTCGCAAGGTACAGCGCCTTCGACTTGCGCAGCGCCCGGGCGATCGCCTCGATGTGGCGGTCGCTCCGGTCGAGCACCTGGTACTGCATGGCGAAGCGCCGGTCGGGATCGACCGCCCCTTCCTTCGGCACGAGATCGCGCACGTGCCCGTAGGAGGCGAGCACCTCGAAGTCCCTGCCGAGATATTTCTTGATGGTACGCGCCTTGGCGGGCGACTCCACGACGACCAGATTGTCAGCCATGAGCCTTTAGTGCGGCGGGTACGCGGTGGCCTCGAGCGTGAGGTCCTGCATGCGGGCGAACGCCTGCTCCTGGTCGGGCTGGCTCGAAAGCACCATGAGCACCACCCATTTGAGCTGCTCGGTATCGAGCTCGTCCGCATCGAGCGCGAGCATCCGATCCACGACGATCTCGCGCTGCGCCGGGGAGAGCACGCCCAGCCGCTCGAGCGTCATGAGAAAGCCACGGGATTCGGTCGAGAGGCGGGCCACCTCGCACTCGGAGAAGATCCGCACGGCCCGCTCGCTGCCCGGGTCTCTGGGACGGGTGTGCTCCCCGGCGAGATCCGCGAGCCACTCGAGCGCCCGCTCGACGTGAGCGTGTGCGAATCCGGCGCGCTCGAGATCGCGCGCGAGATCGTTGCGCTCGAGAATCTCCGGGGCCTCGTCCAGCATGTAGCGGTCGAAGACGTAGATCAGAATGTCGAGAACATTGGTAGTCATCGCGAGACTTAGGGTACGCGGCAGTAACGCCCGCCAGGATGAGGTACGACACGCCCCCGGAGCTCGAGAATCAACAGCAGGGATGCAACGCTGCCGCTCGGCAGCCCCGTGCGTTCGACCAGCATATTGATGCTCACGGGCTCGAAGCCGAGCGCATCTAACAGTATTTCCGAATCCTTGTCCAATGCGAAAGCCGCGTCCGGGCGGGCGGCGGGGTCGGGCGAAACGCTCTTAAGTTTTTGTTCTGTAAAGGATATTCTAATTGCCTCGAGCAGCTCCCACGGCTGCTCGACGAGCCGGGCTCCGCCCCGGATCAGCTCGTGGCAACCCGCCGCGAGCGGATTGCGTACCGAGCCTGGCACCGCGAATACGGGTCGCCCCTGTTGCGCCGCGGCGCGTGCGGTGAGCAGGGAGCCGCTTGCCCTCCCGGCCTCGATCACGAGCGTGCAGAGGCTCATGCCACTCAGGTCGCGATTGCGCTCCGGGAAATGCGCGCGCCGCGGTGCAGCTCCGGGCGCGAAACGCGTGAGGAGCGCTCCGCGCTCCCGGATGCGGCACGCGAGCTCAGCGTGCTCTTTGGGGTAGATGCGATCGAGGCCGTGGGCACACACCGCAAGCGTCGTACCCTCTGCATCGAGCGCTCCGGAATGACTCGCCGCATCGATGCCGAGGGCAAGGCCGCTCACCACGGAAACGCCAGCGCGCGCGAACACCGCCGCGAACTCGTGGGCGGTCGCGCACCCGCCAGGCGTGGCGCGCCGCGCTCCGACGATGGCGACGGCGCTTGCGCGCAGCACCCCCGTAACTCCGAGCACCCACAGCACGGCGGGGGCGCGCGGGAGCGTTCGCAGGAGCGGTGGATACTCGAGGGACGTGCACGCGACGAGCTGCCCGCCCGTTGCATCGAGCCAGCGCAGATCCGAATCGATCAGCGCCTCCGGAGGACGCTCGAGAAAAGTGCGCGCGGCAACGGGGAAGTGCGCCGCATCGCGGGCCTGACGCTCCGCCGGCCCATGACCCCCCGCAACTCGGGAGAGCTCTCCGATGCTCGCGACCGCCGCGCGCAGCTGCCCTGCCCGCAGCCCCGGTGCGCGCGCGAGCAAGGCGAAGGCGCGCCGCTCGTCCATCGGGCGAGCATAGCGGGTGACGGGGGCGTCGCTTGCGACGGGGCGGAGTTTCTTAGGGGTTACGCACTAAATCCCCGACGCGCATCGTGTCCGAGGCGCCGACGACGAGCGCGAAGCTCATATCGTCGTACGTCTTGAAAACGATGAGGGTGCCTGCGCGCTCGGCGGGAAGCTGCACTTGCTTCGCGAAGGTGTCGCTCCTGCCCCAGCTGTCGTAGGAAGCCGCGCCCCAGTCCGAAGCGATCGCCCCGACCTGGTCCACGGCGAGCACCGTGCCCGCCTCGACGCCATGACGCGTGCCGCGATTGATGGCGACGATGTCGAACTGGCCGATGATGTGCTGCCCGTATCCGTTCGGATCCGGGTTGTCGGCCATGTCCTCTTCAACGGCTGAGATGATCCGCCCGTGGATCGCGCTCGCCGGGGCGTGCGGCACGAACGTGAGCGAATCCGTGCCGGCCTGGGCGAACAGGCAGTCCCCGCGCAGCGCCTCGCGGGCCGTCTCGAGCAGCGTCACCTTGGCCGGATCGCCGGGGCGGGCGACTACCGCGGTTGCGACGTAGATGCCCTCGTACCCGAGCGTCCGTCCCGTGTCCGGATCGTGCAGCTGCTCGCCGATGTGCAGGACCGTATAGCGCGCGCCGTGAGGCGCATCGAGGCCGCGAATGTAGGCCTCGTCACCATCGCCCGCCACCTGATGCTCGTTGCGGAACGCAAGCACATGAGGCGCACTGTCGATGTCCCGCGTCGAGAGCATGGCGGGCCGCGACAGGAACGCGGCGATCGCCGAGTAGGGGATCGTCGGGATGGCGCCATCGAGCGAGGAGCTGCGCAGGCGCGGCTCCAGACGCTCCGCATCGAGCCGTGCCTCGCCGGCTTGCGCAAGGCTCACCTGCGGCTGACCGTCGGAGCGATACGCGAGCACCAGCACGTCGCCGGGGTAGATCCGGTGCGGGTTTGCGATCTGCGGGTTCACGTACCAGAGCTCGGGCCACAGCCAGGGATCGCGCAGGAACATGGAGGAGATGCCCCAGAGCGTATCGCCGCGCTTCACGGTGTACTTCATGGGGGCCGAAGGGTTGAGGTCATCCCGGGTGAGAGGGCGGGCCGGCGGAGCCACCGCGGCGCTCGATGCGCTGTCAGGGTGGCTGACGGTCGCCGCCTGCATCGCCGAAGGATCCGAGCTGGCGCTCCCGGGGGCAGCTGCGGCGGGCGCGCTCTCGCTCGGGCTCGGCACCTGGGCTTGCGCCGGGGATTGATCCTTGCGCGCCAGGGCATGATTGGACGAGCAGCCGGCTGCGAGGATCGCGGTCGCGAGCGAGGCCAGGACGAAGGCGCAAACCCCGGCTCGGCAGACCCTAAGCTCTTGATTGAAAAACATCCTCCCCCTCCTTATGTATCGGGTGAGGCGGCACCTGCGCTGTTATAATCGGCCCTGCCGCCGGGTACACGGCCGGATGTCGAACTTGTGCGCTGGATCACGGGCATCGGCTCTGAACATCGACCCCGAGGAACACTCAAAGGTAATCCGATGGCCCTGCTCTCCATTCTCGAGTATCCCGACCCGCGCCTGCGTGAGCGTGCGCTGCCGGTCGCGCAATTCGACGCGACGCTCGGCCAGCTGGTGGACGACATGCTCGAGACGATGTATGCGGCACCCGGCATCGGGCTCGCGGCGACGCAGGTCAACGTCCGCCGGCAGGTGCTCGTGATCGATCTCTCCGAGGAGCGCAATCAGCCGCTCGTGTTCGTCAATCCGCAGATCCTGAGCCGCGCAGGCGTGGCGAAGACCGAGGAGGGCTGCCTCTCGGTCCCAGGCATCTTCGATGAGGTGGAGCGGGCCGCCACGGTGCGCGTGCGGGCGCGCGACCGTCACGGAAAGCTCTTCGAGCAAGATCTCGAGGGCGCTCTCGCCGTGTGCCTGCAGCACGAGATGGACCACCTCGATGGCAAGCTCTTCGTGGACTACCTGTCCGATCTGAAGCGCGAACGCATCCGCAAGAAGCTCGAGAAGGAACGGAAGGAAAAGGCCGCCGGCCGCCGGCCCGCGGCGGCGCGGAGCGCCCGCGCGCTCTAAGGCCGCTTTGCGCGTTGCATTCGCCGGCACACCCGACTTCGCGCTGCCTGCGCTCGCGGCGCTCGCATCCTCCGCGCACCGGCTCGTCGGCGTACTGACGCAGCCCGACCGTCCGAGCGGGCGCGGCAGGCATCTCGCCTCGAGCCCGGTCAAGCTCGCGGCGCAGTCCTACGGGGTGCCCCTCGATCAGCCCTCGAGCCTGCAAACCGCGGAAGGGCGCGCAGCGCTCGGCGCGTGGCGCCCCGATGTGCTCGTGGTGGCGGCCTACGGGCTCATCCTGCCGCCCGTGGTGCTCGAGCTGCCTTCGCTCGGCTGCATCAACATCCACGCCTCGCTGTTGCCGCGGTGGCGGGGAGCGGCCCCCATTGCTCGGGCCATCCTCGCGGGTGACACCGCAACCGGGGTCACCATCATGAGGATGGATGCAGGACTCGATACCGGACCTATTTTGCTGCAGCGCGATATTACACTCGATCCCGCCGCGACCACCGGGTCGCTCCAGAGAACGCTCGGTGGCCTCGGGGCCGAGACGCTTCTCGAGGCACTTGCCGAGATCGAACGTGGCGCTTCCCATCCCCGGCCGCAGCCGAGGGAGGGGGTCACGTATGCGGCCAAAGTGAAGAAGTCCGAGGCGCAAATCAACTGGCGCTCGAGCGCCTCCGCAATCGAGCGGCAGGTCCGGGCCTTCAATCCGTGGCCGATTGCAGAGACACGCTGGGCGGGGGAACCCCTGCGCATCCACGCCGCCCATGCCCTCACGGACGCCGTCGAGCGCCCGCCGGGCACCCTGCTCGCCCTCGGACGCGAGGCGATCCTCGTCGCGTGCGGCGCGGGCAGCCTTGCCGTGACCGAGCTACAACGCGCCGGTGGCAGAATTCTCTCCGCGGCCGAGTTCGCGAGGGGCGGGCGGCTTCGCGAAGGCGAGCAGCTTGGCTGATCGCAACGAGAGCACCCGAGCCGCCGGGCGGGCGAGTCCCGGCCCGGTCCGCCGCGCCCCGCGCGGTTCGCGGCAGCGCCAGGGGACGCGCTGGGCACCCGGCGCGCGGGTTCTCGCGGGTGCCGCCCGCGCGCTTGCCGAGGTCGTGGCGCACGGCCGCTCGGCCGACGCCGCGCTCGCCCCCTTCGAGCACGACGCGGATCGCGCCGCGGTACGTGCGGTCACGCTCGGGAGTCTTCGCTGGTATCTGCGGCTCCTGCCCGCGCTCAGGGCGCTCACCGGCCGTAAGCCCCGGCCGCTCGCACGGGAGCTCGAGGCACTCCTCGTCGCGGCGGCTCACCAGGTCGAGTATTCGCGCAACGTCCCCGAGGCGACGGTGAATGCAGCCGTCGACGCCGCACGCATCCTCGGGCAGCCCGCGGCGAGCGGACTCGTCAACGCGGTTCTGCGTCGCCTCGTGCGGGAGCGGGCGGCCCTCTTCGGTGGGATCGACCTCGATCGGGCCGCGGCGACGGCTCATCCCGAGTGGTTGGTGCGTGAGCTCGAGAGCGCCTGGCCTCACCTTGCCCGCGCCGTGCTGGATGCGAATGACGAGCATCCTCCGCTCACGCTGCGGGTTGACCGCTCCCGCATCGCCGTCGGCGCCTATCTCGAGGAGCTCGCGCGCGCAGGCTGTCCTGGGCGGCCCTCGGCCTTCGCCCCTGCGGCGGTCGTGCTCGAGCAGGCGCGGCCCGTCGAGACGATCCCCGGCTTTCTCGACGGGCGAGTCTCTCTCCAGGACGCCGCGGCGCAGCTCGCAGCCCCGTTGCTCGACGCGCGGCCCGGGATGCGCGTGCTCGATGCGTGCGCTGCCCCGGGCGGCAAGACCGTTCACCTGCTCGAGCACACCCCCGGCCTCGCCGATCTGCTCGCGGTGGACATCGACCCCGCGCGCCTCGAGCGCATCGCGGAGAACCTCGCGCGCTGCCATCGCACGGCGAGGCTCGCCGTGCTCGATGTTCGAAGCTTGCGCGCGGGCACCGGCTGCGCGAGCGCCCCGCTCGGTGGCGCGCCCTTCGAGCGCGTCCTGGTCGATGCCCCGTGTTCCTCGACGGGGGTCATTCGCCGCCATCCCGACATCAAGCTTCTGCGCAGGCCGGCGGATATCCGTTCGTTCGCCACGCTGCAGCTCGAGATCCTGGTGGGCGCCTTCGAGGTGCTCGCCCCGGGTGGCCGGCTGCTCTACTGCACCTGCTCGGTCTTGCCCGCCGAGAACGAGCAGCTGGTGGGCGCGTTCCTCGAGGGAGAGCCGCGGGCCCGATGCGCCCCGATGCCCCCGGCACGGGAGCTCGCCCCCGGTGCGCTCGACCGCCCGGTCGGGGTGCAGCTCCTGCCCGGGGGCGAGGCGGGGACCGACGGGTTCTATTTCGCTTGTCTCGAAAAGACAACAGCGGGAAACTCGTATCCATGAGAAGGGCTCTGGCTATCGTCGTGGCGCTGGCGCTCGTCGTCTCGGGCGTACGGGTTTGGGCCGATGCGCTCGACGGCGCGTTGCTCGTGACCTCTGCGTACGTCGACATCGACCATTCGGTCTACGCGTTGCATGCGCGCATCGAGTACCCGATGACGCCCGCCATCCGCAACGCGCTGCGCGACGGGGTGAGTCTCGCGTTCGATCTCGAGGCGCGCATCACGCGCGATCGGCGTTTCTGGTTCGATCCGGTCATCGCGGACGTGACGCTGCGGCGGGAGCTCGTCTACCACAGCGTGAGCGACCGCTACGTCGTGCGCGACGTTCAGGGCGGCACCCAGCAGAGCTTCCCGACACTCGAGGAGGCGCTCACGATGCTCTCGCAGGTGGACAACTGGCCGATTCTCGTCGAATCGCAGCTCGTTCCCGGCGAGCACTACCATGTGAGCCTGCGGGCGGGCATCCGCCGAGGACGCTTGCCCGCCTCCTTGCGGGCGCTTCTGTTCTGGACCAACGATTGGCACCGGGTGAGCGGGTGGTACACATGGATGCTCCCGAGCTGAGCACCGCGCGCGCGCGCTGGGGGAGCTATGCGCTCGCGCTGCTCTGGGGGGCGGTCGGAGCGGGCGCGCTCCTCATGCTCGCGAAGAGCGTGCAGAACTCCTCGGAGTTCTCGCGCCTGCAGCCGTGGATTCTGCTGCTCAATCTCGTCGGGGTGATCGCCCTCGTCGCGCTGCTCGCGCGCAAGCTCTGGCAGATCGTCCGCGACTACCGCAACCACGTCCCCGGCTCGCGGCTCACCGCCCGCACGGTCGCCGTGTTCGGCGCGTTCGTCGTCGTGCCGCTCGTGGTCGTCTATCTCTTCTCGCTCGACTTCCTCGACCGGGGGATCGACAGCTGGTTTCGCGTCGAGGTGAAGCAAGGGCTCAACGATGCCGTCGCCCTGTCGCGCGCCGCCCTCGAGGGGCGCATGCAGGAGTACTCCTGGCGCACCGAGCGCTTTGCCCGATCGCTCCTCGATCTGCCGGCGAGCGCCGTGCTCGGCCGCCTCGATTACGAGCGACGCGCGACCGATGCTCTGGAGATCGCGCTATTCGATGCGCATCAGCGCGTGCTCGCGGTCGCCAGCGACAGCGAGCGTGGCGGCGAGATGATTCCCCCGCCTCCGCCGCCGGATGTCGTGCGGCAGGTGAATCAGGGCCAGCCCTACGTGAGTCTCGACCCGGAGGAGCACGGGGAGTACCTCATTCGTGCGGCCGCGCCCGTCGGGGAGCTCCCGGGAAGCCCCGACTTCAAATACGTGTTTGCCGTCTACACGGTGCCGACGCAGCTCTCGGGTCTTTCCGAGGCCGTACAGCACGCCTACTCGCAGTACGGCGAGCTCTCGGTGCTGCGCGACCCGCTCAAGTCGAGCTTCAAGCTGACGCTCACCCTGGTGCTGCTCATCGCGATGCTCGCGGCGATCCACGGCGCGATCTTCACCGCCCAGCGCCTCACGCGCCCGGTGCAGGATCTCATCGCCGGCACGCGGGCCGTCGGCAAGGGGGATTTCGGCACGCGCCTGCCGCTGCCCTCGCGCGATGAGATGGGCTTCCTCGTGCACTCCTTCAACGACATGACCAAGCGGCTGCGGCGCGCGCGCGAGGAGGCCCTGCGCAGCCAGCAAGCGGTCGAGCACGAGCGCGAGCGGCTCGCGGTGATACTGGCGCGCCTCTCGACCGGAGTGCTCGCGCTCGATCGCGAGCTCACGGTGAGGATCGCCAACGAGGCCGCGGGGCTCATTCTCGGCGTGGATCTTGCGGATGCGACAGGCCGCTCGCTGCCCGAGCTCGCCTCCGGAAACGAGCGCTTCAGCCAGTTCGTCGCCGCCCTCGCGGTGCGCTTCGCCGCGGGGCGCGAGGAATGGCGCGAGCAGATCGACCTCGACGGCGCCTCGGGGCACCGTGCACTGATGAGTGCCTGCACGCCGCTGCCGGGCGATGGCGGCGAGCGGGGCTACATCGTCGTGTTCGACGACATCACCGCCCTGCTGCAGGCACAGCGCGATGCCGCGTGGGGCGAAGTCGCGCGCCGTCTCGCCCACGAGATCAAGAATCCGCTCACGCCGATTCAGCTTTCCGCCGAGCGCATGCGGCGGCGGTTCCTCGCGAGCATGCCCCGCGACGATGCCGAGGTGCTGCAACGCTCGACCGACACCATCGTGCAGCAGGTCGAGACCATGAAGCGGATGGTGAACGCCTTCAGCGAATACGCACGCGCCCCGGACATCACCGTGGCGCGGTTCAGTCTCAACGAGCTCGTGACGGAGGTCGCAGACCTCTATCGCTCGCACGATCCGCGCGTCGAGATCCGCTTGGAGCTCGCCGAAGGGTTGCCCGCGATCGAGGCGGACCGCGGGCGCGTACGCCAGATCCTCAACAACCTGCTCGTGAACGCCCTCGAGGCGCTCGAGGCCCGCGAGCCGGCCTGGGTGGAGATCGCAACGCGCGGTCTCGACCCCGATCATGTCGCGATCACCGTGAGCGACAGTGGGCCGGGATTTCAGCGCGAGCTGCTCGCGCGCGTCTTCGATCCGTATGTGACGAGCAAGCCGAAGGGCACCGGCCTCGGGCTTGCGATCGTCAAGAAGATCGTCGAGGAGCACGGCGGCCACATCGACGCCGACAACCGCCCCGAGGGTGGCGCGCGGGTGCGTGTGATGCTACCGGTCAGGGACGCCACACGGCCTGCATCGAGCATTCGTGAGCTGCGGCCTCCGTTGCGGAAAGGAAAGGAGAAGATGGCATGAGTGCGCAGCGCATCCTGGTGGTCGATGACGAGGCGGACATCCGCGGCCTCCTCAAGGAGATCCTCTCGGAGGAAGGCTACGAGGTCGATGTCGCCGCGAACGCCGGCCAGGCGCGCGCCTCGCGGGCCCGACAGTCTCCGGATCTCGTGTTGCTCGACATCTGGATGCCGGACGTGGATGGAATCACGCTGCTGCGCGAGTGGTCTTCGTCGGCGACCGACGGGTGCCCCGTCGTGATGATGTCGGGACACGGCACGGTCGAGACCGCCGTGGAGGCGACCCGCCTCGGCGCTTTCGATTACGTCGAGAAGCCCCTCTCGCTCGCGAAGCTGCTGCGCACGGTGGAGCGCGCGCTCGAGTCGGGCAGGCGCCGTCGGCCACCGGCGAACCCGCTCCCGCCGCAGCTGCTCGTCCCGGCGGGCAAGAGCAAGCTCATGCAGCAGCTGCGCACCGAGCTGCAGCAGATCGCCTCGAGCGCCTCGGCGGTGCTATTGGTCGGGGAGCCCGGCTCGGGCCGCGAGGCGTTCGCGCGTTACCTGCACGGGGAGAGCCCGCTCGCCGCGGCTCCCTTCGTTGCGCTCGTGGCGAGCAGCCTGCGCGATGCCGACGCGGAGGAGCAGCTGCTCGGCCGCGGCGATGCTTCCGGCCTGCTCGAGGAGGCCTCGAGCGGCACGCTCTTCCTCCACGACATCGAGGACCTTCCCCCGCAAGCGCAGCGCTTGCTCCACGGGGTGCTCGAATCCAGGCTCTTCCGCAGGCTCGGGAGCATGCAGCCGCGGCGCTTCGATGCGCGCGTGGTGTGCTCGGCTCAGCCGGGCGTTGAAAGCCGCGCCGGCAACCCCGAGGGGGTGCGGCGCGATCTGCTCGCGCATCTCAATACGCTCATCGTGCGGGTGCCGCCGCTCAGGGACTACGTCGAGGACGTTCCGGAGCTGCTGCGGCACTACGTGGACCGCGCCGTCGATTCCGAGGGCTTGCCGCTGCGGCGCTTCAGCGTCGCGGCGCAGAACCGCCTGCGCAATTATCCCTGGCCCGACAACGTGCGCGAGCTCAGAAACCTCGTCTATCGCCTCCTCATCCAGGGCGGCCCCGAGGACATTCGCCTCGAGGAGATCGAGCGCGAGCTCGCGATCCAGTCCTCACCCGGCGAGCCGCTCGTCAAGCAGGATCTGCTTGCGCTGCCGCTGCGGGAGGCCCGCGAGCAGTTCGAGCGGGCCTATCTTCAGCAGCAGCTGCTGCTCTGCAACGGCAAGGTGGGCCAGCTCGCCAAGCGCGTCGGCATGGAGCGCACGCACCTGTATCGCAAGCTGCGCTCGCTCGGCGTGGACTTTCGCACGATCACCGACGACTAGGACGCTGGCGGACCGCCGTCCTTCGCCTCGGCGCGCGCCAAGGCCGGACGCGACACCACCCGCTTGGCGTACTCCTCGATCAGCGAGGATTTCGGCATGAGGGGACTCTGAGCGAACATCGCGAAAGTCGTGCCATAGAGCACGTCGGCCGCCGAGAAACGCTCCCCCAGGATGAACGGTCCGCCTGAGAGCACGTGGGTGAGCGCCGCGATCGCCTCGTCCACGGGCACCCAGCCCGCGGTCCCGCGCGGGACCTCCTGATTCATGAACTTGGACATGAACGCGGGCTCGAGCACGCCCGTGTAATAGGAAAGCCACGAGAGATAGGGTCCGCGGTCGCGATCTTCGGGGAGCGGACCCAGGCGGTTCTTGGGAAACTTGTCGGTCAGATAGAGCGCGATCGCCGGCGATTCGAACACGATGACGCCGTCGTCGCAGATCGCGGGAACCTTGCCGTGCGGGTGAGGATTGGCCGGGTCCACCGCCCCCGTACCGTCGCGGCTGCGTGTCGTGACGATCCTCAACTCGTAGGGCGCCTCGAGTTCCTCCAAGAGAAAGATGAACCGTGACGAGCGCGACTTGGGGCGATGATAGAGCGTGATCATGGCGGCCTCGGGCGATGCGTCGCGCAGATGGTACCCTTAACCCGCATCGCGCGCGTCAGGGCCGCTCACACCAAGGAGTCAATGTCGATGCCGGTCACGCGTATCGACCATGTTCAGCTGGCGATGCCGGCGGGCGGTGAGCCCAAGGCTCGCGAGTTCTATGACCGCATCCTCGGAGTTCCGGAGGTGCCGAAGCCGCCCGATCTCGCGAGGCGAGGGGGGTGCTGGTTCGAGCATGGCGCGCTCAAGATTCACCTCGGGGTCGATCCCGAGTTCCGTCCGGCCCGCAAGGCCCATCCCGGCCTGATCGTGACGCAGTTGCGCTCCCTCGCTGCGAAGCTGCAGGCGGGCGGCTACGCGTTCCGCGAAGACGGTGCGCTCGAGGGCTACGCGCGCATCTTCGTCGATGATCCCTTCGGCAATCGCATCGAGCTGCTCGAGCCGCTCGGGGACTGACCCCGCCCCGCGAGCCTCACTCGGCGAGCACCACTCCCGAGCCGCCCATCTCCTTGGGGAAATCCTTGAGCTTGGGCAGACCGTCCTTCACCCTGAGCACGCTCTCCTGATAGTTGACGTGCACGGCGGGCCTGAACTCGAGCGTCGGGATCATCGCGGCAAAGACATCCGTCAAATTCAAAGGGGGGTGCTCTGCGAACAGATGCCCGCCGCAGAGCGTGCACCACTTGCGATGGCTCATCGGCGTCTTGTGGTAGGTGCCGATGTGCTCCGCGCCCTGGGTCACCTTCACGGCGCTCGGCTGCCATAACGTGAATGCGTTGACCGGTCCGGCGGACCAATGCCGGCACGAGGCGCAGTGGCAATAGCCCATCGCGACGGGCGCGCCGCTCACGGTGAATTCAACGGCGCCGCAGAAGCAGCGGGATCGATGTTCGGCCATGGTCCTTCTCCCCCCGGGTTCGCGCTCGCGGGAGCGCGCGGGCTTGTCTCGCTCGAGCTCCGTCAGTCTCCTACTCGTATCACGATCGCATCGATGTCCGCATCGTAGAGTTTCTTGCGCACGCGATTGAGGTCGCCGAGCTGGCTGATCGGCCCGATCCGCACGCGAAACCATACGTCGGCGTCCACGGCCACGCGCTGGACCTTCGCGTCGATTCCCTGGAGCGCGAGCTGCTTGGCGATGCGATCGGCTTCCGACTCGTCGCGGTACGAGCCCGCCTGCAGGACATACACCCCCGGGCGCTCGATGGCGGCGGTCGGCACGTCGCGCTTCACGTCGCGCTCCTTCTCGGGCACGACCACCTCGAAGTGGGGCAGCATCTGATAGAAGTCATAGCGCTCGGCGCCCTGACCGGCAGGGTCGGCCGTCGCATCGGCGGGAGCGGGATGGTGCGGCTCCGGTCGTGGCACATCCGCGAGGGTGTGCTGCACGCGGTGCGCGGCGCCGAAGAGTCCGGCCATGCACACCGCCCCGACGAGCAGCCCGACGCCGAAGTCCCGCCAGCGCGTCGAATCGAGCGAGCGCCGCTGAGGCTTCTTGTAGTCGCGCGCGCTCAGACGTGCCACGAAAACCCTCGCGCTCGACGCCGGATTGCGGAACCTCTGGCGTCCGGTGGCCGGGTCATCGAAGTGCTCGCCTTCACATCGTGTCCGGAGCCGATACGCCGAGCAGCGCGAGGCCGTTGCGCACGACCTGCTGCACGCCGAGCACCACCGCGAGCCGCGCGTTGCGCAGCGCCGCATCCGGCACGATGAACTGCTCCGCGTTGTAGTAGGTGTGGAAGGCGTTTGCGAGCTCACGCAGATAGTGCACGAGCGCATGCGGGGCACGTTCCGCCGCCGCCTGCTCGATCACCTCGGGATAGCGCGCGAGCGAGCGCAGGACCGCCTGCTCGTGTTCGCCGCGGAGCAATTCCGCATGGGCGAGACCCTGCGCCAGATCGAGCTGCAACTCCCGTGCGGCGAGCTGCTTCATCACGCTCGCGACCCGCGCGTGGGCGTACTGCACGTAGTACACCGGGTTGTCCTCGCTGCGTGAGCGCGCGAGGTCCACATCGAACACGAACTCCGCGTCCGCCTTGCGGGAGAGCAGAAAGAACCGCACGGCGTCCCGGCCGACCCAGTCGATCAGGTCACGCAGCGACACATAGGACCCGGCGCGCTTGGAGATCTTCACCTCCTCGCCCCCACGCATCACCTTGACCATCTGATGGAGCACATACTCGGGATAGCCCTGCGGAATTCCGCGGTTGAGCGCTTGCAGACCCGCGCGGACCCGGGCGATCGTGCCGTGGTGGTCGGAGCCCTGAACGTTGATCGCCTTCTTGAAGCCACGGCGCCACTTGTTGACGTGGTAGGCCACGTCGGGCACGAAGTAGGTGTAGCTTCCATCCGATTTGCGGATGACACGGTCCTTGTCGTCACCGTATTGCGTCGTTCGAAGCCAAAGCGCGCCGTCGCTCTCGTAGGTCTTGCCGCTCGCAATCAAGCCCCGGACCGTGTCATCGAGGGTGCCGTCGAGGTAAAGGCTCGACTCGAGAAAGTAGCCGTCGAACTCGAGGCCGAACTCCTTGAGGTCGCGGTCCTGCTCGTTGCGCAGGTAGGCCACTGCGAACTTGCGGATCGCCTCGAGGTCGGCAATATCGCCGCGCGCGGCGAGGAAGTCTCGGGCGACGTCCTCGATGTATTCTCCCGCATAGCCGTCCTTCGGCCAGCCGGATTGACCCGGAGCGATCCCGCGAGCACGCGCTTGCACCGAGAGAGTCAGGTTTTGAATCTGCGCGCCGGCATCGTTGTAGTAGTACTCGCGCGTGACCTGGTAGCCCTGCGCCGCGAGCAGCGACGACAGCGCATCTCCGAGCGCTCCCTGTCGGCCGTGTCCGACGTGCAAAGGTCCCGTGGGGTTGGCCGAGACGAACTCGACCAGCACGCGCTCGCCCCTGCCGGCCGAGCTTCGGCCATAGTGCTCTCGCGCCTCGTGGATCCTCGCGAGCTCACGCGCGTACGCGTGCGGTGTGAGATGGAAGTTGATGAAGCCCGCACCGGCCACCTCCACGCGCGCCACGAGCGGGCTCGGGGGCAGGGCGCTGACGATCGCGTGCGCGAGATCGCGCGGATTGCGTCGTGCGGCCTTGGCGAGCCGCAGCGCGACGTTGCTCGAGAAATCGCCGTGCTTCGCCTCGCGGGCGCGCTCGAGCGTCACCGTCGCCGGATCGGGCGGCGCGGGCAAAAGGCCGGCCGGGAGACTCTCCAGGGCCTCGACGAGGAGCTGCTCGAGCGGTTGCTTCAAAGGGACTGTCCGCAAGACAGGAAAACGCGAAAGTCTATTTCGCCTCCATCGAGTCCGCCAGAGCTCGCACCTCGGTGGCGGCTCCCGGCATCGAGGGTCCTCCGCGCCGCTCGCCTCGCGGTGCTGCTTGCGCTCGGCGCGCTGCTTTCGGCGTGCATCAGCGCCCCGTCGGGACCGCCCGCGGCTCGTGAGTCCGCTGGAGGCGCCGTTGCGGCCGTTGCGGCCGGTCTCGTCGGCACGCCCTATCGGTTCGGCGGATCCGATCTCGCGGGCTTCGATTGCAGCGGACTTGCCGTGTACGCCTACGAGAAGGCCGGGATCGCGATCCCGCGGACCGCGGCCGAGCAGCACCGCCTCGCAAGACACGTCCCACCTCGCGACCTCTCCCCCGGTGATCTCGTCTTCTTTCGCATCCGCTCGCTCCACGTGAACCACGTGGGCATTTACGTGGGTGCCGGCCGATTCATCCATGCGCCGCGCTCCAACGCGTTGGTCTCCTACGCGAGCCTGGAGCGGGGCTTCTATCGCAAGCACTTCGTGAGCGCGGGCCGCTTCTGGCGCTAGTCAAAAGAGCTCGATCGGATCCACATCGAGCGCCCAGCGCACGTGTCGGGCGCTCGGCAGCTCGGCCATCTCGGGCAGCCAGCTCGCGAGAAATTCGTGAAGCGCCGTGCGGTCGGGGCTCTCGATGAGCAGCTGCGCGTGGTAGCGGCCCGCGCGCTTCGCCATCGCCGCGGGAACCGGCCCGAGGAGCCTCACCCGCGCGGGTTTCCCGGCCGCGCGCCGCGCCTGCGTCAGGAATTCGAGCGCAGCGCCGGGCGTGGTCGATGAGTCGCGCACGGCGGCAAGCCGGCTGAAGGGCGGCCATGCGGCCTGAGCGCGCTCGGCGAGTGCGGTGCGCGCGAAGCCCTCATACCCTTCCGCGAGGAGGTTCCTGAGGAGCGGATGATCCGGGTACTCGGTCTGGATCAGCACCTCCCCGGGCCTTATGCCGCGGCCCGCGCGCCCGGCGACTTGCACGATCGTCTGGGCGAGCCGCTCCGGGGCGCGAAAATCGGTGCTGAAGAGTCCCTGGTCGGCATTCAGCACGACGACCAGCGTCATGTTCGGAAAATCGTGGCCCTTCGTCACCATCTGCGTGCCGACGAGGATGCACGCGACACCCGAGGCCACGCGGGCCATCGCGGACGCCAGGTCGCACTGGTGTCGCACGACGTCGCGATCGAGCCGCACGAGCGTTGTGCCGTGGAAAGTCGAGGCGAGCGTCTCCTGCACGCGCTCCGTGCCCTGACCGACCGACTTCACGGGATAGCCGCACTGAGGGCAGTGCTCCGGGAGCGGCGCTTCGGCTCCACAGTGGTGGCACTTGAGACGCTGCGCCGCGCGATGCACCGTCATTCGCGCGTCGCAATTCCTGCACGGTGCGATCCAGCCACACCCCGTGCAAAGAAGGGTGGGCGCGTAGCCGCGCCGGTTGAGGAACACGAGGACCTGACCCTGCTCGTTGAGGTGGCGCTCGATCGCCTGCAGCGCGGGCATCGAGAGGCCCGCGTGCGCCGGGTGCGCTCGCAGGTCGATGAGCGCGAGCCGCGGCGGCTGAGCCTGCACCGCGCGATGGGGGAGCGAGAGTCGCTCGTAACGCTGCGTCTCGATGTTGTGCAGCGTCTCGAGCGCGGGGGTCGCGGAGCCGAGGATCACGGGCACTGCGGCGCGCTGGGCGCGCACCACGGCAACGTCGCGTGCCGAGTAGCGAAAGCCGCCGTCGTGCTGTTTGAAAGAGGAGTCGTGTTCCTCGTCCACGACGATCACTCCAAGGCTCGGCACCGGCGCAAAGACCGCAGAGCGGGTACCGATCACGATGGACGCCCGCCCGCTCGCCGCTTCGCGCCACGCCTCGAGCCGTTCGCGGTCGGTGAGCGCGGAGTGCATCACGGCGAGCGGCGTCGCGAAGCGCGCGCGAAATCGCTTGACGAGCTGCGGCGTCAGGCCGATCTCCGGTACGAGCACCAGCGCGCGCTCGCCTCGCCGGAGCACCTCCTCGACGACGCGCAGGTAGACTTCGGTCTTGCCGCTCCCCGTGATTCCGTGGAGCACCCAGGCGGCAAAGCGCCCGGCGGATCCGCAGATCCGACCGACGGCCGCGGCCTGATCCGCCGTCAGGGAGGGCGCCGGCTGTGTGGCTTCTGGCACCCCCGGACTCCCCCGCGCCGCAGCCTCTGCAGCCGCCTCCAGGCTCGAGACGGCCCACCCCCGGCGGGCGAGAGCCCTCGCGGCCTCGCGCCAGTTCGGCATGGCAACCTCGAGCGCGCCTTCTGCGGCCCGTCGCGCCTCGACGAGCAGCCCGAGCAGGCGGCGCTGCGTTCGAGCGCGCGCCGGCTCGCCTTGGCCGAACGCCTCGAGGCCCTCCGGCGTTGCCGTCCAGATGCGCTCGCGGGGCTCCGCCGGGCCGCCGAGCCGCAGCGCCCTGGGAAGCGCCGCCGCGATCGCCTCCCCCACGGGGTGGTGGTAATAGTCCGCCGCCCATTTCAGGAGCTCCAGGATTCGCTCATCGAGAACCGGTCGAGTCACGAGGGGGGCATCGAGCCACTCGAGCGCGGACTTGAGCTTCCCGCTCGGTACATCGGACTCGGCTGCGGTCTCGATCACGACTCCGACGAGCCGCCGGCGGCCGAAGGGAACTCGGACCCGCCGGCCGATCGCAGCACGGCTCGGCTCCACATCCACGAGGCCGGATGGGGGCGCCAGGTAGTCAAACAGCTGGCGCAGCGGTACCTCGAGAGCCACCCGGAGAACGTCGGGCATCGATCCTTAGAGCACCTTTTAAATCAAATAGTTATAGCGATCCAGAGGTCCTGGAGGCCGCGAGAGCTTATGACAAGCCGGGGCCCACGAGCGAAAGCGGCTGACTCTTTCTGGAGACAGGTCAACGCCGCTCACCGGAGCGACGTTGTACGGGGCATGAGTGGCTTTGCTACGCTCGCGCCCGTTTATAGCACGCCCGCGGCAGCGCACGCCGATACTCTATTGAACGATACGACGGCCGAGACGCGCTCGAGGGCCCTCAACCAGTTCCTCGCGAGCGTCGAGCTCAAGGCATTCAAGATCGCGCAAGCGAGCCTGCGCAACGAGGACGATGCGCTCGATGCCGTTCAGGATGCGATGCTCCAGCTCGCGCGCGCGTACTCGGAGCGCAGCGCCGAGGAGTGGCGACCGCTCTTTTACCGGATCCTCGAGAACCGGATCCGGGATATGCAGCGCCGCCGTACGGTGCGCGGCCGGGTCATCGCCTGGTTGCCGTTCCGCCGGGACGAGGATGACGAGGATCCGGACCCGATCGCCGAAGCGGCGAGTCCCGACCCGCCCCCCGGCGCGAAGCTGGAGATGGAGGAGGCGATGGTCGCCCTCGAGCAGGCGCTGCATCTGCTACCCGAGCGGCAGCGCCAGGCCTTCATGCTGCGTAATCTCGAGGGTCTCGACGTGGCGCAGACAGCGACTGCGATGGGGTGCTCGCAGGGGAGCGTGAAGACGCATTATTTTCGCGCCGTGCAGGCACTGCGCGCGCGCTTGGGTGATTTCGAGATCGAGTCATGACAACGCAGACGCACGAGACGAGCGAGCTGGAGCGACGCACCCGCGCCGTACTGGAGGAAAGCCTCACGCGGATCGATGCGCGGACGCGCTCGCGCCTCAATCGGGCACGCCATGCCGCGCTCGAAGCTGCGCGGCAGCCGCGCTCGGCGCCCTGGCGCTCCAGGTTCGTTCCGGTCACCGGTGGGGCGGTCGCCGCAGCGGTGCTTGCGGTTGCGGTGGTGCTGCTCACGCAGCGGCCGGGCCCCGTGTCGAAGCCCGAAAGCGCCCAGCCCTCGCTCGAAGTGCTCGACATGCTCGCGGACGAGGACAACGTGAGCCTGATGGAAGACTACGATCACTCCTTCTACGAGTGGGCGGCTGCCCAAGGGGAGTCGCCAGGAGAAGCAGGAGGAGGAGACACGAGCAGCGGTTCGGCTGGAGGCTAAAATCGCGTGCGACGGGCCTGCGGACAGGCCGCGCATCGAGGCGAGGGGCACACATGCCGCCGACGGGGCGCACTGCGCACAAGGGAATCCTCTGGCTGGTCGTGGGCTCGCTTCTCGGGTTTTCCGCGCTCGAGCCGGCGGTGCTGCGCGCGGACGATGCGCCCGGCAAGCAGACGAGGAGCCAGACCGACGATGCCGACCTGATGGAATTCCTTGGAGGGATCGGCTCGGAGGACGAGAATCTGATCAAATTTTTAGGGAGGACCGACCCGAGGAAAGTCGCGGCTGCGTCCGTGCCGAAGCGCCCACCGCCCACGGGTGCGCAGAGCTCCAGTGCGGACCCCGGGGGTCAGAAGCAGTGAGGCACGCCCGCCACATCGCTCTGTTGACGCTGCTGCTCGTCGCGGCAATGCCGGTCTTTGCGCAGCAGCCCGGTGCACTCTCGCAGCCGGGTCCCGTGCCCTGGTCCGCGCTCTCCCCCGCACAGCAAGGGCTGCTCTCCCGATACTCTTCGCAGTGGAGCAGCCTGCCTGCCGATCGCCAGCAGGCGCTCGCGAACGGCAGCGAGCGCTGGCTGCACATGACGCCCGCACAGCGCAGCGCCGCGCGTCAGCGCTTCCAGCGCTGGCAGGAGCTGCCGGCGGCAACGCGGCAGATGCTGCGGCAGCGCTGGCAGCAGTTCCGCTCGTTGCCTCCGCAGCAGCAGCAGATCGTGCGGGATAACTTCCGCCGGTTCCAAAGCTTGCCACCGCAGCGTCGTCAGCAGCTGCGTCAGCAATGGCAACGCGCGACCCCCGAGCAGCGGCAGCGCATGCTGCAGCAAGCCCGGCAGCGCACCTTCGAGCGGCGGCAGTTCCGCCAGCAGGGCAGAGGTGGTTTCGGCCTGCGCGGCGGTCAGCGTCGTGAGCCGGGGCTGAGACCGCAGGCGTTTCGTCCCGGCGGGTTCGGGCTCCACTCGGGCCGGCGATATCCCTAGCGCGCGCGGGCGCCCGCTCAGCGGACGCCGCTCGGTCCAGGCTGGGAGGCGCTCAACGCGAGCGCACGGGAAGCGGTACATTGCACACGTCGATCCGGCCGGCGGGGACCTTGTACCAGGCGTCGCGCCGATTGCGCCGCGCCTCGATCAGCTCCTGAAACGTCGGCGTATCCGTGCGCATCACCTCGAGGCGCGATCGCTCGGCGGGCGGCACGTCTGCGGCCACCCGGATCGACTCGATCGTCACCCGCGGTTGATCCTTCGTGTAGAAACCCAGCGGACCGTGGCCGCGCGGAAGGGAGGACAGCAGCTCCATGCCCTGCACCACCCGACCGACGAGTGCCACATTGCGGTCGAGCTGCCGCGGGGCATGCCCGATCACGGCGTAGAGCTCGCTGCCGTTGCCGCTCTCCACGTCGTCGTTGCGGCCGGCTCCGACCATGCCGTAGCAGTGCAGGAGCCAGGCACGCCCCGTTCTCGGATCCCGCCCGACGGGAAAGTCGCCCGAGAACCCTACCTCGGCCGCATAGGTGTCGGGATCGGGGAGCGCCGTGAAGGGGACATCGGAGGAGGCCACGATGAACTCGGCGGGGAGCGTGTGCTCGGCGGATCCCAACGGCTTGGTATGGGTGGGATCGCCCCACTGGGTGACGAAGTTGTCCTGCACGCGCTCGATCACGAGGCCGTCGAAGTAGCGCTCGCGAACGAGCCTCTTGATGTTGGCCACGTACCGCGGCGCGAACTGGGGCGCGAGCTCGATCACGACGCGGCCCGTGGGCAGCTGCAGGTAGAGCGTGTTCTGCGGATCGAGCGGCCGCCAGTCGCTCGGCTTCGAGGCGGCGAGAACCGATTCGAGGGTCGGCGGCTTGTGGACCGCGGGCAGCTGCGCTCTCGCAAGGGGCGGCGCGAGCATCGAGGTGATGGAGAGGAGGGCAAGCAGCGCGGCCGTCGCCTTGAGTGGCACAAGCAGACCGCGGGCCGGCGCGCGGAGCCGGCGTGAGCGCATCGTGATGCAGAGCATCATCGAAGTGTACGCGAGCGCTGCGACCGGGGCGAATGCAGGGAACGCGCGCACGCGGGAATGAACACTGCTGCAACGCTCTCACCATCAGAGAGGTGCTCCCATGAAACGCAGCTTGGTCTTACTCTCGATTGCCGCGCTCACGATAGCGGCCGGTTGCGCGAAGCAGCAATCGACCGGTCCTGCCGCTCCGAGCGACAACACACCGCCCCCGACCGCTCCCGAGAATGCGCCGCCGAATGGCAGCTCATCGAGCGCACCGGCCGCCACTCCGCCGAGCACGGCTCCAGGTGGCGCGCCCCCCGGGAATGCGCCGAATTCAACAACCGGAACTCCACCTCCGCCGGCGGGCGGTGGGTCCCCTCCACCGGGCGGAACTGGCTGAGCGCCGTAGAGCGGTCGGCGGGCCCGAACGTCTTGCGTGGAACCCTGTGCCGGCCCCGGAGTGCGTGCCACTCCCGGGGCCGGGCTCAGCGCTCGCTTGCGCTCGCGGCAGCCGCGGCGCCGTAGACGGGTCTGCGCAGCTTCCAGCGGCGGTGGGACCACGTCCAGTCCTCGGGACGTGCGCGGATCTGAGCCTCGACGCAGCGCGCGTAGCGCTCCGTGATCTCGCCTGGTTGCAAAGGCGCATCCCCACTCGCGAGCCGCTCGAAGGCCACGAGGTACCGTCCGCGCTCGATGCGGCGCATCGATGCGAAGACGACTGCACAGCGGGTCGCCTGCGCAATCTTCTCCGGCCCCATGTAGAAGGCGGTCGGGCGGCCGAGAAACTGTGTCCACCATTTGAAGTCGCTCGTCACGGGCTCCTGATCGGCGACCATTGCGAGCGCGCGCGCGCTCCGGCGCGTGAGGATGCGGGCGAGCAACTCCTTTGCCGGCACGAGCGTGCTGCCGAAGCGCGTGCGCAGCGCGCGCATCAAGCGCTCGGAGCGCGCCCCGTGCAGCGGCTTGTACGCCGCATCGAGCGGGTAGCCGAGCTTCAGCGACAGGGCGAGCAGCAGCCACTCCCAGTTGCATTGATGCGCGGCGACGATGAGCACGCCCCGCCCCGCATCGAGCTCCGCGCGCACCCCCTCGAGATCGCGCAACTCCACCCGCTGCTCGAGCTCCTCGCGCGCGATGCTCGCGGACTTGAGCACCTCGGCGAGGAGCTCCCCGAGCCGCCGGTAGTAGAGCCGCTCGACTCTGCGCCGGGCGCTCGGCTCGAGCTCGGGAAGGCAGCTGCCGAGATTGGCGCGGACCACGGCGAGGCGATAGCGCAGCAGCCGGTGCACCATGAACGCAAGTCCGGCGCCACAACCGTAAAGCACTCCCCAGGGCAGCCGCGAGATCGCGCGTACCCAGAGCGGCAGAGGGGCCGTTGCAGTGCTCGACGTGCTCATCGAGCACGATTCTAGGACATCGCGGCCCTCGGCTTCGCCTTAGGCGGACGGCACGGCGCGGCAACGGGCATGCAACCAAAAAGTCGTATCATCCTTTTACCCGTGTAGGGTAATCCCCATTTGACGAGAACGGCTGGGCTCGAGGCCCATCAAGGAGAGATGCAAATGACGCGTTATGTGCTTCCCGATCTCGAGTACGACTACGGCGCGCTCGAGCCGCATATTTCCGGGCGCATCATGGAGCTGCACCATGGAAAACATCATCGCGCTTACGTGGACGGTGCCAACAAGGTGCTCGAGCAGTTGCAGGAGGCGCGCCAGAAGGGCAGCTTCGACACCGTCGGCAACCTCGAGCGCGCACTCGCCTTCCACGTCTCGGGCCATGTGATGCACAGTCTGTTCTGGCGCAATCTCGGGCCGAAGGCCGGCGGGCGCCCGACCGGCGAGCTCGCGCAGGCGCTCGATCGGCACTTTGGCAGCTTCGATGCCTTCAAGCAGCAGCTGTCGAAGACCGCCGCGACCATCATGGGCTCGGGATGGGCGGCGCTCATGTGGGATACGATGTCCGCGCAGCTCATCATCACGCAGATTCACGATCACCAGTCGAGCACGGTCCAGGGTGCGGTGCCGCTCCTGGTGCTCGATGCGTGGGAGCATGCGTATTACCTGCAGTATCAGAACGAGAAGGCCAAGTTCTTCGAGGCGGTCTGGAACGTGTGGAACTGGAGCGACGTCGCTTCGAGGTTCAGCGATGCGCGTCGCTTCGGACTGCACGTGAAGAACGTCGCGGAGCTCGCCGCGTAAGCCTGCGCCGCGCTCCTCCGGGCCGCAAAGCCTCGGGAGGGGCGCGCCGCGCGAGCGGGGCCATGCGCGGGTCGCCGGCGACGCGCGGCGGCAGCGGCATGGCACTTGCTAGTCCTCGGGCGCAGGCGCCGCCATGCCCCGCACGAAATACCCGCCTCTCTCGGACTATGCGTTGATCGGCGACTGTCATTCGGCCGCGCTCGTCTCGCGCGGCGGCTCGATCGACTGGTGCTGCCTGCCGCGGTTCGACTCCGACAGCTGCTTCGGGCGGCTGCTCGACTGGGAGCGCGGGGGCTACTTCGAGGTGAGCCCGCGCGAGCGCTGTGGGGTGCGCCGGGCGTATCTCGAGAACACCCTGATGCTGGTCACCACCTTCACCTCGGGATCGAACGAGGCACGCTTGATCGACTTCTTCGCGATGCGCGAGGGTGGACGCTTGCATCCCCGCCGCGAGCTCGTGCGGATCATCGAGGGCGTGAAGGGACGGATGCGGTTCGCCGTCCATATCGTTCCACGGTTCGATTTCGGCGAGGTGAGGCCGTGGATCCGCCGCGCCGACCATGCGGGCTTCGTCGCAGCCGGCGGCAACACGGGACTCATCATGTTCGGGGACGTGGCGCTCGAGAGCAAAGCCGCACACGAGCTGAGCGCTGAGGTGGAGGTGCGGCCCGGTGAGCGGCTGCACCTCGCGCTGCAGTTCGTCGCCCCGGAGGAGCTGCACGCGGCGGCGGCGCGTGCCGAGGCGCGTGACCGGCTCGCCGCGCATCACGAGGAGACCGTGCGCTGGTGGCAGGACTGGGCCGCGAAGCTCACCTATCCCGAGCGAGCCGGTGCGGGCGTCGCGCGCTCGGCGATCGTGCTCAAGGCGCTCACCTTTGCGCCGACCGGCGCGATCATCGCCGCGCCCACGACGTCCTTGCCGGAGCAGTCGGGCGGCCGGCGCAACTGGGACTACCGGTTCAGCTGGATACGCGACTCGGTGTTCATGGTTCACGCGCTCTCGCAGCTCGGGCTCGAGGCGGAAGCCGAGGGCTTCCGACGCTTCATCCAGCGCAGCGCCGCGGGCAACGTCGAGGATCTTCAGGTTCTTTACGCAGTCGATGGCGGGCGCCGCATGGTCGAGATCGAGCTCGAGGACCTCGAGGGTTGGCGGCGCTCACACCCGGTGCGGATCGGAAACGGCGCGGCGCGGCAGTATCAGGCGGACATGTTCGGACTCGTGCTCGAGCTGTCCTGGCGCTGGAGCGAGCGCGGGCGCCCCGAAGCCGAGGAGTACTGGGTGTTTCTGCGGGAGATCGTCGAGGCCGCCATTGCGAAGTGGCGCTTGCCGGATCGCGGCATCTGGGAGATCCGCTCGCGGCCGCGCCACTTCGTGCACTCGAAGGTCATGTGCTGGGCAGCCGTGAACCGGGGCATTGCGCTCGCGGAGCGATATTCGCTCCCGGCGCCGCTCGAGCGCTGGCGCGCCGCACGTGAGCAGATCCGCGGGGCGGTCGAGTCGCGCGGTCTCGATTCCAAGCGTCGCCACTTCGTGCAGCGCTTCGGCAGCGACGAGGTCGATGCCGCGCTGCTCCTGCTGCCGAGCGTCGAGTTCGTCCCGTACGACGATCCGCGGATGGTGCGCACGGTCGAGGAGATTCGACGCCAGCTGCGCAATCGCGGCCTCATCCTGCGCTACTGCACCGAGGATGGCCTGCCGCGTGGGGAGGGCGTCTTCCTCCCCTGCACGTTCTGGCTCGCGGAATGTCTCGCACATCAGGGCCGCCACCGCGAGGCCCGTGAGTTCTTCGCCCGTGCGAGCGCATGCGCGAACGAGCTCGGCCTGTTCGCGGAGGAATACGACGTGCGCGCTCGGGAGCTGCTCGGCAATTTTCCCCAGGGGCTCACGCACCTTGCGCACATCTCCGCGGCCCTCGCCCTGAATGGCAGCCCGGCGACGCTCATGCCCACCGAACCGGGCGCTCGAGCCGCGAGCGAGCGTCCGCACGGCACAGCGCCCTCCGAGCGTAGTTCTGCGCGCGGGCGCAGCGAGCGCCGCTCCCAGCCCGCTCGAGGCTCCGTGCCCGAGCACGAGCTGCCGCTCGCCCGCGAGGGGCGCCATGGCCGGCGGCGCCGGGGGCACGCCTCGAAAGCTCGTCGCACCTCTTGAGGGGGCTTATCCGCATTCGCGGGGCGCGCTGCGCACGGGCATCCCTCTTGCTCAGTTCTGGGGAAGCAGCGCTGCACGCAGCGGTTTCGAGGAGGAGCCGATGGGACGCGAGAATTTGAGCCATGCGCAGCGGATCGCCGAGATTCGCAAGCGCGCGCGCGAGCAAATCACCAAGGGCGCGGTCACCGATGACTACCCGCTCGATCACGAGCGGGTGATCGCGGTGCTGAACGAGGCGCTTGCAACCGAGCTCGTGTGCACGCTGCGCTATCAATTCCACTACTTCATGGCGACCGGCATCCACTCACAGGCCGTCAAGGAGGAGTTCAAGGAGCATGCGCGCGAGGAGCAGGAGCACGCGGAGCGTATCGCGGAGCGCATCAAGCAACTCGGCGGCAAGCCCGAGATGAATCCCGACGTTCTGACGAGCTTGAGCCACAGCGAATACAAGGAAGGAGTGTCGCTCGCGGACATGATCCGCGAGGACCTGATCGCCGAGCGCATCGCGATCGAGAGCTATCGGGAGATGGTGCGCTTCTTCGGCGAGCACGATCCCACCTCGCGAACGATGCTGGAGGACATCCTCGCCAAGGAGGAGGAGCACGCGGACGATCTCACCGATCTGCTCTTCGCGGTGGAGCCGCAGACCACGGAGAGTCCCCGACCCCTGTACTTTGCCGATGAGGTGCCGGGCGGCTCGGGCGGTGAGCATCCCGGGGGAAGGTCGCGCCAGTAGCGCCCGAGCCTCGAGCATGCGCCGGACGGAAAGCCGAGCTAGGCTTACCGTCGATGGACGAGCAGGCAACCCCACCCGCGCCGTGGCGTGACCCGCGAGCACTCTGGGCCCTCGTTCGCGACAGCGCCTACGCCTGGAGCGAAGACCGCGCATCGCGCAAGGGTGCGGCCCTCGCCTACTACATGGCCTTCTCCATGGCGCCCATTCTCATCGTCGCCACGGCGATCGCCGGGCTGTTCTTCGGCAGTGCGGCCGCAAAAGGCGAGATCTTCGAGCAGATGCAGAAGGTGCTCGGCCCGAGCGGCGCACACGTGATGCAGGCGATGGTCGCGAGCGCGGGCCGGCCCGGCCGCGGCACCGTTCCCGCGGTGATCGGGGTGGTGACGATGCTCATCGGCTCGACGAGCGCGCTCGCGGAGCTCAAGGACGGGCTCGACCAGATCTGGAATGTGCCAACGGCGCGGAGCTCGGGTTTCTTGCGCTACCTGTGGGACTTTGCGCACACGCGGCTCCTGTCGATCCTCATCATCCTCGGTCTCGGATTCCTGCTGCTCGTGTCGCTCCTCTTCAGCGCGCTGCTCACGGGGCTCGCGCAGCGGCTCGGCGTGAGCGATGCCGCGGACGCGCTGCTGCAAGCGCTCAACTTCCTCTTGTCGCTCGCGCTCGTCACGGTGCTCTTCGCGACCATCTACAAGGTGCTCCCCTCCGTGCAGCTCGCGTGGCGGGACGTGGCGATCGGGGCAACCGTCACGGCCGTTCTCTTCACGATCGGCAAGCACGTGATCGGCGTCTATCTCGGCCACAGCGCCGTCACCTCGACGTACGGGGCCGCCGGGTCGCTCCTCGTCGTGCTGGTGTGGGTCTATTACTCGGCGCAGATCTTCCTGTACGGCGCCGAGTTCACGAAGGTCTACGCGACGCGCTTCGGATCCCTGCGGCGCCTCGCGCATCCGGTGCCATAATGCGCCAATGCCACGCTTCTCGAGTCCCGCGAGCCACGGCGATCGCTCAGGTCACTGGGACGTAGCGGCCGTCGTTGCCGATACGGTCTCGGCGCAGGCCCTCATGGGCCTGCTCGCCTCGGAGGGCGTCCCCGCGCGCATGCAGTCGGATACGGCACTGCTCGGGGCGGCACGCCAGTGCCGCATCCTCGTGCCGCGGGACATGATCGGGCGTGCCCGCTGCGTGCTCTGGCAGAGCCGGTTCTCGGACGAGGAGCTTGCCGCACTCGCCATCGAGCAAGGCGAGGAGGCCCCGGCCGAGGACGGAGCGCCCCACGAGCGGCCGAGGCGCCGCTGATCCGATGCCCATCGGGGCGCAAGACATCGCTTCCGCCGTCGCCGCGCTGTTCATCGTCGCGATGATCTGGCTGCGCACGCGCATGCACTATGCGGGCCGCGGCCGCGGCCGCCTCGAGCTCACGCGCGCGGGGCGGATCTACTTCGCCGCCGCGCTCGCCGTGCTCGTCGTCGGGTGGTTCTGCGCGCCCCGGCTCGGCCGCTCGCTGTGGCCGGCCGCCGCGGCACCAGGGCTCGGCCCGGATGCCATTCTCACGCGGGTGATTTGGTTTCTCGCGACCTACTACCTCCTCGTCGTGATCCACCGCGTGCTTCAGAGCCGGCACGTCGAGCTGTTCGGCGCACGTCCCTAGAGGATGTAGCGGCTCAAGTCCTCGTCCTTCACGAGGTTCCCGAGGTGATCATCGACGTAGCGGGCATCGACCGTGACCGCCGCGCCGTTCTGCTCGGTCGCCTCGTAGGAGACCGTCTCGAGCAATCGCTCCATCACGGTATGCAGGCGCCGGGCCCCGATGTTCTCCGTGCGCTCGTTCACCTGAAAGGCGATCTCCGCGATGCGGCGCACGCCGTCTTGCGAGAACTCCACCTTGACGTTCTCCGTGGCGAGCAGCGCTTTGTACTGCGCGGTGAGCGAGGCGTCGGGCTCGGTGAGGATGCGCACGAAGTCCTCGACCTTGAGCGAGTCGAGCTCGACGCGGATCGGCAGCCTTCCCTGAAGCTCGGGGATGAGATCCGAGGGCTTGGCCAGGTGAAACGCGCCGGAGGCGATGAAGAGGATGTGATCGGTCTTCACCGGGCCGTACTTGGTCGCAACCGTCGAGCCCTCGACGAGCGGCAGCAGGTCGCGCTGCACGCCCTCGCGCGAGACGTCCGCGCCGATCGTCTCCTGCCGGCGGGTAACCTTGTCGATCTCGTCGATGAACACGATCCCGTTCTGCTCGGCGTTCGCGAGCGCTTGGACCTTGAGCTCATCCTCGTTGATGAGCTTGGCCGCCTCCTCGTCGGTGAGCAGCTTCAGGGCCTCGCGCACCTTCACCTTGCGCGTGCGCGTGCGGTTGCCGCCGAGGCTCTGGAACATCGTCTGGAGCTGCTGCTGCATCTCCTCCATGCCGGGAGGCGCCATGATCTCGACGCCCATTGGCATCATGCGCAGCTCCACCTCGATCTCGCGCTCGTCGAGCTCGCCCTGGTGCAGCATGGTGCGGAATTTGTTCCGGGTCTCCGCATCGCGCGGCTCGCGGGGCTCGTCGGTCGAGAAGCCCATCATGCGCGGCCGCGGGAGCAGGGCATCGAGCGCGCGCTCCTCGGCAGCCTCGGAGGCGCGCTGTCGCACCTTCTCCATCTCCTGCTCGCGCGTCATCTTCACGGCGACATCCGCGAGGTCCTTGACGATCGAGTCCACGTCGCGTCCGACGTAGCCAACCTCGGTGAACTTCGTCGCCTCGACCTTGACGAAGGGGGCATTCGCGAGCTTCGCGAGCCGGCGCGCGATCTCGGTCTTGCCGACACCGGTTGGCCCGATCATCAGGATGTTCTTCGGCGTGATCTCCTGGCGCAGCGGCTCGCTGACCTGCATGCGCCGCCACCGGTTGCGCAGCGCAATGGCGACGGCGCGCTTCGCGGCATCCTGGCCGATGATGTGCTTGTCGAGCTCCTGAACGATCTCGCGCGGCGTGAGTGCTTCGATCATCCCGCCGCGGGTAAGGGGTGTCGGCGCATCCATACGGTTACTGCAGCTCGTCGATGATCAGGTTGCGGTTCGTGTAGATGCAGATATCGGCGGCGATCCCCAGCGAGCGCTCGACGATGCTGCGCGGATCGAGCTCGGTCGCCCCGAGCAGCGCACGGGCCGCGGCGAGCGCGAACGAGCCGCCCGAGCCGATCGCGGCGGCATCGTGCTCGGGCTCGATCAGGTCGCCGTTGCCGGAAACCACGAACAGCTTCTCACGGTCCGCAACGAGCAAGAGCGCCTCGAGCCTGCGCAGGTATCGATCGGAGCGCCAGTCTTTCGCGAGCTCGATGGCCGCGCGCGTGAGGTTGCCGTGCTTCTCGAGCTTGCCTTCGAAGCGCTCGAACAGCGTGAAGGCATCGGCGGTGCCGCCTGCGAACCCCGCGAGCACCTTGTCGTTGTAGAGCCGGCGCACCTTGCGCGCATTGCCCTTCATTACGGTGTTGCCGAGCGTGACCTGGCCGTCGCCGCCCATGGCGACGGCGCCCTTGCGGCGCACGGCGAGAATCGTCGTGCCGTGGGGGTCGAAGGTCGAGGTCGGTCTAGCCATGGGTTGCCGGAAAAAGGGTCATGGTTTCCTGCGGGCTCGGGGGTGGGTAGCGTCGTAGATACGGGCGAGGTGCTGGAAATCAAGG